>Ga0187892_10003656_pt1 | contig 27595 bp, 28 predicted proteins | sample MA1701073metaG_FD_139345 | JGI IMG/M metagenome (GOLD analysis project Ga0187892, IMG submission 139345) | Bio-ooze microbial communities from a basaltic lava cave in the Kipuka Kanohina Cave System on the Island of Hawaii, USA - MA170107-3 metaG ... | reverse complement strand
TGAAAAGGCCGGCGTCCCGATTCTATATGCGATGTACAGGGATGCCCTGGGTATGTCTCTCCCGTCCGATGTAATGCAGCGTTATACGGGCGCTAAGTGGATATCCCTCGTTAACGACGTCCTCTCGTCCGCCGCCTATTACAGGAAGAAACAGTTGACCGCCCGCGAGTGGCTCGCTTCGCTCCGGGGAGTGAACGCGTTCGCCGTCCTCTCGCTTCGCGACCCGCTGCCATTTATATTCCAGCCGCTGTTTTATCTGAAGAATTATCTGAAAAGGCCGAAGCCGCAGTGACATTTCCCGTTGACTCCATAATTCATAGGTCGGCACATCGGCATACTCTTCGTCCGGAGTCAGACACTTCCCCGGGATCACCAGAACTTGCCGTAGAGCTTCTCGGCGTTGTTCCAGAATATGTCCTCTTTCAGCTTTTCGGATACGTCGGCGCCTTCTATCTTCCAGTACTCGGACGCGAAATCGCTCCACGGTATGTCCGAGCCGAACAGGAAACGGTCGCCGCCCACGCCCCTCCGCTCGATCTCCTCCAAGAGCCACGTCGAGCCGAACCCTACGGCCCACGACGAGTCCGTATAGACCTGATAACCCTCCTCGACGAGCTCGAAGAACCTGGGGACGAACTTTATATGACCGCTCACCCCGCCCCCCATGTGGACTACGTGTATTTTGGTCTTCTTTCCGAATTTCCTGATAAGCGCAAGCGCGCCGTCGATGTCGGACCCTCCGCCCGGGCTCGTGTGAATGTGGAACGGCATATCGTTCGCTGCGGCCGCGCCCAATATCATCTCCCAGAGCTCGGTCGAATCCTTGTCCCACTGCTCCGGGTTGAAGGTGCCGCCCAGGAGGCACGTCGTCTTGAGCGCGACTAACCCTTTCTCGCCTATGAGCTTGAGCGCCTCGGTCGTGCGCTCCTTGTCCTTGGGCAGGGCCGAGACCCATATGGCGCCCATGAGCCTGTCCGTTTTCTGCACGCTGTCCGCGACGAGAGGGTTAAGTGTAAAGGGCTGGGCCGAATCCGGGTAGCCGTAGTTCGACATGACCAGAGCGCGGTCCACACCGTGCTTGTCCATTCCCTTTATATAGTCATCCGTTTTATCGTAATCGGTCGTGGGTTTCACCGCCTGGGGCAGGCCGTAGTACGCGAACCCCGGCACCGGCCCGATGTGACTGTGGTTATCGAAAATCTTCTTTCTCTTTACTACGCTCATATGACTGCCTCCTTGAATCTTTTTGGTTATACGGCACGTTTTGATAAAATGACCCGGGTCTCAGCCGCTGATTAAATACACGCTAGGGAGTCTCCATCGGCTCGCCGACCCTCTTCCTCAGCGACCTCTCTATCGATTTCGACGGCTCGCCTTTCTCCAGACGGCCCGCAACTTCCCTGAACTGCTCTCCGTAGTCGGCCCCTGACTCCCGGCTCGACTCGCGCATCGCGCGGGCGAGCGAGGCCGTGTCCTCAGCTCCGGCGGCCGCATTCGGTACGGCAGTCCTATTGACGTCATCGGCTTTCGGGACGGAGGAGACATTGGACATGACCCGTCCGAGCTTTTTGCTTCCGCAATCCGGGCATACGGGTTTTTCTTCAAGCGCTTCCGATACGGTCAGGAAAAAAATACTTACTTCTTTGCGGCAACCGGGACAATGGTATTCATAGATGGGCATATTGTTTTCCTAAAGTTTACGCTTCGTACATTATAGGAAAATTATACGCGCTAGTCAAGGCGCTCGTAAACCGTTTAATCCTCATTAAACACGGTTCGATGAGCGGCCGCCGCACATCGTATTTTCCCGCCGAGAATATTCTTGACTTGATTTCATATAGTAGATATAGTGTCAAGTATAGTGGACGGTCGGGCGGCCTCGGGGGGGGCGCTAATTTATGGACCGCCGGTACACACATGCAAAAAGGTTTGGGGGAGCGCACATCCGAATGTCCGGGGAATACATATTCAAGGTCGCGGAGAGCGGGGAGGAGCTGGGTAATTATTTCAGGCTCCGTCACGCGGTCTTCGTCGAAGAGCAAAATATATTCAGCGGCACTGACGTGGACGAGCGTGACCGGGGTGCGGTGCACATAATCGCGCTCAAGGGGCCTGACAGAGTAACGGTGGGGGGAGTCAGGTGCTACACGACGGGTAACGACACCTGGTACGGCGGGCGCCTCACGGCGGCGAACGGTTACAGGAACGGCCGCGTGGGCTCGGGACTCGTCAGGTTCGCCGTAGAGACGGTGAAATCGAGGGGATGTAAAAAATTTCTCGCATACGTACAGCCTCAGAACGTGAATTTTTTCAAGAGGCTCGACTGGAAGCCCGTAGGCGGGCCGGTCGAATACGAGGGCATCACGCATCAGCTGATGGAAGCGGACCTGGACTCCGCATATAAAGAGTAAAGGGAGAGCGATTGCAGAATCTGATCCGAATACTCAAATCCTCGACCAGGCTCGTTCAAAAGCAGTACCTTTCCGGCCTATGGCGGTATTTCCCGCTCTCGCCCCGCATAGACGGTAACGACATACTTTTAGGCGACGACGCGGCGGCCATAAAATCCGGGGACGGATACCTCTTACTCGCGGCCGAAGGCGTGTACCAGCCTCTCCTCGATTCGAACCCATATCTCGCGGGCAGGACTTCCGTGCTCACGAACGTGAACGACATATACGCCATGGGCGGGAGGCCCGTCGCGCTCGTGGACGTGCTTTTCTCCAAGGACGAAGTGAGCGCGGGCGAGGTGCTCCGCGGAATAAGAGACAACGCGGAGCGCTACGGGGTCCCTGTCGTCGGCGGGCATACTACATTAGACGCGGAGAGCGGGTCTCTCTCGGTGTTCATACTCGGAAAGGCCGAAAGGCTCCTCTCGGGGTTCGGCGCCTGTCCGGGCGACGATATACTCCTGGCTGCCGATCTCGAAGGCAAGTTCTATCCTGCGTTTAATTTCTGGGACTCTTCGAGCGGGCTCGCCGAAGACGGGCTCAGGCGGCAGCTCGAGATCCTGCCTCAGCTCGCGGAGGGGGGCCTAGCCGACGCCGCAAGGGACGTCAGCATGGCGGGTCTCATAGGCTCTACGCTCATGCTGCTCGAAGGCTCGAAGGCGGGGGCGGAAATCCATCTCGACCGGATCCCGGCGCCTGAGGACGTGCCGCTTCAAAAGTGGCTCCTGACGTTCCCCAGCTACGGGTTCGTCATTTCTTCGAGGCCGGGAAAAACGCAATATATAAAGGAGAGGTTCAGGGACGGGGGCCTCATCTGCGAGTCTATAGGCAGGGTCATAGACGACAGCAGGGTTTTCTTTACTGACGGCGGCGAAAAGGCGGTATTCTGGAATTTTAACGAGGAGCCCCTTATCGGGGTAAACCCCTCCAAAACGGCACAGGTGGACAATGGCGACTGAGAAAAATCAGATCGATCACATAGTATCGAGGCTCGGCGAGAAGATAAAGAACATGCGCACCGAGAGGGGGCTTTCTCTTAAGGAGCTCGCGAATAAATCGGGTATTTCGGCGGCTGCGATCCACAAGATCGAGTCGAACGGGATTACGCCCACAATCACGACGATGATGAAGATCTCGGACGCGCTCGGGAAAAAGGTGAGCCATTTCATAGAGGAAAAAGTCGAGGACAGCGACGTCGTTTTCGTCCCTGCTAAGGAGAGGGAGCCGATACTCACGTTTAAAAAAGGGCTCGAGCTCCAGGGAATATCGGCCACGAAGTACGGGGATTTCATGATGACCGCAGCATATTCCGTGCTCGAGGTCGGCGCGTCGAGCGGCAAAAAGCCTATGAAGCACAGGGGAGAGGAGCTCGTCTACTGCATAAGCGGAAGGGTCGAGTTCCAGGTATACGACAAGACATACACGATTGGCCCCGGGGACAGCATACACTTCAGGACGCTGCTCGAACACAAATGGAGAAACGTGGGGCAGAGCAGGGCCAAATTACTCTGGATACTGGCGGTGCCGCCATCATAACCGGCGGAAGGAGCAGACGGACGAATGTCCATTAAAGGCGCTGAAAAACCCGGATTCAGGTACATGGGCGACCGCATTAGGGAGGCGAACTCGCGTTCGCTCGAGAGGCTCCTCTCGACTGAGCCCGTGCTGTCGGACGTCGATACCGCGCTCTCAGTCATTCCGGGGATGACCCCCGATACCGTTCTCCACGCGGGGCCTCCCGTCACGTGGCAGAGAATGTGCGACCCGATGAAGAGGGCGGTCATGGGCGCGCTCGTATTCGAGGGACTCGCGTCCGACGACAAGAGTGCGGGAGCGCTGATCAAATCGAAAAAAATAAAGCTCTCTCCCAACCACGCTCACGACGCCGTGGGCCCGATGACGGGGATAATCTCGGCGTCGATGCCCGTCATAGTTACGAAAGACGCGGCGCGCGGAAAGACGGTTTATTCGACTTTCAACGAGGGCGGGGGGAAGGTGCTATGGTTCGGCTCGGTGGGGGAGGAGACGATAAAGCGTCTCGGGTGGATGAGGGACGTGTTCGCGCCCGTGATGAAAAGGGCTCTCGGCATGACGGGCGGGATACCGGTGTGGAGCGTTCTCGCGCAGGGCATCCAGATGGGGGACGAATGCCACAACAGGCACGCGGCGTCTACTAACCTCTTCCTAAAGATCATCGCCGAGAACCTTATCAGGCTCGGCCTGCCTTCGGAAACTGCGCTCGGTGTGTACAGGTTCGTGGCGGGGAACAGCCATTTTTTCCTCAACGTCACGATGACCGCCTGCAAGCTCGCGATGGACGCGGCGCACGGCATAGAGGATTCGACCATTGTCACGGCCATGACACGGAACGGCACTGACTTCGGCATAAGGGTGAGCGGCCTAGGGGACACCTGGTTCACGGCCCCCGCGCCGTATTTGCTCGACGCACTCTACAACCCGGGATACGCTGCTCAGGACGGCGCGCCCGATATTGGGGACAGCTCCATAATCGAGACCATGGGATTAGGAGGGTTCGCAATAGCGGCCGCCCCTTCAATGGCCGCGTTCGCGGGCGGGGGCGTCGCGGAATCCATAAGCATAACCAAGAGAATGCAGCTCATAACGACGCTCAAAAACCCCAAGTTCGGAATTCCCGCTCTCGACTTCGAGGGCACGCCCACGGGGATCGACATCAGGAAAGTCGCCGAGACGGGGATACTGCCAAGCATCAACAGCGCGGTAGTCCACAAGAGCACGGGCGCGGGGCAGATAGGCGCGGGGATCGTGAGGGCGCCTTACGAATGTTTCCTGAAGGCGGTGAGGGCGTACGGGGAGAGATACAAGCTCGCGGCCTGATAGCGGCATAGGGGGGCGCAGGAAGGATTAGAAACTAGTAAGGGAAACATTATGGCAATAGCCAGTGTCGTTAAAAAAAATCACTACCAGGACTCGCTCAAGCTCATGCAGCTGAGCCGGAAGCTCTCCGCTCTCCCCGGCATCAGGAAGGCCGCGGCGATAATGGCGACAGAGGCCAATCTGAAAATGCTCAGGGATGCTGGGCTCATCGGGGGAGCCCCGGAATCGGCGAACGCGAACGACCTCATAGTTGCGGTCGACGCGGAAACGGGATCAAGAGCGCGGGAGGTGATAGACATGCTCGATTCCCTCATTACGCCGGCGGTTAAACGGGCAGGTGAATCCGAGCCGGTAAAGAGCATGGACGCCGCCCTCGGCGTCTTTCCTGGCGCGAATATAGCCCTCATTTCGGTGCCGGGCGAATTCGCGAAGCTCGAGGTCTCAAAAGCCATAGAAAAGGGGCTTCACACTTTCCTTTTCAGTGATAACGTGACGATAGAAGAAGAAATAGAGATAAAGAGAAGGGCGTCCGGGCGCGGGCTTCTGGTCATGGGCCCGGGCTGCGGCACGGCGATAATAAACGGCACGGGGCTCGGTTTCGCGAACGTCGTCAACGGAGGGCCGATAGGCGTGATCGCGGCCGCCGGGACGGGCATGCAGGAGGTGACGAGCCTCTTGAGCAACTGGGGCTCGGGCATCACGCACGCGATCGGTGTCGGGGGAAGGGATATGTCGGAAGAAGTAGGCGGGATAATGACCCTCGACGCTCTCAGGATACTGGGCGGCGATAATAATACGAAGGTGCTGCTCATAGTCTCGAAGCCGCCCTCGAAAAAGGTAGCGGAAAAGATACTCGCCGCGATAGGCGAGACGGGCAAGCCAGCCGTCGTATGTTTCCTCGGGCATAGCATGCGCACGTCCGGCGACGAAAAGATAAAACTCGTATCGACATTGGAAGAGGCGGCGTATTCGGCGCTCGCCCTCGTAAACGGGAGCGGTAAGAAATACATACCCGTCCCGGAGAAGGGCTGGAAGAGGCAGGCCGGGAAATACGTACGCGCTCAGAAGCGCGGCCAGCGTTACCTGAGGGGTATCTTCTCCGGGGGGACGCTCTGCTTTGAAGCGCAGCATATACTCACAGAGACGCTCGGGGATATCTATTCGAACGCGCCGCTCGACAAGAAAAACAGGCTAAAGGACTCGAACGTCAGCATAGGCAACACGTGCGTCGATCTCGGAGAGGAGGAATTCACGGTAGGCCGTCCGCACCCGATGATAGACGCGGCGCTCAGGAGCGAAAGGCTTATAAGCGAAGCCGCCAAGCCCGACGTAGCCGTAATACTCTTCGACGTCGTGCTCGGCTACGTGGCGAGCCCGGACCCGGCGGGGGACCTCCTCCCTGCGATAAGGTCGGCAAAGGCCTCTGCCCGGAAAAAGGGACGCTCTCTAGCATTTGTATCTCACGTATGCGGCACCGACAGCGACCCGCAGGGACTCCGGGACCAGGAAGAGAAGCTCACTAAAGAGGGCGTGATGGTCTTTCCGACGAACGCGTGGGCCTCGAGGGCCGCGGGCTTTATCGCATCCGGCGGAAGAGAGATAGAAACTGACAGGGGGAACAAATGAAAGCAGCGGTAGTAGCCTTCGGGGGCAACGCCCTGATGGACCATAAAGGCAAGAGTACTTACGTAGAGCAGATAATGAAGACCGACAAGATGTGCAGGAAGCTCATGGGCCTTTTCGATATGGGCTACAGGGTCGTAATTACGCACGGGAACGGCCCGCAGGTGGGGAATTTCCTCATGCAGCAGGAGTCCCTTTCCTCGTCGATACCGCCCATGCCGCTCGACGTCTGTAACGCCATGACGCAGGGGCAGATCGGGTACATGATAGAACAGCGGCTCCGGAACCTCTTCACGGAAAAGAAGATGTCGAACCCGACCGTCGCGTTCGTAACGCAGGTCGTGGTCTCGGAGGACGACCCGGCCTTCGAGAACCCTACGAAATTCATCGGCCCCTTCTTCACCGAGGAGGAGAGCAGGAACCTCCGGAAGAGGGAAGGGTGGGTGATGAAGGAGGACTCGGGGCGCGGATACAGGCGCGTCGTGCCCTCGCCGAGGCCGGTCGATATCGTGGAAAAAAGGGAAATCTCGGAAATGGCGGACAAGGGGTACGTCGTGATCGCGTGCGGGGGGGGCGGCATCCCGGTCTTGAGGGACAGGAAGGGGAAGCTCAAGGGAATAGCCGCCGTGATCGACAAGGATTTCGCCGCGCAGAAGCTGGCGACCCTCATAGGGGCCGAAATACTCGTCCTCATCACTCCGGTCGAGAAGGTCGCGGTTAATTTCGGGAAGCCCGAAGAGAAGTTCCTCTCGAGGATCACGCTCGATGAAGCGGAGCGTTATCACAGGGAGGGGCATTTCCCTCCCGGGAGCATGGGGCCGAAGATCGAAGCCGCTATAAGCTTCCTCCGCGCGGGCGGGAAGAAGGCTATCATCACCTCGGCCGAGGCGATGGACGCCGCCATCAGCGGAAAGGGCGGGACGGAGATAACGCAGTGAGATCTGCCCGGGGGCGGGTTTAAGGCGCGCCGGGGGGTGCGGAGAAATGCCGGTTCGATTGATTAAGTTTGTGTTTTATAATATGATGGGGTTAAGGGAGTCGGGAATAATCCGGGCATAACATAGAGAACAAAACCCTGGGCGCAAGCCCCGGAGTTTAATTCTAAATAAATTACAGGAGGTAATTTACCATGGCAGTAAACAGAGTAAAAGCGGACAGGCCCGAGAAGGGTAAAGCGTTGGTTAATTACGAGGAGAAGCTCTATCCGGACCACCAGGCGAAAGCGGGAGAGAAGGCGCTCTTCCTCATTCACTCGGTCCCTTACGAGGGCTCGGTCGCGGGCATCAACATGCTGACGGCGATAAGGACGAAGAAGAAGGGGTACGAAACGACCGTGCTGTTCTACGGCCCTGCGTCGGGCATCCCCGTATACAGGGGCTGGCCGAACGTCGGCGACGACGGCTACGGCGCCGGCATACAGCTCTACCCGAACCTCGTCAACAGAATGCTGAGCGAAGGCATTAAAGTCCTGGCGTGCCGTTTCTCGGCAGCGGCTCTCCTCGGGCAGAACGAGTCGAGCTTCATAGAGGGCGTAACGCCGATACACCCGACCGACATACTCGACATCGTTATCGAGCACCACAGAGCCGGGGCTATGATGTTCAGCACCTGGACTGTATAAGGTTTTCGGACTTTATACTTTCCATTCTGCTGTAAGACGTTATTTTATATCCGTACAGGCGGATAGATTTAAAGGTTTTATAAGGGTGAGCCTGCAAGCGTTTTTTTGTCTAACCAATAAAAGGGGGCACGTTATGGATTCAAGAACCCTTAAAGTGGAGTTGCAGAGTTACGGGTTAAGGATTCCCGATACTAAAGACGTCAGGAGCGGAGGCGCCGGGCCTACGGGCGGTATACACCTGAAGATCCTTTCGGGCGGCGAGGCGAACATCCCTGTAGTCGGGGGTTTCGTCAGCTCGTCTCCCTATCATCTGGACCAGATAAACGGGGAGTACTGGATTTTCAAGGACGGGGTCGCGGTAGCTCAGGTGGAGCTTATGGAGAAAGGCCCCAGGTTCCAGGAGCACAAGACCTCGGCCGGCATCCCGATGCAGCGCATAGGGCTCCTCCACTGCCCTACGACGTTCGCGACCACACTGCTGCAGACATGCGATTTTTGGGAAGACGAGCGCAGGTGCAAGTTTTGCGGCATCGAGCTCACCTTGAAGGACAGGAGCACCGTAGGATTCAAGAACGCCAGGAGCCTGGTCGAGACCCTGACCCTCGCCAAGGAATTGGACGGCATAACGAACGTCGTATTCACCTCGGGGGTCGCCCCTGATGAGGAGAAGGCGCTCGGGAAGTACGCGGAGATATGCCGCGAGGTGAAGAGCGCGACGGGCCTCCCGATACAGCTCCAGATAATCCCGCCCGAGGACCTCTCCTGGCTTGAGAGGCTCAGGCAGGCGGGCGTGGATACGCTCGGCGTGCACATAGAGACCTTCGACCCCGACGTGTTCAGGACCGTCACGCCGGGGAAGGCCAGGATCGGGCTCGACAAGTACATCGCCACCTGGAAGGAAGCCGTCAGGGTTTTCGGTAGGTGGCAGGTGAGCACGTACATACTGGTCGGGCTCGGCGAAAGGTTAGAGACCGTGATCGAAGGGGCCGCTATCTGTGCGGAGATCGGGGTTTACCCGTTCATAGTCCCGTTCAGGCCTATCGCGGGCACTCCGATGGAGAATATCGCGCCGCCCGGGCCGGAGATAATGGAGTACGTCTACACGGAAGCGGCGAAGATACTGGCGAAGTATGACGGCATTGCGAAAAACAGCAAAGCGGGCTGCGTGAGCTGCGGAGAGTGTTCCGCGCTCCACGATTTCGAAAAGTCGCCGGGCGGAAACAGGGTCAGGTTTAAAAAGTTTACGAAGCAGATCGGCGTGAGTTAAAGGGCTATATGCCCGGAGCCGGTATATTGCCTCGACATAGCGGGATCGACCGCACGGCGGGCGTCTATGCCCTCCGGACGGGACATATTAATAACGAGACGTTAAGGGGTGAAACCGGATGAGCAACGATAATTTGCGGATAATAATAATAGGAGGGGGCGCAGGCGGCATCTCTGCCGCGTCCACGTCGAAGTCTGTAGCCCCCGGCGCGTCCGTTACCGTATTCACGGAATACGAGGACGTTGCCTACAGCCCGTGCGGCATACCGTTCGTGCTCGGAAAGGAAATACCCGATTTCGAGCGCCTATTCTTACAGACGCCCGAGCACTACGCATCCATAGGCATAGATTTGAGGCTCAAGACCGCCGTGACTGCGATCGACCTCAATGGGCGCACGGTGAGCGTGGGCCCGGACAGGTTCCCCTGGGACCGTCTGATAGTAGCTACGGGGTTCGAATACGAGAAGCCCGAGATACCCGGCGTCGGCCTGGACGGCATCCATTACGTGAAGAACATCAGGCGCGCGATGGAGTTCGACAAGTTACTCGACAGCGTGAAGAAGGTGGTCGTCATGGCCGCGACGCCCCTCGGCATAGAGATCGCGGGCAACCTCGCGCACAGGGGCCTCGAGACCCACCTCGTAGACGAAGGCGCGTGGCTCATGTCGGAAGTCGCCGACCCCGACATCATGGAGCCGGTGCAGAAGTCGCTCGAAGAGCTGGGCACGGTAATACACTTCGGTGTGAAGGTGCTCGAGTTCAGGGGAGCGGGCGGGAAGGTGAAGTCGGTCGTCACGACGGGCGGCGAGATCGAGTGCGACGTAGCCGTAATAGCGACGCACAAGAAACCGAACAACCGTATATCCCGCGAAGCCGGCATCGAGATAGGCTCGACGGGCGGGTTATTGGTCGACGACCACATGCGCACGTCCGTGAAGGACGTCTACGCCGCGGGGGACTGCACCGAGGTAGTCCACGGCGTGACCGATATACCGATACAGGGGCTTTCGGGGAGCCACGCCTACTCGCAGGGGCGCGTGGCGGGAGCCAACGCCGGAGGGGTGGACCGCTCGTACGACCCGGTGTTCGTGCCCTGGGGCATGGTGGGCGGGCAGGTGCAGATAGGCGGGGTGTCCCTGGGCGAGACCCTCCACAAGGCGCTCGGCATACCGCATTTCGTAGCGGCCGCGACAGGCATATCGAGGGCGAGGTACTATCCCGGGGTGACCAGGATAAGGGTGAAGCTCATCGTCGACCCCGAAACGCACAGGGTCCTCGGGGCGCAGATGTACGGCGGGGAGGGCATTAAGGAAAGGGCCGATTTCCTCGCGTTCTCCATAAAGCGCGGGGCCAGGATAGAGGACTTCGCATGGATGGAGAACGTGTATTCCCCCCCTATAGGGGCGCTGATGGAGCCTATCGCGCTTGCGGCCCAGGCCGGACTCGCCGAGCTCGCGAAGAAGAAGTAATCGAGGCCGGTACGGGGGCATGCGTAAGGCAGGGAGCAATATTAAAAGGCAGGGAGCAATATTAAGCGGAATAATAATTTGAAAGATTTTAACGTGAGGGGCTCAAATGGCTTTCGGATCATGGCTCAGGAAGAACGCTGAAAAATATCTCATGGAGGCTGCACAGGACAGTGTAGCCGAGCGCTACCCCGAGTACTGCGCGAAGCCTTACCGGGAGGGGGGTCTCGTTCCCTTCCTGTGGATGAATATATTCGTTCCCGTTTACCTGGCCATACCCTGGCGGGTGAGGAGAAAAATTATTCTTTTTACGTCTTATCCGGGGGGGAAGCGTCCCGGCTGGAAGAAGTACGTTTGACAGGCGCGAGTCTTCGTTCCGAATTATCGTTCGAGCCGCGGGACGACGGCGCGACCGCACGTCTCGGGGACCCGATAGAGTTTTATATAATGAGAAAGTCAGGCGTTGACAGAGCTCCGCTCGAAGCGGAAGCGGTAGGGCAGAAGGCGTTAAAGGCCCTTGGGAAATCAGGCAATGAACTTGAGATACACAGCGTATTCGATCACGCCGTTTATATATCCATCGGAAAGAACGGGCTTATAAAATTAATCCGGAATAAAGATTTCATAAATCCATACTCCATACTTATTAGACAACAGGAAAACGCGCCGATGACCTCCCTCGGGTTAGGGGCGGGGGATAGTGCGGCATGGGACGGGAGGAGCCTCGATATCGGCGGCGGCGCTCTGCTCATAGACCTCTCTCACGCGCGCGTATACAAGAAGGAGAGGCTTTCCAAACAAAACCCCCCGCTCGGCGCCGATACGATAGCGTTCAACCTCCGAATAATGCGGGACGTCATCTACACGCATCCCGGCAGGGAAGGGCTAGTCCCGCTTCTCGAGGACGTGGAGACGAGGGGGCCGATGAAGGTGTTTCTCGAATCTCAGGAGGAGAGCGTGTCCGAAAAGGCACGGCCTCACATAGAGCAGCTCATGTGGGGGCTCTTCTCGGGCGACCTCGCCGTAGTTGTCGAAAAGGCGGGCGCGATACTCGGGCTCGGGCCCGGGCTCACGCCCTCGTGCGACGATTTCCTGACGGGCCTGCTGATGAGTCTCGGCTTCGCGGGGAAGTCCTTTTACGGAACCGATAAGGCCGCCGCACGATTTTTCAAGAAAGCCGGGGACGCGGTTTACAGGCTCTCGAAAGTGAAAACTACTATATACAGCCGGGGCCTGATCGGGGACGCGCGTAGCGGCGAGGGGCCTGAGGCGGCGCTGGTCCTCATCAGAAACCTCGTCACGGGCTCGCCGGAAGATACAGCTTCCGCGGCGAAAACCCTCATTGGCATGGGGGCGGCGACAGGGGCCGACATGGCCGTCGGGATATATTACGGGGTGAGGTTCCTCGTATCGATGCTCGAAACGGAGGCGCTTTATGAGATCGCTTGACGTGGCGCTCCTCACATATTCGACCAAGCCCAGGGGGGGCGTAGTCCACACCCTCTCACTCGCGGAAAGCCTCGCGGGCCTCGGGCACAGCGTCCACGTGTACTCGCTCTCCTCGGGGGAAAATTTTTTCAGGCAGGTCGGCGTCCCGCATACGCTCATCCCGTGTCCGAAAAAGGAATACGCGGGCATGGACGAAAAAATCAGGGACTACATAAATATATATACCGAATATCTTTCCTCGCACGACCGCGCTCACGACATTTTCCACGCAGAGGACTGCATTTCGGCAAACGCGCTATTGAATCTGAGAGAGAGGGGACTGATCGGGTTCTTCGCGAGGACAGTCCACCATTTAGACGACTTCACTTCGGAGGCGCTCATCGAGTGCCAGTTGAAGAGCATTCTCGAGCCCGATTACGTAATCACCGTGAGTAAAGCCGGGGAGAGAGAGCTTTCGTCCGTGTACTCTCTCCGCTCGACCGTTATCAGGAACGGAGTGGATACGCGGAAATACCGCCCGCTCACGGACGGAGAATCGAAAGAAGCGTATAAAGAGAAATTCTCTCTCGGCGGCGCAAGGGTGATGCTGAGCATAGGCGGCATAGAGCCGAGAAAGAATACAATTACGTCGCTCAGGGCGTTTCAAATTGCCAGGTCTCATTTTCAAAGGAAAGGCGAGCGGCTCGTCTGGGTTATCGGGGGCGGAGAGACGCTCTTCGATTACAGGGCATACAGGGAAGAGTTCTTCTCCGAGGCGGAGAAGCTCGGACTCTCAGTCGGCAAGGATATATTTATCCCGGGCAGCATATCCGAAGACGCTATCGCCGGTCTATATAACGCGGCCGACGTCTTCGTTTTCCCCTCGGTCAGGGAAGGGTGGGGGTTAGCCGTCCTTGAGGCCCTCGCCTCGGGCGTGCCTGTAATAGCTTCGGGCATAGAGCCGATGACGGAGTACCTGAGGGACAGGGAGAATTCGCTGCTCGTGCCCCCGACTGACAGTGGTCAGGTCGCGTCACTGATTATCGAGCTCGCGGAAGACGGGGAGCTAAGGCGCAGGCTCGCGCTCCGGGGCAGAGAGACAGCGGAGGAATACAGCTGGGAGAACGCCGCCCTCGGGCACGTCCGGTTCTACGGTACAATACTCGGCGATATGAAACAAAATGAAGCCCGGGCGGGTAAGGTGAAGAGATGAGCGTAAAGGCCTTCTGGAAGATGAGGTATCAGGTGGACGTCAGGGCCCGGCATTTCAAGGTGCTAACGGACGAGCCGCCCGAGTTCAGCGGCGACGATACGGGCATGATGCCGACGGAGCTTTTCCTGTCCTCCCTCGCCTCCTGCTTCTGTCTCGCGCTCATTTACGCAGCCGGCAAAAGGCGGATAGAGGTGGAAGATATGGAGGTCGAGGTCGAGGGGGAGAAGGACGTAAAGAATTTCCAATTCATGAAGCTCACGGTCAAGGTCGTGAGCACTGTCCCGACCCGGACCCTCGAAGGGCTTATCGAAGAGGCGAAAAAATACTGTTTCGTAAGCAGGACCATTATTAACTCGTGCCCTATCGAATATGTGATCGTATAGGGGGGCGGGATGATCGAGGAGAAAAGCATTGTCGCTCAGGTTCAGGATTAAAAAGAGTTACTTTCAGGACGCGCTCCGCCTCATGCGCATATCGAAGACTGCGGGCGCGATGGACGGGGTAAAGAAAGCGACGGCGGTCATGGCGACCGAGAAGGCCAGGTTCGCGCTCGAATCCGCGGGACTCCTCACGCCGGAGATAAAAAGCGCAGACGGCGGCGACCTCGTGATGGTCGTCGAAGCGGATTCCGAGGCCGCGGCTGACAAGGCGCTTGCCGCTATGGAGGAGATGATCGCCGCGGGCTCTTCAGGGGGAGGGAGCGAATCGCGGGACATCTTCAATCAGGAGATACGCGCCGTAAACATCGGGCTCGACATCTTCAGGGACGCGCTCCTGGCGCAGGGCGTCGAGGTCGTTCAGGTGGACTGGGAGGTCCCTGCCGGGGGCGACGAAGAAATAATAGACATATTGAAAAAGATGTATTGAGTCCGTCCGGGCGCCCGGACGGACTATCCGTGTTTGGATAAGCAGGAGAGGGCACAGGTTATGAGCATACGGAATCCCGATAGACTGAGAGAGGTGTTGTCTGACCCGAAGCGTCTCGCGAGGGCGTTCAGCAGGCATACGTACGGGATGCTCGCGTGGGTGGACCTCTTCGGTGCAAAGCTCGCATCGATCAGGGACCCCGGCGTGAAGCTTACCGCCGCCGGGATAATCGCGGATAACGCCCGGCACGCGAAGCTCTTCTCCGATAGGGCGCGTGAGCTGGGTGAGACGCCTGAAACGTACAAACCCCCTCAAATAGGCCGTGAGATCTACGACATACTCGGGTCCTACGACGATACGTTCGACGAGCTCGCGTACGCCTGGGGCTCGCTCATTCATTTCTCGGCGCTGCTCGCCGTATACCACGAAGTTGCGGACAGCGAGAGCCGCCTCGTAATAGAGAAGGTGCAGAAGGACGTGAGGAGACACCTCCGCCAGCTCAGAAAATACTTCGATCAGAACGCCGATACGCCCGCGAAAAAGAAGAGAGCCCGGGAGATAAAATCGGCGGCCGATAAAATTTACGCCGACAGAGAAGACGTGGAGATAGAGTGGTATGCGTCGTAACGGTATGCCCGGCTTCGAGGAATTGCAAAAACCCCTGCCGTGGTACTCGCCCCGGAGCTGGTACTTCGGACTCGTCTCTCTCTTCCTCGGAACAGCCGGTCAATTGTCGGACGGCATAAGGACGGGCTGCAGATACGGTTTCGATTCGGGGATGATAATGAACTACGTCTACGCGAACTCCCCCGGCGGGAAATTCTACATAGGCAGGAAGCTCGACAGGGCGTTCCTCAATCAGATCACGTGCAGGGCGTGGAGGGCCGTCAGAGAGATACAGAAGAACATGATACTGAAGTACCTGTCGGAGAGAGCGGGCAGGGACACGTTCATCGCGGACATGGCTTCGGGGGAAGCCGACTATCTCTACGACGTGCTCCGGCAGACGGGCCCCGGAGTAAGGGCGCTCCTCCGTGATATTAACGAGACCGCGCTCTCGGAGAGCGGGAGGACGGCCGGGCGTCTCGGGCTTACGGACAGGGTTTCTTTCGGGCGCGGGGACGCCCTCGATGCGGATAGCCTGAGGGCGATCGCGGAAAGGCCCGACCTCGTTATAGAGGCCGGACTCTACGGGATAATCCACGACGACGCGCTCATACGCAGGCATTTTTCACAGTTAAGGGACATACTCAACCCGGACGCGCTCCTCTTTAACGTGCAGACGTATAACCCCCAGATCGAGCTCATCGCGAGGGTCCTCAGGAACCAGGACGGCGAGAGCTGCGTCTGGCATCTACGCCCGGTCGAGCGGGTGATAGGGTGGGCGGAAGAGGCGGGTTTCAGGGAACCCGAGGTCACGTTCGACCCGTACGGTATTTACGCGGTCGTGATGGTGAGGAGCTGAATAAGGCAGCGGGACTGAGACGGAAACCGAGAATGGGAAAAGAAAGGTTCATACTGGGATGGGAAGGCGGGGAAGCGGGGCCCGGGTATCTTCGCCGCGCGTTGTCCGTGAGGACGAGGTCCGTCATGGAGAGCCCGCACGGGATGTGGAACTACATGTCCTACAGGGACGCGATAAACATCCTCGGCCTCGACGCGGGGGAAATATACAGGGACGGGAGCATTGACCTCGACCCCCGCACCTGGGCCGACTTCGGATGGATGACCTGCTTCGCGGGGCCCCCCGAAAGCGCGGTCGAGGCGATGCGCGTCAATACCAGCAGGGAGAACGTAAACCCCTATTCCCCCGACCTCCTGAATCCGCTGAGAGAGGCCGCGGCGGAGATCAAGTTCGGACGCCCGAGAGGGGGCTCGTTCGAGGTGATAGGGGTCGAGGGCAGCCAGGCTGCGGTCTCGTACACGCTCGAGACGTTTATCGATCCGGGTGACGAGGTGATAATCACGGACCCCGGATATTTCCACTTCACCTCGTCGATACTGATGGCGGGCGGCGTGCCCGTGAGAATACCGCTCGGCCCCGGTAACGGCTACCGCATGAAGCCCGAGGAGGTCGGGAAACACGTAACTCCGCGAACGAAGGCGATAATCGTCTGCGATCCGCTTAACCCTTTCGGCACGGTACAGTCGAAAGAAGAGCTCCTCGCGCTCATCGAGATTGCGCGCTTGAAAGGGATCGTGATAATAAACGACATCACCCACGGCACTCACAGGGTCGACCCCGGTTCCGTGCACATCCCGATGAGCTCCCTTCACGGGGAGACGGATACGGACAACGTGGTCTCCACCTTCAGCGTCTCCCACGGGTACGGCATGGCCGGGGTGAGGATGGGGTTCCTCGCCGGACACCCGGACGTGATGAGGGCGTGCCTCGTGTCGAAGGTCGCGCTCACGAGGATAAACACGAACCTTATAGCGCAGCACGGCGCGCTCGCCGCTATAAGAGACAGCGCTTACGTCGCGGAGTCGGAAGCTATAATCAGGCGGAATTACGGGCTCATAAAAAAAATAATCGCGGAGAACCCCGGAGTAACGATCCCGGTCGAGCCTGCGTACGGGTTCTCGATGGTGATAGACGTTTCGGGCGCGGGAGTCACGGCGCAGGAATTGACAGTCGCGCTCTTCAAGCAGAGGGTCGCCGTTTATCCGGGTGACGGATTAGGCGACGTGGGGGCGGCCGACTACATAAGGCTCAACATTTCGAGGCCCGACGCGTGGGCGTTCGAGCACCTCGGGGAATCGCTGCCGAAGGCGGTCGCCGAGGCGCGTTCAGGCATGTACAGGGAGGCGGTAATAAAATTTTTCGAGAGCAGGCAGAACGAGCGCGCGAGGGACATAGTGCAGAGGATAAAGGGAAAATGAAGAACCTGTCGGAAGATGTATTGAGCCTCATAGGCAACACTCCCCTCGTCCGCATAAACAAGCTCGCCCGCGGCATCGGGAGCGAGCTCTACGCGAAGCTCGAGTTCTATAACCCGAGCGGGAGCTTCAAGGACAGAGTGGCGAAGTATATAATCGACGACGCTGAGAAAAATGGACTCATAAAGCCGGGCGACCTCATAGTCGAGGCCACGTCCGGGAACATGGGCGTAGCGTTCGCGCTCGTGGGCGCCGTGAGGGATTACAGGTGCATATTCACTCTGCCCGAGACGATAAGCAAGGAGAAGATACTCGCGATAAAGCTGTTCGGGGCGGAGGTCGTGCTTACCCCGAGGGGCCTCCCGCCCTCAGACGAGAGGAGCTGCTACAAGGTGGCCCAGAGGATAGCGAGGGAGAGGGGCGGGTTCTACGTGAACCAGTATTTCAACACGCTCAACCCCGAAGCCCATTACAAGACCACGGGCCCTGAAATATGGATGGATACGGAAGGTAAGGTGGACGCCGTCGTCTGCGGCATAGGGACGGGGGGGACGATCACAGGCATAGGAAGGTATCTCAAGGAAATGAATAGCAGGGTCAGGGTCATCGGAGTCGAGCCGCGGGGCTCCGTATTCAGGGACTATCTCGAGAAGAAGACCCTGGTCGAGGCCGGGGAGTTCAGCATCGAGGGCATAGGGAAGAACTTCATTCCGGGCGTCATCGACTTCAACTACATCGACGACGTTATACAGGTTTACGAGGACGAAGCGCTCAGGACCGTCGAAGCCCTCGTGAAGAAAGAAGGCATACTCGCGGGCGATTCGAGCGGCGCCGTGATGGCGGGCGCTATAGAGTACGCGCGCTCTCGCGGGAGGGAAGAGCGCATAGTAGTCATGCTCCCCGATTCGGGTCTCAAATATTTATCTAAATTTATGGCTTTCGCCTGATCCGCGATGAAAACAATAGACGGCATTCCGATCGACGATCTTGCCCGCGAATTCGGCTCTCCCGTTTTCGCCGCTTCCGCTACGTCGATAATACGAAACTGCCGCGCGTTCTCGGCCGCGTTCTCGGCCGCGTATCCGAAGCTCGAAGTCGCGTACTCGTACAAGGTCAACTCCGTCCCCGCCATACTCGGCATAATACACGGCGAAGGCGCGTGGGCGGAAGCCGCGTCCGGGTTCGAATACGAGCTTGCGCGGAGGATGGGCGTGCCCGGAAGCTCTGTAGTTTTCAACGGCCCCTATAAAAAGAAGGAAGAGCTGAGAAAGGCTGTAAAAGACGACGCTTTGATAAACGCCGACCACATCGAAGAGATTGAAATACTTGAGGAGATCGCCCGCGAGGAGGGCCGCACGCTCGATATAGGCATAAGGGTCAGCATGGAGACGGGGATAGAACAGATGCCCGACAGGTTCGGATTCAATATCGAATCCGGTGAGGCTGAGCGCGCTGTGGAGAGGGCTTCGCGGAGCGAGCTGATAAGGGTCGCAGGGCTCCACGTCCACCTGACGAGCTACATCGTCGAGCCCCGCGAGGATGGGGGGATACCGGCGAGGCATGTGAGGCTCATATGGCCGAAAGACCCGGGCGCGTATAGAAAGGCGGCGGAGGCGGTCACGCGCTTTTCGATGGAGATGAAAGAGGAGTTCGGCGTCCGGATGAAGTACATCGACATGGGAGGCGGGTTCCCGGCGGCCGGCTCGATCGCGCCCTACGTCCCGGCCGTAACCGGGCCTATATCGGAGGGATTCGGGAGCGAAGACCCGCCGCTCCTTATACTCGAGCCGGGGAGGGCGATAATAAGCGACGCGGTACACCTCGTCGCTACGGTCGTCGCGGTGAAGGAGCTCATGGGCGGCGCGAGGGCCGCAGTCGTCGACGCGGGCATAAACATCCTGCCCACGTCGCTCTGGAAATTCCAGGATATAGAGTGCGTAGATGATAGGGGAGGGGATTTGAGAGATGCAACTGTATACGGGCCCCTCTGCCTTCAGACGGACATAATCGGAAAATGCATGCTCCCCGAGCTACGAGCCGGCGACAGGCTTGTAATTAAAAATGTCGGCGCCTACAATATACCCCAGTCGAGCACGTTCATATTCCCCCGCCCTCCGATAGTTATTATCGAAGAGGGCAAGGCGAGAATTATAAGAAGGGGCGAGACTTTGGATGATGTGTTGCCGGTGTGAGTAATTACCCACGATTCGCCGGGGCTGACAACGTTCCCCTTCCGTTTTGATAAGACTCGCTTTGTTAAATAGTCGTACCGTTTGACTCGCACCATGCTCCCGCACCCGGTGAGCGCGCCCAGTTTCGCCCCGAGGCCGAGCGCGATGCCCGCCTGTCCCATCTGTCGAATGAACTCACGCCTCGTGCTGCGAGCCATACTCATCCTCCCGCGAGAGATATCGCTTATATTTTCGCTTATGGTATTTTTTGAAACGGAGGGATCCCCATAACACCCTGACCGGGGTATTATGTGAGTAAAGCCACCCCTTCTCTTTAACACATTATACGTCAGGGTGTTTTCCCGAGTCAACCGCTTTGCGGCTGTTCTATGAGTGAGTTCGCTTAGCTGGTCAGTTTGAAATTATTCTTCAGATTTAGCCTTGGGCATCCAATGAAGCACACCATTAATATTTTGAATTACAAATCTGAATTCCTGTTCTTTATGTAATGGATAAAAATGTGGATGAAAGCGTACTTTTATAGACATATCAATTTTTGTTATTCCCTCTACTGGAACATCGAGTTTAATTTTGCAGACTGTTTTATTCGATGTTTCTTTGGCATCCAAAACTTTAATCTGTGGCGTGTAAGCAATCATAATATTCGTATATATATTAGTATTTATTTCCGCCTTGTGTATAACACATGCAAATTCAACATCATAAATCGCAAGATGACTATCATTAGTAATTATAAAAGGAATAGAATACGGGTCTGAAACATCTATAGGGGCATAAGGTGAAAGAGAAACGCGGAAGGAAAAATAACCATATATTGCTACAAAAACGGATATAGCAACAACTAATTTCCATGCATAGAAAAAAATAGATACGAATATTTTGCGTACACGCGGTAGTTGGTTTTCTTGAACTGATCGAGCGTCTTTTCTCCGTTTGGCTCTTTTATTGCGTTTCTGTTTGGATTTTCTCATAAATATTGCTTCATAGTGGAGTCCCACTGCTGTCGTTTCAGGCCGATTAGGGGGCTTAAGGGCGGCAAGGCAAGGGCAAACTCCCGTCTCAGGAGCGAAATAACATTGCTCCACAAGCGGCCAGTTCTAGAGGGGAAGTTAAAGCCCCGGTAAATACGGTGTGTTTCCATATTGTGGTCTTGCGCGATCAAGTTTCTCCTCAAATTCATCCCAATTGTTGCATCCCTTCATTAAAAAAATTACGTTCGACAAAAGTTCTTGAAGTTCTGGATGACCGTAATCCCTTGTCAGATGTTGGTGATGCTTTCTTGCCCTATGGCCAGATGGTAAACGAGGATTTTTTATTTTAAGCTCCTTTAACACCCCCGCCTCCAACCTTGAGTAAATAATAAAATTCGTCCAGTGACCGACGTAACTAGGCCTTTTTCCATTTTCAGATGGAGGATAAGGAATACCTTTCAATCGAAAAAGTTCCCTATAAAAAATATCTGGAAACATCTTGGTCCACTTTGCGTATTCATCAGTGAGATATTTGTCAAGAATGGCTTGCAGAGCAAGGCGATCTCTAACTTCTTGGTAACCGGTAGCTTCATCAACTAATGCTACTATACCTACACGAGCCAAACCACGCATAATTAAATCACACGCTTTTACAATATGTCGATATTGACGAGGTACTTCCTTGCCTTCTGATGCGTATGAATCTTTCATCTGTAGATAGACTTCTGCGACTTGTGGTAATAACTGAGCATCATAACCCACCATTCGTTTGCCGCTTTTGGTTCTAAAAAAGATCGGCGTCGTCGACTGTAGTAACTCCTCCGAAATAAAAGGTTTTAGTGCTTCCGCCTGTAGAAAAAACGGAATACCGTCGACTGTACTAAGTACACCGGTTCCAGCTTTGGGAGATCGAGAACGCCCTAAAGCCCTTAGAAATGTGGATTGAAGTAATAATCTTTTTCCATTCGGTAACACAGCCGCGGATATTACCTTTTCTCCTATATTAAAATCTCCTTCAAACTCGGCTTTCGGCACATTCGCATCCCATCTGCTTAATGCTGCGTTCCGTGCTATTTTTTTGCGTTGCTCAGGTGTTAATGCCTCAGCTCTTGCATAACCGCCTTTTGATTTGCTCTTATTATTTTCCATGCAAGCATCTCCTCTATTATTTAATACATGCTTGTATTTTAGCACGAGCAAGCATATAGCGCAAGAAGTATTTTATGCTTACAAATAGTACCGTGACTTAAGCCCGCCCGATTTCATGCCCGATTGGAAATCGCCCGAATATGGTGCTATCTTACAAGCCTGCACGAGAGTGCGTCCCTATGAAGGTTAAGAAGGTCCTCATCATTACGAGTTCCATAATCCTGACGCTCGTTCTGCTCGAAGCCGGACTCAGGATCCTCACGGCGTTCCTGATATATTCGCCTAAAAATAACCTGGTTTACGATGACAGGCTCGGGAGGAAATTCGTTCCTTCCGTGCTGGATATAGACGAGAACGGGTTCAGGAATCCCGGGGTCCCCGGGGAGGTCGATATAGTCGCAATGGGGGATTCGCAGACGTACGGCGTGAACGTGAAGTCGGAGATTTCGTGGCCAGCGCAGCTCGCCCATATGTCCGGGACGACCGTCTACAACCTCGGGGTCGGCGGGTACGGCCCTCTCCAGTATTATTATCTCTACGACACCGGAATCGGTTTAAAGCCGGAGCGGATCATACTCGGACTTTATCCGGCTAACGACCTGAACGACGTGTGCAAATTCATCGAAAGATTGGAGTATTGGAGGGAGTGGGCCGCGGCGCGCGGTTACGACACCGGGGTCTGCACCGGTTCCTCGGGCTGGCTGAGCCGTATTAACACGGTCCTGTCCGCGAGCCATTTGTACTGGACGGCGGCCCGCGCGATAAAGCGCGTGAACGAGGGCACGGATTTCGGAGACTCGATCAATGTTTCGGACGAGAAGAACCCGACCCTCATCAAATACGGGTCGATCGGTTCTCACAGAAAATATATGGACCTCTCGCGCGAGCGCATAGCCCTCGGGCTCGCGGTAACGGAAGACCTGCTCAGGGAGATGAATGAAAAGGCGCGCTCACTCGGTATAGAGCTCAGCGTCGTGCTGATACCGTCGAAGGAGATCGTATTCTTCGAGTATCTGAAACAAAACGGCTACGTGCTCTCCCGGGATTACACGGAGCTCGTCGAGAATGAAAACAAGCTCGTCTCGGAGCTGTCCCGGTTCCTGGATGGACAGGGGATTGAGTTCACGGACGCGCGTCCGTATGTGGAGAGTGCGCTCTCGAGTTCCAGAGACGTATATTCGACAACAGACGACGGTCATCCGCTCGAAGCAGGATACGGGGCCTACGCTCAGGCGGTATTCGACGGCATTCTCACGGACGACCCGGGCGAAAAAGAGCGCCTCGGGCTCAGGCGTTAGCGCGGTCTCGGCATGTCGATCGGCTAAATCGGAACTGTTTCCGGAAGGTGCGCATCCGGTTTATTTTTGCGTACCATTTTTCTTCTCCCCGTCCCTCAGGCTTATCTGCCCGAGTCGCGTGTAGTTGACGCTCTGCCCGAGTATCCTCACAGCTTCCTGGTCCGCATGGAACCCCATCGAGTTCTCCGCCTCTATGAAGTCGAGAAGGAACTGCGCCTTCCGCTGGTAGTCCCTCGCCCGAGCGAGCTCGGCGTCCGTCGCGCCCGACTCTTTCGCCGCCTTTATGTCCCCTATGAGCGAGACGAGCGCGTCCATAGCGGTGTTGCGCATCTCGAAAGTCCTCGCCTGTATGGTCTCGACCCTCTGCCTGAGCTCCTCTTCGCTCGCCTTGTGGCAGGTCTGGCATGCGTGATTGATGTTCAGCACGGGGCTCCTCACGTGATGGTCGCTCACCTTTAGCGCCCCCACGCGGGTGTAGGGCATGTGGCAGTCGGCGCACGCGACGCCGTTCCGCGCGTGTATGCCCTGGCTCCACATCTCGAACTCCGGGTGCTGCGCCTTGAGCACCGGGGCGCCCGTCTCCGCGTGCACCCAGTCCTTGTGCCCGACCTCGTCGTAGTATGCGAGCATGTCCTCGACCCTGAGTCCGTTCCGCCAGGGATAGACGAGGCGCTTCTCCTCGCCCTTGAAATAGTATTCGTCGTGGCACTGGCCGCAGACGAAGCTCCGCATCTCCTGCCTCGTCGCGTCCCTGTTGACGTCGTAATCGTTTATCCCTTGAGAAGCCTTGAGAGCGCTCATACCTTCCATAAAAGCGGGCCGCGTCACGCGGAGCGCCATCGTCCCGGGGTCGTGGCAGTCTATGCAGGCAACAGGGTGGTCTACGAGCTCCCGCGCCTCTGAGTACGGCATCGCGTTTATCTTTTCGAACCCCTTAACGGCGTCGCCGTCTCCCGCCTTTTTATAGGCCGCAGCCATAGACGCGTGGCAGTTGAGACAGGTGCCGGGCTGCTTCGCCGCCTTCTGTCTCTCTGTGAACGTCTGGTCGTCGAGCATGAAGGCGTGCCCCCTCTCTTCCCGGAAATCCACGGCGAACGCGTAGCCCGCCCACATCGTTTTGAGCCGGGGGTCCTCCTCGAGGCGCGACTGAGAGACGACCGAGCGCGGGTCGGCGTCTGTCGGCGTCCTGGGCACCGATTCCGACCCCCCGAACCGCGTACGCACCTGATCGACGGTCTTTTTGTAGGCGTCGTACTGGAGAGGGAAGTTCTTCCCCCATATGGCCGGGTCGACGGTTTCCTCCGTCACTTCGACTACGCGGAAGAGCGGGTTCTGGGCCTCGCGCTTCCTCTCCATTATGTTCACGAGGAGGGCGGTCACTCCGACCGCCGTTACGGCGACCACGATGACGACAGGTAATATCATGCGCGTCATAAATCGTTTCGTCGTCCCGGGGGTGTTGTTATCCGTCATGTTAATTCTCCTGTCAGTGAGTCGTCTCTCAATCTGTTTCGGGGACGCTCCCCACGTTCGCAAGCTCCATGTGACCCACGCCTGGGTGGCACCGGATGCAGAGGATCGGGGAGCCGGTCGTTCCTGCGTGGTCTATCTGCGTTACGAGGTCGCTGTGGCAATGTCTGCACGCGCCCTCTGTGATGCGCCTGTTCCTCTCCGTGATCTGTATAGGCTCGTGGAAATCGTTCGTCGTGAACGCGTAGGAGTGGAGGAATCCGTTCAGGGCTTTGGTAGTGTATTTCCCGACAAAATCATGTGGCGCGTGGCAGTCGTTGCATACCGCTACCTGTCTGTGGCTCGACTTCAACCAGCCGTCGTACTGCTCGTTCATGATGTGGCAGTTGGCGCAGGCCCCGGGGTCGTTCGTGAGATACGACGCCCCCCGCGCGTAGACGAACGTGAAGGTGCCTACGCCTATAGTGATCCCCAATAGAGACCCGACGACGAGAGCCGCTATAGTGTGTGAGCTTGTCAAAGCCATCCGCATCTATATGGTGGTAAAAACGGGCTTGGATGTCAAATCACTCATCGCCTGATTGTTTGCGGGTGAAGACCGCGAGCGCGAGCATTATCACGAGCGGGAGGAGCAGGAGCCGCACGCCGAAGCGCGGTGTGGCGATTCCTCCCAATATTGCGCCCGCGAGGAATCCCGACCATACGAGCGTTAGCAGTATGGCGCGGCGGAGGTTCGTATCCCAGCGCCTTCACCGTCATTCAGCGGCGCGCGCTTTACAGCCAGCGCCAGGTGCGCGCCTATCTGGCTCAAGGTTCCGGTTACGAAAGTGAGGTTCACCGTCTGCTTCCCGACGCGGGAGAGCGCGGTGTTCATCATACCCATGGTGAAGCTGAGCATTGCGATGCCGGGGTATATAAAATTTGATGCCGGGTGCGAGGCTCCTATGTTGAGCGCGAGGAGCGCGGCGATCGACAAATAGAGGATGCGGCGCGCGTGGGGCGTCCGGGAGCTCGTCAGGAGCGTCCCCGCAATTACGCCCGCGACGAACGACAGTATCGCGGCGGCCGCCGGGAGGGCCAGAGCGAACGTTTGCCCGCCGAGCCTTATGCCCGCGTGTGTGGTGTTCCCGCTCATGAACGAGACGAACGTGCTGAACGTGACGAAGCCGTAGGCGTCCACGTACCCGGCAATTGCCGCCAGGCAGACGGCCAGCATCTCGCGGCTCTTCCTCGATGGTTCGGATGTCGTCATTTCCGGAAAATTCTACAATTTCGGGGAGGGAAATGGAAGGAGGGTGTAGGCAGCGGTCGGCAGCGCACGGCAGCTCACTTCGCCTCGGGGTCTATTACGTTCTCCCAAAACATGTCGAATATGGCCTTTATCGTTATGGGGCTTAAGGCGACCGACGTTTGAGTGATATTTTGCCCGAGCAGCCCGCCTACGACTATCGGAGCTATGACCCCCGACTTCTTTATCGTCGCGATTATCTTCTCGTCCAGGTCCTCCTGCTGCGGGGCAGTCGTCAGATCCAGCAGTTTAGAGAAACCCGGCACGGTCTTAACGAGGTACGAGAACATGAACCAGCTCTCGTAACCCTGCGGCGCTACGGGTACCCTTATAAACTCCTTCCATATCGCGATCCTGAGCTTTTTCGCGAACGTGTCCTTCACCTTTTCGGTATCGTCAAACACTATCAGCGAGGTCTCGCTGTCGTTCGTGAACGAGCGCTGGTTCACGTTTGCCGAGCCTATAATTGCCAGCTCGTCGTCGACGATGAGCGTCTTCGCATGCACGCCCGTATGCCACCCGTTTTTCTTCCCGCCCGCGATATCCACGATAAAAATCCCGACCTTGTTTATATCGGACTTGCTCGCGCCGCTCACAAGCTCCTTATAGAACTCGCTCCTCCGCCGGAACGGTATAAGTATGTCCGTGGTCTCGGCGCAGTCCTGCGTCACTATCACGAGGCAGACGAAGTTCGGGTCCTTGATGCGCTTGTTGAGCTCCCGCGCGACGTCGAGGTTAACGAGGTACTGGTCTTCAATATAGACGTACTGTTTCGCGTTCCTCAGAATCTCAAGGTAGGCGTCCTTGAGGCTTCTGTCCCTGTCCTTGCCCGACGGGTCGTTGTACGTGCCCACGGCCTTGGCGTAATGGAAGTCCCCCGTTTTCACCTCTTTGGGCCTGGGCTCGTTTCGCCCCCTGAGCGCCTTGCTCTTGGCCGCCGGGTGATAATCCCATCTCTTTATGAACCTCTGCAGTATCTCGTGCGCCGCCGGGCCTTCGACCTTTACGTGCGTGTCGTGATACGCCGAGTGCGTATCCTTGTGATAGCTGCAGCGGACGGTCTGATACCATTCGAAACGGTTTATGTTTATGTCTATCCCGCCCGCGTGGGCTATGAGCCCTTTCTCCCCCTTTACGATGATCACCTTGTCGTGGTGGCTCCCGACGTTCTTCGTCGCCGCGTATTTCAGTATAGTGAAAAAGAGGTCGAGCTCCTTGAATATCGCAGCGAATTTCAGTACCTGCTTCAGAATGTGGGGGACGGCCTGGGAGAGGAATTTTTTCGTCTCGTCGGTCGCGTAGGTGTTGTCGTCGATGAACGCCGCGGTATTCGGGAGCTTGTTCAGCTTCGGGATGTTATCCCGGTTCATCTGGATGTAGCTCTCGGGCGGATTGGCGTTGGGAATAGGGTTATCCCAGACGAGCACCCTTATCTCGACGCTCTTTTTGGCCGCATCCTCGAGGAGCTTGATGAATGCAGAACCCGGGTCGCCTTTTATAAGCTCGAGCCCGGCGTCAAGCATCCAGCCCATGACGTAGATGTAGTGCTCGTCTGTC
>Ga0187892_10003655_pt1 | contig 27600 bp, 31 predicted proteins | sample MA1701073metaG_FD_139345 | JGI IMG/M metagenome (GOLD analysis project Ga0187892, IMG submission 139345) | Bio-ooze microbial communities from a basaltic lava cave in the Kipuka Kanohina Cave System on the Island of Hawaii, USA - MA170107-3 metaG ... | reverse complement strand
GAGGGTGAAGCCGCACATCCCACCGGAGGGTGCGGCAGAAGCCGTCGCCGGCGTGCGAGGCACACTCGAACCGTACTTCGCTGCGATGGGAAGCTGAAGCGTCCTCGTTCGAGGTGAACGCGCCGTGCCCTTGCAACCCGGCCGCCGCCCTCGCCGGCGGTGTGGACCACGGGAACCTGCAGACCGAGATACGCCGCAGAGGCGAGTCGACGCGTCGATGCCCTCGTGGCCGACTACAACGTCCCCGTGGCGATGACGGCGACGTCTCCGCCGCCACCGACAAGCTCAAGACGTCGGCGCTCCCGGGTTCCACGAGTTCGCGCCGCGAGGAGGCATCCAGTTCACCGGCACGGGCGGGACGTTCCGATGCGATGCGGTGCCCTGGCCGCCACGATCCGGGCCCTCGGCGTGAACAACCACTTCGTGGTCGACGAAGGTTGCCTCGCCGCCTGACCGCAGGCGCGCTGGGCCTGGCCCTTGCGGTCCTAGCCCTGCCCGGGTGTGGTTCCGACGGTGGCTCGTCGCCGAGCACGACCATGAGCGAGGCTGCGAACCCCCCGTGCGGAGAGGGGCTGGCGCGCGTCGAGCTGGGTTTCCCGCTACGGGGCGGGCCCACCGCTTCTTTCACCACCACCGGAGGCGACTTGTACGTAACGGCCCGACGCTTCGAGCACGGAGGCCCCTTCGACCCCGCCCCCGGCGAAGGGAGCACCCTCGGCTTCTTCGGCCCGCAGGAGCGCCAGCCGAGCTACGACGAGCAGCGAAACGTCGTGACCAACGTGCTGGTCGAGACTCGCGTGCTGGAGAACCGGTTTTCGAAGTTCGAGCTGCCAGCTGGCCGCTATTGGGCGTGGACCTCCAATGGGGGCGACCTGGTGGTCGTGAGCTGCGCCCGGGACGGCGTCAGCGATGCGGTGCCGTTCACGGCTCAACCGGCCTGAGAGCCGCTGGAGCCAACGTGTCGAATTCGCGACGACCGAGCTGCACTGATCGAGATCGGTTTAGGACCAGGTGTCCTTCCCTCGCGCCTATGGACAAACCACGGCCCTCGGGCGACGCTTGATCGCCCTCAGGGAAAATACCGTCGGACATCGTCCGTAGTTCGGCGCTACCGGGCCCCTGCCGGCTCCCGGGTCGAGGGCGGAGGAGGCGGCGAGGGGCGGCGGCCGCCGGCGACCCGGCGGGTGTGGCGCAGCATCAGGAGCCCGCCCAGGGCGGCGGTGACCAGCACGGTCACGGCGAAGGCGACGGTGCCGTAGTTGCGCCGGGGATCCAGCTCGAGGTGGGTGTCGAGGAAGTTGAGCGTCGACCCCCACATCTCGTCGCGGTAGTCGAGGGCGTGGCGGCTCCCCTTGAGGCGGGTCAGCCGCACGGTGACCCCCTCGTCCTCCAGGCGGATGGCCATGTCGAAGGACTGGGTGGCGGGGACGATCTCCTCCTCGCTGGTGATGAGGAAGGTGGGCGCGTCGGTCGGATCGACGTGGGTGATGGGCGAGGCGGCGGCGTAGCGGTCCGGGCAAGCAGCGAGCGCGCAGCCGATCAGGGGCGCTCCCCAGGCGTCGCCCCGCTCCCGGGCGAGCCGGGTGAGGTCGAGAGGGGCAGACCATACCACCGCCGCCCTGACCCGGGCGCCCTCGTCGAGCGAACCGGTGCCGAGGGTGGCCAGAAGGGCGGCCAGCGTGCCGCCCGCCGACTCGCCCACCGCCGCGATCCGGGCCGGGTCGATCCCGTACTCCGCGGCGTTGTCCCGCACATATCGCACGGCCGCCTGCACGTCGTCCGCCTCGGCCGGGAAGGCGGTGGGCTCGTCCAGGCGGTAGTCGACGGAGAACGCCACCCAGCCCTTCTCGGCCACCTTGCGGGCCTCCGGCTCCCACGAGCCCTTGTCCCCGGCCCGGAACCCGCCGCCGTGGATCATCACCACCGCCGGCCGCAGGGACCCGTCAGACCGGTCGGGAGGCACGTAGGCATCGAGCAGCAGCCCCTTGGCGCCAGCCACGCCGTACTGCACGTCGCGCCGGACCTCCACCTCGACTTGGGCCCGAACCGCGGGAGCCGATCCGCCCAGCACCAGGGCGAGGGCGGCGATCCCCAGGAGAGAGCGCCTCAAGCGGCGCCCACCGCCACCCGCTCGAAGCGCTGGGGCTCGTCCTTGCGGTGCTTCTCGATGAACTCCAGCAGCCGCGGGAAGATGTCCTGGGCCACCCGCTCGCCCATGAACGGGTCCTGGTGGCCGTAGCCGGGAAAGACGTGCAGCTCGTGGCGGCCGGGCACGATGCGCTCCAGCCGCTCGTGGCACACGATGTTGGAGTCGGTAAAGACCCGGTTGCTCTTGCCCGTCATGAACAGCACGGGGGTCTCGATCTCCCGGGCGTGCTGGAAGTAGTCGTCGGGCAGGCGTGCGTACCGGGGCGTGTCGGAGTACTTCACCGCTCCCCCGGCCTTCACCATCTTCAGCACGTGGCGGTAGTAGTGCATGGACGTGGCCCCGTAAAGGTCGCCGCCTCGTTCGTGGGTGACCTCGGCCAGGTTGCTGTGGCTGTAGAGGGCGGGCCAGCCCGTCCCCCACATGAGGCTGAGCATGTGGCACGCCGACACGTCGCACTCGGGGTGGAACCGGTCGATGAGCTTGCTGAAGGCCTTGCCCCTGGTCAGCCCCGGGTCCTCGCTCCACCGGGGGTTGAGGTAGGGGAAGCCGAGCACGTACTCGACCATGTTGGGGGCCATGGCGAGCTTGAGCTTCGACCACTTGGGCACCCGGGGCGTGAGGGCCACGCTGTTGGCGATGACGCTCGACACACCGTCGACGGCCTTGGCGAACAGGCTCATCACGAAGGAGTTGGCGCCCAGGCAGTGGGTGATCACGTGGACGGGCTTGTCGCCGATGTGGCACCGCAGCTCGGCCAGGGCCGCCGGGAAGTCGTAGAGGGCGACGTCGTCCATGGTGTAGCGGTGCTTGAACAGGTTGTAGGAGTGGCGGTTGCTCATCCGGAAGTCGAGGCACCATACGTCCCGGTAGCCGTTGTCGAGCAGGTAGCTGACCAGGTTGTAGTGCTCGGGCATGATGAACATGTCGGTGGACGTGGTCAGCCCGTGGACGATCATGACCGCTTCGCTGGCGTCGCCACCTCCGCCCCGCTGGAACCGGGTGAACGACAGGCCGAGGCGGTCCTCGGTCCAGAACCAGTGGGTTGACACCTCTGCGTCCTTCACGCCGTCGAGGGTGAACAGCGGGATCTTGCGTTCCATGGTCAAACCTCCTCCGCTCCCTCGTACAGGGTACGGGTGCCGGGCCGGTTCCGCGAGCCGGGGCGGGTCACAGCCGCCCGGCCATGGCCTTGACCATGGCGTCGTACCCGTCGGTCACGCCCCTGCCGATGAGCCGGAAGATGACCGTGGCCAGCAAGCCGCTGCCCTCCTCGAACTGGACCAGGCGGGTGCGGCCGCCCTCGAACGGCTCCAGCCGGAAGGTGCGGATCACGTCGAAGGCCGACGCCGGCAGCACCTGCTTGCTGCGCCAGACCAGCTCGCGGGGGCCGTCGACCACCCGGATCTGCTGGCGCATGGGCACCTTGAGCTTCCAGAGGCGGAGGTTCATGCGGACCTCCATGCCCGGGACCGGCTGCCAGTGGTCGTCGGTCGCCCCCGCCGGCCGGCGGACGTCGAACAGGGTCGGGTTCCAGATGTTCCAGCCGGGCAGGTCGGCCAGGACTGCCCACACCCGCTCGGGCGGGGCGTCGAGGACGGCCTCGGTGCGCACGCCGGCGGGGACGGTCACGACCGCACCGCCGGGCTGATGCGGATTGGCGGTTCGATGAGCCGGGGCGAGGGCGACGTGGGCATCAATCCGCTGTCACCCCACCGAGCGCGCCGACGCCTTGGCCTTTCCGCCGTAGATCTTCCACAGGTCGCCGAGGAACAGCCTGCCGAACTTCTCCAGGGCCCGGGCCCGGTCGCCCAGGCTGCCGCCACGCGAGCGGAACGTGGTCAGCTGCTCGGCGAAGTCGACGAGGTGGATGGTGATGATGCCGGTTGCCACGACCTCGGCCGACGCATCCGCGGCGGCGTCGACGTGGCCGGCCAGGATGCGGGTATAGAGGGTGGACGTGTCCGACCACAGGTCGAGGCCGGGGTCGTCCTTGACCAGCTTGAACCCGCTGAGGGTGAGGGGGTGGCCGGTGCCGTCGGCGAAGTGGAGGCGGTAAAGCATGCGCTTGAGGTCGGGGTCGTCGGTGTCGACGAACAGGTTGAAGATGCCCCGCTCCACCGCGAGCTTGCCGCCCAGGGCGTCGCAGCGGACCCAGCCCCGGGCGACCGCCTCGCGCCGGGGGTCGTCCACGAAGGCGTCGATGTCCTCGGCCTCGATGGTGAGGTGGAACATCAGGTAGGTGCCGTCCTTCTTGCCCTGCTCGAACCCTTTCTTGAAGTCGGTCTCCCCCAGGGTGACGTAGCCCTTCATCTCCTCGGTGAACTCGACGCTCGACGTCATGTGGCGGCCCCCTCGAGGATTCGGGTGGACATGCGATCGGCGAAGGCAGCGATGGTCAGGGCCGGGTTGGGCCCCACCGGGCCGGGCATGACCGACCCGTCGGCCACGTAGAGGCCGGGGTGGTTGAAGACCTGGCCGTAGGCGTCGACCACCCCCTCGCCGTCGTGGCGGCCCATGGGGCAACCCCCCAGCGGGTGCACCGTGATCACCCGCTTGAGGTACCAGAGCAGGTTGTCCTTGAAGTCGGCGCCCAGGGCTTCGGCGATGCCCGACATCGTGGCCCGCACCCGGTCGAAGTACTCCTGCGACGTCGTGGTCGTCCAGTCGACGTCGAGGAACTTGCCCCGCTTGAGCCGCATGTTGCCGTCAGGGACGTCCCGGCCCATGCCCAGCAGCGGCATCGAGCCCGACGACAGCGTGCATGGTCCCAAGATGTACCCGATCTCGGCGCTCAAGTCCGACCGGGGGTTGCCGGTCAGCCGGGCCAGGGCGCGCCGCAGGGCGAAGCGGGCGACCCGGGAGGCGGTGTAGGGGAGGGTGGTGGCCTCCACCATCCAGTCGAGGAAGGCCGGGTAGCCGGCGTCCTCCACGTAGTAGCCCCGGCCGGTGCCGCCGTCGGCCTCGTCCGGCACCCGGATGTAGCTCGTGATCACCGGCCCGTGGCTGCCGTCCACCACCCGGGGCACCCGCTTGCCGTCGCGCACCTGGGTGGCCTTGATCAGGAAGGTGAGCAGGTCGCCGTTGCCACAGAAGCGGGTACCGAGGGCCTTGCTCAGCCGGGGGAACTGCGACCGGTTGCGCAGCAGCAGGAACGGCGTGCCCAGCGTGCCGGCGCTGAGGACCAGGCGGTCGGCGGAGACGGTGGTCACCGCCAGCTTGGCCGTGTCGGTGGGGAGCCCCTCGCGTTCGGGCTCGTGGACCACGTAGCCCACCGCCCAGCCGCCGCCGGGCCGCCGGTCGATGCGACGGACCTCGCAGCGGGTGCGGATGTCGGCCCCCTTGAATACGGCGGCCGAGAGGTAGTTGTGGTCGAGGGTGTTCTTGGCCCCGTAGTTGCAGCCCACGTCGCACTCGCCGCACAGGCGGCAGGTGGTGCGCAACTTGCCGTGGATGTTCCCGTACTCGGGGGCCTGGATGGCCTCGCCGGGGGCGGGCGGCGCGCCCGGGGCGGGCGAGAAGCTCACCGCCAGCGGGGGCAGGGCCCACTCCAGGCCCATGTGGGCCGCGGCGTCCCTCATGGCCGCCGTCTTGGGCGACTCGTAGCCGGGCCGCCCGAACGGGAAGCGCTGGGCGTTCATCATCTTCTCGACCGCGTCGTAATGAGGGTCGAGGTCGGCCCGGCTGACCGGCCAGTGTTCGTACGAGCCGTCGAAGGGGCTGTCGTGGACGAACCACCGCTCGTCCTTGCGCAGCAGCACGTTGGCGTAGATCAGGGAGCCGCCGCCCAGCCCGGCCGAGATCAAGGCCTCGACGCCCTTGAACGACCACACGTTGAACATGCCGTGGTAGCCGCGGCTGGGGTCCCAGAAGTTGCGGGACATCTCGTGGGGGCGGCGGGCGAACGACTCGGGGGGGAAGGCCTTGCCCCGCTCCAGCAGGCAGACCCGCTGGCCGCCTTCGGCCAGGCGGTAGGTGGTGACCGCCCCGCCGAAGCCGGAGCCGACGACGATCGTGTCGAAGTGGGTATCGGTCATGGCGGCCTCAACTCGATGTGATCAGCGCAAGGTGAACGGCTGCTCGATCAGTTGGGCGATCGGGGGACGTTCGGCGGGCGCCAGCCACGATGCTTCGTCGGAGTTGTCGGGGTCAAGCCTCCAGCGCTTGTTGGCCCGGTGGACCCCCAGGGGGTACACGGTGAGGTCGCCCCTCGGGTCGAGGTGGAGGCGGAGGAAGTTCTTGTAGCCGGTGAGGCGCATGGCGGAGAAGGCCTCGTTGCCGTGGGCGTTGAACACCGCGCAGGACACGGCCAGGTAGAGGCCGACCATGGCCGCCCCCGCGAACCCGCCCAGCACGGCCATGATCACGAGCAGGACGGCGGTGAAGCCCACCCCGTTGTCCTCGAACAGGGCGAGGGCGCCCTTCACCGCCAGCAGGCCGACCACGGTCACTGCCGCCACGTGCAGCAGCAGGTGGAAGCCGGCCATGACCCATTTCACCGCGATCCGTCCTCGGGCGCTGTGGGGGCCGCGCCGCGAGGGCTTGGCGAAGCCCGACAGGCCGCCCAGGAACACGAGCAGGACGAGGATCGACACCGGGTTGCTGACCAGGCCCCGCAGCACGTCGGCCCAGCCGAAGCCGGGGGCGGCCCGTTCGATGGGACCGGCCCGCTCGAAGGCCCGCAGCGAGAACTGGCTGGAGAAGCCCAGCAGGACGTAGACGACGGCGGGAACGAGGGTGAACAGCCAGTTCCAGCGGGGCAGGCCCACCGCCCACCATGCCATCCGCCGCGAGCGGACCCGGTCGGGGTAGCTGCAGACCGACGTGAAGACCTGGGGCGGGTCGCCGCTCGGGCCGCCGATGTCGATGGTCAGGGGCTCCTCGGCGTGGGGGTGGGTGGGGTGCAGGAACGCCCCGCCCCCGCCGGCCGTGACCTTGTGGGTGCCGTCGTCGCCCACGTAGTGCTCGTAGTGGTGCTTGTCCCCCGACAGGCTGAGGACGAGGCGGGCCCCTTGGGGCCGGATCAGGGTCTTCTCCAGGTAGGCGAGGTTCTTGAAGCCCCGGGAGTCGCTGCCGTCGATCCAGGCGGGGGTGGCCGTGCAGAGCACGACCCGGTCGTTGGCCTGTAGGTCGACGGACTTGAAGTAGGCCAGTTGGGGCTCGTCGATGTAGGTGTCGAGCTGGATGTCGATCCCCCAGATCCACCAGTGGTAGGGAAGCTGCACGGCGAAGTAGCTGCGGCGCTGGCGGGTGAGGCGGCCGCCGATCCACTTCCCCTGGCAGAACAGCCGCACGAAGCTGGTCAGGCCGTCGTACCAGTCGTGGTTGCCGGGGATGGCGTAGAGGTCGGGGTTGTCCCGGTCCATCCATGGCAGGGCGGCCTCGTAGGGGCCCTTCAGCCGCTGCTCGTAGGCGTCGGCGTTGGCCACGGGGTAGACCTCGTCGCCCCCCATGACCAGCACCTCGCCCCGGGGCAGCCGCTCGCCGCTGGGCAGGACCAGCTCCCGCTGCGACGCCAGCCAGGCGATCGTGTAGGTGGGGTCGAAGCCGTCGCCCGTGTCGGAGATGAAGTCGAACCACAGGTCGGACTTGCCCGCGTGCTGGGTGAGCGGCTCCTGGACCACCTCCGACTGCAGCTCCCGCTTGTCGAGGAACTGGCCGAAGGCGCCGGAGAGCAGCACCCGCACGCTCGACTTGGCCAGCACCCGGGGGTCGAACCAGCGCACCTCGGGCTGGCGGGTGAACCTGAGATCGGCCTCGTTGCGGGGCCGCCGGGGCGGCTTGTCGCCACTCGCTCCCGGCTTCGGTAGGAACTCCCCTGCAGGCTCCATGGCCGCCGCGAGGTTAGCCAGGCGGCCCGGGTAGCGTCCGGGTCGTGCAGGGAACGGGGCCCGACCTTGCGACCATCGAGGCGGTGATCGACGAGATGACGGCCCGTTGGCGGCGGCTGCACCGGGCCCGGGACTGGCGCGCCATCTTCGCCAAGACGTACCTGACGACCACCGAGCAGATCCTCGCCGCCACCCGCCGGCCGGGCGTGTTCGCCAACCCGGCCTGGATCGTGGAGATCGACTGCCGCTTCGCCCAGCGCTACTTCGACGCCTTCGACCGCTTCGAGGCGGGCGCCCCTTGCCCGCTGCCATGGCGGGCCGCCTTCGATGCCGCCGTCCGCAAGCAGACGTTCATCCTCCAAGACGTGCTCCTGGGCATGAACGCCCACATCAACTACGACCTGCCGCATTCGCTGGACGAGACTGTGCCGCGCCGCCTGGGACCGGCCGAGATGGAGCCGTACCGGCTCGACAACGCCGCCATGAACCGGGTGCTGGCCGAGTCGGTCGGCGTGGTACAGGCCGCCCTGGCCGACCACTACGACGCCGTGCTCCACCTGCTCAACGCCGGCCTCGGCCGCCGCGACGAGGGCTTCGCCACCCGCCTGGTCGAGGCCTGGCGGGCCCGGGCGTGGGGGACGTTCCTCGTCATGCGCACCACCGACGCCACCTCCGAGGTGCACGGCCTGATCGAGCAGTCGGCCGCCGACAACGCCGTCCTCCTGCTGGAGGTGCAGCGCCACTTCCCCAGCCTGCACTGGCCCAACCGTGCGTTCCGGGCCGTGGTCGGCCGGCTAGGGCGGAGGGTGGGCTAGAGCCGGGGGCGGGTGATCCCCCGCTTCTCGAGGAAGTAGACGATGCCGGCGGCGGCGAGGACCGCCACCACATAGGACCCGAAGGCACCCAGCCCGAGGGCGTAGCCGACGAGCCCGCCGAGGAAGGCTCCGCCTACGCCGACGAGGATCGTCATCCCGATCGACATGGGGTTGGGGCCGGGGATCGCCAGCCGACCGAGCGCCCCCACGACCAGGCCGGTGAGGATCCATCCGAGAATGAGCGAGATCATGTCGGAAGTCTGCCCGATCCGGCGAGGCGGCGGACCCTCGCCGGGTCGTCGGAGGGAAAGACGAGCGCCGCCGCTTATAGGTGCCAGTTGCATCTATTGACGCCGTTCCGCCCGTCGGCTGTGATCGGCTTGCTGTTCGGATGAGCGGATGGTCGACCAAGGGGGGGCGGGTCGATGGGGTGTGGAAGGGGCGGGTACCGCCGCACGGTGACGTGGACCACGGCGGTGGCGGCGGTGGCGGGATGGGCCTGGCTGGGACCGGTGGCCGGCGCTCAGGATCGGGTCGAGCCGGTGGTCACCCCCGCCATCCAGGTCACCAAGGAGGTGACGCCCGGGCGCGGCTTCACCAACGCCCACGTGCTGGTGCACCCCAAGGATCGGAGCGTGCTGGTGTCGGCCGCCGCCGACTTCACCGCCCAGCGCTGCACCGTGCACGTGAGCCTCGATGGCGGCCGGACCTGGGCCCGATCCGCCACCGACCCCATCCCGCCCGAGTACAGGGCGTGCACACGGCCCGCCTTCGGCCCGTTCATGTCCGCCCGGTTCGGCCCCGACGGCACCCTCTACTACGCCTCCACCGGCTCGGCCACGGCCACCAACCAAGGCCCCACCGACGGCTACCTGGCCCGCAGCACGGATCTGGGCACGACGTGGGAGTTCACTGTTGTCAGGCGGTCCCAGGAGCGGGACTTCACCAAGATCGACGGCACCACGGTGCGGGCCCAGGAGCGCTTCAACTACGTGCGCATGGCCGTGCACCCCACCGACCCCGACATCGTGGCCGTGGGCTACCGCGTCGAGGCGGTCGACAATCCTGCGGCCCAGGTGCCGACCCGGAGCGTGGCGACGGTCTCCGCCGACGGCGGCCGCACCTTCCCACCGCCGATCGACACGGTGGAGCCGAGCATGCCGCGCGAGCAGCTGGCCGGGTCGGACGCGCCCGCCCTCGTGATCACCCCGGAGGGCTCCATCCTGGCCTTCACCAAGGAGCGGCCCCGGCCCGGCGGCCCCACGCTGGCCACCCAGCCGACGCTTCCCAAGCCGTTGGGCGAGCCCGCCCAGTGCCAGTCGGTGGCAGCCAACCCCGACGCCCCGCCACCGGCCACCAACACCGTCCCCGAGTCGCTGCCGAAGGTGAACGAGGCGGGAGCGGGCGCCCGCCTGCTCATGTCCAAGTCGACCGACGGCGGCAGGTCCTGGCAGGCGCGACCGATTGACGACGGGGGCGTAGTGTGCATCCCGTGCCTCACCACCCCCGAGGCCGCCGTCGACCCGGAGTCGGGAGCGATCTACGTGGTCTTCGAGCTGAGCGAGACGGGGCTGCCGACCCCCCGTGACGACCGCAACATCTTCGTCATGCGGTCGACCAACGGGGGCGACACGTGGAGCGAGCGGCTGCGCATCAACGACGACCGCGACCCGGGCCGCACGCCCGGCTATGACCAGTTCTTCCCGGGCATCAGCGTGGCTCCCAACGGCCGCGTCGACGTTGCCTGGTACGACATGCGCACCGACGCCCTGTACAACCCCGACGGGCGCGGCGACACCACCCGCCGCCACCAGACCTGCTGGGACGTCTATGCCAGCTCGTCCTTCGACGGGGGACGCACGTTCTCCACCAACGTGCGGGTCAGCGACCGCACCATGAACCAGAACTCCGGGTTCGCGCTCAATCTGGCCTACGACCTGCGCGGCCCGATCGGCGTGGCGTCCCTCGACGACGTGGCGTACGTGGTGTGGCCCGACTCCCGCAGCGGCTCGTTCAACCTCCCCACCGAGGACACGTACATGGCCACGATGCTCTTCGAGGAGCCGACCGATGACGGCGGGTCGCCCCTCGACGGCGCCTCGGTGCTGCTGGGCCTGGCCATGGGGCTGGCCGGCGGCGGAGCGGCGATCTTCCTCCTGTCCCGGCGCAAGGCTCCCGCGCCGTAGCGGGCCGGGCCCGGCTACCCCACGGGCGGGGGGTCGGCGGTCGTGGTCGTGGTCGTGGCGGCGGCCAGGTCGGCGCGGGCCCGGGCGAGGACGCCCTGGACGGCCTCGACGGTCGCGGCGTCGGGGTTGGAGGCGAGGTAGGTCTCGAACTCGGGGATGGCGGCAGCGGGGTCGCGGCGGTCCTGGTAGAGGAGCATGCCCCGGAAGAAGTGGGCGTCGGGGTAGGTGGGGTCGAGGGCGATGGCCCGGTCGAGGGAGGCCTGGGCGTCGTCGGGGAGGCCGGCCCGCTTGAGCAGCCAGCCCCGGTAGGTCAGCGCCTCGACGTTGGTGGGGTCGGCGGTGAGGACCCCGTCGTACAGCTTCAGGGCCTCCAGGGCCTGGCCTTGGGCGTCGAGCTGGTGGGCCAGCTGGAGGTCGCCGGCGGGGGTGTTGGGCACCGAGCCGGTGGCGGGAGCGCCCGGGTTGCGGTCACCCGACAGGACGAACACGCTGGCGCCGGCGACGAGCACGAAGCCCAGGATGAGGACGGTGGCCATGGCGCGGCGGGAGCCGGAGTGGCGCGAGACGGGCGGGGCCGCGGCCCGGGCCGGGCGGGGGGCGTCATCCCGCTCCTCGTAGGCCTCCAGGGCCCGCAGCACTTCAGCGGCGCGAGCGGTGTAGTCGTCGCGCAGGGTCTCGTAGTCGGTCTCGTCGATCTCGCCCTGGTCGTGCTCCCGCTCGAGGTCGCGCAGCGAGTCGAGGAGGAAGCGGCGCTCGTCCTCGAGCTCGGTCCGTTCACTCACGGCGCAGCGCCTCCTCGACCAGGGCCCGGTCGCCGGCGGTGGCGGGTCGCCGGCCGGGCCGGCGCCGGCGGTAGGCGACGGAGAGGCCGGTGACGGCTGCGCCCACAGCCACCACGGGTAGGGCCCAGACCAGCGCGCCCACGCCGCCGCCGCTCGGGTTGAGGCGGATCTGCTCGCCGTAGCGGCCGACGAAGTAGCCGTAGATCTGGCCGTCGGACTCCCCCGCCCGCACCCGCCGCAGGACCTCCTCCCGCACGAACTGGGCCGCCGGGGCGTCGGAGTCGGCGGCCGACTGGCTGCGGCACGTCGGGCAGCGGATCTGGGCGGCGATGCGGGAGGCCCGCTGCTCGTCGGTGGGGGGCGACCCGTCGCCTCGGGCACCGACGAACAGAGCGGCACCGAGGATCACCGCCAGCAGCGCCCAGGACCGGGCGCGCCGGCTCCTTCGCGGCGTCGGAACCACCGGGGCGGTGGTTCCGGCGCCGGAGAGGTGGCGAGGCCTCACGTCGGCACCCCGACGGGCGGCGCCGGCTCGGCCGCCACCGGCTGAGGCCCGGCCCGCTCGCCGTCACCCCGGCGCCGGCGCCCGCCGGGCCAGGCGGCCAGGGCGGTGCCCAGGGCCATGATCGTGCCGCCGATCCACAGCCACACGACGAGCGGCTGGATGCGCACGCCGATGACGGCGGTGTCGGCGCCGTCCTCGGGCACTGCGACGAGGGTGAGGTAGACGTCCTCCCGCAGGCCGGTCTTGACCGACGGGGTGCCGATGGCCTGGGTCGCGAACGGGAACCGGCTGAGGCCGGGGGCGTACACCTTGCCCCCGTCCACCCGCACCCGGGCCCGGGCCACCGTCCGGTTGGGCTCGACGATCTCCTCCACGCCCAGGTAGGTGACGGTGTGGCCCGACAGCGAGGCCGATTGGCCGGGGGCCAGACGGAACTGGCGGCTCTCGGCGAACGTCGAGCTGGCGGCGAAGGCGACGGCCACCACGACCACACCGAGGTGGACGACCATGCCGCCGTTGGTGCGTCCCGTGACCGCCCGCCACGCCGGCGCCCCGGACCGGCGGGCGGCCCGCACGGACAGGGCCAGTTGGCGCAGGGCGGTGGCGGCGGCGAACCCTCCCATCCCGAAGGCGAGCAGCGTCCCCAGGCCGCGGATGCCAGCGGCGACGCAGGCCACGACCAGGCCGGTGGCGATCCACGCCGACGGGGCGAGGCGCCCGTGGAGCACGTTCCCCGACGCCTTCCGCCAGGGGAGGACCGGGGCGATGGCCATGAGGAAGAGCAGGGTGAGGCCGAGGGGGGCGGTCATGCGGTTGAAGTAGGGGGCGCCCACCGACAGCCGGGCCCCGCTGAGGGCCTCGGCCAGCAGCGGGAAGACCGTCCCCAACAGCACGACGAAGGCGAAGCCGGCGAAGGCCACGTTGTTGGCCAGGAAGGCGCCCTCGCGGGAGACGGGCGAGTCGATGGCGCCGGGCGAGCGCAGGCGGTCGCCCCGCCAGGCGATGAGCCCGATCGAAACCGCCACCACCAGCCCGAAGAAGCCGAGGATGGACGGGCCGATGGGCGACTCGGAGAAGGAGTGGACAGATTCGAGCACGCCCGAGCGGGTGAGGAAGGTGCCCAGGATCGTGAGCGAGAACGTCGCCACCAGCAGCGACAGGTTCCAGACCCGGAGCATGCCCCGCCGTTCCTGGACCATCACCGAGTGCAGGTAGGCCGTGGCCGTCAGCCACGGGAGGAGGGAGGCGTTCTCCACCGGGTCCCAGGCCCAGTAGCCGCCCCAGCCCAGCACCTCGTACGACCACCACGCCCCCAGGACGATGCCGGCGGTCAGGAAGCCCCAGGCGAACAGGGTCCACCGGCGGGTTTCCATCAGCCACCCCTCCCCGAGCCGTCCGGTGGCGAGGGCGGCCAGGGCGAAGGCGAAGGGCAGGGTGAAGCCCACGTATCCCAGGTAGAGCATGGGCGGGTGGAACGCCACCAGGGGGTGGTTCTGGAGGAGGGGGTTGGGGCCGGGGCCGTCGAGGGGGACGGGGCCGTCCACGACCCGGAAGGGGTTGGCGGGGCCGGCCATCAGGGCGAAGAAGAAGGCGGCCACGGCCAGGGCGGCGAGAGTGGCCCAGGCAACCAGGGGGTCACCGGCCCGGTCCTTGAACCTCCGGGCCATGATGGCCAGGTAGCCGGCGAGGACCAGTCCCCACAGCAGGATCGAGCCTTCGAGGGCCGACCACATGCCGGTGACGGTGTAGAGCAGCGGGGTGGAGCGGCTGCCGTTGAGGGCGACGTAGCGCAGCGAGAAGTCGTGGCTGAGAAGGGCGATCTGCATGGCCCCGGTGGCCAGGACCGCCCCCGCCAGCACCAGCCACACGTAGCGCTGGCCACCCCGCAGCAGGCGGGGGTCCTTCCGGCGCAGGCCGATGGCGAGGGTGGCGACGCCGAGGAGGGCGCTGGCCAGGCCGAGGGCGACCGCGGCCGTGCCGAGGACCGCGCTCACGGCACCGCAGACGTCGTGACCCGTTGGGGGTTCTCGGCCACGTAGGTCTCGGAGTGCTTGACCAGGATGCGGTCGCTGGCGAACTGCTCGCCCCGGAAGCGTCCCTCCAGCACCACGGGGATGCCGGGCTGGAACAGCTCGGGCGGGTCGCCTCGGTGGACGACGGGCACGGTGACCCCGTTGGACTCGATGGCGAAGGCCACGTCGTTGCCGGTGTTGCGCACGCTGCCGGCGACGACCGTGCCCTGGATGCGGAAGCGTCGGTCACCCAGGGACACCCGCTGGGCCACCGCCTCGTCGGCGGTGCGGAAGTAGACGGTGGCGTTGCCCAGCCCCTTGAAGACGAGGAACCCGAGAGCCGCCAGCACTACCGCGCCGGCCAACCACAGCCGCCGGGGGTTGCGGGTGGTGACGGTCATGGGTTGGAACGATCTCCCAGCTGGCGGCGGGCCTTGCGGCTGCGGGAGACGACCCAGGCGGCGTAGCCGGCCAGGGCGGCGGCGGTGATGGCGTAGCCCGAGAAGACATAGGAGGCGTAGGTCACGTCGTCGACACCTCGGGGACGGCCTCGACGCCCTCGGCCCGGCGCTCGACCAGGGCCTCCTCGAGGCGGCGGGCCTCGGCCTCCTCCTCCACCCGGGCCAGGCGGTAGCGGTGGACCAGCAGCCAGAAGTACAGGAGGGTGAAGGCGAGGACGGCCAGGAGCAGGGTGAACAGCATCACGCCGGTGATCTGGGGGTCGCCCAGGCGGCGCTCGTCGAGCACGGACGCCTCCTGGTGGAGGGTGCGCCACCAGTCGACGGCCATATGGACGACGGGGACGTCGACGAAGGCGGCCAGGGCCACGATGGCGGCCCGGCGGCCGCGGACGTGCGGCTCGGCCGGCACTCGCCGGATGGCGAGGTAGCCGAGGTAGAGCACGAACAGCACGGCGGTGCTGGTGAGGCGGGCGTCCCACGTCCACCACACGCCCCAGATGGGACGTCCCCAGATCGAGCCGATCACCAGGGTGAGGCCCAGGAAGACCACGCCGATCTCGGCCGACGCCCCCGCCACCAGGTCCCAGAACTGCGAGCGAGTGCGCTTCCACAGGTACAGCACGCTGGCCAGGGTGGTGACCCCGAAGGACAGGTACATGGCCAGCCAGGCGGTGGGGACGTGGAGGTAGAGAAGGCGGACGGCGTCGCCCTGCACCGCGTCGGCGGGGCTGGCCACCAGCGCCATCCAGGCGGTGAGGGCGAGGCTGACGGCTGCGCTCCACCCCAGGACCCGGCTGCCGGTGGTGGTCACGACTCCTCTAACAGGGGTCCGAAGGCCACGATGCCGAAGGCCACGTAGATCGTCGAGAAGACGGCCAGGAGCCGGACCCAGGGCCAGGCGTCGGCCATGGTGGTCGAGGTGGTGCCCAGGACCGCCTCCGAGGCCCGGGCCGCCCCCAGCAGGACGGGGGCGAGCACGGGGAGCACGAGCAGCGGCAGCAGCGTTTCCCGCACTCGCAGGCCGGCCGCCACCGCCCCGTAGACGGTGCCCGAGGCGGCGATGCCGACAGTGGCCAGGGTGCAGACGAGGGCGAAGAAGGCCACGCCCGTCAGGTCGACGTCGTAGAGGACGATGACCCCGGCGGCCAGGACGACCTCGAGGGCCAGCAGCTGGGCGGCCACCGCCCCGGCCTTGCCCAGAAAGACGCCGGCCCCGTCGAGGCCGGACAGGCGGAGGGCGTCGCGGGCGTCGTCGCCCGCTTCGACGGCGAACGACCGCTGGACGGCCAGCAGCCCGCTGAACAGGACCGTCACCCAGAACATGCCGGCTGCCACCGAGGCGAGCTGGCCCCGGTCGGCGTCGAGGGCGAAGGCGAACAGGATGAGGACCAACAAGGCGAAGGGCAGCACCTGGTTGGTGGCCACACGCGAGCGGGCCTCGATGCGCAGGTCCTTGCCGGCGACGAGGGCGGCGTCACGGAACACGGGCGGGTTGCCGTTCCGGGGTGGGGGTGACGGTCGCCAGGAGGCCGCCCTCGGCCCGGCCCCCGACGATCGTCACCCGGCGGGTGGCGAGGTGGTCGGCCCGGTCGAGCTCGTGGGAGGCGAGCAGGACGGTCGCGCCGGCGGCGGCGGCCTCCGTCACCAGTTGGTCGAGCAGGTCGCGGCCGGCGGCGTCGAGGCTGGCATGGGGTTCGTCGAGCAGCCACAGCTCGGGGCGGCGGGCCACCACGGCGGCGAGGGCCACCCGGCGGCGCTGGCCGGCCGACAGCTTGGCCACGGCCAGGTCGCGCAGCCGCCCGTCGAGGGCGAGCCGCTCCATGGCCACGGTCCCGTCGGCGGCGGCACGCCCGGCCGACCGGGCCGCGAACCGGAGGTTGTCGGCCACCGTGAGCTCGTCGTAGAGGAAGGTGGCGTGCCCGAGCAGGCCCACCCGGCGCCGGACGGCCCGCCGGTCACGAGAGAGGTCGCACCCGAGCACCTCGGCCTCGCCCGACGTGATGCCGACCAGCCCGGCGCAGGCCCGCAGCAGGGTGGTCTTGCCGGCCCCGTTGGGGCCCCTGAGCAGCACGATCTCCCCGGGGGCGACGTCGAGGTCGACCCCCGCCAGGGCGGGGAACCGGCCGAGCAGGGAGACGGCGGCACGGAAGCGGGCAGCGAGGGGCATCGCGGCAGGAGGCAGCGCGGGAGAAGACATGCGGGACCAGCTCCAAACTACCGGTGGCCTGCGATGTTGGTCCAAGCAGCGCCGCACCCCGAGTGCGGGTCCCATCTCCTACCCTTGCCGCCGTGGACCTGAGACGGGCGATCCGGGCGGCCGGGAAGTTCTTCATCTCCGTCGGCGTCCTGCTGTTCCTGTTCGTGGGGTACCAGCTGTGGGGCACGGGGATCGCCGAGGCCCGGGGCCAGAAGTCGCTGGCCGCCAGCTTCGAGCGGCGGGGCCAACTGACCACGGTGCCCACGATCCCGCCGCCGGGCGCCACCGCCGAGGAGGCGCCACCCAGCACCCTCCCGCCCGTGGAGCTGGGCGACGCCCTGGCCCAGATCGAGATCCCCAAGATCGACGTGAGGAAGTGGGTGATCGAGGGCGTGGAGGTAGAGGACCTCAAGTCGGGCCCCGGCCACTACCCCGGCACACCGTTGCCGGGGCAGAAGGGCAACTCGGCCATCGCCGGCCACCGGACGACCTACGGCGCCCCCTTCTACGACCTCGACAAGCTCGACGTGGGGGACTCGATCTTCGTCACCACCATCGAGGGGCGCTTCCAGTACGACGTGACCGAGAGCAAGATCGTCGATCCGGGTGCGGTCGAGGTGCTCGACCCCACCGAGGACAACCGCCTCACGCTCACCACGTGCAACCCCAAGTTCAGCGCCGCCGAGCGGCTGATCGTCGTGGCTCGGCTGATGTCGGCCCCTACCGACACCGCCCCGCCGGCGCCGGTCGAGCGGCCCGCCAGCCTGGAAGGCACTCGCGAGATCTCCGCCGGCCTGTCAGGAGAGCGGGCCAACAAGGTGCCCGCCATCCTGTGGGGCACGCTGGCCGCCGCCATCTGGTTGGGCACCTGGCTGATCGGCCGGTTCTGGCGCCGCTGGCCCTCCTACGCCATCGGCGTCGTGCCCTTCCTGCTGGCCCTGTACGTCTTCTTCGAGAACGTGGCGAGGCTGCTGCCGGCCAACGTTTAGGCGAGCATCAGATGTCACGCCTGATAGCATCAGGTGCATGCCGCGGACGACGCTCGACATCGACGCCTCGGTCCTGCGCGAGCTGAAGCGCCGGCAGCGGAGCGAGGAGAAGACGCTCGGGGAGCTCGTCTCCGAGCTGTTGGCGAGGGCGCTGGCCCAAGAACGGCCCGGCGAAGAGGCGGCGCCCCTCGCCTGGACCTCAAAGCCGCTTGGCCTCAAGGTCGACCTCGAGGACAAGGAGGCGGTGTGGGCCATCCTCGACGGTCGTAGGGCGCCGACGTGAGTGCGACCCTCGACGTGAACGTCCTCGTGTACGCCGCCGACGAGACGTCAAGCCGTCACCCGCGTGCTCGTGCGCTCCTCGAACACGTAGCGACATCGCCGTCCATCACCTACCTGTTCTGGCCGGTGCTACTCGGCTACATGCGGATCGTCACCCATCCCGGGATCGTCGACGCCCCCCTTTCCGCGGAAGCCGCTCTCGCTGACATCGATGACCTCATCGGGCGCCCACAGGTCGTCGTGGTCGGCGAGGGCGAGCGATTCTGGACGGGCTTCGAACGCGTCGCCCGGGCCGTCCAGCCGCGCGGTGCGCTGGTACCCGATGCGCACCTGGTCGCGCTGATGCACGAGAACGGAGTGGCGCAGGTCTGGAGCAACGACCGTGACCTTCGGAAGTTCGACGGCATCTCCGTGCTCAACCCGTTCGACACCAAGTATTCGACAGGGTTCGGATGAGCGTGTCGTAGTATACTACAACACATGTTGACGGTGCCCGAGGCGGCGAAACGAGTGGGCCGCAACCCCGAAACGATCCGGCGCTGGATCCGCGAGGGCCGACTTCCCGCCGAGCGTGTGGGGACCCAACACCTGGTCGACGAGGCAGCCCTCGACCAGCTCGTGACGGAGCCGGTGCTGATCCGGTCGGGCTACGACCGGGCGACCGCGTCGGGTGAGCCGATGCCAAACTTTCTGGCGGCGCTGCATCGAACTCGCACCCGTCGTTGACCATCGTCATCGACGCCAGCGCCGCGCTGTACCTGTTCGCGTCCGAGGAGGGGATCGACCCCTTCGCAGCCCTCGGGCTCGTGTCCCCGGCGCTCCTCTGGTCGGAAGTGACATCCGTGCTCAACGAGATGCTCTGGCGCAATGACCTGTCATCTTCGCTCGCCGGCGCGATGTTCGATCGCTTGCTCGCCGCAGACATCGAGCGGCGAGCCGATCCGAAGCTCTACCGGAATGCCCGCGCCATCGCCGGCACCCTCGGCTGGGCGAAGACCTATGACGCCGAGTATGTGGCCCTGGCCCAGGGACTTGGTGCGCCCCTCATGACACGTGACCGCCGCCTGCGGCGAGGAGCCAGTCGTCTGATCACCGTCGTCGCACCGGACGACGTCGTCCCGCCCGACCCTTCGCCGTGAGCCCCGTACGGCCGCTGGCTTCCGCCGCGCCGTTGGGGGAACATATGTTCGTATGGACGGGGCCACGATCCTCCACGCCGACCTCGACTCGTTCTACGCGTCGGTCGAGCAGCGGGACGACCCGTCGCTGCGGGGCCGGCCGGTGGTGGTGGGCGGAGGGGTGGTGCTGGCGGCCAGCTACGAGGCCAAGGCCTTCGGGGTGCGGGGGGCCATGGGCGGGGCCGAGGCCCGGCGGCTGTGCCCGGGGTTGGTGGCGGTCCGGCCCCGGATGCACGCCTACACCGAGGCGAGCAGAGCCGTGTTCGCCATCTTCGAGGACACCACCCCGCTGGTGGAGGGCATCTCCGTCGACGAGGCGTTCCTCGACGTGGGCGGGCTGCGGCGGGTATCGGGGACGCCCCGGGAGATCGCCGAGCGGCTGCGGCGGCGGGTCCGTGAGGAGGTGGGCCTGCCCATCACCGTGGGCGTGGCCCGCACCAAGCACCTGGCCAAGGTGGCCAGCCGGGTGGCCAAGCCCGACGGGCTCCTCGTAGTCGAGCCCGACGACGAGGTGAGCTTCCTCCACCCCCTGCCGGTGGAGTTGCTGTGGGGCGTGGGCAAGGTGACGGCGGCCAAGCTGCACGCCCGGGGACTCGACCACGTGGGACAGGTGGCAGGGCTGCCCGAGGCCACACTCGTGGCCATGCTCGGGCGGGCCTCGGGCCGCCAGGTCCATGCCCTGGCCCACAACCGTGACCCTCGCCGGGTGCTGGTCGGGCGCAGGCGCAGGTCGATCGGATCGCAGTCGGCGCTCGGCCGTTCCGCCCGGCGGCGGCCGTCCGACCTCGACGCCACCGCCATGGCCATCGTCGACCGGGTGACCCGCCGCATGCGGGCCGCCAACCGGGTGGGTCGCACCGTCGTGCTGCGGCTGCGGTTCGACGACCTGAGCCGGGCCACCCGCTCCCACACCCTCCCCCAGGCCACCGCCGCCACCGACGACATCCTGGCCGCCGTGCGCGACCTGCTGGCCGGGGCCCAGCCCGTCATCTGCGAGCGGGGGATCACCCTGCTGGGCGTGTCGGTCGCCAACCTGGGCGACGACCGGGCCGTGCAACTGGCCCTGCCCTTCGACCGCCGGCGGGGGGGCAGCCCGGCCCTCGACGCCGCCCTCGACGGGGTACGGGAGCGCTTCGGCACGTCGTCGGTACAGCGGGCCGCCCTGCTCGGCCGGCACCAGGACTCGCCGATGCCGATGCTGCCCGATTGACGGCCCGGGTACCGTCGAGGAATGCTCAAAGACAGCGGCGCATTCAGCAGCTTCTCGGTGGACGACCTGGGGACGGCCCGGAGGTTCTACGGCGAGACGTTGGGGCTGGAGGTGCGGGACGTGCCCGAGATGGAGGGCATCCTCGACCTGCGCATCCCCGGGGGAGCCAGCGTGATCGTCTACCCCAAGGGCGACCACGAGCCGGCCACGTTCACCGTGCTCAACTTCCCCGTCGACGACATCGAGGCGGCAGTCGACACCCTCGCCGGCAAGGGGGTGCGCTTCGAGATCTACGACGAGGGCCCCACCAAGACCGACGAGAAGGGGATCGTGCGCGGCTACGGGCCCGAGATCGCCTGGTTCCGCGACCCCGCCGGCAACATCCTCAGCATCCTTACTCAGCCTTCGTGACGCAGGTGCTCGGCTAGCACCAGCGAGGGGTCGGGCTCGTGGGGGCCCTCGATGGCGTCCCGCACGGAGAGGAAGTCGGACACGGCGGCCACGTCGTGGACCCGCAGGATCAGGGCCGGCAGATGGCCGACGGCGGCCACCGCGCCGAGCGTGCCGGGGTCGCGCCCCGACGGGGGCCGGCCGGTCAGGGCGCCCACGAAGTCCTTGCGGGAGAGGGCCATCAGCAGCGGGCGGCCGAGGGCGGTCACGGTGGCGACGTCCCGCAGGAGGGAGACCGACTGGGCGGGCGTCTTGGTGAAGTCGACCCCGGGATCGAGGACGACCGACTCGGGAGGCACGCCCGCCGCCACCGCCTCGTCCATGCGGCGGCGGAGGAAGGCGGCCACCTCGGCCGCCACCCCGCCCGGGTACAGGCCGGGGTCCTGGCGGCGGGTGAGGGGCGGGGCGGTGGTGTGCATGACGACCAGGCCGGCGCCCGCCTCGGCGCACAGCCGGGCCACGGCCGGGTCGGCCAGGCCGGAGACGTCGTTGACCAGGTCGGCACCGGCGGCCAGGGCGGCTTCCACCACCGCCGGCTTGTAGGTGTCGACGGACAGGACGGCTTCGGGGCACGCTTGGCGGATGCGTTCCACTGCGGGGGCGACGAGGGCGGCTTCGGCCACCGGGTCCATCGGAGGCCGGTCGGTGATGGCCGACTGGGCCCCTGCGTCCACCACGGTGGCGCCCGCGGCGACAAGGGAGACGGCCCGTTCGACCACCATGTCGAGCGTGCGCGGCCCGGGGTCGGAGAACGAGTCGGGGTTGACGTTCACCACGCCCATGAGCAGCGGATGCGACCAGGTGAGCGTGCGGTTCCGCAGGGTGAGCAACGGGGACCGATGGTAACGGGGGGCCCGGCCGATCCGGTGCGGGCCCGGCGCCGGCAGATCGGGGCGTGGGCCGGCCTGGCCAAGCGGTCGGGCTACCTGTGCTTCGGGGTGGCGGTGATCGCCTTCGTGGCCGCCGCCTTCGCCCAGTTCCCGTCGCCCCTGGTCACGGTGGTGGTGGCGTCGCTGGTGGTGGGGTCGGTCGTCCTGGCCCCCGCCATCGTGATCGCCTACGGGGTCAAGAAGGCGGAGCGGGAGGACCCCCTGCGATGAGGGCGGCCGTCCTGCCCGGGCTCGGCCAGCCCCTGGAGATCGTCGACGACCTGGTGGTCGACGAGCCCCGGGCGGGCGAGGTGAAGGTGCGCATGGCCGCCGCCGGCGTGTGCCACTCCGACGTGGCCATGCAGGAAGGCCGCATCCCCGCCCCTCTGCCGGCCGTGCTGGGCCACGAGGGCGCCGGCTTCGTCGAGGCGGTGGGCCCGGGCGTGGAGGGACTGGCCCCCGGCGACCTGGTCGCCCTGTCGTGGGTGGCTCAGTGCGGGCACTGCTTCTATTGCGGGCGGGGCCAGCCTCACCTGTGCGAGCAGGCGGTGGTGGCCATGGCCAGCGGCGGGCTGCTCGACGGCTCGTCCCGCATGCGGAGGGCGACCGGCCACCTGTTCCAGGCCCTCGGCTCGGGGACGTTCGCGGAGGCGACGGTGGTCCCGGCCATCTCGGCGGTGAAGGTCGAAGCCGACCTCGACCCGGCGGTGGTGGCCATGCTCGGCTGCGGGGTGGTCACCGGCGTGGGCGCCGTCCTCAACACGTCGTCGGTCCGGCCCGGTGACTCGGTGGCGGTGGTGGGCTGCGGCGGGGTCGGCCTCAACGTGGTGCAGGGGGCCCGCATGGCCGGAGCCGAGCGCATCATCGCCGTCGACCCGCAACCGGCCAAGGTGGAGTTGGCCCGGTCGCTGGGGGCGACCGACGGGGCCGCATCCGTCTCCGATGTCATGGACCTCACCGGCCAGCGGGGGGCCGACGTGGCCTTCGAGGTGGTGGGGCGGCAGGCGACGATCGAAGCGGCCATGGCCATGACCCGGCGCGGGGGCGAGACGGTGCTGGTGGGCATCCCGGCCATGGACGTGCTGATCACGATCCCGGCCATGGTGGGGCTCGTCCTCACCGAGAGGACGGTGCGGGGCTGCTGGCTGGGGTCGGCCGACCTGCGCCGAGACATCCCGCGCCTGGTGGAGCTCTACCGGGCCGGCGAGCTGCGACTCGACGAGCTGGTCAGCCGTCGTATCGGCCTCGAGGACGTGAACACGGCGTTCGCCTCGCTGGAGTCCGGCGAGGTCGCCCGCTCGGTGATCGTGTACTGACGCTGGGGCGGAAGTGCTGCGGAAGTGGAGCGGCGGCCGCTACGACGGCCGGATTTACACTGGCTTGACGTTCGTTGCCATCAGGCCCTTCGGGCCCTGCTGCACCTCGAACGAGACCTGCTGACCCTCCTCGAGGGTGCGGTACCCGCTCATCTCGATGGCCGAGTGGTGGACGAAGACGTCGCCGCCCCCGTCGGGCTGGGCGATGAACCCGAACCCCTTCTCGGCGTTGAACCACTTCACGGTACCCATGACGGTCGCCACCTCGGCGATCCCCCTTACTCGACGCAACATCACCTACGACAGAACATCCGGGTGCGAACATCTCTATGCCGGTACTGCGGTGTTGCAAGGACGCGCCGAACCAGGAATCGGCACTTCCTCGGGACGGTGACCCTAGCACGGGGCCTCACGGCCTCCGATGCACGCGCGGGCCCCGCGGCGTGTCCTCCACGGCCCATCCGGCGGCCCCCATCTCGTCGCGCAGGGCGTCGGACGCGGCCCAGTCCCGGGCCTTGCGGGCCGCCTCCCGGCGCTCGACCAGGGAGAGGATCTCGGGCGGCGCCACATCCCTTCCGGCGAGGGGCAGGCCGACTGCGGTGGCCGCTTCCCGGATGGCGGCGGAGAGCCTCGCCGCCCCCTGGCCGTCGCCCGAGTCGAGGGCCCGGTTGGCTGACCGTATCCCCTCGAACACGGCCGCCATCGCCCCCGGCGTGTCGAGGTCGTCGTCCATCCGCTCCCGGAAACGGGCGAGGAGGCCGTCGTCGGCAGGGGCGCCGGCCGGGGCCAGGTCGGTGGTACGGCGGGCGAAGTCGTCGAGGCCGGCCAGGGCGTTGGTGGCCGCCTCGATGGTGGCGGCGGTGACCTCCATCGGCGCCCGCCAGTGGGCTTGGAGGACGAGGAGCCGGTAGGCCCGGGGGTCAGAGGTGGCAAGCAGCTCGGTGAGGTTCATCACGTTGCCGAGCGACTTCGACATCTTGGTCCCGCCCGTCTCGACGAACCCGTTGTGGGCCCAGTGGCGGGCGAAGGTGCGGCCCGCGGCCACGGCCTGGGCCCGCTCGTTCTCGTGGTGGGGAAAGGCCAGGTCCTGGCCGCCGCCGTGGACGTCGAAGCCGTCGCCCAGCAGGTCGAGGGACATGACCACGCACTCGGTGTGCCAGCCGGGGCGGCCCGGGCCCCACGGCGACGGCCACGCCGGCTCCCCCGGCTTGGCCAGCTTCCAGAGGGCGAAGTCGAGGGGTGAGCGCTTCTCTTCGAGGCCCACGATGGCCCGCTCCCCCGCCCCCGCCCGCAAGCTGTCGAGCGACTGGCGGGCCAGCAGCCCGTAGCCGGGGACGGACTCGACGGCCACGTAGACGCCGTCGGAGGTGGAGTAGGCGGCGCCCGCCTCCTCCAGGGCGGCGACCAGCTCGACCATGTGGTCGACGTAGGCGGTGGCGTGGGGGTCGTGGTCGGGGCGGCGGACGTTGAGCCGCTCCATGGCGTCGTACCAGACGGCCTCGTACTCCACCGCCACCTCGGCCGCCGGGCGGCCTTCCTCGACGGCCCGGGCGATGATCTTGTCGTCGATGTCGGTGATGTTGGAGACGTAGGTGACGTCGAGGCCGGACCACTCCAGGTAGCGGCGGAGGACGTCGAACACCAGCGAGAAGCGGCCGTGGCCGAGGTGGGGCGGGCCGTAGACCGTGGGGCCGCACACGTACATCGACACCCGCCCCTCCTCACGGGGGCGCAGGGCGGCGACCTGCCCTAATGCGGTGTCGTGGAGGCGCAGCATCCGGTTACGGTACGCCGATGCCGCCGCCCGACGTCCCGGAAAAGCCGAGCCTGGAGGGGCTCGAGGCCAGGTGGAAGGCGCGGTGGGAGGCCGAGGGCACCTATCGCTTCGACTCCGGTGCGACCCGGGAGCAGGTCTACGCCATCGACACCCCGCCGCCCACCGTCAGCGGGTCGCTGCACGTGGGCCACGTGTTCTCCTACACCCACACCGACACCGTCGCCCGCTTCCAGCGGATGCGGGGCAAGGCCGTCTTCTACCCCATGGGGTGGGACGACAACGGGCTGCCCACCGAGCGGCGGGTCCAGAACTACTTCGGGGTCCGCTGCGACCCGAGCCTGCCCTACGACCCCGGGTTCGAGCCGCCTGACACGCCCCCGAAGCCGCCCGTCGCCATCTCACGGCCCAACTTCATCGAGCTGTGCGAGCAGCTGACCGCATCCGACGAGCAGGCCTTCGAGGACCTGTGGCGCCACCTCGGCCTGTCGGTCGACTGGTCGACCACCTACACGACCATCGGGCCCGAGGCCCAGCGGGTTTCCCAGCGGGCGTTCCTGCGCATGCTGGGCCGGGGGCTGGCCTACCAGTCGCTGGCGCCCACGCTGTGGGACGTCGACTTCCAGACAGCCGTGGCCCAGGCCGAGCTGGAGGACCGGGAGCAGTCGTCGTCCTACCATCGGCTGCGGTTCACGGGGCCCGACGGCCAGCCCCTCGACGTCGACACCACCCGGCCCGAGTTGCTGGCCGCGTGCGTGGCTCTGGTCGCCCACCCCGACGACAAGCGCTACTTCACCCTGTTCGGCACCCGGGCCACCACGCCCGTGTTCGGTGTCGAGGTCCCCATCCACGCCCACCCCCTGGCCGAGCCGGCCAAGGGGACGGGGCTGGCCATGATCTGCACGTTCGGCGATACCACCGACGTCCAATGGTGGCGGGAGCTGGGCCTGGCCACCCGGGCCATCCTCGGCCGCGACGGGCGGATCGTCGACGGGCCGCCGGCCGGCGTAGGGGACAGCCCGGCCTGGGACCGGTTGCGGGGCCGCACGGCCCGCCAGGCCCGCACCGCCATGGTCGAGATGCTGGGCGACTCCGGGGCCCTGATCGGCGAGGCCCGGCCTCTCACTCACGCCGTCAAGTTCTACGAGAAGGGCGACCGGCCCCTCGAGATCGTCACGTCGCGGCAGTGGTTCTTCCGGACCATGGACGCCCGGGAGGATCTGCTGGCCCGGGGCCGCGAGCTGGCCTGGCACCCGCCCTACATGCGGGCCCGCTACGAGTCATGGGTCAACGGCCTCAACGGTGACTGGCTGGTCTCCCGGCAGCGGTTCTTCGGGGTCCCGTTCCCGGTCTGGTACCCGATCGGAGAGGACGGGGAGCCCGACTGGGACTCGCCCCTGCTGGCCGCCGAGTCGCGGCTGCCGGTCGACCCGTCCACCGACACGCCCGAGGGCTACGACCCCGACCAGCGGGACAAGCCGGGCGGGTTCACCGGCGACCCCGACGTGATGGACACCTGGGCCACGTCGTCGCTCACGCCGCAGATCGCGGGGGCGTGGGAGGAGGGTGGTCCTGCGGGCGGCCTGCGTGGCCCGAACGCCGTGGCAGACCGGTGGGAGCGGGTCTTCCCCATGGACCTGCGCCCCCAGGCCCACGAGATCATCCGCACGTGGCTGTTCTCCACCATCGTCCGCTCCCACTACGAGCACGGGTCGCTGCCGTGGTCGAACGCCGCCATCTCGGGCTGGGTGCTCGACCCCGACCGCAAGAAGATGTCGAAGTCGAAGGGCAACGTGGTCACGCCCATGGGCCTTCTCGAACAACACGGGTCCGACGCCGTCCGCTACTGGGCCGCCTCGGGCCGGCCGGGGGTCGACACCGCCTTCGACGAGGGCCAGATGAAGGTCGGCCGGCGGCTGGCCATCAAGGTCCTCAACGCGTCGAAGTTCGTGCTGTCGTTCCCGCCGCCGGCCGTCGGCGCCGCCGCCACCGAGCCCCTCGACCGGGCCCTGCTGGCCCGGCTGGCGGGGCTGGTCGCCGACGCCACCGCCGCCTTCGAGGGCTACGACTACGCCCGGGCCCTGGAGCGGACGGAGACGTTCTTCTGGTCGTTCTGCGACGACTACCTCGAGCTGGTCAAGGGCCGGGCCTACGGGTCGCAGGGGGAGGCGGCCGCCGACTCGGCCCGGGCCACGCTGCGCACCGCCCTCGACACCCTGCTGCGGCTGTTCGCGCCGATCCTGCCGTTCGTCACCGAGGAGGTCTGGTCGTGGTGGCAGGAGGGGTCGGTCCACCGGGCCGAGTGGCCGTCGCCGGGCGGCGAACGGTCGGGCGGTGACCCGTTGCTGCTCGACGTGGCCGGGGCCGTCCTGGGCGAGGTCCGCAAGGCCAAGACGGCCGCCAAGGCGTCCATGCGGGCCGACGTGGCCCGCACCGTCGTCCGCGACAGCCACGACCGCCTCCGGGCGCTGGCGCAGGTGGAGGCGGACGTGAAGGAGGCGGGCCGGGTGGTCGAGCTGGCCACCGGGGAGGCCGACACCTTCTCCGCCGAGGTCACTCTGGCGTAGCGGCCTCGGCCCGAAGACCGGCGATGGCTG
>Ga0187892_10003654_pt1 | contig 27605 bp, 26 predicted proteins | sample MA1701073metaG_FD_139345 | JGI IMG/M metagenome (GOLD analysis project Ga0187892, IMG submission 139345) | Bio-ooze microbial communities from a basaltic lava cave in the Kipuka Kanohina Cave System on the Island of Hawaii, USA - MA170107-3 metaG ... | reverse complement strand
GGCGTCCGCCTCCCGCAGCAGCGCCGCCACCTCCACGTCCGCGCCCACCGGCGACGCCGGGCCCGCGAGCTTCAGGCGTGCCCGCACCTCCTCGGCCGCCCGCCGCGCCAGCCCGGCGAGGTCGCCGGCCGCGCCCGAGAGCCGCGCCTCGAAGACCGCCGCACGCGCCCGCCGGCCGCGCAGCACGAGCGCGATCTCCTCCGCGCCGCCCTCCCGCGCGATCCGCCAGCTCCCGTCCACGAGCACCGCCGAAGTCCGGAGACGTTCGGGAAGTCCGGCCGTCAGCACCCGCTCCTCGGTGTGCGGATAGAGCCGCTCGCGCTCCAGCAGCACCACGCCCGGCCCCTCGCCGAGATGCTCCTCGATCCCCGCGCTCAGGCTCCCCGACAGCCAGTCCCACCGGCGCGAGACCTCCTCGCTCGTGAAGCCGATCACGCCGACCGGCGTCCCCGCGCCCGCCGCGGCCAGGCCGAGCCGCCGCACCACCCGCGCCGCCACGAAGCCCGCCGCCGCCTCCTGTGCCCTCGCGCCCTCCTCGAGCGCCACCACCACGTCCCGGAGCTTCATGCCGTCCCGCGCGTCCACGAGCCGCACCCGCACGGGCATCACCCGCTCGCGTCCCGGATCGCCCGCCTCGAGCAGGAGCAGCGCGTCCGCGGAGAGCAGCGCGCCCGCCGCCGCCAGCGCATCCGCCCCGCTCCCGAGCGCGAGCGTGATCGTCCGCTCCTCGAGCACGTGCCTGAGCTCGACGCGCTCCACCAGCGTGACCGACTCCGAGCGCAGCAGCGCCGCCTCGAGCAGAGTCAGGAACGCGGGCGGGACCGCGCGCGCGCCCGCCACCTCGACGACCGCCAGCCGCGGCGGCGCCGCCAGCGCGGCGGCGAAGAGAAGCGCCGTCACGGCCGGATCACCCCTTCTTCCGCACCAGCTTCGGCAGCAGCCGTTCGGCGATCCCCGCCGCCGCCTGCTCCAGCGCCGCCTTCCCCGCGAGCTGCTCGGCCAGGTCCACGACCACCGTGGTCTGCCGGTCCACCGCCAGTACGCGCCCGCTCACGCGATCGACCGCCTGCACCTCGACCCGCGCCCGCACGCTCACCAGCTCGCCCCGCCGCCCGAGCAGCTCGCTCATCCCCTCGCCCCTGAGCAGCACGTCCGCGGGCCCCGCGGCCGCGTCGGCCGTGAGCACCGTGAACCCCGTCGCCTTCAGCAGCGCCATGAGCTCGGTCTGGGCCGCCGGGTCCATCGTCCGCTGCCCGACGTGCCGCTCCGCGATCTGGATCGTCACGCTCGGCCGGTGATCGTCCCCGAGCCGCGCAGCCAGGTCCGCGATCCGGTCGGCCGGCTTCCGCGCGGGCGCCACGAGCCTCGCTGCGCCCTCCTCGATCTTCCGCGCGATCCGGCCGGCAAGCCTCTCGACCAGCGGCGCCAGCTTCTCGTCCTTCCTTCCCTTCACCGACTCGCCCAGCACGACCCCGGTCTCCGCGCCGATGATCTTGGCGACCATCACCACCGAGCCGTCCACCTCCAGCACCGAGCCGGTCACCAGCACCCGGGCGCCCGCGAGCCGCCCGGCCTGCGCCGACGTCTCGGGCGTCGCGATCCCCGAGAGCCCGAGCTGGTGTTCGTCCAGCGCTTTCGCCAGCTCCGCCCGCTCGACGAGCAGGACCCCGGGCTCCGCCGCGAGCGACGCGAACAGGAGGTCCCCGACCTGCGCGGCCAGGCCCTTCGCGCCCTCGCCGCGCTCCTGGAACGGGAGCAGCGCCGTGGGCAGGATCTTCGGCGGCGTTCCGGGCCGGTCCTGCGCCGCCGTGGAGGCCGCGATGAGACACGCGCCCACCAGCCATCGGAAGGTCATCGCTTCACCATCCCTTCGAGAAGCCGCGCCAGGAAGAAGCGCGCACTCGGCCCCGATTCCCACGCCTCGGCGAACGCCAGCGTGCAGATCACGATCGTGCCCCGGCCCGGCCCGTAGTCGAGCTCGCACCATGGCCACCCCGCCGCCCCGGCGACGGTCTCCACCGTCACCGACTCCGCGCCCGAGCGCACGTGCAGCGTGACCGCCGCCGCCGAGCCGTCCGGAAGCCAGCCGGCCCGGTCGAGCCGCGGGTCGAGATCGGTGATCACGTCGTCGCTCCGCAGTCGGATCGCGCGCGGGCGCGGGAGCATGAGCACGCCCGGCCGCGGCGCGAGCACGAGCGCGGGCGCGCCGAGCGTGGACGCACCGTCCAGCCAGACGGGCCGGAGCCGCAGCGCTTCGAAGAGCGGACGCGCGCTCCCGCCGGCGTCGAGCACCGCGAGGCCCGCCTCCTCGAGCCGCTGCCGGGTGCCGTGGAGCGGGTCGCGGCCGAAGATCCAGACGGTCGCCTCGGCCGACGCGCTCGCGTTGAGCGAGACCGAGAATCGGCCGGGGAGCGCGACGCCCTCCGCGAGGCGCGGCACCGGCACCGTGAGCGCGACACGCGCCGCGCCGCCGGGCCCGAGCGAGAGCGCCCGCTCCCCGCGCGCGACCGCGCGCCCGCTCACGACCAGGCTCCAGAGGACGAGGCTCGCGAACGGCTCGCGGGACGCGACGTCGAGCGACACCGTCCACGGCTCACCGCCGAAGAGCGCGCGCGGCCCGTCCGCGAGGCTGAGGCTCGCGCCGAGCGCCGCCGCCGCCAGGAGGACGCCGCTCACGACGACAGCTCCGAGAGGTCGCGCACGACCTGCCAGACCGCGACCTCGCTCCCGCCCGTGGTCATCCGGAGCACGCTCCGCGGCCGGCTCCGTTCGAGCACCTCGCTGGTCGTGAGGCTCACCGGCACCGGCCCGGCCAGCTCGAGCCGCGCGTCCACGGCCACGAGCCGGTCGGGGAGCCGGCAGGCCCACACGCTGAGCCGCTCGTCCGATCCGGGGAGCGGCACGACGATCCGCTCCTCGCTCCCCGTCACGACGGTCCCCTCCCAGGCCGTCGCCCACTCTCGCGCGCCCGCGCCGCGCGAGAGCACCACGATCCGCACGGCGAGCCGGTCCCGGCCCGCGGCCTCCGCGGCGGCGGGCGCCAGGTCGAGCCGGAGGTCGTTCCCGAGGTCGGCGAGCCAGCGCACGCGGCCGCCGAGCGCGGCCTCGACCGAGCCGAGGAGCCCGGCGCAGGAGCGGAGGCGCGCGTCGGTGAGGAACGCCGGCGCCGGCGCGGCCCGATCGGCGGGACCGGGCCGGACGGCGACGGCGATGAGCGCAAGGGCCGCGCCGCAGGCGGCCCAGAGGAGCCGGCCGCGCCAGGGCGACGGCGCCGCGGGCGCGGGGAGCGTGGCGAGGGGGCGGGACGCGAGCGCGCCGGTCACGCCGCGCGCGAGCTCGTCGAGCCGGGCCTCGTCCGGCGCGTGCCGCGCGGCCCAGCCGGCCAGGAGGTCGTCCACGCGGTCGCTCATGGCTTCAGGAAGCGCTCGAGCTTCCGTCCGAGGATCGCGCGCGCGCGGTGGACGCGCCAGTAGAGGGTCGGGAGCGTGCAGCCGCAGGCCGCGGCCGCCTCGACGACGCCCCTCCCGCGCACGGCGGTGAGCACGATCGCCGCGCGCAGCTTGGGCGAGAGCGCGGCGAGCGCGGCGGCGACGGCGTCGTCGAGCTCGCCGCCCAGGAGCCGCGCCGGGGGCGCGTCGCGGGCGGCGGCCGGCGGGTCGGCGAGGACCGGCGCGAGCCGCGACCGGGCGCGCGCGCGGGACGCGAGAAACCTCTGGGCCGCGTTCACGGCGATGGCGTCGAGCCAGCCGGCGAAGCGCGCGCGGGCGCGCAGCCCGGGAAGCCCCGCGAGCGCGCGGCAGAAGACCTCCTGCGTGAGGTCGTCGGCGTCGGCGTGGTCGAGCACCATCGTGAACATCATCGATCGCACCCGGCCCACGTGGCGGCGCACGAGCTCGTCGAGGGCTCCGGGCTCTCTCCGCTCGTGGCGCCCGAGGAGCTCCTCGTCCGTCGTCGTCATGGCCGGTCTCGACCTTATCAGACCCGCCCGCGCGCCGGATCTTGGAGGAAAAAGGAGGAGTGACCTCCTTTTTCAGTTCCCCCCTTCTTCAGTTCGTGCTGAGTCCAAGCCTCACCTCCCCGCGAGCGCGTAGATGTTGGTCGTCGCCGTCCCGAGGCCGACCGTGCCGCGGAGCGTCCCGAGCGTCGCGTCGAGCAAGACCGCCTGGCCCGCGCCCGGCGTGTAGCTGATCAGCGTCACCACGCCGTCGGGCGAAAGATCGACGTCGTAGCAGTTGGAGAGCGTCACGCCCGGGCTGAAGACCGTCCACGCGTAGGCCGCCGGGTTCGCCGGGTCGAAGTCGAGCCGCCCGACCCGCCCACCGCCCCCGCACACGATCGCGAACCGCCCGTCCGCCGACACCTCGATCGCCTGCGGGTTCCCCCCGAGCGCGACCGGCGGCACGGCGAGCCCGCTCAGGTTCTGGATTCCGGGCGTGTTCGGGTCGTGATCGATCCACGTTGACTGGTCCAACTGGAAACGCGCGATCTCCCCCGAGCTGATCAGCACCAGCGCGATCCGGTCGTCCGGCGTGAACGCCACCTCGGTCGCGTAGATCAGTTGACCGGGGAAATCGACCGGGATCGCCGCGGCCACCAGCCGCTGCAGGTAGGTCGGGCTCGCCGGGTCGGTGTCCACCACGTTCAGCGCGGTGGTGAAGCCGCTCACGAGCGCCGCACACCGGCCGCTGGGGGAGAGCCCCCAGCGCTCCATGCGCAGCCCGGAGCCGACGCCCGTCGTGCTCCCGATCCGCTGCCCGTAGCCCGGGCTCGCCGGGTTCGCGTCCAGCGCCACCAGCTCCTGCGCCCCGGTCGTCCCCGGGTTGGTGAGCGTGTAGAGCCGGTCGGTCCACGGGTCGTGCGCCGCCCCGTAGCAGCCGTTCCCGGCCGAGGTGTAGAGCGTGCTCCAGGCCGGCGGGTTCACCGTGGTGTCGGCGCGGCGCACCGTGTTCGTGATCGAGGAGCCGACGTAGAGGTCCTTCCCGCCGTGCGCGAACACGCCGTCGGTGGAGTTGTCCACGCCGCCCGGCGTCTGCGCGGTGAGCACGAGAGCCAGCGGGTCCACGAACACGCCCGGGTCGGCGCTCCCGCCGACCGAGGTGCCGATGAAGACCAGCGGCGGCAGGCCCAGCTCGATCCGGAGCCCGCGCGAGGCGGCCGGCGAGCCCGCGGTCGGGAAGTCGAGCACCACGACCTGCGCGTACACGGCGAGGCCGGCCAGCGCCGGCGATGGCGGGAAGCCGAGCGGGATCGGGAAGCCCGCCGCGCCCGCGCCGGGCGACCCCGCCGGACCGCTCAGCGCGAGCGGCGCGAGCAGGAAGAAGTTGGGGGGGACCAGGTCGATCACGCCCTGGACGCTCAGCGCGAACGAGGCGTTGCCCATCCAGGCGTGGCCGCACGCGAGCGTCGGCGTGACGCCCCCGGTCCCCGGCGCCCCGGGACCATAGGGCTGTTGTGCGGTCAGGGTCGAACCCAGCACGAGAACGACCGCGATCGAGATGCGGATCATCGGACCTCCTTGAGAGCCTCACACAGCATTGGCGAGCCCGTATCGCTGATCGTGAGCAGCACGAAACGGTCGTCGGAGGTGAGCGCGACGAGCTCGCGCGCGCCCGGTCGAAGCCCTCGCCGTAGCACCCGTTCCCGGCCGACGTGTAGATCGTGCGCCAGCTCGGCGGGATCGCGGTCACGTCCGCGACGTTGACCGAGAAGACCGCGTCGGTCACATTGTCGGTCTGCGCCAGCCCGCCCTGGTGGGCGAGGCCGAGCGCGAGCGGATCGACCAGGTAGTACGGGTCGATGCTCCCGCCGACCGAGGTGCCGACGAAGACCAGCGGCGGATACGTCAGCTCGATCCGGAGCCCGCGGGTCGCGGCCGGCGAGCCGGCGGTCGGGAAGTCGAGCACGACGACCTGGGCGAAGAGGGTGAACCCGGCGATCGCGGGCTGCGGCGGGAACGAGAGCGGGATCGGCACCGGGGCCGCGCCCGCGCCCGGCGCGCCGGGCGGCCCGCTGAGCGCGAGAGGGAGCAGGAGCAGGAGGTTCGGGGGCACGAGGTCCACGAGGATCTCGGTGGTGCCGACGAAGAAGCTCCCCGGCCGCTGGGAGAGCGCCAGGAACGCCGGCGCGCCGCCGAGGCCGGACTGGACCTGGAGCGCGAACGAGGCGTTCCCCATCCACGCCTGGTTGCACGAGAGGACGGGGACAACGCCTCCGGTCCCCGGCGCCCCGGACCCGTAGGGGTCCTGGGCCGGGAGCAGCGAGGCGGCGAGGAGGAGGACGGAGCTCATGCGGGTCGGCATGGGTCTGGCTCCAGGAAGAGGGGACGGGGCCCAGGACCCCGTCCCCGTCGGGATCAGCGCGAGAGGACCGTGTAGACGTTGCCGGCGCCGGGCAGCGGAACGCTCGCTACGAGGTTGCCGTTGAGCGCGTCGGTGATCACGCAGGCGGCGGGGCTCGGGAAGGTGCCGATCGCGGCCCGCCCCTCGCCGTCGGTGAGCCCGATGGCCCAGGAGCCGTTCAGCGGGACGCCCGGGTTGAAGGTCGTGTAGCTCCAGCTCGCCCCCTGGAAATCGAGGCGCCCGGCCCAGCCGGTCCCGCCGAAGCCGGAGACGAGCGCGAACGACCCGTCCTTGGACAGCGAGATGCCGGTGAAGGCCGAGCCGAAGACCACCGGCGGGTTGCTCGAGGTGCCGATGTTCTGGATGCCGGGCATGCCGGTGTTGTGGTCCACCCACGCGGCGGCGTTGAAGTCGTAGCGGGCCAGCTCGCCCGGCGTCGTGCCCGAGTTCTGGATCACGACCAGCGCGTAGGCGTCGTCCGGCGTGATCCGGACCTGGTTGGCCAGCGCCAGCCCGCCGCTGGTCGGGATCACGATCGGCGGCTGCGCCGTGAGGTAGCCGGCGCTGTTCACGTCGGAGTCGACGATGATCAGGTTGCCCGGGAGGAGCGTGAGCAGGCAGATCCTCTTGCCGGTGGGGGAGATGTTCCACCGCTCGGCCAGCCCGCCGCCGGAGACGTTGGTCGTGTTGGCCAGGCGCTGGCCGTAGGTCGGACTCCCGGGTTGGATGTCGAGCGCGGTGATCTCGCGCGTCGCCGTTCCCGGGTTGGTGAACGTATAGAGCCGCTTGAAGATCCGGTCGATTCCCATGCCGTAGCAGCCGTTCCCGGCCGAGGTGTAGATCGTGGTCCAGACCGGCGGGACGACCGTCACGTCGGCCCGGTTCACCTGGTTCCGGATGCTCGAGCCGATGAACAGCTCGGTCCCACCCTGGTTGAAGACCGCGTCGGTCACGTTGTCGGTGAAGGCGTTGTTCGACGAGTAGACGAGCGAGGGGACGAGCGGATCGACCAGGTAGAACGGATCGGTGCTCCCGCCGACCGACGTCCCCACGAAGACCAGCGGGGGATAACCGAGCTCGACCTCGAGGCCCCGCGAGGCGGCCGGCGAGCCGGGGGTCGGGAAGTCGAGCACGACCACCTGGGCGTAGACCAGGGTGCCCGCCGCCGCCGGCGTCGGCGGGAAGTTGAGCGGGATCGGGAAGTTCGCGGTTCCGGCCCCGGGCGTTCCGTTCGGCCCGGTGAGGCCGAGGGGGACGAAGATGATGAGCGTGCCGAGGTTGACCAGGATCTCGGTCGTCCCGACGAAGGTGCTCGACTTCGCGAGCGAGACGGCGAAGAGGGCCGAGGCTCCGCCCAGCCCGTTGCTGATGCTGAAGTTGAAGGCGGCGTTCCCCATGAAGGCCTGGTTGCTGGTCAGCCTCGGGATGAAGCCGCCGGTTCCGGGGGCGCCGTTGCCGTAGGGCACCTGCGCCTCGGCCGAGGCGCCGACGAGGAGAGCCAGCAGGGAGACGAGGCAGGTGCGGCGGAGCTCACGCATGGAAGATCTCCTTTTCAGCAAAGCAGGGCGCCGGGCGGCGGGGGGCTGAAGCGCGCCGAGGGGGGCTGGGCGACGGGTCAGGTATCAGCAATCCTCGCGATCCGGTCGGCCGATCCATGGCACCCGCGGGGAAGGTCGCCATCTCCCCGCGGACCGTCTGTCCCAGTGACCGCGATTGTAGCGTCGTCGGCCCGAAGCGAAAGGCCCAGGAAAAGGTGTCAGGCACCTTTTCCGCGGCGGAAAAGGTGCCTGACACCTTTTCCCAGCGCACCGAGCAGGCCGCCCGGCCGGAGCGCGGGTCTCTCCGGGACGCGCGCGGCGTCGCAGGAGGCGCAGAGGAGGAGGTGTGCGTCCGATCCCGGCGCGCCCGGCGGCGGGTGCGCGGTCGCGAGCAGCGCCTCGCCGTGGAGCTGGAAGGCGCGCCGCCAGTCGCGCGCCTCGGCGTAGCGCTCGCGACACGGGACGCACGCGTCGAGGTGCGCGCCCAGGTCGGCACCGGCGTCCGCCTCCAGGTGCCCGAACGCGAGCAGCAGGATCGCGCCCCCCCGCTCGGGGTGCGGGCCCGGCGCGCGCGCGGTCAGGCGCCCCGCGAGCGCGCCGGCCGCGGCGCGGGCACCGGGTCCGGCGTCGCCGAGGAAGAGGTCCCGGGCGTTGGCCCGCTCCTGGTCTCCGAGCCGGAGCAGCGCCGCGTACAGCTCCCGCGCGTCACCCATCGCGCACCGTCCTACGACCCCGCCGCGCGCGCCGTCAAGGTTGTCGCGGGCCCGAAGCTCCCGGACAATGGCGCCGGTCGAGGGCGGCGCATGCGGCCCTCGACCGGCCAACGACGCGCGAAGAGAGGAAACCATGCGGAAGACGGTGCGGTTCCTGCTGCCGGCCCTGCTCGCCGGGATCCTGGCCTGCGTGACGAACCCGGTCACCGGCAAGAAGGAGTTCAGCCTGGTCTCGGAGAGCCAGGAGGTGGCGCTGGGGAAGGAGGCCGACCCGGCGATCGTGGCGGAGTACGGCGCCTACGAGGACCAGGCCCTCCAGGCCTACGTCGAGGACGTGACCATGCGGCTCGCGCGCGTCTCGCACCGCCCCGGGCTGGACTGGCACGTCCGGGTCCTCGACTCGCCGGTCGTGAACGCCTTCGCGCTCCCCGGGGGTTACGTCTACATCACCCGCGGGATCCTGGCGCACCTCGACTCCGAGGCGCAGATGGCCGGCGTGCTCGGGCACGAGCTCGGCCACGTGACCGCGCGCCACGGCGCGCAGTCGATGACCCGCGAGACCTTCTGGGGGCTCCCGCTCCGCGTGATCGGCTCGATCTCCGACCAGCTCAGCTCGGTGACCGAGGTCGCGGCGCAGGGGCTGGGGCTCCTGTTCCTCAAGTACGGCCGGGACGCCGAGGAACAGTCCGACGAGCTCGGCGTGACCTACAGCGTGCGGGCCGGATACGACCCCCGCGCGATCCCGGCCACCTACGCCATGCTGAAGCGGGTGAGCGAGGGCGGTTCGAAGCTCCCGGTCTTCCTATCCACCCATCCCGACCCCGGCGGCCGCGAGACCCGCACCGCGCAGCTCGCGGCGGAGGCCGTGGCGAAGGCGGGGCCGGGGGCCGAGCTGCGCATCGCGGAGCCGGAATACAAGAGCCGCATCGACGGCATCGTCTGGGGCCCGGACCCGCGACAGGGCTACCTCGTCGGGACCCGGTTCTACGCGCCGGCGCTCCAGTTCCAGATGGACTTCCCCGCCGAATGGCTGGTCCAGAACAGCCCCGGCTCCGTGGTCGCGGTCAACGGCGAGGAGACCGCGGCGATCGAGGTCTCGGTCGTGCCGGCCGCGGCGGGCACCTCGCCGGCGGCCTGGGTGGAGCAGCTCCGGACCTCGAAGCGGATCGCCGAGGCGACCGGCGGCGCGGAGCAGATCGGCGGGCTCGAGGCCTGGATGGGCACGCTCCGGGTGCCGACCGAGAAGGGGAGCGTCACCGTGCCGGCCGCGATCGTGCGTCTTCCGGGCGGGGGCCTGATCCAGGCGATCGGCCAGTCGGCGGCCCGGGACGAGGGGAACGCGCGCCGGATCACGACCGCGTTCCGGAGCATCGGCCCGATCCGCGACCGGCGGTTCGCCGACGTGGAGCCGGCGCGCGTGGGCGTAATGACCACGTCGCAGGCGATGCCGCTCGCCGCGCAGCTCGAGTCGCTGGGCGCGCTCGGAGCGAAGCCGGAGGAGATCGCGGTGATGAACAACCTCCAGCTTCAGGAGAGCGTCCCCGCGGGGCACCGGCTGAAAGTGGTCCGGCCCGGCCGGAGGCCCTGACGAAGCATCCATGAAGAACCTCGCCATCCTCGTCGGAGGGGGGCCGGCGCCGGGGATCAACGGCGTGATCGCGGCGGCCACGATCGAGGCACGCAACCAGGGCGTGCGGGTGCTGGGCGTCCCCAGCGGCTTCAAGTACCTCCTGCTCGGGGACACCACCCGGGCGCGCGAGCTGAGCATCGCCGACGTCTCGCGGCTCCACTTCGAGGGGGGCTCGATCCTCGGCACCTCGCGCGAGAACCCGACGAAGTCCCCCGAGCGCCTCCAGAAGGTGGCGGAGACCCTCAAGGCGCTGGAGGTGACGCACCTCCTCACGATCGGGGGCGACGACACGGCGTATGCGGCGACCTGCCTGGCCGACGTGCTCCGCCGGGACATCGCGGTGGCCCACGTCCCGAAGACCATCGACAACGACGTCCCGCTCCCCGACGACGTCGTGACCTTCGGGTTCACCACGGCCGTCAACCTGGGCAAGGACCTGATCCGGAACCTGATGGTGGACTCCGAGACCACCGAGCGCTGGTTCTTCGTGAGCGTGATGGGCCGGCGCGCCGGCCATCTCGCGCTCGGGATCGGCAGCGGAGCCGGCGCGACGCTGACGCTGATCGGCGAGGAGTTCCCGGGCCCGGTCCTCTCGCTGCAGATGCTGGTGGACTCGCTGGAAGGCGCGGTCATCAAGCGGCGCGCCCAGGGGCGGAACCACGGGGTCGCGATCCTCTCCGAGGGGCTCGCGGACAAGCTCGACCCCGCGACGCTCGGTTCGGTCGAACGGGACGGCTACGGCAACGTGCGCCTCTCCGAACTGCAGCTCGGGCGCGTCCTCAAGGACCGGGTGACCGAGAGCCTGAGGTCGCGGGGCATCGACGTGACCATCGTGGCCAAGGACATGGGGTACGAGCTCCGGTGCGCGCCGCCCGGCGGGTTCGACATCCAGTACACGCGCAGCCTCGGCTACTGGGCGACGCGCTTCCTGCTCGAGGGGGGGAACGGCGCGATGGTCACGATCCAGGGCGGCCGGCTCGTCCCCGTGCCGTTCCGCCAGATGCTCGATCCGGAGACGGGCAAGGTCCGGGTCCGCATGGTGGAGGTGGACTCCGAGGCCTACCGGGTCCTCTATGCCTACATGATCCGGCTCCGGTCCGAGGACCTGTGCGATCCCCAGCAGGTGCGGCGGCTCGCGGAGGCCGCGCGCATGAAGGAGGAGGAGTTCGTGGCCCGCTTCTCTGGCCTGTTCGCCGCGAACGGGCGCAAGTAGCCCGGGTGGCCTGGTCCCGGGACCCGGAGTAAGATTCTCCGGCGTGCAGGGCCAGAGGACCGGGGGTGGGCACGGGGGCAGCATCCGGGCCCCGAGGAGCGAGATCAACCGGCAATGAGATCGTGCGTTCGGGTGGCGGCGCTGGCGGCGGCGCTCGTGCTGCTCTTCGGCGACGATGCCTGGGCCTGGGGCCCGGGGACCCACATCTTCCAGGGAGACCAGATCCTCCGGAACCTGGGACTCCTGGTCCCGGCCATCGCGGCGCTGCTCAAGCGGCGCTCCGGGGATTTCCTCTACGGCAGCCTGGCGCCCGACTTCTTCCTGATCAAGGGGAGCCGGCGGCGCGAGGGGCACATCCATGACTGGAAGGTCGGCGCGCGTCTCCTCCAGTGGGCGCGAACGGACGCGCAGCGCGCCTTCGCCTACGGCTATCTCTCGCACCTCGCCGCGGACGTGGTCTCGCACAACTTCTACGTCCCGAACCAGATCTACCGCTCGAGCTGGACCGAGCGCTTCGGCCACCTCTATTGGGAGGTCCGGGCGGACCATCGGGTGCGTCCCGAGTCGTGGGAGCTGGCGCGCGACGTGGCGCTCGCCCACTACCGGGAGAACGACGAGCTGCTCCGCGACGTGCTCTCGGTGAAGTACCTCTTCTATCGCGCCAACCGCGCCATGTACGTCCGCTATTTCCGGACGCTGCACAAGGGCATGCGGCTCGGGAAGGCCATCCGGGACTGGGACCGCTTGTGGCGCCAGCCGCTGGCGATGAGGTGGGTGAACCGGCTCCAGGAGACGTCGGTCTCGGTGGCCGTGGACCTGCTCCGCAACCCCACCGACTCGATCGCCTACCGCTACGACCCGGCCGGCATCGGGAACATCCATGCCGCGAAGGGCCTGCGCCGGGCCGCGATCCTGAGCGGGAAGCCGCGGGAGCGGGAGAAGCTCCTGTTCGGTCTCCCGTCCGAGCTGTCCGCGCTGCACCACCGCTCCTCCGGGCGGCTGGTGCTGGGCGGCTGACTAACGGCGCTCCTTCCGCCCCTCGCCCAGGTCGCGGCGCCGCTCCGAGACCGCGCGGCGCAGCACGAACTCGATCTGCGCGTTGATGCTCCTCAGCTCCGCTTCGGCCCAGCGCCTGAGCTCGTCCCACAGCTCCGGGTCGATGCGGAGGATCAGGGCCTTCCGTTCGCCCACGGGCTCTACCCCGGATACAGGGTCCCGGCGTTGATCACGGGCGCGGTCCGCTCGCTGCAGAGCACGGTCAGGAGGTTGCTCACCATGGCCGCCTTGCGCTCCTCGTCCAGGCGGACGGCGCCCGTCTTTTCCAGCTCCTTGAGCGCCATGTCCACCATGCCCACCGCGCCCTCGACGATCTTGGTGCGCGCGGCCACGACCGCGCTGGCCTGCTGGCGCTGCAGCATTGCGTGCGCGATCTCGGGCGCGTAGGCCAGGTGGCTGATCCGCGCCTCGATCACGTGGACCCCCGCGCGGCCGAGCCGCTCCTGCAGCTCGCGCTGGAGCCGCTCGCTCACCTCGGCGGTCGAGCCGCGGAGCGTGACCTCGTCGTCCGGGCCGTCGTAGTGGTAGGCGCTGGTCAGCGCGCGCACCGCCGACTCGCTCTGGGTCTGGACGTAGTGGGCGTAGTCGTCCACCTCGAAAAGGGCCTCGAAGGTGTCGTCCACCTGCCAGACCACGACCGCCGCGATCTCGATCGGGTTGCCGCCCAGGTCGTTCACCTTGAGCCGCTCGCCGTTCAGGTTGCGGGCGCGGAGCGAGACGAGCTGCTTCTTCATGAACGGGTTGGTCCAGCAGAAGCCGTTCCGCTTCACCGAGCCGTGGTAGCGTCCGAACAGGGTGAGCACGCGCGCCTGGTTGGGGTTCACCACGAAGAACCCGGGGCTCAGGAGGATCGCGGTCAGGAGGATCGCGGCTCCCCAGATCGCGCGGGAGCCGTCGCGCTCGACCCCGGCCATGATGAAACCCGCGATGGCGCCCAGATAGAGCGCGAGCACGAGCACGAGGAAGACCCAGCCGGAGGGGGATTCGACGACCTGTTCCTTTTTCATGAGCACCTCCACGTCTCTTGATGGCGAAGTGATATCACATTGATTACGCAGCCGTCCATACGGGATTCCCGACGTTTTCGTACAACGCCGGGTCCCGGGACGTGACGAACGTGGTGGGGAGGGGGTGGAGGACCCATGATGGAACACGCGCTCGTCTTGTTGCTCCTCCTTGGTCCGATGGCCGCCGGAGCCGACTGGTTCGTGGATGCCCGACGGGGCGACGACCAGACGGGGGACGGGTCCCCCACGCGTCCCTGGCGGACGCTCACCCGGGCGCTCGAGGCCGCGCCCCGCCCGGGCCCGCCGGCGTGGACGGACCTCTGGATCGCCTCGGGCCGCCACGATCCCGCGCTGGGGGAGCGCTTCCCGCTCCGCCTGCCGCCGCGGACCGCCCTCCATGGCGCCGGGGCGGACTACACGGTGATCTCCGGAGGCGCGACCGTCCTCCTCGAGGGCGTGTCCGGCGCGGTTCCCGCGGAGCCCGACCCGCGTGTCCGGGTGGAGGGACTCGCGTTCGTGGACGGCGCGATCGGAATCTCGGTGGATGGGACCTACGCGACGCCGCCCCTCGTCGAGGCGCGGCGGTGCCTCTTCCTCCGCAACCAGACCGGGATCGCCTGCGTGCGCGCCAGCGCGCGCGTGGAGGAGTGCGAGTTCCGCGAGCAGAACCAGGGCGTCGCGTTCATGGTGCTCGAGGAGGGGCGGCCCGCGCCCGCGGTGCGGCGCTCGCTCTTCGACGGCGGCGTCTTCGGCGTGACCGCGCGGAACGTGCGCGGGCTCGAGATCGAGGGGTGCCGCTTCCAGCGCTTCGGCTCGGCGGTCCTGCTCGAGGCGCTGGGGGCCTTTGGCGAGATCCGGAACCGCGTGGCAGGGTGCGTGCTGACCGCAAACGAAGTCGGGGTCCGCGCGCAGGCGGTGCTCGGGGGCGCGCTCTCGGTCTCGGTCCTGCACGACACGCTCTGGCGGAACGACGTGGGGATCGTGAGCCTCGTTTCCGCAGCCACCGGCGCCTCCGGCAAGCTCGAGGTGGTGAACACGGTCGTCTGGGAGAGCCGGGTCGCGGACCTCTACGGCGTGGAGGGAGGCGCGGTCCGGCACTGCATCTTCCGCACGCAGACTGCGTCCCCCAACCCCGCCCCGATCGGGCTGTCCGGGAACCGCTCGCTCGATCCCGGCCTGCAGGATCCGGAAGGGGGGGACTTCCATCTCACGCCCGGTTCCCCCGCGCTCGACGCGGGGACCGCTCTCTCCGAGGGTGTCCCCGCGAGGGACCTGGACGGGGAGCCGCGCGCGGTCGGCTATCCCGACATCGGCGCGGACGAATGGGGGCGCTTCCTCAGGGCCGAGGGTGCGGCGCGTCCCGGCGGGATCGTTCGGCTCCGGCTCTGGAGCCCGAGAGACCCCTTCCTCCCCTATGTCCTCGGTCTCTCGCTGGCCGGACCTCCCGGCGCCGGCTGGGGCGATCGGAGGCTGCCGATCGTGCCGGACGCGCTCTTCGCCCGTTCGCTCGTCCCCGGATTCCTGCTCGATCGCCCTCTCGGGCTCCTCGACGAGGGCGGGGAGGCCCGCGCGGATCTCCGCCTGCCGGCGTGTCCGGAGCTGGCGGGGACCACGCTCCACGCCGCCTTCGCCACGCTCGCCCCGGGGGCGCCCGGCTTCCTACAAACCCTCTCCAACGGCCTGCCGCTCCCGATCGAGCGATAGGAAAAGGTGTCACTCTTCATTTCCGCGGCGGAAATGAAGAGTGACACCTTTTTTCGGCGATGGACTTCCGCCGGCGCCACGGCCCCACCAGAATACGTGCGGCCCCCGGAGCTTTTCCGCGCGATCTCCTTCGAGCGAACATGCGTACCACGATCCAGGTCCTCGTCCTCTTCCTGCTGGCGGCGCTGGCGGGGGCCGCCACCAACTGGCTCCGCCCCACGGGCGCGCTCCCCTGGGTCTTCGACCGGCGCCTGCTGGCGCCCCCCGCGCCCGTCACGCCGCCGGGAGGACAGGCTCCCGCCGACATCCCCCTCGCCGAGATCCTGGCCGCCTCCGGGGCGCAAGGCCAGCCGGGCGTGCCCCGCCTGATCGACGCGCGCCACCGCGAGGCCTACGAGAAGGGGCACATCCCGGGGGCCACCAACGTTCCCGCGGCGCTCCTCCCCGTGGCTCCCCAGTTCCTGTTGATGCGCGCGCCGCCGGACCAGCCGGTGATCCTCTACTGCACCGGCGGCGACTGCGACGAGAGCAACCGCGTCTGGGAGCAGCTCCGCGCGCTCCAGTACCAGAGAGTCCGCATCTTCCACGGCGGCTGGGCCGCCTGGGAGAAGTCCGGTCATCCGATCGAGCGAGGGCCCGACCCATTACCACTCGGCAAATGACCTGGTTCATCCGCCTCGGCTCGCTCCTGCTCGCCGGGGTCTTCCTCTTCGCCGCGGTCCCGAAGATCGTGGACCCGGCCGATTTCGTGAAGGCCATCCGGAACTACCGGCTCTCGATCGGCGGGCGACAGCCGTGGTGGGGCTGGCACGCGGTAGCGCTCTGGCTCCCGTGGCTGGAGGTGCTGGTCGGGCTCTGCCTCCTGACCGGTCTCTGGCGCCGCGCCGCGCTCCGCATCGCCGCGGGCCTCCTCCTCTTCTTCACCGGGCTCGGCGTCTACGCGATCGTGACCGGCCTGGACATCTCCTGCGGCTGCTTCGGGAAGAGCGGAGACGGAGCCACGCGTTTCCTCGGGACCGCCAAGGGGCTCGTGGCCCAGGACGTGCCGCTCCTCCTGCTCGCCGCGGCCGTCGACCTCGCGGTCGGCCGGCTGGAGCGCCGGAGAGCCGCGCCGGCCCGCGTGGTCGAACCGGTCGGCCGCGCCGGGGGTTGGGCCTGAGCTGCTCCTCCTTGCCCCGCCCTCGGGGCACCGGCATAGTGAGGCCCTCCTTGCCGAACATGCAGCCTGAACCACGGGCCCGATCCATCCCGCACGAGGCGAAGTCGTGACCGTTCCGATCCTCCTCCTGCTCCTCCTCGCCCAGACCGGGCCCGCCCCCGAGCGCGCGCCCGGCGGGCTCGAGATGCTCCAGCGCCTCCTCGAGCGCGACCCGGCCTGGCGGCTCCTCTCGACACTCTCCGACCGTCTGCGTCGCGGCGACCACACCGCGGTGGACGAGGCCGAGCGCGCGGTGGAGGAGAACCGGTGCGGCGACTTCGCCGAGGACTTCCTCCTGCTGATCGCCCGCGGCCAGCGGGAGCGCGGCGAGGTCGGGCGGGCGCTCGCGGCACTCCGCCGCGTGCAGGAGCTGCGTCGCACCGGCGCGACGGTCCAGAGCCGCGAGACCGAGGCGATCGCGCTCCGGGTCTCGCTGGAGATCGCCGGCTGCCTCCGCGAGCTGGGACGGGTCGACGAGGCCCGGACCGAGGCGCGGGAGGCGGCCGCCGCGCTCCGCTTCGCTCCCGCGCGGGCCGGTACCGCCTGGAAGTTCCTCCTCGAGCTGGAGCAGGCGGCAGGGAGAGAGGAAGCCGTGCGCGAGGCGCGGCGGGAGCTGGCCACCTTCTACCCGTGGGAGCTGGGAGAAGCCGCGCGGACCGCGCCCGCCCCCGAGGAAGGGCGCGCGCTCCGCGACGCGCTGGCGGAGAGCGACGAGGCCCGCCGCACGGCGGCGCTCGAGAGCCTGGTCTTTCGGGGCGAGAGCGCGCTCCCGCTCCTCCGCGGGTGGCTCCGCGACGAGGACGCCGGCGTCCGTCTCTGGAGCGCCCGGCTGCTCGCGCTCCGGCGCCTCCCAGAGGCGCTCCCGGTGCTGATCGACGCCTTCGAGGTCGAGCGCCAGGGAGAGGTCACACGGCTCACCATGCAGGTGGCGCCGGCGCCCCTGGAGCTGCTCGGGAGCTACCTCCCCGACCGGAACGCGCGCGCGCTCCTCCGGCGGCTGCTCCACCACGCCAATCCCATGGTGCGCCTCCGCTCGCTGGCCGTGCTCCGCGGGCGCGGCGGGCGCGCCGAGGCGCGGGACGCGGCCCGGGCGCTGGTCGAGGACCGCGAGCCGGTGCTGCGTCTCGAATCGCTCCGGACCTTCCGCGCGCTGGGGGAGACGCCCCCTGAGACGGCGCTGGAGGCGGCGCTCCGCACCGACGCGTCGCAGCTCTGGGCCGAGGAGCTGGTCGCGCTGGCGCTCCGGTTCGAAGGCGAGCGGGGCGGGGAGCGGGCCGAGGCCCGCATCCTGCCGCGGCTGGGGGACGAGAGCGAGATGATCCGGGACGCCGCGCTGGCCGCGGCGGCCGACCTCGGGACCGCGGGCGCGCGCGAGGCGGTCGAGCATCTGCTGGAGTCCACCGAGCCGGGGCGGCGCGTCGCGGCGGCGCAGACGCTCGGGCGCATGGGCGCGCCGGGCGCGGGGCGCGCGCTGGAGGCCGCGCTCCAGCGGGGGAGCTCCGCGGTGCGCATCGCGGCCGCGGAGGCGCTGGTCGAGCTCTCCGAGGACTCGAGCCGCGAGGCGATGCTGCGCGCCCTGGACGACTCCGAGGCGGACGTGGTCTGCGCGGCGCTGCGCTGGTTCCGCCCGCGGGGTTTCCCCGAGAACCGGGAGCGGGTCCGCGCGGCCGTCGAGCGCGAGGGCTTCGGCGCGCCGATGGACGGGTGGTACGCCCTCTATTGGATGGGCGAGCCCGACGCCGCCGAGCGCTTCCTCTCCGGCCTCACGCGCGAGGAGGACGCCAAGGAGGTCCTCCGGCTCCTCGCCGACCGCGGGATGGGCGAGGCGGTCTCGCGGCTCCTGGTCCTGTGCGAGCGGATCACGGGCGAGCAGAAGGCGCTGGTGATCCGGGCCCTCGAGGAGTCGGGAGGACGCGAGGCGGTTCCGCTCCTGGTCTCGGTTCTCGAGGACGCCTCGGAGGTGACGGGGACGCGCGTAGCGGCGGCCCGGGCGCTGGGGACGATGGGCGATCCCCAGGCGCTGCCGGCGCTCCGCGCTGCGGCGCGCGGGGACGGCCTCGTGGCGGTCGAGGCGCTGGGTTCGCTCGCGGCGCTCCAGGAGAAGGGCGCGGCCGACGCGCTGGCCCAGGCGCTCGAGGAGACCTGGTTCGAGGACCGCGACGCGCTCGAGCCCCAGGGGGGCTTCACGGTCGGGCGGTTCCGGATCGCCAAGGGGCTGCCGGTGCTCCGGGCGCTGGCGCGGGGCCACGACGCCCGCGCGCTCCCGTGGCTGATGCGCCGTCTCGCCGCGAGTTCGGAGATGCTCCGGGACGATCTCCTGGACCTCCACGCCGCGGGCAACATCCCCGTCCGGGCCCGCGCCCCCAAGACCGCGCCGCGCGCCGCGCTGCGCGAGCAGATCCGCTGGTGGCGGGCCTGGTGGGAGAAGGCGAAGGCGGGGCGGTGACGGCAAGTCGGGAATAGGTCGGGCGGGAGGGCCGGTCTAAGACTCGATGCGATACCTCGTCACGGGCGGGGCGGGCTTCCTCGGCTCGCACCTGGTCGAGAGCCTGATCAACCGTGGCCACCAAGTGGCGGTCCTGGACGACTTCTCGACCGGCCGTCGCTCCAACCTCGCGTCCGTGCTGGACGCTCCCGGGTTCGAGCTCGTGCGCGGCGCGGTGGAGGAGGCGCCCGAGCTCCCGCGGCTCGTGCGTCGGGCCGACCGGGTGTTCCATCTCGCAGCCGCGGTGGGCGTGCGCCTCGTGCTGCACGACCCGGCCAGGGCGGCGGTCCGGAACGTCCGCGCGGCCGAGCGCCTGCTGCGCCTCGCGGCGCGGCGCGGGCTCCCGACGCTGGTGACCTCCTCTTCCGAGGTCTATGGCCAGGGGGTCCGGGTCCCCTTCGGCGAGGACGATCCGCTGCTCGTGGGGACGACCGCCGCGCCGCGTTGGTCCTACGCCGTCGGCAAGGTGCTCGTGGAGCAGCTCGCGTCCGCCCTCCACCGCTCGCATGCGCTCCCGGTCGTGGTCGCGCGGCTCTTCAACACCGTGGGACCCAGGCAGCGCGGCCGCTTCGGAATGGTGCTCCCGCGCTTCGTGGCGCGCGCGCTTCGTGGGCGGGCGATCCCGGTCTACGGAGACGGGCGCCAGACCCGCACCTTCCTGCACGTGGCGGACCTGGTCCCCGCCCTGATCGACCTGCTCGAGGCGCCGGACGCGCGCGGGCGGGCCGTGAACCTGGGCGGGCGCGAGGAGGTGACCATCCGCGCCCTCGCGGGTCGGGTGGTGGAGGAGCTGGGCTCACGCTCCCCGGTCGTGAGCGTCCCCTACGAGCGCGCCTTCGGGACCGGCTTCGAGGAGGCGCGCCGCCGGAGGCCCGACCTCGCGCGCGCCGGTCGCCTCGTCGGGTTCGACCCGCGCCGCACGCTCGGCGAGATGATCCGCGAGACCGCGGCCTACGACGTCGCGCCCGCCTTGCGGGCGCGGTAGGTCAGCTCGATCTCCGGCTTCCAGCGGTCGCTGCGATCTTCCGGCTTCCCCACGTCCGGCAGCCGGATGCGCGTGATGCGGAGCCGGGGCGCGTTCCGCTCCACGTCGTAGAGGAACGAGACCAGCTTTTTGCGGTCGACCTCCGACTTGAACTGGAGCGTCCAGATCGATTGCGAGTAGAAGGCGTTCGGGGAGTCGGTGCGCCCCTTGCTCACGAAGAAGTCCTGGCCGGCGGTGATGCCGTGGGCGCGCGCTTTCTCGGTCAGGTAGCCGGTGAGCGCCGTGTCTCCCTCGCCCTGCGCGCTCATCTTGTCGTCGTCCACGATCTTCTGCTTCTGCTGCACGATCGTGCAGAGGCGCGCGACCTTGTCCACCTTGCCGTTCTTCATGAGCAGCGCCGACAGCCCGTCCTGCAGGCGGACCAGGTCGTACTTGGTCTTGGCGATGAGGGCCGCCAGGGCCAGGATCAGCAGGCCGATCACGATCAGGTAGACGCGGTAGGAATCGAGCCGGCGGAGGAACTCCTTCATCGCAGTTCCTTCCCTCCCTTGAGATGGATGGTCACGGTGCCGAACTGCGCGTTCCCGTCCTGGCCGAGCCTCTGCGTCCCCTGCTCGAAGGTCTCGAACAGCTCCGGCTTCTTCATGATCTCCCGCTGGATCAGGTCGATCTGCCCGATGTTGCCCGGGTCCAGCGAGATATTCATCCGCACCTGGTCGGAACGGATCTCCAGCGCGTCGACGATGGGCCACTTGTCGCCGAGCGCCGGCTTGGCGTTCTTGATCGCCCCGAACAGCTCGCGCCAGGTGACCAGCGCCGAGCGGAGCGGCTTCAGCTCGCCGGCCGAACCCATGTTCAGCTCCTGCTCCTGCACCTTCTCGTTCAGGAGCCCGATGATCCGGTCGGGCTGGGAGAAGATCCCGGCCCTCTTCCACCCCATCGACCCCGGGAGCACCTGGGCGTAGTACTCGCCCACGCGGCGCATCACCCCCCGGTATTCCTTCTCGTAGCGCTGGAGGTGGCCGCGGAACTGCCAGAGGACCAGCGAGAAGAAGACCACGATCAGCGTGGCGCACACCGCGAGCGGCACTTTGACCTGGTCGAAGCGCTTCATGTAGCGCAGCTCGTCCTGGCGGAAGTCGAGCCCGCTCCGGTCGTAGCCCCCCGCCTTGAGCGCCAGCCCGAGCGGGACCGCGAGCAGCGGACCCTCCTCGGCGGCCTGCTCCGGCGTGAACGGGTGGCCCACGAACGAGAGGAGGTCCAGCGGCCGCACCTCGACGTCGAGGCGGGCCGCGAGGAACTCGAGGAGCCCCTTGGTGCGCGAGCCGCCGCCGGTGACCACGAGCAGCGAGACCGGCTGCTTCAGGTTCACGGTGGCGAGCGTCCGGACCATCTCGCGGGTGACCTTCTCGAGGAACTCGACCCGCTTCTCCTCGAGCAGCTCCTCCTCCATCTCCTGGGGGGACTTCTCGATCCCGGGCGTCCCCGGGCCGTCCTCGGTCACCATGACCAGGAGGTCCTCCCCGCCGGGGGAGGCCGCGGGCGGGTGGGCCTCGGCCAGGAGGCGCCGCTGCTTCTCCTCCGCCTGCCCGGGCTCGAGCAGGAGCTCGCGCTGGATCGAGGACGTGAGCGACTCGACGCCGCTCCGGGTGGAGCGGATCAGGATCGGCTTCCCGTCCTCGACGATCACGAGCTTGAGGGAGCGCGCGCCGATGTCGGCCACGGCCACCGTGCGGCCCGGCTGGGGCAGGTCGGTCAGGCTCACCGCGTTCCAGAGCGCCATCACGTCCAGGTCCACCTGGACCGGGTCCACCCCGCCGGCCTCGGCAGCGTGCAGGCGCGCGGTCAGGAAGGTCTTGGGCGCCGCGACCACCGTGAGCTGGCTCCGGTCCTTGGACTCGCCGGTCTGGAACCAGTCGATGATCACTTCCTCGAGGGCGTACGAGAACAGGTGCCCCTCGGACTCGAACCTCACGACCTTCGCGATCTGGTCGCGGTTCTTGAACGGAACCGACAGCTCGCGGATCACGCAGGCCTGGGCGTCCATCGCGCAGGCGACCGGGTCGCGCGGGAGCTTTGCCTCGCGGAACAGGCGGTCGGTCACCTCGCCGACCGCCGCGTCCTCCGCGGGGCCGGGGGGGAGCGCCTCGCGCTTCCAGTCCGTGATCGAGAAGTTGCGGCCCGACCCGTTGACCGCGAGCACCTTGATGCTGCGCGAGCCCAGGTCGAGCCCGATGCCCTTGGCCATCTACTTCTGGTCTCCCTTGGGGACGGAGAGGTCGTGGTACTTCTGGCGCTGCTCGGGGGTGAACGACTCGAGCAGCTTCCGCTCGAACTCATCGACGATCACCTTGGTGCGGGCCCGTTCGGATTCCTTCAGCTCGTCGGCCATTCGATCCAGCCGGAGCTGGAACTCCGCCTGGAGGGCGCGGTAACCGGCGAATTGCGCCTCGGAGAGCCCGAGCGCATCGCGGAGCTGCTCGGGCTGGTTGCTTCCCGGCACGGCAGCCTTGCGCGAGGTCAGCCGCACGCCGATCAGCACGAGGCTCGCGCCCGACAGGAAGGTCATGGCGACGAGCACGCCGAGCCACAACCGCACCTTCCTCATCCTCGACATGGCGCTCTCTCTTCCTTTATTCCCTGCGGCCCTTCAAGAGGGAGAGCGGAAGCGAGCCGGTCTCGCCGTCGGCGGCCGACCACTCGGGCACCTTCAGTCCCAACGCGGCCGTGGTCCGCGGCGGCTCGGGCGCCCCGCCCCGCGAGGCGAAGAGCGCGTAGGAGCCGCTGAGCGCGAACAGCACCGTGGCCGCGACCGCCATCCGGCGGATCGTGGGGAGGAGCGTGATCCAGGGGCTGAGGGCCGCCTCGCGCCCCTGTACGCGCGCCATCACGCGCTCGACCAGCCCCGCGGGCGCCGCCGCCCGAGGCGCGCGCCCCATCGCGGCGCGCACGCGGAGGAGCAGCGTCTCCTCGCGCGCGCAGGCCGCGCAGCCGCGCACGTGCGCGCGCACCGCCTCCGCCCGGGGGTCTGCGCCGTCCAGGCTGGCGCCCAGCCGCCGCCGCGCCTCGTTGCATTCCATCGCTTGCTTCCCTTGCCCTGGTCAGGCGAACCGTTTCAGCTTCTCACGCAGCTTCTCCCGCGCCCGGAAGAGCCGCGACTCCACCGTGCCGATCGAGCAACCGAGCACCTTCGCGATCTCGTCATAGGCGAGCCCCTCCTGCTCCCGGAGGATCATCACCTCGCGGAAGCGCGGGTCGAGCGTGTCGAGCGCCGCCCGGAGCGCCTCGGCGAATTCGCGGTCCTCGGCCGAGCGCACCGGATCGCCGGCCCCGGCCTTCCCGCCGCCCGGCTCGGCCGGCAGGTCGTCCAGCGAGCCCGCCCGCTCGCGCTTCTTCTGGTCCAGCCGGTCGCTCGCCCGGTTGACCGCGATCCGGTAGATCCAGGTGAAGAACTGGGAGCGGAACTCGAACGCGTCCAGCTTCTGATAGGCCCGGAAGAAGACGTCGGAGGTGACCTCCTCGGCGTCGGACGGCGCGCGGACGATCCTGAGGACCAGGTTGTAGACCCGGTCCTGATAGCGCTCGACGAGGAGGCGGTAGGCGCCGGTCTCGCCGTCCAGGACCCGACGGACGATCGCATGGTCCTCCATTCGGACTTCACGCCCGTTCGACGGGCCCAGGGGCGCGGATTATTCCGGCGGAGGCAGGGGGAACGGAGATCGCGGCGCCCGGCCGCGAGGGATGCACAAATGGCTTTTCGATATAAGGTTAGGTGCTCTCGGCCGCCAGGACGTCCTCGGAGAGCATATGGCCCAGCTTGGTCATCTTGGTCCGGAGGTAGGCGCGGTTCTCCTCGCTCGGGCGGGTCTGGATCGGGACCCGCTCCACGATGCTGAGTCCGTAGCCCTCGAGCGCCGAGTACTTCTTCGGGTTGTTGGTGAGGAGCCGCATCTCCTGGACGCCGAGGTCGAAGAGGATGCGGGCGCCGATCCCGTAGTCGCGCTCGTCGGCGCGGAAGCCGAGCTTCTCGTTGGCCTGGACCGTGTCGAGCCCCTGGTCCTGGAGCGCGTAGGCCTTGAGCTTGTTCACGAGCCCGATGCCGCGCCCCTCCTGCCGCATGTAGAGGAAGATGCCGCGCTTGGCCTCCACGATCGCGCGGAGCGCCGCGTCCTTCTGCTCGCCGCAGTCGCAGCGGCGGGAGCCGAGGATGTCGCCGGTCAGGCATTCGGAGTGGACCCGGACGAGGATCGGCTCCTCGATCGTCGGGAACTTCCCGCGCGCGGGCGCGGGCAGGCCCAGCGTGAGCGCGAGATGGGGCTCCGGGTCGATGGCGGAGACGTAGACGTGGAGGTCGAAGACGCCGTGGGCCGTCGGGATGCGTGCGGAGGAGGCGCGCTGGATCAGGCACTCGCGCTCGCGGCGCCAGGCGATGAGCGCGGCGACCGAGGTCATCTTGATGCCGTGGCGGGCGCAGAAGGGGACGAGGTCCGGGACGCGGGCCATGGTCCCGTCGTCCTTGATGATCTCGCAGATCACGCCGGCGGGGTACAGGCCGGCGAGGCGGGCGAGGTCCACGGACCCCTCGGTCTGGCCGGCGCGGACGAGCACGCCGCCCTCGCGGGCGCGGAGGGGCATGACGTGACCGGGCCGGACGAGGTCGCCGGGGCGGGTGCCGTCGCGGATGGCGGTGGCGATCGTGACCGCGCGGTCGGCGGCGGAGATGCCGGTGGCGATCCCCTCGCGGGCGTCGACGGTGACGGTGAACGCGGTGGTGAAGCGGCTGGTGTTGTCAGGGACCTGGAGGGGGAGCTTCAGCTCCTCGCAGCGCTCGGGGGTGAGGGTCAGGCAGATGAGGCCGCGGCCGTGCGTGGCCATGAAGTTGATGGCGTCGGGGGTGATCTTCTCGGCGGCCATCACGAGGTCGCCCTCGTTCTCGCGGTCCTCGTCGTCGACGAGCACGATCATGCGGCCGGCCCGGATCTCGTCGAGGATCTCGGGGATGGGCGCGAACGGTGTGGTCATCGGGGTTTCTCTTCCACGGTGTGGGCCAGAGGGTAGCACCGCGCCGAAGCGCATTTCAATTCAGGGCTTGAGTTTCCCCTCGACCCAGGCGGACGACGAGTCGTCGAAGTGCTCCCTCTTCCAGATGGGCACGCATTCCTTGATGCGGTCCACGACGAAGCCCGCGGCCTCGAGGGCGGCGGCGCGGTGGGGGGCGGAGACGGCGACCAGCAGGCTGGTCTCGCCGATGGGGACGCGTCCGATCCGGTGGCGGACGGCGGCGGTGCCGAGTCCGAACCGGCGCCGGGCCTCGTCGAGGACCTCGCGGAGCTTGGCTTCGGCCATGGGGAGATAGGCCTCGTACTCGAGGAACCGGACGCGGCGTCCCTCGAAGTGGTCCCGGGTGATGCCCGAGAAGAGGACCTGTGCGCCGTCGGGTCCGGCGCGGAAGGTGGCGAGCAGCTCCTCGGCGTGGAGGGGCTCGGTGCCGAGCCGGACGTCGTCAGCCACCGCTGACCGGGGGGATGAGGGCCGCCTCGCAGCCGTCGTGGAGGGCGCGGTCGCGGGGCGCGAACTCGCGGTCCACGGCGACGGCGGCGTCGGCGGGGAGGGCGGGCCAGCGCTGCCGGAGGGTCGCGACGAGCGCGCCGACGGTGGCTCCGGGGGGCAGCTCGACGTCGGTCTCGCGCGCGCCGGCCAGCTCGCGGTAGGCGGCGAAGAGGAGCACGCGCACGCGCATGGCGCAGAGGATACAGGAACATGAAGTGCCCTCGTGGACGCCACAGCGCGCTGCTTGGTGAGAGGAAGAGCTCACTGGTTGCTGGAGAGATCGAGACGTGAGTTCGATTCCCCCCGCCTCCACCACCCAACTGCATCCGCAACCCATCTCTGCCGGGGTCTTTCGGGCGCAACCCGACGACGCCACTTCGCCGGCGTTACGGCCTGTCGCGCAAGGCTCTGCGATCGTCGCCATCGCCGATCATCCGGACGACCTTCGGGACTTCGAGGACCGCTCGGGGCGCCCTTGCGGCCCGTTTTCGCCTCTCTGTCTCTGAATCTTCAGGACTTCGCCGATCTCGTCCCGACGTAGAGAATTGGGGATTCCCATCCACTTACGGCGGCGTCCTTCGACGGCGTTTCGATTCCCACGCGGAGGAGGACTCGATCGGTCCGTGGCGCGGGCTAACGCTGGAGCGACCCGCCAGATCGCGCGCGCAGTTGCCGTTCGAGAATAGAGTTGCGGACGTTGTCGGAGAAGCGCCAGTGTTCGCCGGGACGAGCTTCCCGAAACGCTCGTCCCGAAGATGAGAGCGGCGGTTCCCCAGGCCAGCGTGGGCGAGCCCGAGCACGCACGATGCAGCGCAAGGGTTCTCGCCTCCGGAGGAAATGTTCGTCAGTTCTGAGAAGGAAAAAGGCAGAGGAAGAACGCCCGAGCGGAAGGCGCCCATGCGTCGCGCGGCGTGAAGAGTCGGTGAAGGCGCTGCGGTCCCACTATGTGGGCGCGGCCATCCAGTGATAATGGGAGGCGGTCCGTCGATGTCGGGCCCGCCACAAGGAGTCAGGGAACATAGTGTTTCTGCCTGGTTTGCAGTGCTATGCGTCTTCCTCGTGTACGCCAATAGCACTTGCCAACACCAGTGCCTTTCCCAGCTCCACAGGGGGAACGCCCAACTCGATAGGTACGATATGCACCTCTGGAAACAATGTGGCTGTTTCCAGCCCGTTTATCCTAGAAGCGGTTTCATAACCGTTCACTCGCAAGTCCAGATCTGAAGGGGACTTAGAAGGACCTTGTACGCGGAGCCTCTCTTTGCTAATTGTCATGCGGAGGGATTTCTGCATGGCAAGAGGCGGCGTACGGTTGACCGACGAGCAGTGGGCCAAGATCGAGCCACTCCTGCCCCGCACCAAGAAGGGGCGGCAAGGTGGTCGACCGTGGATTTCCCATCGGGCGGTGTTGGACGGGATTCTCTGGGTTCTGAAGACGGGAGCGCGCTGGCGAGACTTACCCGAAGGGTACCCGAGCCCGTCCACCTGCTGGAGACGGCTCGCGCGTTGGGAGGAAGACGGAACCTGGCTGGGGATCTGGAGGGCCTTCCTTGGGCAGCTCAACGAGCGCGGGCGACTGGAGTGGGGAGAATCCTTCATCGATGCCACCTTCATGCCCGCGAAAAAAGGGGGTCCGCAGTCGGGAAAACTAAGAGGGGGAAGGGCTCAAAGTGCATGGTGGTGGTCGACGGCCAGGGTCTTCCTCTGGGAGTTTCAGTTGCCTCCGCCTCACCGGCGGAAACGACGCTCGTCCACAGCACCCTGAAGACCGTTTCCGTTCCCCCTGGAGGCCGCGGACACCCCCTGTAGCGGCCCAACGTCCACGGACCGGTCACAATGATGTGGGTAGGCGATCCAGAGGTGTCGGCAGGGAGACGAATTGGCGGCTCATCAGAGCCCGTGAAGCGGGTCCGCCGTGTTCCCATCAGGGCAGATTCTGGTCGGGTGGGCCGCCTGGTACAGACCGCGGTCTCGCGCGCATAGAGTTGCTCTCGTTCTACGCCGCGCGATTCAGGTGATACACGGGCAGGGAGTGATCGTCCCGGAAGTCCTCGCAGACGAGCACCCATTCGCCGCGATTGACGTCATCAATGGGTGGTGGGGGCCTTCGAGGCCTGATCACCTCGGCTGGGACCGTCCCGTGAATTCCCTGGTGGGGGCGATGTGCGTTGAACCAGATCGACCACCG
>Ga0187892_10003653_pt1 | contig 27607 bp, 21 predicted proteins | sample MA1701073metaG_FD_139345 | JGI IMG/M metagenome (GOLD analysis project Ga0187892, IMG submission 139345) | Bio-ooze microbial communities from a basaltic lava cave in the Kipuka Kanohina Cave System on the Island of Hawaii, USA - MA170107-3 metaG ... | reverse complement strand
CGGAACAAACGGAAATAACGGAACAAACGGAGAAGACCCACTCCAAGAGGCTTTCCGTCTGTTCCGTTATTTCCGTTTGTTCCGTATTCTCTCCTGATCCCCATCACCAAAAGCTCAATTTGTGACCGTGCCCGGTATAGTTGAGCGATTCGGTGTCACCGCCGGGCGGCAAAGGCTGCTCGTCGGACTCAGGGAGGCGATTGACATCCTTGCCGCCGCCGGCTGCCAAGCGGTGTTCATCAACGGCAGTTTTGTGACGCGCAAAGCCGAGCCGAATGATTTCGACGTGTGTTGGAGCAGCGTCGGAGTTGACCCGGAAAGACTCGATCCCGTCCTGCTTGATTTTTCTGACGGGCGAAAGGCGCAAAAAGCCAGATTCGGCGGCGAGCTGCTGATTGCCGAGGCGCCGGCAGATCTCGAAGGCAAAACTTTTCTGGATTACTTCCAGCAGGAAGTCCGGCGCGGCGCGCTGCGGCGGAAAGGGATCATTGGAATCAAGTTGAGGGCAGAGGTATGAAGATCAGAAACCAATGGCAGTATCGTCACGCAAAAGCGCAGGCCGGGAAATTCGCAGAAGCGCTGGCCCACTTCGATGAGCGCCCGGAAGCGCATCCGGGAGTCCATCCGCGCCTGATTCGCGCACAAAAGGAAGTCGTCGCCAGCGAGCTCGAGGTGTTGCGTGAAGAGATCAAGAGATTCGAGAAGCTTCGACGAAAGAAGAGCAGCCTGACCCGGCTGAAAATCATCTCCGAACTTCCGGATGCGCTGGTCGAGGCGCGAATCGCTTCCGGGCTGACCCAGGCGGCGCTGGCCCGGAAGTTGGGACTGAAGCCACAGCAGATTCAGCGTTACGAAGCGAGTAATTACGCGCAGGCAAGCCTTGCTCGGATTCGGCAGATCGCCAGCGCCATTGAAGCCGCTTCCGAGCAGCGTTGAGCGCAACCGCGTCTTCATTGCTTTGAGGTGGAAGGATTCAAACGATCAGTGGGACTCAGCAGTAGAACGCTTCGAAGGGCAGGGTACCCTCCGCAAACAATCGCAATCGGCCAACAGCTTACGCAATCGGAACCGGCAAAAGTTTTCCCTCCGCCGTCGAGGAGGCCCTCAGGGCGCTGCTCCACGGCAGAGGGAAAGAATTGTTCAGCCCATCGGGTCTCAGTCAAAACTCACTGGGCGTCGCTGACCAGCGTCTCGTTGTGGTTGGTCGTCAAAGCCGGAGCGATCACCTCTTCCAACTCCTCGACGCTCAGATCAACATCCAGCGTCTCGTTGTGGTTGGGTATCAAAGCCGGAGCGATCACTTCTTCCATCTCTTCGACGCTCAGATCAACGTCCAGCGTCTCGTTGTGATTGGTGGTCAAAGCCGGAGCGATCACTTGCTCAATCTCTTCCACGCTCAGGTCAACATCCAGCGTCTCGTTGTGGTTGGCGGCGAGGCCCGGAGCGATCACCGCTTCCAATTCCTCAACGCTCAGATCAACATCCAGCGTCTCGTTGTGGTTGGAGGCGAGGCCCGGAGCGATCACTTCTTCCATCTCTTCCACGTTCAGTTCGATTTCTTCGACGTACACGGTCATCATAATTTCCTCCTCGATTGACCTCGGTTGAGGTCGTTAGCTGCGAGCGGTGAGTTTCACCGTCCGCCGGATTTCAACTTGGGGCGCATTTGGCCGCTCGGCCAACCGCTTCCCTGCTTTCTGAGAGCCGTCGTTATTCGCTCTCACTTACATAAACGGGAAGTGCGATTGAGAACTATCAGGCTGTCTGATTTTTTTCGCGACCACTCAGCTTGCTGAAGCGATGTTTGCGGAAAAAAGCGATGCAGGGTCAGATTTGCATCTTCCCCTGCATCCGCGAGTGGCAATAAGGTTGTTCAACCGGGCGATTCGTAAGCCTCGGAGCTGATCTTTTACTTGACCAGCGGGATGATCGCTTGGAACGGACGCATTCCCGGATATGCTGAACTTCTGAGGTGCGCGCGGTAGACCAGCGTCGCCTGGCCGTCAATCATCTGGTAGCCGACGGCCTCTGAATCCTCGATGATCTCCGTTGACGAGACCGCCGCGGCATTGCCGCCCGTAGCCCGCTCGAACTCGGCCAGCGCCGCCTGGCGCGCCTGTTCGTATGACTTGACCTGAACCGCAGCAGCTACGTCGTCGCTCACTTCGACCTTGATCGCTTTCAGGGAATTGCGCACCCGCTTGACCTGGCCCGTGCGCGCGCTGAAGGTGATCTCCAGGTGGCCGGCTTCGGGATCAATGAATGGCGCGCCGTTGATCGTCTGATCGAAGACGACGGTCTTTTCCGTCACGCGCTCTTCACCCTCGAAGCCGTCCGCGCCGGCGTTCTCGTTCAGGTCGCGGATCACTCCGGCGCGTAGTTCCTGCTTTTTGATGAAGCTCAACTGATCAATCATCTGCTCGGCGCGGGCGACCAGAGACTCATCCGACAACACGGTGTTGCTCTCAGCCTCTTCCTGTTTGTGATTGAGCAACAACTCGAAAGCGCCGCTCTTTTCCACCACCAGCGTCAGGGCGTCGGTGCGCACCAGCTTGATGTTCGCCGGGCGGGATTTGATCGCGCTTTCATCCGGCAATTGGATGCCAAAAGCATCGGCGATCTCCACCACTTCCTTATTCGAGTTACCGCGGCCGGTCACTTCAATCCTGCTTACCCGCGAACCGTTGGCCAGAGCTTCGGCCAGGCTGACTTTGAAATTGCTGTAGATGTTATGTGAGACGCACCAGCTCCACGCAGCCCAGTTGTTAGCCACCGCTTCGGGATAGAGGTAACGCTCGTTGTCGCGACGATAGCTCGCTTCACTGGAGGTTGCGCCGAAGGCCACCAGCGCCGGGGTTTGGGAGTGGCTGATGCGCCAGCTCGCGTCGAAGAAAGCGTCCCTGAAAGTCTTGCCCTTGGCCCACTCTTCCCAGAAATACCAGCCGTAGTGGGGGCTGTCGATGGAGGTCGTCTCGTAACCGAAGACGAAGCGAATGCCCTTGGAGCGGGTGGCCCAGGTTGACCAGGGATTGTTGCCGCCGCTCCGCATCACGCTGTTGCAGGTGTCCCAGAACATGTAGCGTAGCCGCTCGTCACCGGAGCCGTTCCAGTTGCCGCCGAGCGCCATCCAATCCGACCTCGCGTCCCACTCCCCGTAGTAACTTTTCGCCCCCATCGAAGTTAAGAACACATTGTTGCTCATTCTGCCATGGCTGGAGTGAAACGCCACGCGCACCGCGTCAATGCCGGTCTCCACGCCATTGCGCGGCCACAGATCATAGTTTCGATACGCGGCGCCGGCGTCGTGAAACAGGCCGTTCTCCACCTCGAGGTCGCGATAATGGAAGTTGGCCCAATACCACTGCCCCAAGAATTCACGGAAGCCCGACGCCGATTCGTGCGTGTGGGACAGGTTATTCTGCCTGCCCCAGAAGTTCTCGACGCTCGTCTCGCCGTGAATGTTGGGCAGCGCTGAGGCTGAGTTGAAGAAACTTTGCGTCGCGCCGGCGACGTTGTCCTCCGCCACGGGGCTGACCGGAAGATCGGAGACGTCGTCTTTGGCGATCAGTTCGCTTCGCTTGACGCCGAGATGGCGCTCCAGTTTCGAGAGTTTTTCTTCGGCTCGCCCCTGAGCGAAGACGGCGCCGGCCGCGCCGCAGATTGACCAAGCCAGCAATGCGGCGGTCAGCCACAGGCCGGCGAGTTTTCTGAGCTGGGAGTTCCCCTGGAGTTTTCGTATTCCTGACATTTTAGTTTTCTCCTTTTTCAGTTGGCGTGAGGCAGTGGCTGAAGCTCCCCTGACCTCGGATTTTCAAGCAGCGTTGCTGATCATCTGAACCACCGCTTCTTCAGCGCTGAGAGCCATCGTTTTTCGCTCTCACCTACATAAACGGGAACCGCCGGCGGGAACTATCGTCGTTGTAAAAAAATCTTCGGTCGCCGCCGAATGCTTCTGCCCGCTGCCCGGCGGGGCTATAATCCGCGTATCCCGCGACTGACCCCCGTCAAGTCAAAGAGGTGATCGCAATGCCCCACGTATCACACGAAGTAACGCAATTGCTCAACGAGTGGAGTAATGGAGACCAGGCGGCGCTCGACAAGCTGATGCCGCTGGTCTACGGCGAGCTGCGCCTGATGGCCCGCCGCTACATGGCCCGCCAGGGACCCGGCCACACGCTGCAAACCACCGCGCTCATCAACGAGGCCTATCTCAAGCTCGTCGGCCAGGAGGAGAAGCACTGGCAGAACCGCGCGCATTTCTTCGGCGTCGCGGCCCAGGCGATGCGCCACATCCTGGTGGATTACGCGCGCTCGCGCCAATACGCCAAACGCGCTGGCGGCGAGCAGGCGGTCTCGCTGGACGAAGCCCTAACCGTTTCGCACGAGCGCGCCGCAGAACTGGTGGCGCTGGACGACGCGCTGCAGGAACTGGCCAAAGTTGATCCGCGCAAATGCCAGGTCGTGGAATTGAGATTTTTCGGCGGACTGAGCGTGGAAGAGACGGCGGAAGCGTTGAAAGTCTCCGAAGTCACCGTGATGCGCGATTGGAGCATGGCCAAAGCCTGGTTGCACCGCGAGCTGAGCAAGGGCGGCGAAGATGACACCTGAAAGATGGCGACAAATCGAAAGCCTGTATCACGCCGCGCTGGAACTGGCGCCCGGTCAACGCTCGGCCTTCCTCGACCAGGCCTGCGCGGGCGATGAAGAACTGCGCCGCGAAGTTGAATCTCTGCTCGTTTCACACGACGAAGCCGCGAGCTTCATTGAAAAGTCGCCAGAAGATGTCGCCGCCGGGATGCTCGCCGAAGAGCAGGCGCATTCGGTGATCGGGCGCACGCTCGGCCATTACCGGATGCTCTCGCTGCTCGGCGCCGGCGGAATGGGTGAAGTTTACCGCGCGCGCGACACCAGGCTCGACCGCGACGTGGCGGTCAAAATCCTGCCCGAACGTCTGGCCGAAAATCCCGAAGCCTTGCGGCGATTCGAACGCGAAGCCAAAGCCGTGGCCGCGCTCTCGCACCCAAACATTCTGGCCATCCACGATTTCGGCGCCGAGCAGGGAGTGAGTTATGCCGTCACCGAATTGCTCGAAGGCGCGACCTTGCGCGAGCGATTGGGACAATCGGCGCTCGATTGGCGCGAGACTGTGAGGATCGGGACCGCGATTGCCGAAGGTCTGACCGCGGCCCACGCCAAAGGCATCATTCACCGCGATCTGAAACCGGAAAACATCTTTCTGACCAGCGATGGTCAGGTAAAGATTCTCGACTTCGGCATCGCGCGGGTGAAGCGCGAGGTTTCGGCTGAGGCCGAGACTTTGACCTGGGCCGACACGACGAAGCCGGGCACGGTGATGGGCACGATTGGTTACATGTCGCCGGAGCAGGTGCGGGGCGAGCAGGCCGACGCGCCCAGCGACATCTTCTCGCTGGGCAGCGTGCTCTACGAGATGGTGAGCGGACGGCGGCCGTTTGCGCGCGCGACGACCGCGGAGATGATCGCCGCCATCCTCGACGCCGAGGCGCCCCCGTTGGCGCAAACAGGGAAGAAAGTCCCCGAAGCGTTGGAGCGCGTGATCCGTCACTGTCTGGAGAAGAAGCCGGGTGAGCGTTATCAGTCGGCGCGCGACCTGGCCTTCGATCTGAAGGCGGCGCCGGGCGGCGGATCAATCACGGCTCCGGCGCGCGCGCGGCGGCGAACGCCTGTGGCGGTGTGGCTCGGCGCAGCGGTAGTGGGATTGCTGCTCGCGAGCGCCTTGTTGCTCTACCTGATCGTTTGGCGAGAGAAGGCGATTGATTCACTGGCAGTTTTGCCGCTGGCCAATGCTAGCGGAGACGCCAACCTGGAATACTTGAGCGACGGGATCACCGAAAGCCTGATCAACAGCCTGTCGCAACTGCCGCAATTACGCGTGATGGCGCGGGGCACGGTCTTCAGCTACAAGGGCAAGGAGGTTGACCCGCGCAAAGTCGGGCAGGAACTGAACGTCCGCGCCGTATTCACCGGCAAAATGGTGCAGCGCGGCGATACGCTGAACATCCAGGCCGACCTGGTCAACGCCAGCGACGGCTCGCAAATTTGGGGTGACCGTTACACGCGCAAGCTCACCGACGCCCAAGCCATCCAGGAAGAGATCACGAAGCAAATCTCCGAGCGGCTGCGGCTGAAATTGAGCGGCGCGCAGCGGCAGCGCATAACCAAACGCCACACCGAGAATCCCGAAGCCTACCAGCTTTATCTCAAAGGCCGCTACTACTCGAACCAGTTCACCACCGAGGGATTGAAGAAAGGGATCGAGCATATGAATCGGGCGGTCGAAGCGGACCCGGCCTACGCCCTGGCCCACGCCGGTCTCTCCGCTTCGTACTTCGATGCTTCAAATATAGTCTTCCCGGCGGATGAAGCGCTGCCGAAAGTAAAAGCGGCAGCCCTTCGCGCCCTGCAGTTGGACGAAACGCTCGCCGAAGCGCACACCTCGATGGCCCTGTTTAAAGAGCGGTATGAATTGGATTGGGTGGAAGCTGAGAAAGGATACAAGCGAGCGATGGAACTCAACCCCAACTATGCGCGAGCCTACCAATGGTACGGGTCTTATCTGGTCGAGCAGGGGCGGTTGGACGAAGCCATCGCGGCAATAACACGGGCGCGCGAGCTGGATCCGCTCACGCCCTACACCAGCTCGACTTTAGCGTGGATTCACTACCTCGCGCGCCGGCCTGACGAAGCGATTTCGCAGTTGCAGAAGATGATCAGGATGGATCCGAGCTTCCTCGTGGCGCGCTACACACTGGGTCTGGCTTATGAGCAAAAGGGAATGTATGAGCAAGCGATTGCCGAATTCAACGAAGCGCAACGGCTGGACCCGGAGAGTTGGGCGCCTGCGGCCTTCATCGCGCATACCTATGCGCTCTGGGGAAAGCGCGACGAGGCGCGGCGGGGACTTGATGAGTTGAAGCTCAGCGCAGAGCGAAGACACGTTGATCCGTACCACATCGGATTGATCCACGCCGCGCTTGGGGAGAAAGATCAGGCGCTCCAGTGGTTCGAGAAGGCGTTGCAAGTGCGGTCAGAGGAATTGTTGTTCCTCAAAGTTGACCCGAAGACGGACAGCCTGCGCTCGGACGCGAGATACGCAGACCTGCTCCGGCGATTGAAGCTCGCGCCGTGAAGCGTCCGAATCAAAGCATTGTTGCCGGCGCGGATATACCGGGCACGGTCACTGTGAGCTTTCTAAAACCGCCCTTTGAACAGGAAAATGTCAGACAGGAAAATAGCTCTCCACATTTTTCTGTCCGACATTTTCCTGTTCAAAAAGCTCAACCTATTCTCGCGGTATAGCGATTGCTCGCTCAGGCACGGAAAGGGACCCACAATGCGCACCTTCAAAATCTTCGTCGCATTTCTTTTGTTGGCGCCCGTCCTGGCGATTGTCTGGCCGGCGCCCAAAGCCGCCGCTCTGATAAAAGCTCTGCGTTTCGGCAAGCTGGTGGACGGCGCGCGCACCGGGCCGGAGTGCGTTTTGCGATGGGCTCGGATGCCGTCTTCACGATGTTCGGCCAGAACACGCGCGAGCTTGGTTGGTTTGTCAAAGCCGGAATGACTCCGGCTGAGGCGCTCGCTGCGGCGACCACGAATGGCGCGGCGCTGCTCGGAATGGAGAAGAGCCTGGGCGCGATTGCTCCGGGCTTTTACGCCGACATCCTAGCGGTCGAAGGCGACCCGCTCGCCGACATTGAGGTCGTGATCAACAAAGTGCGCTGGGTGATGAAGGGCGGGGCCGTGGTGGTGGATAAAACCAGCGCAGGTAAGACGAATTGAGCGATTGAAAGGAGTTGAAATGTACGAGTTGAGATTGCATGTCATTCCATTGACCAACGAGGAGAATGACTCCAGCGGCAAGCCCGTAAAGCCCTATGCCGTAACACCGCAGGAGTTTGCCCAACTCATAGAGCGCGTCAATCTTGTTTACGCAGGCACAGATATCCGATTCCTCTTTGATCCGGAGTTTGACTGGGCGCCGATGGCCAATACCGAGATCAATACGGACGGGGCCAACCAGCGCAAGCTCTGCAATGAAATCGCCGCCGGAATTCCCGGCAAGATCGTCTGTTTCCTTCGGTGGGGCTCCGGTTCATCTCCGACGGGGAATGGTAATGCCTACCCGCCACCGGGCGCGGGGCCCAAGCCATCGCACGTTGGCGATGTCGAGCAGAATTACGTTGCGCTGCCAAATCAGATCGCCCCGAACTTCGGCCTTCTTAACCAGGGCAACGGCTCATTCGTAGCTCATGAGTTGGGTCACTATCTGGGGCTTTATCACACCTTCCCCGGCTGGACTGATCTGAATGGCCCGGTCTATGCGCAGTTCAAAGGCGTGATGCCATCCGCCGTCCAAGCTGATCAGGCCGTGATTGACTACATAGTCGCCCGCGGTGGGACCATCGAGGCATTGAACGGAGATGGTCTTTCCGATACGCCACCCGACCCCTCACCTGTCCTCTACCGGGCGCATAACCAGAATATCTGTACGCCGCCACAGATCACGGTCCAGGGCAAGATCAATGGCAAGCCTGTCTCATTCACTTTTTCTCCCGACCCCAACAACGTGATGAGCTATTTCGGCGGCTGCCCTCCCGCAGGCTCCGGGCCAACTCCATTCCACTTCAGCGCACAACAAATCAAGAGAATGGCCGATACTCTGAAACATCCTTCGCGGCGCGCGCTGGTCGAATCGCCGCCCTTCGGCGCGCGTTCGCTGCAGGTGGGTAATGCGGTCGCGCGGAAACCGGATCAGCTTGATGTCCTGGCCACCGATGTCAATGGCCGCGTCTGGTTTGCTCACTGGGCACAGGCGACACCCGGAGGCAAATGGGATCATTGGCGTCCGGTACTCTCTGATATCGCGGCCTCCGATACGCCAGTCGGCGACGTTGCGCGTGACGCGAACAAACTGGACATCTTCGTGGCGGGCAGCGACGGCAAAACCTACACCGCCGCCTGGGATCGGAACTTCGCCAGCGGCCAGTGGCGCGGCTGGTGGAACATCCTGACGGGCGCCATCCCGGCGGGCGGCGCGATCACGGCGGTCGCGCGCCACCCCAGCAAGCTGGACATCTTCATCGTCAGCACGGATGGCGGCGTCTACACCGCAGCCTGGGATCAGAACGTCGCTAACGCCCAATGGCGCGGCTGGTGGCGCATCGGCAATCTGGTGGCAAAGCCCGGTTCATCGGTGGCGGCGGTCGCGCGTGACGCAAACAAGCTTGACATCTTCGTGGCGGGCAACGATGGCAAGACCTACACGGCAGCCTGGGATCAGAACGTCGCCAACGGACAGTGGCGCGGGTGGTGGAATATCCTGACTGGCGCCATCGCGGCTGGCGGCGCAATTACGGCGGTTTCACGTCATCCCAACAAACTGGACATCTTTCTGGTCAGTACGGACTGCGGTATTTATACGGCAGCCTGGGATCAGAACGTCGCAAACGCCCAATGGCGCGGTTGGTGGCGCATCGGCAATCTGACAGCTAAGCCCGGCGCTCTGGTGGCCGCCGTCGCGCGCGATCCCAACAAGCTGGACATCTTTGCTGCCGGCAATGATGGTAAGACCTATACAGCCGCGTGGGATCAGAACGTCTCCAGCGGCCAGTGGCGCGGGTGGTGGAACATCCTGACTGGCGCCATCCAGCCTGGCTCACCAATCGCGGCGGTCTCGCGCGATCCCAACAAGCTCGACATCTTTATCGTCAGCACGGACGGCGCCATCTACACGGCGGCCTGGGATCAGAACGTCTCCAACGGACAGTGGCGCGGCTGGTGGCGCATCGGGGTTTAAATCCAATGTGGGCGCCACTCTCAACGTATTTCTGGCGGTGTGTACTAAGAGAAGTGTGATGACTCCTGACCGCTGGCGACAAATCGAACAGCTTTACCACGCCGCGCTGGAGCGGGCGCCGGAAGAGCACGCAGCCTTCCTCGCCGCAGCCTGCGTGGGCGATGAAGCTTTGCTCCGCGAAGTCCAGTCGCTGCTCGCTTCGCACGATAGCGCGGGCAGCTTCATCGAATCGGCGCCAGACGATGTCGTCGCCGGAATGCTCGTCGAAGAGCAGGCGCATTCGATGATCGGTCGCACGCTGGGCCATTACCAGCTCAGCTCGCTGCTCGGCGCGGGTGGGATGGGCGAAGTTTACCGCGCCCGCGACCTCAGGCTCGACCGCGACGTGGCGGTCAAAATCCTGCCAGAACATCTGGCCCAAAACCGGGAAGCGTTGTGGCGTTTCGAGCGCGAAGCCAAAGCCGTCGCCACGCTTTCACATCCGAACATCCTTTCGATCTTCGATTTCGGCACTGAAGCAGGCGTGAGCTACGCGGTAACGGAGTTACTCGAAGGCGAAACGTTGCGCTCGTTTCTCGGACGCTCTTCGCCCGGATGGCGGCGTGCGGTGGTGATCGGCGCGGCGATAGCCGACGGACTCGCCGCCGCGCACGCCAAAGGCATCATTCACCGCGATCTGAAACCGGAAAACATCTTTCTGACCAGCGATGGTCAGGTGAAGATTTTGGACTTCGGCATCGCGCGCGTGAAGCGGGAGGTTTCGGCTGAGGCCGAGACTTTGACCTGGGCCGACACGACGAAGCCGGGCACGGTGATGGGTACCGTCGGTTACATGTCGCCGGAGCAGGTGCGCGGCGAGCAGGCCGACGCGCCGAGCGACATCTTCTCGCTCGGATGCGTGCTCTACGAGATGGCCGGCGGCCAGCGGCCGTTCGCGCGCCAGACGGGAGCGGAGATGATTGCGGCGATCTTGAACGAAGAGCCGCCGCCGTTGACCGGACTGGAAAGATCGGCGCCAGCGGAACTGGAACGAATCATCCGTCACTGCCTGCGGAAGAAGCCGGACGAGCGGTATCAATCAGCGCGTGACCTGGCCGCAGATTTAAAAGCGATCACGGGCGGCGGACAGGCGATCACAGCGCCAGCAATCAAGCGGCGACGCTCTGTGAACTGGCTGGCGGCAGCGCTGTTGATTGTGTTGGCCGGGCTGGGAGTGTGGCTTTACTTCAACACCGGGCGGGAGAGGCCGATTGATTCGCTGGCGGTGTTGCCGCTGACCAACGCCAGCGGAGATGAGAGCGCGGAGTATCTGAGCGACGGGATCACGGGGAGCCTGATCAACAGCCTCTCGCAATTGCCGAAGCTGCGGGTGATGGCGCGCAGCACGGTCTTCACTTATAAAGGCAAAGCGGTTGATCCGCGCCGGGTCGGCGAGGAGCTGAAAGTTCGCGCCGTTTTCACTGGCAGCCTCTCTCAACGCGGCGACACGCTGATCATTGACGCAGAACTGGTCAACGCCGCCGACGGCTCGCGGCTGTGGGGCGAACAGTACACCCGCAAGCTGGCCGATGTGATTGCGGTGCAGGAGGACATCGCGCGGCAGATTTCCGACAAACTGCGCCTGACGGTGACTGGCGCCGAGCGACAACGTCTGGCCAAACGCCATACCGACAACACCGACGCTTACAAACTCTACCTCAGAGGCCGTCATCACCTGACCAAGTGGAGCGAAGCGGATTTCAAGCAAGCCATCGAAGTTTTCAAACGGGCGATTGATCTCGATCCGAACTACGCGCTGGCCTGGACGGGGCTGGCCGATGCTTACTACTCGATGTCCAACCTCTACCTGCCGCCGCACGAAGCGATGCCGAAATCCAGAGCGGCGGCGGAACGGGCCTTGACGCTCGACCAGACGCTGGCCGAAGCGCACTACGCGCTGGCCACGGTCAAAGCTTTTTACGATTGGGACTGGCCAGCGGCGGAACGCGAGTTCAAACGAACGCTGGAACTCAATCCCGGTTACGCGCCGGCGCATCCGGTTTACGGCGTCTGCTTGATGGTTATGGGGAAGACGGAAGAGGCGTTGGTCGAGCTGAAACGGCTGCGCGATCTGGACCCGCTCTCGCTCAGCATCGCGGTCGCGTCAGTCAATCCGCTCATCTACGCTCCGGCGCCCGCGCGCCAATACGACCGGGCCATCGCCGAGTTGCAGAAGATAATCGCGCTGGAACCGAAATTTCCCCCGGCGCTCTATGTGCTGGGGCTGGCTTATGGGCAAAAAAGGATGTTTGACGAGTCCGTCACTGAGTTTGAGAAGGCGCGGGAGTTGGAGAACGCTCCTTACATTCTGGGGCCGCTCGGACACGCTTATGCGGTGGCGGGCCGAAGAGCCGAAGCGCAGAAGATTCTCGACGAACTGCAGGACCGAGCCAAACGAGAGAATGTCGCGGCGCTCAACCTGGCCCTGGTTTACGCCGGGCTGGGCGAAAAAGACAAGACCTTTGAATGGCTGGAAAAGGGCCTCGAGCGGAAGGACGAGGAGATGACTTTCCTCGGCGTAGACCCCAGGTTCGATGGCTTCCGCCCGGACCCGCGCTTCGCTGACCTGCTGCGGCGCATGAACCTCGCGCCGTGAATTGTTCAAGCCAATTGGCCACCCAACCGCCTATATTCCGTCGCCAAAATAAACTTCCAACAGCTTTAGCCCTTTTCCGCAAATCCATCGCTTAGGGAGGTGAAGACAGCAACGGGCTGTCTGAGGCAATGGAAAGCGCAACGGCAAAGGCGGCGGGAGTGTCGCCGAAGGCCAGCCTCTCCGAATTGCAACCCAACCAAATCCTCAACTGCAAAGGAGACATCAGCGATGAGATTTCATCAAACCGATCACCACCGTTTCTTCAATCCTTTCCGGTCGCTCGCGCAGGCCCTTCTCGCGGCTCTGACCTTGACCGCATTGAGCGCCCAGGCTCTGGCCCAAGGCCCGCCACCCAATCTGACCTTCGGCGATTCTAACTACGCCAGGTACCGCTCAAGCGGGAACGTAGCATTCAAGGGATTCCTGTCGGCCGATGTTGACGGGCGGATCAAAGACGGCGAGGCGCTCAACCTCCACGTCGCGGTTAATCCCGACACCAACGGTCCCAAAGGGTTCAGACTTTTCCAGATAAACTACCGGAAGAGTCCCTCCGCGCTTGCGCCCACAGCCCGCTGGTACAACCTCGCCAACGGTAAGAAGCTCGTCATCAGCGGGGTTCGCGCCAGCGAGTATTTCAGCGGAACCAGCGTAGTCTCCAGCGGCAAGGCCACCGTGGAGATCACGTTCGTCAACGGCGGGGCGGGTCAAATGGTGATTCGCTATCAGCACGAAACCTACAACCATCCGCCCAGCGATCCGTCGCTTCGATACAACGGCGCGGTCTGCGGCGCCACGCCGCTGGCCGGGCACAGACTCTACTTCATCTTGAACTGACCAAGGAGGAATCGTCATGCAAAGGTTCAAATCGCCCCTGGCGCTGTGCGCCCTCTTGATCGCGCTGCTGGCCGGAACACAGGCTCTGGCTCAAGCGCCGGCGGCCACGCCAGCCGCACCGGTAGCCTCATCGCCCGAAGCGCAATTGCTGCGCGCTCTGCTTGACGAGGTGCGCCAAATGCGCCTGGCGCTGCAACGCGCCAGCATCAACACGCACCGCGCGCAAAGGCTGACCGAGCGGTTGGCCCGCCAGCAAAATCGCGTGGACAGCCTGGCCGAGGAGGTCGAGCAACTCAAAACCTTGATCCAGCAAACGCAGGACACTGCGCGCGAGGAGGATGAGTTGAAAGAGTTGGAGGCGACCATCAACGAAACCCCCGATCCGCAGGCGCGCGCCCAACTCGCCCAATCCTACACCATCCTCAAGCGATCGCTGGCGCGCCAGAAAGAGTACGCCCGTCAGGAAGCCGACCGCCACCGCGAACGCCAGCAGCAACTCGAGGCCACGCTCAGGCAGGAGCAATCCCGGCTGGCCGAGCTTCAGGATCAATTGGACGCGATCGAACGCGAATTGGACAAACCCGGCCCCGTTCAATCAACCGCATCAACTACACGGAGGTAACAAAATGTCTATCAATATGTCTATCAAGCAGACGGCGCTCTGCGCTTTGACTCTCTGGCTCTGCCTGCTTTTCGCCGCCCCGGCTTACGGCCAGCCTGGCCCGTACATTTCCCCGAGATGGAACAACTTCTCCGGCGACTCGTTCTCGTCGCGCAACGACCACATCGTCGGGACATTCTTTTTCTACTGGTACGACATCTGGACAAGGCAGCACATGGACCCGCCCAAAGGCAAGCACAACATCCGCCCGGATTACGATTACCTCAATCCGATCCCTTTCTCCTACAAAAGCCCTGACTGGTGGGCGCGCGAGATGCGCCGCGTCGCTCACGGGGGCATTGATATGGCGCTGCTGGATTATTGGACCAGGGGTGAATTGTACTGGTCGAATCCGGGATTGGATCAGCTCAATCAGGGACTGAACCTGATGGACGCGCAGGGAACGCGCGCGCCGAAGATCGGGATGTTCTTCGACACTTCCTCGATGAAGGATGTGGATTTGGCGACGCCCGCTGGCAAAGACCTCCTGTACAACGCCATCCGCGACTTTTACAGCCGCATCAGGCCGGACAGGTGGGCCAGGATCAACGGGCGCGTCGTGGTCGTGCTCTACAAAGGCGGCGGGATGTTGAACGTCAACGGCGCGGCTTTCCGCGAAGCTGACGCGCGCTTCGCCCGCGAGTTCGGCGGCTCCCGGCTCTTCCTCATCGGCGGCGCGGGCTGGCGCAAGCACGACGTCCCGATTTCGCTCACCTGGGAGTGGGGCGCGGCGAAACAGCCCGATTGCACGCGGATCACCGAAGACGACATCGCCGGCATCGGGCCTGGCTTCACCCACCTCAACGGCGACATCGCGCGAGACCGCCGTCGCGGAGAAACCTATCGCCAGGCCTGGGAGAAGGCGCTGCGCAGCGGCAAGCGACATGTCTTCATCGAGACATGGAACGAACTGCACGAAGGCACGGGAATTCTCCCCACCCGTGAACACGGAAACCGCGAGTTGAACAACACGCGCGAATACGCGCGGCGGTGGCGCTCGCGTTAACGGCCAGGCCAGCTAAAACCCGGCGAAACCCAACGCCAATATGAGTTCGACGGGGCAACTCTCTTTCGAGACCAATGCCCCGGGAAGAAGATTACCGTCGAACTCATAAGCGAGGGGTGATAACGCAAACAACCCTCAACGACCTGACAGCCTTCTCGCCTCATCCTCGTCAGCCGCAGCCAGGTCTTTCTTCCCCAACCCAATGTAGGCGGCGGCGCGATTTTGATAGGCCGTGACGTATCTTGGATTAAGTCTGATGGTTTCGGTGAAATCCGCCACCGCCTTTTTGTAATCGCCCTTGTTGTTGTAGGCGACGCCGCGGTGGTTGAAGAGCAGGAAGTCGTTCGGATCAATGAGGATCGCTTTTGAGAAATCCGCGATGGCCCGCTCGTGCTCTCCCGTTTCGGCGTAGGCGTAGCCGCGATTCAAAAAAGCGTTCTTGTTCATCGGGTCGAGGCGGACGGCTTCGGTGTAGTCTTCGATAGCGCGTTTGAAATTTCGGATTTGACTGTAAGCATGCCCCCGGGTGAAATAAGCATAGGCGTATGTCGGGTCCAGGCGGATAGCTTTGCCGAATTCTTCGATGGCGCGGTCGAGCAACCCGACCCTCCTGAAATCCTCCCCTTGCTGCTGGCGCTTCCAAGCCTCTCTTTGCTGGTCAGTAGGAGGAGACGCCGCCGGCTGGGCTTTCGGTTTCGCCTTCAAGGCCCTCAACTTCTCCAACGCCGCCTGGCAATATCTCCCCGTCGGACAATAGACGCTCCAATAAGCCTCCAGCGCCTGATGGTCGTTGTCCTGCGCTATGCCGGACCAGAGCGAATCCTCCGCGTCCGCCCGGTTTTCCGATACTTTTTGATCATCCGGTTTCGGGAACTCGAAGACGAAATCGCCCTGGTTTAAGTACCCGTCGTTGATCTTTCCGTGGCGCGGCGTCTGCGCGTCCAGCGTCTCCCGGGCGACCCGCCCGGCCAGATAAGCTCCCAACTCCTCGCCGGTGATGTAACCATCCCGGTTCATATCTCCTTCGCGTTGCTCGAACGCCCGCACGAAGTAGATCCGGAATTTGCTCTCGTCGGGGACCGTCTGGTTCTTCGTGCCCGAGGTGATGAATTGGCGCACCGGCGCGGCGGCGCTGCTTTCGACGCCCGCTGGCCTGCGCAGGCTGCTCCGCGTGTCGAAGATGGAGCCTGAGAAACAACTGTCGAAGATGAACAGCGCGTGCTTGGACCTGATCTTTCGGGCATAGGCGATGATGTCGTCCATGCTGATCGCCAGGCGGCTGAACTGCTGCTGATTCTGTTGCGGCGCCGGAGCGTCAGCCGGCACGATGTAGCCGATGTCGCGCCCATCCGGCAATTCCTCCGTGTGCCCGTGCCCGGCGAAATAAATCAACAAGCGGTTGCGCTCGTTCATCCCGCACTCGCTGATGAAGTCGCGGATGGCGCTGTCCACCTCCGCGTGTTTCGGATCGAGGATTGATTTGACGGTGAAGCCCTGGCTTCTCAGCACCCGGTCAACTTCAATCAGGTCGTTTCTGACCCCGCGCAATGTCTTCCAGCCGCCGGTGTAATTGCTCACACCGATGACCAGTGCGTGACTCTGGTCGTAGAGGCTGACCATCTGGCCGTTTTCACCCTTGATGCGGACGCTTTGACCACGGCCTTCGCTCTGCGCGACGACGGGTTTGTCCTGACCGCCCTGCCCGCTCTGAGCGAAGGCGGAGAAGTCGAAAGCAAAATTGATTAACAAAGCGACCCAGAATAATCTCTTGCACATACACCACTCCCACGTTGAAAAGGTTTGATTGTTTGGCGATTGATTGGTCTACGCAATCGGGGCCAGTCTCCGCGTCAGATTCGCCCGGCTTGGATGATAGGCTGGGATTGCGGTTGGTTGCGGGGCATTGGCTACGGGGCAAAGGCATTTTACAAGGGCGGCCATAAATGTACAGCGAAATTTCTGGCCGGTGGCGCGCCGATGATTTACCATTCGGAACCGCGCGCGATTGTGAGTGAACAACGGAGAAACAACGATGAAACGCCAGCAGCCGCCTAACGCCCACGACAAATGCTTCAAGTCCGTCTTCGGTCGCCCGGCCGTAGCCGCCGATTTTCTGCGACGTTACTTGCCGTCTTCGATCGTGCGACTGCTCGATCTCACGCAGATCGAGTTGAAGAAAGACTCGTTCATTGACGCGAAGCTGCGGCAACACTTCTCCGATCTGCTCTACCGCGTCGGGCTGGCGGGCGGCGGCGAGGCCTATCTTTACTTCCGGCTCGAACACAAGAGCGAGCCGGACAAGTGGGTCGGATTGCAGTTGCTGCGCTACCCTGGCGCAGGCCTGGGAACAGATGCGGCGCGGCGGCGCCGAAAAACTGCCGCTGATCATCCCGGTAGTCTTTTATCACGGGGCGGCGCGCTGGGAGGTGGACGAGCAGTTCCGCGCTTCAAGCACCTGTGCGATCTGTCGCAATACGCGGACGAAGAGTTGGAAGGAGCCGGTGATCTGGCGCCGTCGTTGCGGCTGCTCAAGCACATCTTCGACAACGACCTCAGTCTTCGCTTGAGCGGCTTCTTCCGGCTGGTGATCGAACGGATGCCGCCTTCGATTGGCTGGAGAAGGAGATTGAAGAGACCATCACCCTGACGAATACCGTAAGTCAGAGTGATGGATCGAAGTCTTCTACTGCGTCACAGTGACTGTACTGACGGAGAGAGGGCGGCTGTAAACGCCATTTCCGTCGTATTGCCAGCCGATGTAATACGTCCCGGCTTGCGGCAACGCCCCACGCAAAAGCGTCAGTCGCGCATAGCCATTACTGTCGGTGTAGACCGCGCCCAATGGCGACGATCCTCCATTGCGCACGATGTAGGGCTGTAAACGCTGCGAGCCAATGGGGGAGCCGCCAAAGAAGCGCGTCAACCGCGCTGTCACAACAATCGAGCCAGTAACCCGGCCGCTGGCGCCATACGCCGTCAGCACAGTGGGGAAAATGCCGCCGACCTGGGCATAAACCGCTACTGCCAGAACCGGCGCCGCCAGCGTCAGTGTCAGAACGGAAACGCTTAGCCTTCTTTTGAGCATCGCTCTGCATTTTTCAAACATACGTATTCTCCTTTGATTGATAAACCTTGAAACGCAAGGCTGACGTGTTTTGACTTTCCAATCGCGCTTGGACGATTGGCGTGAAAGAGGTTCTTGTTCCAGGCTGACCGGACGCCTGGCATCGCCTCTCATCCGTTTAAGCGATCCATTCTCGAAAAGAGGCTCATTGCTGATCGAAAATGTTTGGTTTTATTCGTGACAGGTTGTGGGGTGAGGTTTTGGCTTCCGCCAGCTTCAGGCCGAGGACTTTGTATACTGCGCACGGCCATAATTTGAGCTTTTGCCCAGAGGAAGAGGAGAGAATACGGAACAAACGGAAATAACAGAACAGACGGAAAGCAGCTTGGAATAGCTCTTTTCCGTTTATTCCGTTATTTCCGTTTGTTCCGTATTCTCTCCTGATCCCCATCACCAAAAGCTCACAGTGACCGTGCCTGGTATAAAAGCCTTGGCGGCGGTTGGAGGGGTAGTTTGAAGGTGAATTTAGCGATTTGCGCCGGCAGGAGCCATCCCCTCATTCCAGCGGGAATCCGGCAGCGCGCGCAGGCCGGCCGATCGGCCCAACACGCCCAGGAAAGCGCGTAATGTGTTCTCAGCCAACCGCCCATCGAGGGTCAAAAGCAAGCCTTCCCAATCACCCTCCGCTTGAGCTGTTCCACCAGCCGCCTCTCTCGTATTTTTGGCCACATCCTTGAGGAACTCGCGAACAAGGCCCGCCGTTTGCGCGAGAGTGGCGGAAGAGATGTGACGATAAGAGGCGCGAGCTAAAGTTAGTTTCAAATCCTGCGTCCGTTCGCCCAGGCGATCCGCATCGGCGAAACTCATGGCGTGCTCATAAGGTTCAAGTTCACTCAATTCAAGTCGCGCCAGCCCTGCGCGCGTCGTAACGGGCATTCCGAACTGGCGCAGTTCATTGGCCAATGATCCGGCCATCGCCGGGCTGTTGCCGCTCATCTGCGCGTCTTTGAGAATCCGCGCCATTGCGCCGAGGGAGCCGGGTTCATTGGCCAACTCTGACAACGGCGTTTCCTGGCGGCGGACGGTCAAGAATCGCTGGCCCAGAAAATACAACTCCGAAGGGGTGAGCATTTCAATGGCTTGCTTAACTCCGCCTTGATCGAGCGTCTTCTGAACCGCCGCGGCGCGCCGCGGCGAAAGCATGTCTCTTAAACCGGAATTAAGCGTCCTCTCAGCGGCGGGAAACCGCATCTCCGAGAGCGCGATTACGTCTTCACCGAGATCGAGCGACCGAACCACATACTCTGCCGCTCGCAAAGTCAATTTGCGGCCATCAACCAGGTGTTGAGCTTGTCTGGTCGCGGCAGTGATTGGCATTGAAGGAACACTCTTTCCTGCGCTCTTTCCTTCGACGCCGGGCGCATAGCTGTCCGACGCAGCCAGCGCCAGTCCGGCTTGCGCGACACTGCCGCGAACCAATTTTTTCGCCGGATCGAACTCGGCGCGCCCCCATGGGTTGACGCTCAGTTCGTGTTGACGCGTGAGCTGCGGAAGCGCCGCGACCTGGCCGCCGGAAAGATCATTGAGTGAGGCATAAACCACTCCGAGAAGCGCTTCGCCGATAAACGGCGTAAATTGGCGGCGCAGTTCGGCAAGCTTTTCCTGAGCAACCGGCGCAGAGAGCGCGTGCTGCTGGGATTCCAACGCCTGCCGGATTGATTCCTGGCAATCCGGCGCACCGTCGAATTGAGAGAAGAGCGCGGCGGCTGGCGCTGGCTGAACCTTCGCCGCCGGAACAACTAACGGAGAGGAATGGGCGAGCGCGGCGATCAGTTTATCTTCCATCGTCTGGCCGTTTGGGGCTGGCGTCGCTCCGAGCAGGTCCTGGCGAATGACGGCAAACAACTCGAAAGCATAAAGATCGCTCGCCGGCTGGAGCGCAAGTAAACGGTCAACCAAGGCGCCTGCTGGCCGCTCATTCAGCGAACCATTGCGCGCCAGCGCCCGCAGCAATTCGAACGCCGATTGATCCGCGCGAATGTTAGCAAGCCTCTCGGCCGGCGCCGTGATCGCATCGAACACCGCCGCGCGAGTTCGGAGTTTTGCAAATAAGCCTGGCTCAACTGCAAAAGCTTTTGATCGCGCCATTGTTCGTTGGCCAGGTATTTTTGCGCGACTTGGCGCAGAGGCGTGATGGCTTGTGAAACTTGACCGGCTTTCAGCAGCGTTCGCCCGTAAAGGTCTTCCATCTCGATGTCATCGGGGGCCAGCTTATGCGCCCGCGCGGCGACTTGCACGGCCTCCGCCAACTCTTCATGTCGCGCCGCGCGCCACAACGTTTCGGCCAGCAGCTTGAGTATCAGCACGTCATCCGGCTGTTCGCCCTGCGCCGTTCGCAACTGGGTCTTGGCTTCATCCCAACGCTCGAGCGCGATCAACACCTCGGCGTATTCACGCCGCCAGCCTTCTTGCGGGCGGCTGGCCGTCGCCAGCTTGTAAGCGCGACCGGCTTCTTCCCATTTGCCTTGTTGCTTGTAGAACTTCCCGATCTTAGCCGCGATCAACGGTTCTTCCAGACGGCTCTCTTCAAGTAATTCCAGCGCGCTGTCGAATTCTCTGGCCGCCGGCCTCAGCTCGTCGGAGTAGAACTTGAACATCCCCCGGCTGTAGGCATGCCACACCCGCAGTTTCGGATCTTTGTCGGGCAACAACAGGTCGTTCGCCTTGTCGAGCCATTCAGCCGCTATTTCCCATTCCGCCTGGCTCTGCGGAGCTTCGTCAATCTTCGCCCGCGCCCCCTCCGTGAGTCTGCGCATCAACTCATCGCGCTTGCGGGTGATTACCTCATGCGGCGTGCGGTGATAGCCGAAGAGTCTTTTGTAGAAAGTCCAGGCGCTCATCCCTTCCGGCCTGGTCAATCGGTTTCCGCGCAACGCCTCGTCGAACGCGGAAACCCAGCGCGAGACCAAATGGTCGGACTCGAACCAGCGGCGGTATTCCGTAAGTCCCGGATCATTGAGAATCGAGAGTGGAATAGTAGTGTCATATCCGGCGTTGCTCTCCGGCGCTTGCTGCCCTTGCGTCGCTTCAGTCACTTGCGCCCTGACATAGCCGAACAATTCTCCGGCGGCGACTATTCCATTCCGGTCCTGATCCGCCGCGCCCTGCAAACCCCGGAGCAGATGATGAGTGAAGATGCCATGTTTCAACTCCTCCAGCTCGAGCGAGCTTTGCCAGGGAGCCGCCTTCTGCCCCCGCTCCTGAATCGTCTGGCGCTTTTCTTCTTGAGAGGCAGCGGCAGGAAGTTGCGGTTGACGAGAACGTTTCAAGCCCGGCAATAAACGTCCCTCAACGGCGTGGCCGAAAATCAATGCCGCCATCAAGAAAACGCTTACGAAGACCAAGCGAGGATGTTGAGTGAGAGCCTTTTTCATCATATCTGCCCCCTCCACAAATCTGGCGTAGACTAAAGTATCGCTGAGTAAATTTCGTTCGAATCCGGAGTCAGTATGACGTTCAGGCGGCAAGCGTCTCTTCGACTCTCGCTCGCGGCGGCCGCCGCCAGGCAGTGACAATATCTTCGGCTGGAATCCCCGCTTCCTGTAAATCCTGTGCGACGCCGTACTCGATGCCGTCTTTTTCGATCAACACCTTCCCATCCTTCAGCCGCAGATGAACAATCACGTAATGCACGCGCCCAGTCGCATCCCAGCCCACATCCAGCAGCAGGTAGTTGTCGCTGGCTTGATCGCAGCTCGCGCGCCGAGATCAGCTTCCCAGATGTCGCCTCGCTTCATTTCTCTTCCCAGGCTTGGGCTTCGAGCCAGTCTTCCGCCCGACTCGCCTCATCCGCATTTTGTTTGAGAGCCGCAATCCACTCCTGCTCGAACCGCTGCCCGTCGAGACGTTTCAGCCAAGCCTGCAAGGCCTGCCTAATGACCTGAGCCGGTTCGAGACCAAGTGGAAGGCTGATTCGAACCAAGTCCGCCCACAATTGCTCGTCAAGAGAGATTTGGATGTTCGTGTTCATTGCCTGTCCACCTTACAGAAGGCTCGTTCCATTGGCAAGATACTCAAGGCGTTCCGCGCTTCATCAACGGTGGTGCGCCTAGGGCCGTAGGGCAAAAAGGCCAAGCCTTACTTGCTGACTCTCACGAGGCGGAAACCCAGGTCGACGCCGTCGCTTATAGAGGAGTCGCGGCGGCGATATGCTGACCGGCAATAGACAGCACCGTTGGCCCAACCGCCGCCCCGAGAGACGCGGTGCGAACCACTACCAGGTCCTGTAGGATCAGCCACGCCAAAGGCAAACGGCGTCGGCTTGCCAGCCCGCGCCGCAAACTCCCACTGTGCCTCGGTTGGCAGCCGATAGCTTCCCTCCAGCAGTTTCAATTTCTCATTTAGCTTCTGGCAGAACCGCTGCGCCTCCCACCACCCCACGTTTACCACCGGTAGGTTGTCGCCTTTGAACTCCCTGCCCGCAGCACTCATCCTCCACGGCAAATCACCCATCACCGCCTTCCACTGCGCCTGCGTCACCTCATATCGCCCAATCCAGAAATCGCTCACCCGCACCCAATGCTGCATCTCGTCATCATTGCGGCCTGATTCATTGCTTGGCGAACCCATCTGAAACCTGCCGCCCGACACGGCGATCATCTCCAGCTTCACGCCATCGCCCAAATCCTCGACGTAGCCCCAGCATTGCTCCGTCCGCCGATTGATCACCAGACCCTGCGCATCCACGTTGGCCGTCGTAAAACTCATCGCCGCCAGCGGCACACCCGCCACACTCATTCGCGTCGCCGGTGTAGGCTCTGGCGCCGCCGCAGTAACTGTGTTTGGCGTCGTAACGGCAATTGGAGGCGGCGCAGTCACAGCCAATACCAGATCATTCGCTCGGTAACCTTCGACAATCGCGTAAGGCCTCTGCTGTTCGCCCAAATCGCGGCGCACGTAGACCGGCGTCTTCTCTTCCAGATACCCCAGCAAGCCGGCCAGCGTCACCTCGCCGCGTTCGTTGGCCGCGCGTCCGCGCAGGGCTTCGATCAACGTCCAGGTGAAATAGCCCTGCCGCTTTTCGGCGTATTCGTAAGCGCGCTGCCCCGGCGACGCGGCGTGGAGCGTGACGAAGGCGTCAATCTCGCTGTTGCGCAGATCGAAGTTGAAGCTGCGGATGAAGCTGTCGCTCACGCGATTGTCGCCGCCGCCTTTGCCGGGCGCGGGATCGTTGCGGCACGAATCGAGGATGAGCAGGACTTGCCGGACGCCCGTCGCGCGAATCTCTTCCTTGACCACATCCACTGGCAAGCCCGTGCGTTCGAGCAGGCGGATGTTTTCGCTTGATTGCGCGTCGGCGGGCAGCAGGTAGGTCCGACCGCCGCGTTCGACGCCATGCCCTGAGAAGGCGAAGAGCAGCAAGCCGTCTGACGGAACCAGCCCTTTGAGATTGGTCAGGTACCTGATGATCTGCGGGTATTTGGGTTTGCGCTGATCCGGTTGGTCGGAGGCGAGCAGGATCACCTGCTCTTCGGGAAAACCGGCGTCACGAATCAACGCGTCTTTCAACGCTTTCGCGTCATTGGCGGCGCCGCCCAAGTCGTTGATCTCGCTCGATTCGTAATCGCCCACGCCGACGATGATCGCCCATCGCTTCGCCGCGCTCGGCAATTTGTCCACGGGCTTCCGAACGTTTTGTCCCTTTTCCTGAGTTTGCGCTGGCGCGAGAGAAAGAGTCAGCAGCGACGCGGCGATGGCGATCAACGTCACGCCCCACAAAACTGATCGCTTGATTGGTCGAGTGAAGATCATGTCTTCTGTTCTCTCCGTTTGTTCAGGGACGCGGTACGGTACAGGGAGCGGTAGCGACCTGGCGCTTCCTGAAGAGAGAGATGAAGAAGCGCCAGGTCGCTACCGCTCCCTGTACCGTACCGCACACTCACAAGCGCCAGGTCGCTACCGCTCCCTGTACCGTACCGCACACTCACAAGTCGACTACTTCTTCGCCACAGCGGCAAGCGTGAGCTTTTCATTGCTGCCGGGCAGCGCGCGCGGATTTTGCTTACCTTGCGTCTCTTCACTCACGCGTTTGCTGACGAAAGCGAATAATTCCCCAGCCGTGATCGAACGATCGCTATTTGCGTCGGCCTTTCCGCCCAAACCTTGCAGCAACGCCCAGGTGAAGACGCCGTGTTTATCCCACTTCTCGTCTTCAAACGACGATTCGTCAACATCCGAAGAAGTCAGCAGCGCCCAGCCTTCTTCGCGAAAATACTTCTCGGCGTAGAGGTTGACCAGGTTGTTCTCGACTCTTTGGCCGCGCGCGGCGACGATCTTTTTGCCGCTGACGCCCGCGCTGTGGCAGGTGTCAATGAAGGCGACGACTCGTTTGGCCTTCTGCCCTTTGAGGATTTGCTGCAACTCGGTCATCTTCAGCGCGGTGTTCGGCAGGTCGGCGATCTTGGAGTCGTGCAGCGCGAAGTAGAACTCGCGCAGGTTGTACGGATCGGGGAATCCGTGCCCGGCGATGAAGAGGTAGATCAGATCCTGCGGCCCGGCTTTGGACAGGAAGCTCGTCAATTGGGTGCGCACCGTGGCGTTCGTCGCCTGCTTGTCCACCAGACAGCGAATCTGGTCTTCAGCGAACTGGCCGCCTTCGGGGCTGCGCAGGAGTTTGCGGATCGCCTCGGCGTCGTCATCGGCGTAGTTTAGATCGGTGAGTCCGGCGTCGTTGTGCTCGTAATCCGAGACGCCGATGATCACTGCGAATTTGCGCCCGGTGAATTTTTCCGGCGTGGCCAACGCCGCTTCATTTCCCAGCGCGCGGTTTTCCGACAGCAGCACAAACGAGGCATAGTAATTCCGCTTCCGCCGGTCAAGGGCGATGATCTCGACGACGTTCTTGTCCGGCTTAAGTCTCAGCCGTCCGAATTTGTCCAGGTTCAATTCCACGATCTTTCCGTCGAGCGTAGGCTTCTTCGTACTTGCAGTATCCGCCGCTTCGCCGTTGATGAAGGTATTGATGGCCAGGTAGTCAATCGAATCATCGGGATCGCGCACCCAGAGCTTGATCGTCCGCAGGTGGGTTTGCGCCGGAAAGCTGGTCGTATGTTTGACGACGATCTTCGGCTCATTGCTGCGCGCCTGGCTCACTTCGGGCAATTCAAGCGCGAATGGGGCGCGCAAATCATATTCGTCCTGGCGGCTGCCGGCGGCCAACAGAACGCCGGACGCGGCGGCAAGGCACATCATCCACAAAGCGATTTTGAATTTCGGCATAGCGATCCTCCGGCGACCTTATGAACAAAGCCGCCACCCGGGTCACGGCGTCGCCATCATCTTTGCAGCGACGCCCTGGCCCGGGTGGCAATCAAACAATCAGCGATTCCAGCGGGAGGTTTACGGCTTGGCGGCTGGTTTTACCGTCGGCTTTTTGCCCTTCCCGTCATCCGGTTTGGACTGTGGCGCGGGCGCAGGCGGAGGCGCGGGCGCGGGCGTTGGATTCGGCGCCGGCGCCGCCTGTGGCGGGGCTTCGCCGGTGTTGGCGTCGCCGGAAACGCCTATCGGCTCGAGTCCTTTGGTTGAGATGTTAATCGCGCGCCGCGCGACCCAGGTGTGCTCTTCGGCGTCTTTCAGATAGGCGTAGATCACGTCCATATTCGGCGGCAGCGCGCCGCCGTGCTCCTGCTGGTAGACCTCGACGTAGCTTTGCAGCATCTTGATGATGGCCGGTTTCTCCTCCGGGTTCTGCTCGGCCATCTTCGCCAGCGCCAGGTAAAGATGCGGCTCGGCCAACGCGCCGCGCCTGTCCTGCTTAATCGCCTCTTCAAACGCTTTGATAGCGTCAGCCCGGTCTTTGGGCGTGCGCGCGGTTTGATGCTTCAGCTTGCCGAAATAGAAATGGGTGTAAGGATCGTTGGAGCGAAGCTGCAAGGCCTCCTTCAGGTTGTCGTGCGCCATCTGGAACATATCGTAGTAGAAGGCGCGCACGCCGTTGTCGCGCTTGAGATCGGCCATGACGGCTTCGAATTCGCCGCTGCTGGCGACCAATTCGCCAGCGGCCAGCTTGGCTTTGATCTGTTCCTGCTGTTTGTTGAGGTCGTTGATCGCCGCTTTCTTGCGCGCCTCGATGTCGTCCTGCGATCCGAAGTTCTTGCCGGGCGGCGGCGCTGACGCGTAAAGGTCGTTGTCCGGGTCTTCGCCCGCGCGTTTGGCGCGGAGGTTGGTTGAGCCGCGATAGAAGGTCGCGTTGGCTTGCGGAGCCAGGCCGCTGACGATCGAGTCGTATTCCGTGATGCGCTGCCCCAGTCGTTTGAGATCGGCCATGAATCCCATCTGGGCGCGCTTATCGCGCTCGGCGATATTCTTCAGGCGCGCGTAAAGTTTGGGAACTTCGCGCGGGTCGTAGTTGCGCTGGAACATATACTGCAAGCCCAGCCGGTCAGCTTCTTCCTCCTGCCGCTTGTCCCACGAGATGACTTTGTTCGGCACAATGAATTTGAGCGCGGTGCCGGCGCCCCAGGCGGCGAAAAGCCCGTATTGAAGCCCTGCGCCGAATGAATTCGAGGCGGCGCCGCCAAGGATACCTACCCCCAGACCAATTCCCAGCACACCAAATTTTCGCTTTTTCGCCCGCTCCTCGTTGTACTCCTCCAAGCCGTTGGCCACCAGCGCATCCTCATACCAATGGCTCTTTTCGACGTGCGCGACCTCGTGGGCCAGAAGGTAAGCGAGTTGCGCCTCGTTATCAATCATCGAAAGCAGCCCCGACGAGATATAGACTGTGCCCGTCGAGAGCGAACGCGCTTCAGGGATCGGATTGAGGATCACCTTGAAGGCAAACAGATGCGGCGAGTTCGACGGCACGAGCGACTGTCCGACCCGGTTGACGTAATCCTGAACGAGGGGATTATCGTAGAGCGTATCCTCGGTTTTGATCTTGTCGCCGGTGTGGGTGATGCGCTCGTCCTGCGCATTGAGTGTGTTCATCAGGAACGCGTGCTCGCTGTGCTGGCGGCGGACGTCGTCAAACGCCTGGTCCACTTCATCCTTGAATTCCGGGTCTTCACCGTACTTTTTCTTGGCGAAATCCTTGATCATCTGGTAATCGCGCTCGTTCTTTTCGGCGACCTTCTGCGCCTTCTTATCGAGTTTCTGCTTCTTTTCCTCTTCCTTCTGGCTCTTGCTGTCCTTCTTTTCCTGGGGGGCCTGATCCTGGCGGCGCGGGGCGAGGCGATTGACGCGCGCGGCGGCCGGCGAGGACAGATCAGCGAGCAAAGCGGCGAGAACGATGGCGGCGATCAAGCCATAGCGTAACTGTGTGGTCATAACTCGAACTCCTTGTTTGGGGAGGCGGCTGAAGCCGCGCGCCTCAGTTAGTCAATGCTTCAGGTTGTTATACCGGGCACGGTCACAAATTGAGCTTTTGGTGATGGGGATCAGGAGAGAAGACGGAACAAACGGAAATAACGGAACAGACGGAAAGCCTCTTGGAGTGGGTCTTCTCCGTTTGTTCCGTTATTTCCGTTTGTTCCGTCTTCTCTCTTCCTCCGCTTGGTAAAAGCTCAAATTAT
>Ga0187892_10003652_pt1 | contig 27612 bp, 23 predicted proteins | sample MA1701073metaG_FD_139345 | JGI IMG/M metagenome (GOLD analysis project Ga0187892, IMG submission 139345) | Bio-ooze microbial communities from a basaltic lava cave in the Kipuka Kanohina Cave System on the Island of Hawaii, USA - MA170107-3 metaG ... | reverse complement strand
TAGGAGTTCAATTGCTTTTCGCATAGGAGTTCAATTGCTTTTCGCATAGGAGTTCAACGGGAGTTCACACGGAACTCAACGCGAATCCACAAAACTTTAACCGCGAATTGACGCGGCTTTAACAGTAATCCAACAAAACTTTGACTGATAGCCCTCTGTTAGCCTGCTTTTTAGGGGATGGCTTGGGCTGGGCAACGGTCAAAACACCCAATGGTGGCCAGCTAGGGCGCAGGAACTGGCAAATAAATGGCCGCCGCGATGTTTTCAGACGCTCGCGGCGGCCAAAAAGAATTCAAAACAATATGCCGAAGCATACCATAGCTGCCGCAACCGGGGCAGAGCAACAATTCACCATCTCACTTTTCAGCAGTAAGGGCGACGCTAAACCGCGCACGTCTTGCGAGACCTGGCCGCAACTGATCAAACGTTTTTCAACGTCGAAAATCAGAGCAGTGAAGGACGGGGCGCTATTCTCGCCCGCGAAATTTTCGCCAGCGCATCGAGCGAAGGAAAACGCGCGGGAGCTTTCGCTATTGGTGTTGGACTATGACCACAGCACAACGATTGAAGAAGCCTTGAGGATGTGGCAACCGCTTGGCGTGAAACTGTTGCTGTACACAACGCATAGCCATCAGCGCATCACAGAAGATCATCCACGCGCTGAAGACCGTTTCCGCATCGTCATTCCGTTGAAAGAGCCAATCTCCGCGAATGAATACCCGCGCTTGTTCCAGTGGGCAATCGCCATTTCGAGCGGCAAATGTGACACGTCGTGTAAAGACACCAGCCGCATGCACTATCTGCCAGCGAAGGCGGGCAAGGATGCGCCTTTCGAGTTTCGCAACTATGTTGGCGAACCGTTGGACTGGCGTGCGCTCGATCTGCCGAACGAATCCCAGATCGCAGACTACACAGCCAATGATGAATCAACACTCAATGCACCGGCTGAATCGGTACTGATCGCGGATGCTTACAAGGCTGCGGCGATTGGCGGAGAAGTCAATCGTGTTGAGACCGCGCCAGTGGGAGGCCGCAACAACGCTCTGCATTTGTCGGCTTATCACTTGGGGCAATTGGGAATTGACCAAGCCGAAGTTGAAAGCGTTTTGACTGAGGCCGCATTGAAAGCAGGGCTAGACAAGCGCGAGATCAAACCCACGATCCGCAGCGGCTACAAGGCTGGCTTGAAGAAACCGCGAATCATCAACAGCAGAGGGAACACTATGAAGACATCGCAACAGACACAAAAGAAAACGACCGGCTATAACAATGGCGCGAACGCTCAGGGCGCAGCACAGAGCAAACAGAAAGCGCCGAACAGTAACGGCGCGAGCGCACAGGGCGCGGCGCAGGCAAACAGCAGCGGGGCGAGCACGCCGAACGCTTCACAGACCAGTGGCGCAGGATCATATCAAGCTACGCCTAATGGCTTGATCCGTTGGACGGCGGATAAACACGGCAATCGTCTGCGTATCCCGCTGACCAACTTCAACGCCGAGATTATTGGGGACATCATCGAAGATGACGGCGAACAAACGCGGCGCGTGTATGAGATCGCCGCGCAGTTGAATGGCCGCTCTTTGAATTTTCTTGTTAGTGCGGAAGATTTCAACCCGATGAATTGGGTTGATAGCCACCTGGGCGCAAAGGCAATCACATATCCGCGACAGGCTGAGCACGCACGATGCGCCATCAGAACGTTATCGCGGCAGCCGGTCGAGCGGCGCGTTTACTCGCACACGGGTTGGCGCGAGATCGGCGGCGAGATGTGTTACTTGCACGGCGGCGGCGCAATCGGCGCACACGATGTCAAAGGCGTTGAGGTCAGATTGCCCGAAGCGTTGCAGAGTGTCGAACTGCCTGAACCGCCGGAGCGCGAAGCCTGGGCCGAAGTGATGGGCGCTGTCCTAGAGCTAACAGGGATTGCAGCCGATGAGATCACAATCCCGGCTATCGGCGCGGCGTTCGCATCGGTGATCGGCGGGGCGGATTTTTCAATCTGGCTTTATGGCGCAACTGGCACAGGAAAGTCTCAGCTTGCCGCGTTGATTCAATCTTTCTTCGGAAGATTCACGGCGGAGAAGTTGCCCGGATCGTGGATGTCTACGGCCAATGCGAATGAGGCCAACGCATACGCCGCGAAGGATATGATTTTCGTGGTTGATGATTTTAAGCCAACGGGGAGCGCGCAGGATCGAAACCGATTGATGCGGGACGCTGACCGCCTCCTACGAGCGCAAGGCAACCAACACGGACGCCAACGAATGAGCGCAGACACAACGCTACGCAAAACGAAGTGGCCGCGCGGTCTGATTTTCAACACTGCCGAAGAAGTGCCACGCGGCGAAAGCCTGATTGCTAGGCTCTTCGTGATCGAGACAAATAAAGGCTCTATTGATTTCGCTCAGCTCACGACGTTTCAAAGGTATGCGGCAAACAATGTGTTCGCCACAGCGATGAGCGGATTCATCCGTTGGCTTGCGGCTAACTACGCGGAGGCCATCGAACGCGCGCCGAAAGAGATTGCCCGATTGCGCGATGAGTGGGCACAGCAACAGATTGCAAGCCATAGACGCTGTGCGACGACGCTAGGGCATTTGTCTTACGCTTGGTCATTATGGTTTCAGGCCGCGCAGGATGCCGGCGCTTTGACCGTGCAAGGCGCGCAAGATTTGCGGGAACGTGTCTCAATCGCTCTGGGGATAGCTGGGAGCAAACAAGACAGGCACGCCAATGTTGAGAACCCGGTTATGCGATTCCTCGAACTTTTTCAATCAGCTTTCGCCAGTAAAAGAGCGCATCTTGATAGCGTTGATGGCGATGCGCCACCTGACGCGACCGGCTGGGGATGGCAGCACACAATTGAAACTGTTGTTGATCCCGCAACTGAAAAGGAAATGCGAATCCCGCACACTTCCCCTTGCGGGGAGTTGATGGGCTGGCACGCTGGCGGCGAAGTCTACCTGTTGCCCGATGTCACCCTCACGTTACTCGAACATTTGTCAGTCTATGGCGAAGGCATTGGAGTGCGAGCAACAACGCTCTGGAAGTTGCTGAACGAAGCGGGAATTCTGACCAGAACCGAGAGGGATGAAAAGCGAGGGACATACATCGGACAACGGAGAATCAGCGGCAAACAGATTGGCGTTATCGTTCTCAGTTTGCAAAAACTCTCTACCTACCTCGAAAAACCCGACACACCCGACACAGAAGGCGGATGAAAGTTGAAAACAAGTCTCTGTGTCGGGTTTCTGTGTCGGTTTTTGGCCTTCTGTGTCGGGATTTTCAGCAAACCCGACACAGGTCATTAACAAGCGAATAAAGACTTTATATCCCGCTGTGTCGGGTGTGTCGGGTTTTTTGTACCTAGAGAGAGCTATTGCACGCACACAGGCATTTTTCTGTGTCGGGTTGTCTTACCAAACCCGACACAAACCCGACACAGAAGGCCAAAAACCCGACACAGAACCGGGGATTTTTGCAGGATGAACGCAATGACAGACCAGGAAAGAGATCAAATTTTCGCCGTGATTGAGGAACTGTTTAACGCGGAGATCCAAATTCCGCGCTGCACGATCTGCGGTGAGCCGGATTTGTCCGCGTTGATCCTCTTCACGACGAAAGCAAGTTTCTGCTCCGATTGTTTGGGGATATTCCTGGCGATGCCTGGGGAAAGTTCAGCCTATGAATGCAACTGAGAGAGACAAAATGCGGGATGCGCTCAGAGGCATTGCCGATGGTATCAAGAAAGCAGTTGATTGCGGATTCGCGGCGGCTTGCCTTTGGCTTGAACACCTGGACACACAGAACGACGCGGCGCGGATCGTCACGACGCCAGCGCAGCAAACCGAACCGCTGATGACGGTCGAGGAGGTGGCGAATTATCTCAGAGTGACAGAGCAGACGATTTACGCCTGGGCGAAAGATGGCAGCATCCCTTGTAAGAGGCCGAAAGGTGAGCTTCGTTTTCAACGCGCAGCAATTGACGAATGGATGGAACCGAATAAAGACAAGATTGAAACCGCTCGCGAGAAAAGTAACGGCGTGGTAAAGTCGCCGCGCTCTTTCCTGCGGCCACAGAAAAGGAGCCAATCAAATGGGCGTGTTTGAACGCGATCCGAAGACCGGGCGCAGATGCAAAAAAGGTCAGCGCGGCGTCTGGTATTACTACTTCACAGTTCAAGGCCGCCGTTATCGAGCGGCAATCCCTGAAGCGCAAAACAAGAGACAAGCCTTAGTCGCCGAAGCTAACGCGCGCGCGGCAGTCTTCAACGGTACGTATGGGCGCAAGGAATCGGGGAGGGCCAGCTTCCCTGATTTCGTGACGGGCGAATATCTGGACTGGGCGAAAGCGCACAAGAAAAGCTGGCGTTTCGATTATTGGCTTGCTCCTCAAGTCGCGGAATACTTCAAGGGCAAACGGTTCTGTGACATCACTCCGAAAGCGTTGGAACAATACCGCGATCATCGCTTGTCAGAGACCACGCTACGCGGCTCGAAACGCAACGGCAACAGCGTCTGCCGCGAGTTGGCGATGCTTTCAAAAGTCTTCAGGCTGGCGATCAAAAAGGAATATTGCGAAGTGAACCCCGCTAAAAAAGTGGACTGGCCGCATCAAGACAATCGCCGCAATCGCACACTGACCGGCGAAGAAGAAAAGCTGATCCTGTCGAAGATGACCGGCAAGTACGAAAGGCTGCGCGTTCCATTCCTGACCGCTCTTTACGTTGGATGCCGTCGCGGTGAGATGTTCGCGCTCACTTGGGCGGATATTGATTTCGAGCGGAGTTTCATCAACTTCCGCGAAGAGACCACGAAGACAGGCGAAGCGCGGATTGCTCCTCTGATTGAGCCTGCGCGTAGCGAGTTATTGGCTTTGAAAGAGCGGGGCGAGAGCGATGTCAAAAGCATATTCGGCATCAGCATTGACCGGGCAAGCCATCTGTTGAGAGAGCTTCTGAATGAGCTTGATTTGAAAGACGTGAGCGGATGGCATGTATGTCGCCACAGTTACGCATCGCGCGCCGCTCGCGCCGGAATTCCGCCCGCCTACGTCCGCGACGCGCTCGGACACAAAGATTTTGACATGACGTTTTACTACTCCCATGCCGGTCGTGATGATTTGCTCCGGGAGGCGAAAAAGCTCGAAAAATCGGCTTGAGAAGAAAGTTCTAGTTATGAGGGCAAAATGAGGAAGTGGCCGCGCTCATCGCGGTCACTTCCAATTCACGGTTGCACCAAATGCTCATATTCAACGCGCAAGTCGAATGCCACTGATTTATGAGCAAAGGTCGAGAATGTGTTGCTGAGCACAAAGTAAGACCTGCCAGCAGGAAGGCGAGCATTGATCGTGTCAACCGTTACGCGCCCTGATTCATACCACTGGTTAAATCTGTGGCCATTTCTGAAATTCATCAAGCCATCATCATTTGTCACAAAAGCGTTAACATCGTTGCCTCTGCCTCCTTGTGCCGTGAATTTCCCGACAAGACGGGCATTGCGCCAGTGTTCATTCACGTCAATCGGTTGATACCAGTAATGCCCAGGGGCGAGCGCAGTGGCTTGGCTCTCAATTTTGTAGCTTCCGGTTGTCCAGTAGGGAGTGGGCGCAGGAGATGAACGAGAATTTGCGAATTGTCGAGACTTATCGGCGAAGTACGCGGCGATCTTCCTTTGATCTTCTTTTTCCTTGACTGCGACGATGACGGCAACAGCGATCAAGACTAAAATAAAAATGCCAGCTGCACGTAATGGCCAGTCCGGCTTTTTATCTATTCTGTGTTCATCGCGCGCAGCGTTGGCGACCTGACCACTTCTGAAAACCTGCGGATGAACTTCTGCGCCACATTTCAAACAAAAAGCCGCATCTTCAGGCAATTCAGTCCCACACTTTTGGCAAAACACGGCTGAGCCTTTCTCAGGGCACAAGATTTCAAACACTCAAAACCATCACTCGAAACGCGATCAGCGTTTCAAGTGGTTTCCTTCTGATAGATGGATTGTTTGGGACACAAGGAAGAAAGAGACGATTAATAGTAACACGCTCAGCGTCAATGCGGTGAAAAATCCACCAAAATGCCTCACTCTGGCCTCTTAATGATAAATTGAGCGAAGAAAAAACAGCGGGAAGCATAGAAAAATAAAGGCTTTGCTGTTTCCGTCGCAGATTGGGCTTTACACAAAGTGTCAAATCTGTAGGAAGGAAGGTCACGGTCAGGGCCACAAAAACTGTCTGAGGCCGATTTTCGTAAGTGCCGCACGGATACGAGGCAGGAAAGAGATGCGGGTCAAGTTGAAGCGGCAGGTCAGCGCGAATGGGGTTTGAGCCATCCCCCAACCGCGCTGATCTGCCGCTTCGGTGTTCATTTTCACCTGACGTTGACGCGAACCTCGTTTGACGGTTGCCCATCCACGAAAAACGCGACATTAACTTCGCCGCGTCCGATCAGGCTGCGCGGGATGAGAATGTTGGCTTGATCCAAGCCAACGAACGTTCCCTGCGCCCCGGCGAAATTGACCTGCGCCGGCGTGCCGCCGATGGTCGCGGCGACTGCGCCGAGCGAGCTGCGGAATCGGAATCCCGTGCCGTAAACGACCAGGAAGACCTGATCGGTCTCCGGCCCCAGATCAATCGGCACGGCGACGAACTGGTTCTGCGCCTGATCGAAGCGCGCGATCGGCTCGAAAGTTTGCGCCCCGCCTCTGACGCGCAACGCCTGAGCCGCAGCCAGGCCACGTCCGCTGGCGTTCGCGGTGAATAATCCCGGCGCGACGCCGGCTACGTTGACGGCGCCGGTCGAGAGCGCGCCGTTGGTGTTCGTGAACGTGACCGTCGCGGCGCCGGGCGCGGTTCCGGGCGGAATCAGGAAGTTGATCTGAGCCGGCGAGACAAAGAAGAGTTGCGCGGAGCGCGCTGTCCCTGCCGCGTCCGTGACTCTGACCGAAGCCCCAGCCAACGTCGTCGGCAACGGCTGGTTGTTCGGGGCGGCTTGCGTCGTGGTCGAGAAATTTTGTCCGAACGCCGCGACGATTGATTCAGCAGCCAGCCTTTCTCCACGGTAATTGGCGGCGGAGACCGTCGTCGCCGCCGCTGGCGCGGCGATGCGCAGGATCGAGCCGCTCAGATTGACCACGTAAATCTCCCCGGCTTCATCTTCGCCGAACGAAGAGATCGACAGGTTGGTGTCGAGCAGGAGACTCATCGCGTTGTTGTTGAAAAGGAAGATTTCGCCCGTGCAATAATCTCCGAAAACGTAGCTGCCGACCGGCAAGCTCCCGCGATTCCCGCGATAAACGTAACCGCCCGTCACCGAACAACGCCCGCCCGAATGGTTGTATTCGACCAGCGGCATTATGTAATTGCTCGCCGTGCAGCGCGCGGGGTCAATGCCTGTGCAGCGCGTGCCTTCGAAGACTCTCCACCCGTAATTGCCGCCGAGCGTGATGACCGAAATCTCTTCGATCTGGCCCTGGCCGACATCGCCCGCGTAAAGCTGTCCTGTGGCGCGGTCGAACGCGCAGCGCCAGGGATTGCGCAATCCCGTCGCATAAATTTCATCGCGTCCGGGAGTCGAGCCGAAGAACGGATTGGTCGGAGGCGAAGTGTAAGGCGAGCCATCCGTCGTGTTCACGTCAATGCGCAGCATCTTGCCCAGCAAGTCTTCGACGTTCTGCGCGCGGTTGCCAGGATCGTTCGCCGACCCGCCGTCGCCCATCCCGATGTAGAGAAAACCGTCGGGGCCGAAATCTATCCAGCCGCCATTGTGGTTCGCAAAAGGCTGCGCGACAGTGAGGAGTACCCGCTCTTCGGTTTCGGCGACATTCGGGTTGCTCGCCGAGACTTTGAATTCCGACACGACGGTCGCGCCATCACCAGTCCGCGTGTAATTGACGAAGAAGCGGCGGTTGGCCGTGTACTGCGGATGGAAAGCCAGGCCCAACAACCCGCGCTCGCCGCCGGAACTGATTTTCGAGACGATGTCGAGAAACGCGGTCGGCAAAGGCGAGGTCGCTCCCGGCGGCAGGATTCTGATGCGACCAGGTTGTTCGAGGATGAAAAGCCGGTTGCTGCCGTCACGCGCGTTGGTGAGGTAGACCGGATTGTTCATCCCGGTCAACACCGTGATAAGTTGAATCGTCGTCTGCGCCGAAGCCGCGTCATCCAAGCTGGCAAACCGGTTTGCCGAAAACCAAGCGGCGGCGGCCAGCAACAAAACACACGAGAACCTGACCAAAAACTTACGCATTGTTACCTCTTTCTTGTCCTTCCTAGATTGAAGCTTCAGGGGAATTGTTTTTGCAGCAGGGAGCCGAAGGGGGATTGGGCAATGGTCGCCAGCACAGATTACAAGATTTCGCGGGCGTCGCCAACACGCCGCGTCACGCGCTGGCGGTCGAGATATTCGAGCAGCGGGATGGCGTACTTGCGCGAAACGCCGGTCAAATCCTTGAACTCCCCCACTTCAATGCGCGCGCCGCGCTCCGCTTTGAACTTCTGCAACGTGTCGCGCAAACCGTCGAGCGCGCTGCGATGGAAGATCAGATCCGCGACGCGCACCAATTCTCCACTGTTGATCAACATCTGCGCGAACCTCTGGGCGCGCGCCTGGTCAATGCCGAATTGCGGGCCGGCCTTCGCAATCGCCTCTTCGAGCGACATCGGCTGCAAGGCCGCGCTGGCGAAAGCCGCGGACAGGTGATCTTTCGCGGCCTGCTCTTCAGCCGAAAGCGCGACGCGATGGGTCGAGAGTCTCAGCAAATCTTTTTCGGCGACCACTTCGTTGCGTTCGACGAGTTGCGCGACGACTGCGCGGAAAATCTCCGGCGGCAGATGCGCGAAGATTTTTTCGCGCATCTCTTCGCGTCCCATTCCCGATTCGAGCGGTGAGCGGGAGTGAAACTGTTTGAGCAAAGCCCGCACGCTTTTCGCCAGCTCTTCAAACGCCGGGCGCGCGACCAGCAGCAGCGGGCTTGGCGAGGCGGTGATGGCGCGGCGCGATTTTGTCAGCGCTTCGGCGGCCAGTTTGATTACGTCGTCGGGCGAGCCGCTGCGCGCGGCGATCTCCGCCTGGCTCATTCCGTGCTCGCCCGCCATTTCAACCAGCAATGCGATTCGCTCGACTTCATCGGCGGCGACCAGTTGTTCGAGTTGAGCCACGATTTGCGAGCCCTCGCGCAACCGGTGTTTGCGCGGCAGCGAGTCGGCGATCACGCCTCCACCGATGGTCACGGATGGCGAATAGCTGCGGATGATGAAGTGGTCGCCGGGCGCGGCGAGCGTGGGCGTCTCCAATCGCAACTGCGCGAAACTGACCGAGCCTGGGGTCAATTCAGATTGTCCGAGCAGCACGACTCGCGCCAGGACTTCCGCCGTGCCGACGTGCAACCGCACTCGCGACCGCGTGCGCAACGATCGCGGCGCGCTCGGGAGCAGGCGGAGCCGGACGTCGAGCATCGAACTTGCCTGCAAACGTCCGGCGGGCGCGAGCGCCTGTCCGCGTTCGATCTCAGCGACTTCGATCCCTTGCAAATTGATCGCCGTGCGTTCGCCAGCGCGCGCCTCCTGCGTCGAATGGCCGTGGACTTGAATGTTGCGGGCGCGGGCGTGGCGACCTGCCGATGGCAGAAGCTCCAGGTCGTCGCCCGCGCGAATTTGGCCCGCGATCAAAGTCCCTGTGACCACCGTGCCAAAGCCTTTGATCGTAAAGACGCGGTCAATCGGCAACCGGGCGACGGCCTGGTCGCTGCGTTCCTGAACCTTCGTGGCCAGCTTGGCCAGCGTCTTTTTCAATTCGTCAATTCCTGCGCCGGTGCGCGAGCTGACGCGCAAAACTGGCGTGCCTTCGAGAAACGATTCGGCGACGAAATCCGCCGTCTCGGCTTCGACCAGTTGCAGGAACTCTTCGTCTACCAGATCGACTTTCGTGATCGCGACCAATCCTGATTTCACTTCGAGCAATCGGCAGATGTCGAAATGCTCGCGCGTTTGTGGCATCACGCCCTCGTCCGCCGCCACCACCAGCATCACTAGGTCAATGCCGTGCGCCCCGGCGAGCATGTTCTTGACGAAACGTTCGTGGCCCGGCACGTCAACGAAACCGAAATGTACATCGCCCACGGTCAGGTCAGCGAAGCCGATGTCAATCGTGATGCCGCGCTCCTTCTCCTCTTTCAAACGGTCGGCGTCAACGCCCGTCAAGGCTTTGACGAGAGAAGTTTTGCCGTGATCAATGTGGCCGGCCGTGCCGACGATGATTCGCTTCATAAAAATTCAAGCGAATCAGTACCGCGAGCGGTAGCGAGCGTGGCTCCATTAATCAAGCCACGCTCGCTACCGCTCGCGGTACTGATTCAGATCGAACCGCTCGCGGTACTGATTCAGATCGAAAAAGTGTTCGGCCCGTAAAGAGGAAGGATTTCAGGAAATTGATCGGAAGGCAAGCAGAGCGACTCTCCGAGGTCGTCTCCGGCATTACCGCTCGATGCGGGGATTGATCCAGCAGACACCATCCGTTTGGGAGTCGAACGTCAGGCTGATCGCTTCGAGGAGAATGACGCCACGCCGCCCCGCGAACTTACTGAGGTCGTATTCCCAATCCGGAACCCAGCCATTACGAGCTTTTTCAACTCTCAGAAGCTCGCGGACCTCTTTCTTTCTTCCGGCGCTTTCAGGTTGAAAGAGAACGCGGAGAATTACTCTCCCCGTTGGCGCCGCCTTCGAAAATCCGACTGCGACGCGAAAGACATCGCCGCGTTGTATGGCGGTTGGAAGCCGGTAGGAGCCGGAAACGGAGCCGCCCAGCATTGGTCGCATCTCGACCACATTGTTCTCGGCGCTCCCGTCTTCGAGTTTGATCACATCCCGTTTCAAGGCTCGGCCCCGGTCGCCGCTGTCGAAGCCGAAGGTCAAGGTCTCGCGTGATTGATTGAACCAGGCGGCCGAAGCAGCCCTGGCCACAAAGCTAAACCGGGGCTTTTGGACCCGGATTGTGACCGCGTAATCGCTCACGCCGCCATCTTTGGCTTTGACGCTCAGGGTGTAGGTTCTAGTGACTGTGGGACAAACTTTCTGTTCGCCGGAAGATTTGACCTTTGCGCCATCGAGAGTCGTTCCCTCCGCCTGGCTCACCTTCCAACTCAATTGCGCGCACTCGCCGAGTGAAAGCTGGTCGGTATCCGGCGTGAAACGAACTTTGGGATTGACGATCTCAACGGGCGTCTCTGAAACGGGCCATTTCACCTCCTGCGACTTCTTCGCCGCCCGCGATCTCACAGGCTCAAGTTCGCTTGGCGGCAGGCTCAGGTCATAGATCGCAGCCGGATCAATATAGATTCCCTGCCAACGCACGGCCGCATGTAAATGGGGGCCGGCGCTTTTGCCCGTGTTGCCGCTCAACCCGACCACGTCTCCCGCCTCCACCCAGTCGCCTTTCGCCACCTTGAATTCCGAGAGATGGAAGTAAAGCGAAAAGAGCCCCTGTCCGTGATCAAGAACGACGAAATTCCCTTCACTCGACATCTCCGCCGCGAATACGACGTTGCCCGCGCTCATGGCTTTCACCAGTGTGCCTTCGACAATCGCGTAATCAATCCCCTCATGCAATTTTCCGTTCGGGCGGGGAGCGCCGAATCGGCTCGAAATGAACCCCTCTACCGGAGGAATGAATCGTTCCGACCACAATGGCTTCGGGCTGATCCTGGCGAAGATGGATTGTTTTACCTTCCAGTCGCTCATGACAGGTTGGCTGGTTGATTGCGCCTGCTCAGGCGAGGGCGAGTCGTCATCAGGCGGATCGCCATGCTTGAAGAAATCGGCGATTGGCGATCCCTCTATCGGCAACTGCAGTCGCTGGTTGACGGGCTTCGCATTCAGTTGAATCCCCCTCAACTCGATCCAGTCGTTGTCGGAACTACCATCCGCCGCAACCACTGAAAACCCACGCCAAATCTTGTTGGAACTGTCCGGGTTGAAATACACCTTTCGGCCATCAGGCCATTCGGCCACTAACGATTTTAGTTTCTTCTTCGATTCGACGGTGAAGAGGCAAGGGCTGCCCTGCTTTAATTCATTCGGCTCCCAGCGCGCTGTCAGAGCCTCACCAGATGTTTGCGGAGCCGCGCCAGTCGCGAATATCGCCGGTTGAACGGGCAGGGAGAGCAAAATGCACAGCAAGTAATAAGCTTTCATCTCGGACCCCAGATCAACAATCATTCAACGACATGGACAGGGCCTAACGAATCGTGGTGGGGGTGCAATCGTCGTGCATTTACTAACGTGAAGTGTTTTCTCCACCACTTTAGTGTTTCCTTCACCTCTGCCAATCGCCTCTACGGCAATTCTGGCCTCGCCCGCTTTATCCAGACAGATGGTTGCGGAAAGGTCCGTTGGGGTTAGCTGTCGTGGTTCTCTTGTTTCGCCTCCAATATTGGCTTTGAGGATAAACCCCGTAATGTTGGCAGTGTTCGCAACTTTCCACTGAACGACGATTCGATCCCCTACCTTGTAGCCACGCCCAGGGTCTCTCGGCTCTGGCAGAGTGAGTGTGGGAATGGGCGCTGGCGATTCGATCACGATCACGGTCACGGGTGGAGACTCCTCGTCGACATCCGGCCCGTTGGAAGCGACCAGTTTGAACAGCATGGGTTCCGCCTTTGCCGTTTCTGAAATCGTCAGGTCCGTCGTGCCCTGCGTGATTGGCTGCAACAGTCCCAAGCCTGTGGCGGAGAGTTTTTTCGCGCCCTCGACCTGCCAACGAAAATAGACTTTTTGCCGCCGTTCGACTGAGACCTGGGGGCCGAAGTTTAGTTTGTCTGACGAGACCTCCCAGATCAAAATTCTGATCGGAGGGATTTCGACTTTGAAAGTGTATGGATATTCCTTCGTCTGGCCCAAAAAGTTCGCGACGATAATGGCGGCGGAATGATTGCCTTTCGGCAGTCCTTCGTCGAAGCGATGCTCACCGTTGTTGATGTCAATGGGCTGTCCGCCCGGGAGGCGCAGTGTCACGCGATGAGCATTTTTCACGCGGCACGTGAAGATGAACGGCTGATTGGCCATGAGCTTCTCAGGCGTCGTTTTGGCATCAACCAACGTCGGCGGAAAGAACCACGGCAGCGCCAGCCACACGGCGATGAGCGCCGCCGGTACGGCGATCAGCAACCAGGTTGGAAAGACCGCTTTGTGAAAGAACCTCACCGTCCGCTCAAATGTCTCCTGTTCCCGCTCGGCGCTGACCAGGTTGGAGATGTTGTAGGCTTTGGCGCTGCCCACCCAGCGGCGTGGCGCGGTCAGTTTGGCTTTGACTGTCTCTCCGCGCTTGTCCGGTTCGAGGATGATCTTTTGAGTGTGCTTTTCCCTGTTCTTCTCACCGAACCGGCAATCGATCTCTATCTCTTCATCCAACTCGGCGTTACTGATGGTGTATTCCTGTGGCGTATTGCCGAGATTCCTGAGTTTGATAGCGTACTTTGCTTCCGTGCGCCCTCGCACTGTAACCGGTCTGATCTCGCATTCAGAATGAAAGAACGGCGGAACCGTCCACAAGACGGGCAATTTACCGAGCGCGCCGGGGTATTGATCGGAGGACGCTCGGATCGCCAGCTTATGAGCTCCAGCGAGGCATTCGGGGCCGGCGGGGACATTGACCTTGAGAGCTACGTCAATGCTCTGACCGGGTTGCAGCGTCGGCGTCTTTTCTTCCGAGACGAATTGTTCAAGCTCGCCGCTCGCCCGAACTTTGAATTGGGCCACGTCGTTTCCATTGTTTCTCACCATGACCTTGCAGAGGATCTGCTGGTCCAGGGGCAGTGTCAGCGACCTGATTTTCTGCTCCGCGTCGGAAGGCAAAACGACGATGGCGTTTTCGGGCTTCGCGGGCGGACGCCAGCAGAGCCAGTAGGGGCGCACATAAAGCCATTGCTCTTTGTCCCACTTGTATGGGGCGTTGGCTTCCAATCGTTGCCTTTCAAGGTAGACGCCATTCAGGGAATCGAGATCAGTGACGATGATGAGATTCCTGCCGCTGTCAAATTCGATGCATAGATGCCGCGGAGAGACTGCATCCGAGTCGAGGGCGAGATCGTTAAGTTTGGGATCGCGCCCGATCATGGTCTGATCTTCCACGAGGTAGACGCTGTTGATGTAGCCGCCTTTCTCGGTGAGTACAAAAACACGGGGGCGATCGGGAGCGGCGTGCGGCGGCGGCGGCAGCGCAGGCTCATGAGGCGGTAAGGGAACCAGATAGTCGAGCGACAGCGGTTGACTCTTTTTTTCTAGTGGCGCAACTGGCGCGGGCCTGATCGTGGCCAGTCCCGTCACGGCGCTGAGCGCGCGGGCGAGTTCCGCCGCCGATTCGTACCGCTCACCGGGCAGCTTCGCCAGGCAGCGCAGGATGATCTCTTCCAGGCTCTCCGGCAGTTCGCCACGAAGCTCGCGCGGCGGGCGCGGCGGCGTGTTGATGTGGTCGGCTCGCGTGGCGGGGAAGGGGAGCGCGCCGGTCAGGGCTTCATAAAGGAGCATGCCCAGCGCGTAAACGTCGCCGCGCATACTGCCCGGATCGCCGCGCCATTGTTCGGGCGCCAGATAGGGCGTGTTGGCGCCGATCTTATCCGGGTCAAGTCCCGCGGCCTCCAGATAACCGAGATCGGTGAGCCTCAGCGTCAGGTCGGCCCCGGCTGTTTTGAAGAGCAACAGGTTGGACGGTTTGAGGTTGCCATGCATCACACCTTGCCGGTGTGCGAAAGCCAGCCCTTCCGCCGCCTGCCGGATCAATTTCACAATCAATTCGATCGGTTGATAGGCCGCCAGCGGAAGCAGCGTCGCCAATGATCCGCCCGTCGCCTGATCCATCACCAGGTAAGGCAGTTCGGCATGATCCGCATAATGAATGATTCGCAGAATGTGTTCGTGCCGCAGCGTTTGCATATCCTGCGCGGCCGCCGGAAAACGATGGCGGAAATCCGTTTTACCGGCGATGTCGGCGTGAATGATTTTCACCGCTACTTCCACGGGATCAGCATGACTATGGCGGGCGCTGAAGACTTTTCCGATCGGCCCTTCACCGAGCAACGCTGTGAGTTCATAGTCGCCGAACCTCTCTCCGATCAGAGCGCTGGCCATGATTATTTGTCCTCCAAAAGAACGCAGTCGGCGTGTGCGGGCTTGAAATCCCGGATCAACGCGCGAATGAATTCCAGGTCGTCGTCTTTCGGCATCGGCGTGAGTTTCAGATGAAAGACAAAGGGCTGCCGGGGCGCCTCCGTGATTTCCGCCCGCACTCCGGCGCAGGTCTCGATCATTCGCTCCAGGCCATAGCGCGTGCCGAACCAGCGATGCATTTCGATCCCTTCGGCCAGCAGCGCGCGCAGCCGCGCCTCCGACCAGCCCTCGCGCAAATGCAATCCGAACCATTCGGCCATCCACACTAGGAACCGCGCGGGACAGGTGCGCGGATCGAAATACAGGGCGATCAGGTCCTGCCGCTGCTCGAGCGGCTCCCAGATGAGTTCGAAAATTTGCAGGAAGCGGCTCAAGAAACTGTTTTCGTGAAAGATCACCGGCAGGTATTGCAGGTAACTCCGCATTTTTGAAGCGTCCGGCGGCGTTTCCGCCTCGCTCGGTTTCAAGGGTGGATTGAGACCGGCGCTCCGCTGCGCGACCTTTGGCTCGGCTCCGCTGTCCGGCGCATTGGCCTTCGTTTGCGAGAGCGGAGCGGGCGTTTCGCCCGCCGCATCCATCACCGGACGCGCGGCGTAGCGCAAGTCCTGATAGACCAGCGAATGCTCGCCGATGCGCAGCCTCGCTCCGTGCGTCAAGAGACGTGGCTGATGCGGCAGTAAACGAACGCGGTCAACAAACGTCCCGGTCGCGCTGTCGAGATCGGTGAACAACGCCAACCTGGCGTCCCCCTCAACGCGCAACTCGGCGTGGCGCGCGGAAACCGCCGCGCCCCGGAAGACCAGATCGTTCTCCGGCGACCGGCCAACGGTTATCAGCGGCCGGTCCAATGGAAAGATCCGACCCGCGTATTGCCCGGATTGAACGATAAGCTGTCCGCCAGTCACGATTCAGATTCTCCCGTGTTACTTTGGAAACGTTTCATCGCGCCCCGTCTGCTGCCAGACGGTTTGAATGGAATGCGGCGCGTGTTCGCCGGAGCAAAGCACGGCGTTGGCCGGAAGCGTCAGCAGGTCTTCCGCCGGTTTCGTCGGCGTCCAGCCGACTCCCTCGCTCCGCAGAACGCTCAGGCTCTCGACATATTCCACCGCCGGTAACCGCAGCAGCAGGCTGTAAAGCTCCGAGCGATGCAGACTGCGGCCAATCGGCCAGCCTTCGCCGCGCGGGCCGCCCAGGTAAGGGTTGAGGTAGCCATACAGCTCAGTCTCCGCGCGCCGGCAGACCTCCGCCGCCAGCTCCCGGTTGCTTCCGCCGGTCAAGCGCAATCGCGCGTCCACCTTGACCCAGACAATCTGTGGCAGGTGCACGGCCACTTCCGTGCCGAGCACGCAGCGCGACTTCAGGTAATCGCGCACAGCCTCGCGCTTTTCTGCGGGCAGCTTGTCGAGGTCTTCATAATGGGGACGCGCGCGCGAGGCCAGTTCCGGCAGCACATAGACGAAGACTACGCCGCGCTGGCCCTCTCCCGCATCTTCGCGGCGCGGCGGGCAGAAGGCCTTCGCGACGCCGGGCACGCGGGCGGCGTGATATTCGAAGTCTTCCGCCGTCACGGCGCGCGTGCGGGCGCGCAGGCGCCGCACCGCCTCGAGCTTGGCGTCGTCCAGGCTTTGCTGGTCGCGTCCGCCCAGCGCAGGCTCCCAATTGGTGACGCGCGCAACGTAAGGCGTCGCCGCTTTGAGCACGCAGATTTCACGCTTGGCGACATTGCCCGCCAGTCCGCCGCCCGTTTGATACCGGCTGAAAAACAACCGGCTGTCTTTTGCGGGAACGGCGCCGAAGCGGTAGACGCGGCCATCGGGTTGCAGCAGCGCGGGGCCGAGCGTGAGCGTCCCGTCCTGGCTGTCGAGCGTGAAGTGTTGATCCTTGTCATTCGAATCGGCGAAATCGCGCGCCTCCCGCCAGGTTTCCGGCGGGGCGCCTGGCCGTTCGACAATCAGGAAATCGCTTCGCAGATCGCGCGCCAGGATGGGCGTGTTGAAAAGTTTGAAGCGCTGATTAGGCGTGCCGTCGCTCGTTCCCAGGAATTCGTTCTGAACCGTGACCGCCTGTCGCGCGCCGACCGTGCCGCCGCGGGATTCCAGTTTGAGGTCGCGCGCGATGATCGGCGACGTCTGATATCTTCCCTGCTGCCGCTCGGCAGTGTTGATCGGATCGGTCAGCAGACAACGAAGCCAATACCCGCTGACGCCCGCGAAATCGGTTTTCTCCATCGCCGGCAATTGCAGGACGATCTCGCGCTCTTTCTTCGGCGCGCCATTGCCTTCCTTCGCTTGCCGTTTTTCGCCTTCCTCTTCGAGCGTGAAGCCGTTCGTGCCGTCGTGTTCGATTGCGCAATCGGCCCATCCGGCCAGCCCGCCCTGCCAAACCTGCCAAACGCGCGGCGGATCGCCCGGTTTTATCCCCGTCGCGCCTTCAAGCAGCGTCAATCGGAGCGCCATCACGTGATGGCTATGATCGTCTTTGAGCGCCAGGTAAAACGCGCTGCCGGCCTCCGGCGCCGCTTCACGGTTGAATGAAAAGAGCAGGAGCGGCGAGTCGTCGTCTTTCAGTTTGCACGGCTCCAGTTCCCGCGCCGTGGAGCCGAAGCGTTGAAAAGCGTACTGTTCGGCGGCGGGCGCGGGTGGACGGATGACCAGATCAGCTTCCGTCGAGAACGTGATGGCCGGGCTGGTCTCGGTGCGGATGGTGGCCACCTCCGTATCCTGTTCGATCTTGATCGTTCGCACAGGTTCTTGCTGCCCTGGCGACGGCGTCGCCAACGGTTTTGAGAGATAGAAAGTCACGGGAGCGCGAGCCGGGCGCGGCGGATCGGGCCGAACGCCGATCATCTCCAGAAACTTGATGTAGTTCTTCTCCGGCACCTGATTGACGCGATAAAGCAGCATCTCGGTCATCCAGGCGAACAGTTCGATCAGCGCGACGCCCGGATCGCTGACATTGTGATCGGTCCATTCGGGACACAGCCGCGGAATCTGCCGCTTGGCTTCATCCACGATTTGCTGAAAGCTTCGATCATCGAGTTGTGGTGATGGCAATGGCATATACGTCTGACCTGTCAGCAGCCCTCCCTCACGGCTTGTCAATACCCACAACTTTTCACTTCTTAGAATCCCACCACCGGCAGGTGGTGGATGGTTCAAGCCCGGCCTACAATACCTACAACTTTTCACTTCTTAGAATCCCACCACCGGCAGGTGGTGGATGGTTCAAGCCCGGCCTAATGGGCCGCCACTTCTTTGAATCCCACCAGCGGAAGCTGGTGGATCGTTCAAGCCCGACCTGCTTGCGCCGAAAACCAAAGAAGGCTGGGTTTGAACGATCCACCAGCTTCCGCTGGTGGGATTCGGGAAAGCATTTTTGTCGTTGTAGGCTGGGCTTGAACAATCCACCACCTGCCGGTGGTGGGATTCAAGATCAGCGAAACTCATAAGATTTGGGTAATGACAAGCCTCACAGTCGGGTTACTTCCGGTCTTATTCTCCCGGAATGCGATAGAACGGGAAGACCAGCGAGCGGCGGTCGTGCGTGGCCTTGATTTCATAGTGAATTTCGATCAACAGGCGCGCCGCGTCGTCCTCGTCCGGCGCGGCGTTGACCTCGATCACGCGGATGCGTGGCTCCCACATGCCAAGCGCCTCTTCAACGTAGTGCGCGGCCAGCCCGGCGGTGGTCGCATCGCCGGGGGCGAAGACCAGTTCGTGAATCAGGCAACCGAATTCCGGCCGCATGACGCGCTGCCCTTTCGGCGTCAGCAGGATCATGCGGATCGCCTGTTCGATGTCTTGATCGAAGCGCGCCAGCGCGACGCGCCTGCGCTGATCCACGCCGATGGGGAACGCCCAGCCTTTTCCCAAAAAATCACTCATCGCTTGGCTCCTATCCGATCATCACCGTGCCGCTCGCCACGACGGTTCCGATTGGTTGATCCGCCGGGTCGTTGCAGGTCTCCGCCGTATCGCCGTTGCGCGCGGCAGATTTGCCATTGATCTTGACCGTCGAACTGCCGGCTTTGATCGTCGCCTTGTTCGACGGCGGCTTTTGAAACGCCGTGCCGGGCGGCGTTGGAATGTGCGCCGGCGAGTTTTCCGCCGTACTGTCAACGGTGGCCGCCGGTTGGCCCATGACATTCACGTTGCCGCTGAGCGCGCCATTGATGGTTCCCGCAAACGGATGCGGCAGCGGCGTCGGCACAGGCGGCGCGGGCGGCGCCGGAACGAGCACAATGTGAATGTCGGTCGCCGTAATGCGGTCGCCTTTTTTGGCCGCGGGTTGCCCCATCGCTCCTCCTCAATTCAAGTTGATCGCGCTGCCCTCGATGGTCACACCTTGTTCGCTCAGCTCGATACGGTTGCCGTGCGGATCGGCGATGATGATCTTGCCCACCTGATCCGGCTCGTGCGGTTTGGCCTGGCCATGCCACAACCCGCCGATCACGTAGGGATGATGCGCGTCGCCCATCTCGAATCCGACCAGCACTTCGTCCTCGACCTGTGGGATGAATTGCAGGCCGCGCCCGCGCCCCGCGCCCGGAGAAACCACGCGCGCCCAATCGCTGGTCTGCTCCGCCGAAAGCCACGGATACTTCACCTTGACGCGCCCCAGCCGCGCCGGGTCTTTGTTATCAGTGACGACGCCGACCACCAGATGGAGTTGGCGGCTCCGATCGTCATCGTCGCCGCGCAGCAGCCGCAGCAGCGTCGCCGGCGTCTGGCCCGAAATCGTGAATCGCGTAGCGTACCCCTGCGCACTGAAAAGATGTGTGGCGGCCGTCACGAAATAAGTCCCGCTGAACCGTTTGCCCAATCCCTTCAATTTCAACGTGGCGCCCGCGACGAGGTCCGGATTGCCGCCGCACATGCCTTCCGCTTCAATAAACCGTTCGGCTTGCCGGTCGGCCAGAGCCTTCGCCAGATGGTCGGCTTCCTGTTGCGAGCGGATGGGCTGTCCGGCGGCCAGGTAAGTGGTTTCGATGTTGAAGGCGTCTTTCGCCGTTTCGCCGCCAGGTTTTTTGTGGCCGATGTCGCGCGCGCCCTTGCCGTTTTGGACTTCAGCGACGATCTCCCGCTGGTGATCAGGATCCCAGCCGCGCGCCACGATCTTGCTGGCCTGGCCGATGGTTGTCAGACGCGTCCGGAATTCTCCCAGCCCCTTCCCCCATTCAAGCTCGATCGGCTTCTTGTCGCTCCGTTCGTGATCCGCCGGCGGCTTGAAATAAAGTTTCTTTCCGCGAACGTAGAGCAAAAACCCCAGATCACGCGCGTGCGCCCGAAGGAATTCCAGATTGGTCAGGTTGTTCTGAAACAGATGCGCGTGCACCTTGCGTGTTTCCGCCGCTTCGACTTCGAGCTTGGCCTCGCGGGCCAGCTTCTGAATCACATCGCTGACCTTGATCTCCTGGAACGTGCGCACCTGCCGTCCGCGCGCCAGCCGGTGCAGGCGGTCGAACGCGCGCACGGTCAAATGATGCGCGTTCGCGCCGAAGTCCGATTCGAGCTCGACAATCTCGCCCTCGAAGACCGTTTGCTCGCGGCTCTTGCGCGCCGTGGACTTGGCGGCGATTTTGATCGCCTTCCCCGGCGCGAATTTCTCTTCATCCACCCAGCGCAATTGCGGATCGTGAACGAGCAGCGTTGCCACGTCGGGCATATGCAGGCTGTTGTCGATGCTGATCTCGTAGAGCGCGCGCATCAAATCAGCCGGCGCGGGCTGGCCGTCCAACTCGACGTAAAACTGGCTGGTTAAATTGCTCGTCTCAGGCATTGGGGATCATCAGTTTGGCGCCGGGATTCAGCCGGCGTACTTCCGTCAAGCGATTGGCGTCGGCGATGCGCCGCCACTCAGTTGCATCGTCATATTCGCGGTAGGCGATCCAGCCCAGGGTATCGCCTTCGCACACTGTCCAGACGCGTTCGCCGCCTTCGCCGCCCGATGTCGGGTTCTGCATCGGGAACAGTTTGGTGTCGGCCACCTGCGTGAACGTCACATCCACCACGGCGCGCACAGGCGCGCCGTTGGGCAAAAAAAGCGTGAACCGCTGCCGGAAACTCGTGATGACGGCGGTGAACCCCACGTTCATGCCCCATTGGAACCGCACCGCGGGCGGACGCCCCTGGCTGTTTTCGCGGTCGATCAGGTCGTGATCCACCTTCGTCAATTCCAGCAGCTTGTCGGTGTACTCCTTGCGCACATCCTTGCCCGCGGCGTAAGTGTCGAAGAACAACTGCATGTCGAGCGTGTCGCCCTCGCCGCCGCCGAAATCGTAATCCGGCGTGTCTTTTTTCGGAGCCGGCCCCGCCGTCCAGTTGATCTTGCGAACGAAGCTCAGCTCCTTCGGATTGAACATCACCTCGATGGCGTCGAACCGCGGCGCCTGATCGTTCAGTTTGATCCGCATGATTTTGGCTTTTTCCAGTCCCATCGTTGGCCTCAAGCGCAAAATTCGCGCCGCTGTTCATTCGCCAGACGCCGTTTGAGGAGCGTGTACACCTGCCGCGCCAGCGCATCGAGGTCGGGCGCGACCAGCGATTTGACCGGAACGGGCGGCGTCGTTTGCGGCGGCGGTGTCTGGCTCTCGACCGTTCGCCCGCGCTCGGCCAGTTGCACGAACACAGGGGCTTCTCCCGCTGATAGCCCCGGTGGGGAAGGGGAGATGCTTTGCGAAATCGCGCCCGGCCCTGCCGGCATTGGTTGTGGAGCGCCGGCTGGCGCCCCCGCCCATTCGGTCAGACTCTCCCACGGCGCAGGCAATGCGCCGCCGATCGTTTCCCCCTGCTGTTGTTTGCCCGGCCCTCGCCCCATTGAGGCTTCGGTTTCTGTTGCGCCCGGCGGATCGCCCAGTGCGGGCCAGAATTGCTCGGCCGCGCGAATCACCCGCCCTTCGACGCGCCTCGCCAGAGATTCTTCATCCGGAGATTCGGTGGATGGCGCAAAACTCGCGCCGCCTTTTTGAACCTCTCGCGCAATCGGCGGCACAAAGCGCGGCTGCCGTCGCCGCGCCACGTGCGTCAACTCGTGCGCCAGGACGCCGAGCTGTTCGGGCGATTCGTTCGGGAAGCCGGAACCGATGACAATCGTCTCGCCGATGGTTGCCGCGTCGGCCTGAAGTTCGCCAATGACCTTTTCGGCGCGATTGCCTCGCACGATGGGCACGTCCGCCGGATCGAAGCCGATCAGCGGCCGCAAAAAGCGGCGCGCCGGTTCGGACAAGGTTTCAGCGCGACCCGCCGGTTCAAGCCGTTCTGGCGGAATGAACGTCGCCTCACGACCAGCGGGCGTCGCCGCCGTTTGGTCCGTCTTTTCTCGAATCGCCGCTTCCGACGCCGCCGGCTGCGGCTTCAATGGCTTTTCGTGCGCCGCCGGTTTCGCCCGCTGCTCTTCGGCGATGAACATTGCGAGCCGCCTGGCCCACGCCGCCGGAGACAGGTCTCGCTCAGTCGTCGGCTCGAAGAGCCTGGCCGGATCAATCTGTTCTTCGTCCGTCGCGCTATTCCCGGCGTTCGGAGCGCCGCCGCGCTGCGCGGTTGGCGCCCGCATTTGAGGAACTGGCCCAGCGTCAGGCGCTCTCGTTGGGATGATCTCTTCGACTCGCGCTCGCCGGCGATTGCTGGCTGGCTCCACGGCTCGTGAAGGCGGCGGCGCATTCGTCGAGGATTCAACCGGCGCGCTGGCCGTGTTTGATGGCGAAGCTCCGCTGGCGTCCTCGACCTGGATTTCGACGACATCTTCTGGCGCCGCCGCTTGATCGGAGGCGGAAGGCGCCAGCGCTTCGATGACATCGCCGGGCGCCGCTTCTGTTGGCGCTTCCGCGACGCCGGGTTGAAAAGACTCGCCCAGGCTTGGCTCTTCAGGCGCGGTCTCGAATGACAATTCGTCTTCGGGCAGCGATGGCGCTTCCCGGAATTCACCCGGCTGCCAGTTGGCGACGGGCTTTGTGAAGCGGCGTGAAACCAGACGCGAGACATCGAAACCGAGCCGGTCGAGGAAGGCCACGGGCGAGCCTTCCCACACGCGATCGAATTGGCGCCGCCGCCGCGCCAGATATGACGCCAGCGCGCGGCGGGCGCCGCCTTGATGTGCGTGTGGGCGGGGCATCACTTCACCTCGAATCCTTCGTGCGCCATCTCCAACGTTTCAATGGCGACGGCGTTTTCATCCGCCCGGAATCCGGGCGTGCTCCATTTGATGGGATAGGCTTTGACCAGATTGAAGCTCAGCGCGGGCTTGCCGTCCGGGTTGTAGAGCGTGATCGAGAGGTTGACCGGCTCGATCTTGCCTTGCGCGGCCTCCATCATCCACGCGTAAAAATCGTTCGACGCGACGATCCCGCGCTTGAGCGTCAGGTTGCTCACCTTGCAGCGCGTTGGCAGCCGGTGGGTGAAGCCGTTGACGCCGCCCTCCTCGATCTCGTCGGGCGTCATCTCCACGCTCAAGCCGCCCATCTCGGTGAAGACGGCCTGCTCACAGCCTTTCCGTTCGAGTTTGACGTAGAAACGGCCGGCAGTCAGCGCCAGCGCATCCCTGCGGACGGAGTCTTCCGCCATACGCTCTCAGCTCCTTCCGGTTTGTTGCCCGCGCGATCGTTCCAGCCGCGCTTCGGCGCACATCAGGCGGTAGACCTTGTCCGCCAACTGTTGAATGTCTATTTCCGGCTGCGGCCTCGCGCCGGATTGGCTCTCGGCCTCAGCGGGCGCGCCTTGCGTTTCGATTGAATCTTCTTCTCGTTCGACCGCCATCGCCGGTTCTCCCATCGTAGTGACGACTTTAGTCGTGCCATCACTACGATGCGTCGTCCGCCATCAAGTCCAGCCCGAATCGCGCTCCGCAGGCCGGGCATTCCGTTGTGATGAAGCGGTTGTCGTCGTCGTTGAGCCGCAGATAAAGCTCCTGCAAATAAGCGAAATCCGCCGCGAACAAACCCTCGATCACTTGCGGCGTGACCGGATGAATTTCTCCCAGTCGCGCCACTACGCGGCTGAGCAGGACGATGCTCAGGTAGGCATCGTTCGCGCGCACGCGGGCGTGAGTGAGCGGTTCGACCTCGTCAATCGCCCGGGCCTGTCGCATCACGCCCTGCCGGTGCAGCGTTCCTTGCGCATCCACGTAGCCGCGCGGCAACGTGAATTCGATCTCGGTTTGCAGGATGCTCATCTCGATTCATCTCAGCCGGGCGTTATTTGACGCGCGAATAGCCTTCGTGCGTGATCTCCAATTCCTCGATGGCGACTTCGTTGTTCGCGGCGTTGGCCATCGGCCCGTTGAGCTTGGAAGGCCACGCGTTGACGAAATCCCAGCGGGCGATCTCGTCGCCCTTGGTGCTGAACATAATGATCGAGCCGTTTTTACGCGCGTCGTCCACCTTGCCCTGCTCCACCAGCTTGCGCCACGCCCACAACTCCATCGAATCGGTGATGCCGCGCTTGAGCGTGATGTTGTTCCATTTCATCCGGCCGGGAACTTTCTTGACCACCTGCTCGCCTTTTTCGCCGCTGGCTTTGTATTCGACCACTTCGTTCTCGCTGCCCATGCCGGTGCATTCGCGGAACGCGCCTTTGACCTGTCCCTGGAACTCGACGCCGAACCAGGCTGATACCAATGGGTCTTTCTCGTTTGCCATGTGCTTGCCTCCTCATCCTGGGAGCGCACGCGAGCCGCGTGCGCTCCCAGGGAAATTGTCATTGTTTACGCTCCGCCGCCGCTGAACTGGCTCAACCGGAAGATGACGAACTCCGCCGGTTTGACCGGCGCCAATCCGATCTCGATCACGAGCTGCCCGCGATCGCGCACGTCGGGCGGATTGGTTTCGGCGTCGCATTTGACGAAGAACGCCTCTTGCGGCGTCAGCCCGAACAACGCGCCGTCGCGCCAGACGCCGGTCAGAAACGCCGTCACGTCGCGTCGCACGCGCGCCCACAGGTCGGGATCGTTCGGTTCAAAAACCACCCACTGCGTGCCGCGCTCGATGGATTTTTCGACGTAGTTGAACAGCCGCCGCACGTTGACGTAGCGCCACGCCGGATCGCTGCTGATCGTGCGCGCGCCCCAGACGCGCAGGCCGCGCCCGGTGAACGAGCGGATGCAATTGACGCCCATCGGATTGAGCACGTCCTGCTCGCCCTTGGTCAGCGCAATCTCGGTTTCGAGCGCGCCGCGCACGATCTCGTTGGCGGGCGCTTTGTGCACGCCGCGCTCGTTGTCGTTGCGCGCGTAAATGCCCGCGATGTGGCCGCTCGGCGGAACAGCGAGTTTTTCGCCCGTGTTCGGATCGAGCAACTTGATCCAGGGGTAATACATCGCCGCGTATTTCGAGTCGTAGTTCGATTCATCGCGCCAGAGCTTGGCCCGCTGCGCGTCCAGCTTCGGCGGCGTGTCGAGGATCGCCACGCGATCGCCCATCCGCTCGCAGTGTTCGACCATCTTCTTCTGCACGGCCTTGATCGTATCCGCCGCCGTCTTGTCATCGCCGAGCAGTCCCGCTTCGGCGGCCGCCAGCAAATCGGGACAGCAGACCATCGTCACGTCCTCGCACATCGCCAGGCCGAGAATGCCCGTGCGATCGGCGGCTTCACCGTAGAACTTGTCGGGCGTCAGCTTATCGTCCTGCGACGTCGTCGAGGCAGGCCGCTTTCCGGGCTTCGCCGGGGCGACAGTGGAAGGAGGATCGCCCGCCGGCTCGGTTGTGGCGCTCGGAACCAGCAGAGGCTCGCCTTCTTTTTCGAGCAATCGCTTAAGCGGTTTCAACGGACGCCCTTCAATCGTTTTCACCTTAGCTTCGATCTTGACCGGCCCGGTGATTTCGGCGGGAGACGCCTCGGTCAAAGTGACCAGCCGGCTGCCTTGATTGAAAGCTTCGACGACTTTCTTTCCCTTCCCATCCCGCAAACTCACGCCCGTCTGTTTCTCTTCGAGATTGCCCATGCGGACCGTGAGCGTGAACGTGGCGTCGGGCGCCGGCTTCACCTCCGAGATTTCGACTGAGAGGTCGCTGGTCGGCGTGCCCTTGGCCTGCACAGTGAGCAGCGCCACGCCGCTCGCCCCCCGTTCTGATGGATCAGCGAAAAACTGGACGGCGTTGGGCGTCTCATCCCGCTGCGCGCCGGGCGGAATCACGCGCGCCACGTAACATCGCCCGCCGCCATTGGCGAAATACCCCGCGACGGCGTGCGCCAGATATGCTCCCGGAACGTACGGGTTGCGCCGCCCGCCTTCTTCCAGCGCGCCGAACTTTTCGACGAACTGCGTCCAGTTGGTGACCAGTTCCGGGCTGAAGACCGGCCCCGACGGCGCAAACCCTACGAACGCCGCGCAAGCCGTCCCCACGCCTTCAATCGGGCGCGGGCCACTGTCTTTCTCTTCGATGTACACACCAGGCGATAAATACTCGGCCATATGTTTCCTCCTCGATTTTTGCTTGCCAACTTACACATCCAACTCGATGTCGTATGACTCACTCGGTACAACCATCTTCCGCAAAGAAACCCTGTCCTGATGCTGAATGCTGAGCGCGACCTCGCCGCTGGGCGGCGCCGGGATGCTCGGCAACACGTACCTGCCCTGCGCATCCGTCCGGCAACTGACCTCCCGCGCGTGGCGTTCCACTGTGCTTACGAAAACCTCTGTCCAATCGGCGGGCCGTTTGACGGCCACCGCTGCCTGCGATTCCACCTTGACCAACGCGCCAACGACCGGTTCTCCCTGCCTGTCCCGCGCCACGCCGCCAATGTGATACCGCTCGTCCTTCGCGCCTGCGCCGTTGAGATCGCCGTAGCGTAGCTTGCGGGTGAAGATCAGCGGCGCTTCCTGCTCCACCTCCAGGTCCATCGGCGCCGTCACGATGTAGACCAACGCCGGTCGCGGTGGGGCATCCAGCGCGCTCCACAAATCGAGCAACCGGGCGCTGTCTTCCTTGTCGCCAATCCGCGTTGGCAGCGGCGCTTCGAGGGCGTCCAACTGTGTGAACACTTTCGGTGGCAGCGAATCTTTCCATTTCTCCTGCCAGCCTTCGGGCGGCAACTCCGGATGCCGAAGTAACGTGCGCAGCGTCCACCACAACAACTGATGCTCGGTCTCGACATCGTCTGCGATCGCGCTGACCATAAAGCGCAGATCGAAGCGGCGCGGCGGCAATCGGCGCGTGGAGGACTTGCCGTTGCTCTGCGGCGGTAGCCAATCGGTCTGGCGCAGGCCGGTGTTTTCTTGAATGTCAAAAAAATAGAAGTTGAGAGTCGCGGACGTAAGCGTTTCAAGCCATTGTTTCGATGGTGTTTCAAAACAAGTTCTAACTTCGCTGCCTTGGGCTTGGTTAGGCTTATTAAGTAAACTGGACATTGGCGAAAACAGGCGGCTGAAACCCGCCATTTTCGCGGCCTTTTTCATTTTTCTGTCAAGCTATCCGAATCCTGAGTCTGCGGCTCAATCGAGTAACACAACCTTTCGGAAGC
>Ga0187892_10003651_pt1 | contig 27615 bp, 25 predicted proteins | sample MA1701073metaG_FD_139345 | JGI IMG/M metagenome (GOLD analysis project Ga0187892, IMG submission 139345) | Bio-ooze microbial communities from a basaltic lava cave in the Kipuka Kanohina Cave System on the Island of Hawaii, USA - MA170107-3 metaG ... | reverse complement strand
CTGCGCCGTCAACCCGAGGCTCACGCCGTTCGCGATGCGGAAGCCGTAGCCGGCGAGGAACTCGAGGTCGTGCGCGCCGAAGCTGCCCACCAGGCTGCCGAGGTCGTCGCGCTCCTCGATGGGCTCCGAATAGAGCGTGCGGAACGAGGCCGCGAGCCCGCCGCCCAGGAGCCGCCCGGCCACCGCGACGTGGTCCTGGCGGAGGTTCAGGTAGCCCTCGGTGTGCGTGGCGGTGAACTGCGAGCCGGTCAGGTCGGCGAGCCCGGCCGGGTTCCAGAACGCGGCCTCGGCGCCGCGCGCCACCGAGGCGTAGGCGCCCCCGAGCGCGGCGGCGCGCGCGCCGGCCGGCACCTCGAGGAAGGCGAAGCCCGGCTGCGCGGCGAGCGAGGGGCTCGCGGCGAGCGCGACGGCGAGGAAGGCGGCGGGGAATCGCTTCAGGCGGACCTCCGGCCTGCGGGGAACGAGACTCGGGCGACGCCCCACCGGAGCGGCGGGCGTCGCCCGAGGCCGGGCGCAGTATAGGACATCGGCCGGCGCCGGCTCGCGGCGCCGTCGGCGCTGCGTCAGTTGCCGCCGCCGCGCCCGCCCTTGCCCTTCGGGGGATCGGGCTTGCTCCGGGGCGGTGACGACCGCGGCGCTTCCTGCGGCGGTGGCTGCTTATACCCCGGATCGTTGCGCGGCGGTTCCTGGCCGCGCGGCGGGTCCGACTGGGGCGGGTCCTGCTTCGGCGGCTCCCGGCGAGGCGAGCCGCCACGCGGGGGCGAGTCACCGCGCGGGGGCGAGTCGCCGCGCGGGCGCCAGACGGGTCCCCGTTCGCGCTCCGGGCGCTCGCGGGTCCCGGGCTCCTGCGGCGTGTCGCCGCCCCGCGGCCGGTCGGACTCGCGCCAGCGATCGAGCGGTCGCCCGCTCGGAGCGCCCGCGTCCCCGCGCGAGGGACGCACGCCGCCCTGCGGGCGCGCGCCCGGCGTCTGGCCGTCCCGCCCGCGCCACGCCGGCGCGTCAGTCCGCGCCGGCCTGGGGTCGCGGTTCATCCAGTCGCGCATGCCGCCGCCGGCCGAGCCGGTCTGCCGCCGCACGTCCGGCGGCACGAACCCCGGGGGCGTCTCGCCCTTCCGCCACACCATGCCGCGCGGCGGGGGCGGCGAGTAGCTCGCGGGCGCCGGTGCGGGCTTGTAGCGGCGGAGCTGGCCTCCCCAGAGGTCGGTCCACCGGCCCCAGCCGTCCCAGGCCGAGAAGCGGTTGCGGTTCCCGGACCAGTGCGAGTAGCGCGGCGGGCAGTCGGTGCGGACGACGTAGTAGTAGTAGGGCACGTACGAGGTCCACAGGTGCGGGCCCCAGTGCCAGCCCCAGTTGACGCGGAAGTCGAACACGCTGCAGTTCGCGTAGTACGGATCGTAGCCACGCCACCACGCCCAGTAGCCGGGCCGGTGGCAGTCGTTGCACAGGTAGCGCGGGTAGCGCACGACCTCGTGTACGTAGTAGGTCGTGTAGTCGCTGGCCACGCCGCCCAGGTCGCCGGGCCGGTCGAGCACGCGGCGGCGGATGCGCTCCATGGCCACGTAGGGGTCGCCCACCACGTGGCCGCGATCGTCGAAGCCCTCCTCGGCGTGCTCGGGGTCCTGGGGGCCGCCCTCGTAGCCCACGCTCGCCGCCTGCGGGTCGAACGGGCGCAGGAACCACGGCAGGTCACGGAACGGCCGGTCCGAGGCCACCGCCACGATGAACCCCTGGCCGGTCTCGCGGCCGACCACGAGCTCGTAACCGGAATCGTCCGAGGGCAGCCGGACCGTCCGGCGCCCTTCGACGAAGCCCTTCCCGCGCGTCCACGGGTAGAGCAGGTTCACGCGGCCCTCGGTGTCGAGCTCGTAGACGAGCAGGTAGGCATCGTGCGTCGTGCGCACCTTGATGCGCATGGCGTCGCCGGAGTTGTAGACCGCGTCGTCGCCGCGGTCGGTCCACACCTCCACGTCGAGCGCGCGGGCGGGCGCCGCCGTGGCGCCGAGCGCGAGCACGAGCGCGGCTGCGAGGGTCGCTCGCGAAGTTCCGGTCGGGGTGCGTCTCATGGCGTGCTCCTTGTCTCGCTCGAGGTCCGCCGGCCGCGGCCGGCGGGTGCTGCGGGCTTCAGCGGAGCCAGGCGATCGGCCGCGGGTCGGGACTTCCGGCCCGCACCGGCCGGGCGCGCAGCTCGGGGTTTCCGGGCGCGGTCTGGTAGGCCCAGTCGAACGTCACCGCGTTCGGCGTGAGGCCGGTGACGCGGAACTTGGCGTAGTGGTCGTCGCGGGTCCAGACCACGTAGCAGTGGCCGGGGATGAGTTCGACCGTGCCCGTGGGGGACCAGCCCTCGCTCGGGGCCCAGTCCACGGCGTCGAGGCTCGAGGCGTAGCCGGCGTCCTGGATGTCGGTGACGAGGTCGCGGGTGAACATCTGGTGGACGCTGCCGTTGTAGCCGAAGAACACGTCGGTCTGGGCGTCGGTGTGCGCGCGCGCGAGGAACGCGGAGAAGTCCCAGCCCGAGCCGGCGCTGCTGTTGACGAAGTTCCCGAGCGAGGCGGTGCCCGCCGGGCGCGGCGTGTCGAAGATGTCCTCGACCGTCAGCGCGCTCTCGTTGCCGGCGCGGTCCACCGCGGCCACGGCGAAGTAGCGCGTGACGCCGTTGCCGAGCCCCGTGACCTCGAACTGGGTGGTCGCGGTCGAGCCGACGCGGTCGTAGGGGCAGCTCGAGCCGCTCGCGCACGGGGCCGCGTAGACGCGGTAGCCGATCAGGTCGCTCTCGGTGTTCGCGAGCCAGCGGAGCGTGACCCGGCCGTCACCGGTGGTGCTGTAGAGCCCGCGCGGCGCCGCGGGCGGGGTGATGTCGCGGGGCGCGGTGGTCTCGTTGCAGCCGGTGAGGCCGAGCGAGGCGACGGCCAGCAGGATCGGGGTCGCGAAGCGCATGCTCACCTCCGGAGGAACGGGCTCGGGCATCCAGTCGCCCTCCAGGAAGCGCAACCCCCATGCCACGCGCCGGGCGCCCGCGGCGGCCCTGCGGCCGGCCCCGAGCGGCTCTGACAAGACGTTGTGTAACAATGGATTGGGGGAAAATAAACCGCCGCCGGTGAGAGACTCCGGCGGCGGTGCGGTGTGCGCGGCGGACTCAGGTGTGTGATGCGCGCTACACCGGCTGTAAGAAGTGGACACCGGCCGAGCTACGTCGCGACCTAAGCCTGGACATCCCCCAGTGTTGGCCTACCTCGCGAGTGACCGGTGTCCAGAAGACCCCCGGGGATGGATCTCTGAGCGCCGGAACCACTGACCGGGTTCTGATTGCGGTCCCGACGAGAGCCGTCCCTCCATCCCACGGAGGATTCGATTCGGACTGATCGTCCAAGCTAGCCGGTCGTAGAGGACGGTACGTTGTCTGTCTGACGGGGCTCGTACCCTCGACCGGCCCCCAACGTACCGGCTAGCCCAGATCTGCTGCGCGGCGGTGCTCTGCCGGTGCTGCTGCGCTGCTGTTGCGGTCTGCTTTGGAGGTCCCCCCCTCCGCCAAGTCCATCAAAGCATCCGTCGTGCCAGTGACATGGTGGCGGTTGCACAAACCCATAACCTGTTGTCACCCTGACTGTAACGCCGCTCGGCCGCGCCTGCCTCCGAAGCGCCCGCCGGTCGCTCTGGAGGCCGGAAATGGAAAGCCCGCTGCAACGGATCGGCCCCGCGCAGCTAAGTCGTTGCGCGGGGCCGTTCTCGTGATAAAGAAAGTTTCAGGTGACGGCTATGAAGCCGCTTTACGAGCGGGGGGCCTCCAGGCCGTAGGCGCGGATCCGGCTCAGGAGCGTCGGGTAGCTCAAGCCCAGCTCGCGCGCGACGCGCGCCTTGTTGCCGTGGTAGCGCTCGAGCGCCTCGGCGATCATGCGCCGCTCGAGCTCCGAGACGCTGCGGCGGAGCGTGCGGCCGCCCTTCGGAGTCGCGCCCTCGGGCGTCGCGCCGCCGTTCGCGCCGTGGGCGGGCGCGCCCGCCGGCGCCTCGCGCAGCTCGGCCGGGAGCAGCTCCACGCCGAGCACGTCGCCGTCGTCCGCGAGCACCACCATGCGCTTCACGGTCTTCTCCAGCTCGCGCACGTTGCCGCGCCACTCGCTCTCGAGGAACAGCCGCAAGACCTCGGGCGCGAAGCCGCGCACGATCTTCTCCATCTGCCTCGAGTAGAGCGCGAGGAAGTGCTGGGCGAGGACCGGGATGTCCTCGCGGCGTTCCCGGAGCGACGGCACGCGCACGGTGATGTCGTTCAGGCGGTAGTAGAGATCCTCCAGGAAGCGCCCCTCGCGGATACGCTCCCGAAGATCGCCGCCGGTGGCGCAGATGACCCGCGCCTCGACCTTGCGCGTGCGTGTCGCTCCCACCGGGCGGATCTCGCCACGGTCCAGCACGTGCAGGAGCTTCGCCTGCACGGCCTCGGGGATCTTCTCGATCTCGTCCAGGAAGATGGTGCCGCCGGCGGCCTCCTCGAACAGGCCCGGCTTGTCGCGGGTGGCCCCGGTGAACGCGCCCTGCACGTAGCCGAACAGCTCGGACTCGAGCAGGTGCTCGGGCAGCGCGGCGCAGTTCACCTGCACGAACGGCCGGTCGCGCCGGCCCGACATCTCGTGCACGACCTGCGCGAACAGGCCCTTGCCGGTGCCGGTCTCGCCCATGAACAGGATGGTGGCGGAGCTGTCGGAGACCTTGCGGAGCAGCGCCAGGATCCCGCCCACCTCGCGCGACTGGCTCACGATGCGCTCGGTGCCGGGCGTGGGCCGGAGCTGGTCGCGGAGCTGCTTGTTCTCGGCGAGCAGCAGGCTGCGCTGCGCCTCGACCACGGCCACCGCCGCGCTGTTCGCGAGCACGGCGAGCAGGTTCAGCTCGCGCTGCTTGAATGCGCCGAGCAGGTTGTCATTGAGCCGGTCCACGTAGACGAGGCCCACGGCCTGCGAGGGGAAGTTGAGCGGAACGCACACGAGCGAGCCCACGCCCTCGAGCGCGTCGGCGAGCGCGCCACTGAAGCGCGGGTCGGCGGCGAGCCGGCTCGAGAACATCGGCCCGTTCTCGGCCAGGCGGCTGCCGGCCACCGTCTCGAGCACGCGCAGCATGCGGCGGGCGCGCTCGCGCCCGAGCCCGTGCTGGGCCACGACGTCGAGCCGTCCCGGGGCCGAGGAGAACGCCACGAACCCGCGGTCGCCGCCGGCATGCTCCACCGCCAGCTTCACGATCTGGGCCAGGAGCCCGTCCATGTCGGACGTCTCGCGGAACAAGCGGTTCGCCTCCTCGAGCGCCCGGAACTCGTTGCAAGTGGACAGCGACACCGCCACGTACTGCCGCTCGATCTCCCGCCGCAGCGACACCGCGCGGCCCTCGGCCTCGGCGTCACCGCACTCGGTGAGCCACTGCTCGGCCTGCTCGAGCAGCGACAGCGCCTGGTCGTAGCGCTCGCGCTCGCTCTCGAGCCGCGCCAGGCCCAGCAGCGCCTCGGCGGCGAGCGGCACCACGTTCAACTGGCGGAAGATCAGCGCCGCGCGGCGGGCCGCGTCGGCCACCGGCTCGAGCGCGAGGCGGTGGCGCACGCTCGCCGACAGCAGCGAAAGGTTCTCGCTCCACGCCGAGAGCGTCGTGGCCAGCTCGAAGAGCTCGCCGAGCTGCTCGAACGCCTGGGCCGCGGCCTGGAGCCGCGACTCCATGCCGCTCGCGTGGCCGCGGATCGCGTCCAGGCGCGCCAGCTCGCGGAGCGCGATGGCGTGCTCGATCCGGTCGCCCGCGCTCTCGGCCATGGCCAGACCGCGCAGGAGCTGCGCCTGCGCTTCGTCTTGCCGGCCGACCAGCCGGAGCGCGATGCCGTAGCGGATGGTGAGCTCCATGGCCACGTCGCCCTGCGGCGCCTGCGAGCGCGCCTCCTCGAGCGCCGGCTCGATGAGCGCGAGCGCGGCGGGGCCGTTGCCGCGATCCAGCTCGACCTCGCCCAGGAACTCGAGCGCCAGCTCGGCCTCGCGCCGCGCGCCGGCGGCGTTCGCGAGCTCGAGCGCGCGCCGGTGGTGCTCCTCGGCCCGGTCGAGCTGGTGGCGGCGGCGGGCGAGCAGCCCGAGCGCGAGCTGGGCGTTCGCCTCGCCGGCGGCGTGCGAGACGTCGCGCGAGATGCGCAGCGAATGCCGGAAGTGCTCGTCGGCCAGGTCCCACTGTCCGAGCCGGTAGCGGATGAGGCCCAGGTTCTGGTGCAGGAGCCGCATGCGCGCGAACAGGCCCTTGCGCTCGCTGATCTGCAACGCCTGCTCGAGGAAACGCGTGGCCTCGCGCCACTCGCGCAGGTTCTTGTGCACGAGCCCGAGGTTGTTGAGCGCGGTCACGAGGCCGTCCGTGTCGTCGATGCGCCGGAACGTGGCGGCCCCGTTCTGCAGCCAGTCCACGGCCTCCTGCGGCCGTCCGAGCCGGGCGAGCGCGATGCCGAGCGTGAGCGAGAGCTGCGCCACCGTCTGGTGGTCGTCCGTGTCGCGCAGAACGCGCCAGGCGTGCATGGCGTAGCGGAGCGCCCGGCGCGGCGCTCCCAGCTCCACGTGCAGGTAGGCGATCCGTGAGACGACCTGTGCCCGCAGCCGCGCGCCGGCCATCCCTCGCGTCAGGTCGCGTGCGCGGGTGGCGGCGGCGAGCGATTCGTTGAGTCGCCCGCGCAGCCGCTCCACGTGCGAGACGCGGAGCAGCAGCCGGACCCTCTCCTCGAGCGCCGCGGGCGCCAGCTCGGCGAGCGCCGCGCGATACGACTCGAGCGCGTTCCCGTACGCGTCCGCGGCCAGATGAAGGTCGCCGACCGCTTCGTGCTGCGAGATCCCCGCGGTCGGGGGAGGCGCAGCCTGCGAATCAGGGGGGATCGCTTTCTGCACGTTTCGAACCCTCGAATTCGTCACAAACCCGGAGGGCGACATCGGCGGTTCGTTCCGATGTGCCCGAGCCTCATCGAGAATCGCTGCCCGTGCTTACGGGAAGCGTTTCGGCAGTTGCAGCAGCATGACCCGAAGTGACCAGTGGAACCGCAGCGCCCAGTCGGCCAGTCGCGACCCACCCGTGTTCGAGAGGTAGGGATTGACCTTCGGCGGGGGCGGCAGGCCGTTTCCTGGTGTGTCCGGCTCGCCTGCCATGGGCCCGGCGTTGGGTTTCGCGAGCTTCACGCCGGAGAACGAGCCACGCGCATCGCGCGTGCTCCCGGCAGCGAAGGCCTCGGACCCGACCGCGAAGCTCACGGCCGCCGCGAGAACCAAGGTGGTCAGGAGTCTGCTGTGCTGGCGATTCTTCATGCGGTGCCTGCTCCCTCCGTCACTGGCTCCCTCAGTGGGACGAAAAAACCTTGCCGCACCCCGATGGAGGGATCGGGGATGCTCAAGTTCTTTTTGAAGGGGACCGCCTCTTGACCTGCCGGGAGTATCCGCCCGCCGTGAACGGAAGGTCAACGGCTGATTTGGGGGGCTGCCACGGCCCGCAGGACCCGGGCCGGCCCCGCGGATGGCACGGAGCGGCGCCCCAGGCTCTGCCTGAGAGCACCACACGAACGCGTCGCGTTCACAGTCAGAGCCTAGCCCGACCTATTCATGAACCGCCAGCCGAGAGTGCGGGATGTGCACCGGCCGCAAGGAGTTCGGACGGCCGCGACGCAGTCGTGTCGGTGGACACGTCGAGGAAGCGGCCGGACGGACGACGCAGCGGATGGTGTGCAGACCGCGCTCGCAGGCGGCGGGCTCATGAATAGGTCGGGCTAGGCGGGGGCCTCGGGGCCGGGGTCGGGGGCCAGGGTCTGGCGCCACTCCTCGGCGGCCAGCCGGGCAAGGCCGTAGCGCAGGCCCTGCGTGGAGCAGACGAGGCCCGGGGCCTGGAAGCGGTCCAGGAGCCCCTCCACGACGAGCGCCCCGGTGCCCACGATGTCGGCGCGCCCCTCGCCCATGACCGGCATCCCGCGCCGCTCGGCCTGCGTGGCGCGCACGATCCGCTCGACCAGGGCGCGCAGCCGGTCGGCCGGTACGAACGCCCCTTCCAGCCGGCCCGGGTCGTAGCTCGTCATGCCGGCGTCGAGCGCCGCCAGCACCGTCACCGTGCCGCCCACGCCGGCGAGCACGGCCGTCCGCTCGGAGAATAATGCACAGCCATGCATAAGTTCGTCTCGCACCCAGCGCCGCACCAGATCCAGCTCCTCGTCCGAGGGCGGATCGCCGGCCGACCAGCGCTCGGTGAGCGTGACGGCCCCGAACGGCAGACTCGTCCAGCGGCCGAGCCGCTCGCCCACACCGCTCACCACCTCGGTGCTGCCGCCACCCAGGTCGAAGACCACGCACTGGCTCCCGCGCATGCCCTTGCCGAGCCCGGTGACCACGGCCCGATAGACGAGCCGCGCCTCGTCGGCCTCCGAGAGGATGCGCACCGGGGCGCCCGCCAGCTCGGACATGCGCTCGGCGGCGGCGGCGCCGTTGGACGCCCGCCGCAGCGCCGCGGTGGCCGCCGCGAGCACGTGCCGCGCCCCGAGCGACCGCGCGCGCCGCACGAACTCGCCCACGATCGCGCCGGCGCGCTCGACCAGATCGTCGTCCACGCGCCCGGACTCGTGCAGGCCGCGGCCCAGTCGGCACGACTCACCGGAGCGGGCCAGCGTCTCGAGCCGCTCGCCGCCCGCGCCCCCGTCGGAGACCTCCGCCACGAGCAGGCGGATGGAGTTGGACCCGATATCTATTGCACCGACACGCATACGATCTCGAACTCCCTGCAGGCTGGTCGTCTCGCCCCGGGAGCTCGAGCGGCACGTGCACCCGGACCCACCGCCCGGCTCCGGGTCATCAGAGCAGGAAGTCCTCGATCTCGGACCAGTACCTGGGGCGCGGCGCGGCCGGCGTACTGATACCAGATTCGGGCTCCTCGGGGGCGGGCGCGCGCTCGCGCTCCTCACCCCGCGGTGCCGATGCCACCACCTCGCGCGCCGCGGCGGTCGCGGGCCGCGCTCCCCGAGCCGTGCCGCGCTCGAGCGCTGACCGAGCGCGCCCGTCCCAGCCGGCGCCCGGCCCGGGGCCGTCCTCCAGCGCGACCGGCTCGAGCTCCGCCGTGGAAGCGACCGGGATGGCGCGAGAGCCCGGCGCGCGCCTGCGACCGCGCCGCGCCGCGGCCGGGCCGCGGGCCGGCGGGGCCTCGGTGCCGACCGCCGCGCCGGAACCGGCGAGCGAGGCGATCACGGCGCCGGCCTCGGCGTCGCGCGGCGCCGGCCGGAACACGACGCGCTTCCCGTCCCGCCAGCGCCTGACGAGCCCTGCGCGCTCGAGCGCCTGCAGGTGACGCGTGGTGCACGACTGGCTCAAGCGCACGGCGCGCGCGAGCTGGCTCACGCTCCGGTCCACGCCCTCCAGCACCAGCGTGAGGAGCTGGAAGCGCCGGGGCGGAGCGAGCACGGCGAGCGAGCGGTGCAGGCGGGCGTGCTGGCGTTCCATTGCATGGCCACGCATACCATCATCCGGGCCGCGCCGCAAGGCGCCGTCGTTGCATTCGCCCGGTGGCTCGCGCAGACTCCCCGATCATGTCAGCCACCCCGCAGGCGACCCGGCCCGCGAGCGCCGCCCCGAGCTTCTGGGGCTTGAGCCGACCCCGGCTCCGCCGCCACGTGGAGGGGCTCGGCGTGCCGGCCTTCCGGGCCGAGCAGCTTTACGGCTGGGTCTACCGGCGCCACGTGCGTGAGCCGGGGCGCATGAGCGACCTGCCGGCGGGCTTTCGGCGCGCGCTCCCGGGCATCCTCGACCTGGCGCTCCCCGAGACCGCCTCGGTCCACCGGAGCCCCGACGGGGCCACGCACAAGTTCGTGCTCCGGCTGGCGGACGGGGCCCGGGTCGAGGCGGTGAGCATGCGCACTCCCAGGCGGCTCACGTTCTGCATCTCGAGCCAGGTCGGCTGCGCGCTCAAGTGCTCGTTCTGCGCCACCGGCCTCATGGGCCTCGTGCGCAACCTGCAGGCGCACGAGATCGTGGCCCAGGTGGTGGCCATGGGCGACTTCCACGCCTGGGGCGACGAGCGCTTCAACATCGTCTACATGGGCATGGGCGAGCCGCTCGCGAACCTGGGCCCGGTGAGCGAGAGCCTGCGCATCCTGAACGACGAGCGCGGCCTGAACCTGGGCGCGCGCCGCATCACGGTGAGCACGAGCGGCCTCGTGCCGCAGATGCGCGAGCTGGCCGCGCTGGATCTCCAGGTCGGCCTCGCCGTGTCGTTGCACGCCACCACCGACGCGCTGCGCGACGAGCTCGTGCCCGTCAACCGCCGCTGGCCGATCCGTGAGGTGCTGGACGCCGCGCGCGAGTACGGCCGCACGGTGGGCCGGCGGGTGACGCTCGAGTACACGCTCATGGCCGGCGTCAACGACCGCGACGAGGACGCCGACCGGCTCGCGGCGATCGCCCGCGAGCTGCCGAGCAAGGTGAACCTGATCCCGTACAACCCCGTGCCCGGCCTGCCGTGGAAGCGGCCCTCGGGCGAGGCCGTGGAGCGCTTCGCGGCCCGGCTCCTGCCGCAGGCGCCGGCGGTCACCGTGCGGCGCACGCAGGGCGGCGACATCTGGGCCGCCTGCGGCCAGCTGGGCGGGCTCTCGCCGCGGGCCTGAAGCGCGCCGACGCGGGCGCGCCCCCGCGGAACCCGGCGCTGCCGGGCCCCCCGGCCGTCCACGCCGCGCTTCGCATCCCCATGTGCCCGAGCGGGCTGGTTCGTCGCGCCGTGCCGGGCGCGCGTAAGCTCGGGCCGCGATGACCCTCCGCACCCGGCTCTTCCTCGCGCTCCTCGCGCTCGCGCTCGCGCCCACGCTCATCTTCGCCTGGTACACGCTGGTGCAGCTCCGCTCGGCCACCTCGCGCTGGTACCAGGCCGACGTCGAGCAGGCGCTCGAGTCTGCGCTCGAGACGAACCGCGCCGCGCTCGACCGGCTCGAGGCGCTGGCGCTCGAGCGCGCCGACGCCTGGGCGCTGGCGCTGCCCGGCGTGGCGGCCGATCCGGCCCAGCGCGAGGCCATGCGCCGCGGGCTGGCCGAGGCCGGGCTCGAGTTCGCGCAGGTGTACGAGGCCGACGTCGCCGGCTGGACGCTCGCCGCGACCGTGGTCCCCGCCGGCCGCACGCTGCCGGGTGTCCCGCACCTCGGGGACGCGCTCGGCGAAGCGCTCGCCGGCGACCGGCTCGTGCGCACGCCGTCGGGCGTGCTCGCCGCGGTGGCGCCGGTGCACGACGGCGTGCTGCTCGTGACCGGCGTGCGGCTCAACCCGGGCTTCTGGGAGCGGCTCGCGCAGGTGCGCGAGGCGCGTGGCTTCTACGGCCGCGTCGGCATCCTCGTGGACCTGCAGCGGCAGCGCGTGTGGCTCACCATCGTCGGACTCGTGCTGGCGATCGCCGCGGCCGCCGCGCTCCTCTCGCGCGCGTTCGCCGGCGGCATGACGCGGCCGCTCGCGCGGCTCTCGGCCGCGCTCGAGCGCGTGCAGCACGGCGGCGAGCGCGAGCCGCTCGCCGAGACGGGCCCGCGCGAGCTGGCGAGCCTCGCCTCCTCGTTCAACGCCATGACCGCGCGGCTGGCCGAGGCGCGCGAGGCGCTCCTGCGCGCCGAGCGCGAAGCGGCCTGGCGGGAGGTGGCGCGCAAACTGGCGCACGAGCTCAAGAACCCGCTCACGCCCATGACGCTCTCGCTCCACCGGCTCCGGCGCCGCGTCGAGCTCGTGCCCGAGCGCGAGCGCGCCGCGGTGCGCGAGAGCATCGCCGCGCTGCTCGAGGAGATCGCGAACATCACCCGGCTCGCCGACAGCTTCGCCCGGTACGCGCGCATGCCCGACCCGCGCCTCGAGCCGCTCGACCTGGCCGATCTCGCGCGCGCCTGCGGGGCGCTGCACGAGCCGGAACGGGTCACACTGCGGGTGGCGTGTCCCCCGCCGCTGCCCGTGATCGGCGACCGCTTGCTGCTCTCGCGCGCGCTGCATAACCTGCTGCTGAACGCCATCGAGGCGAGCGCGGACGGCGGCGAGGTCGAGGTGGCCTCGGGCGCGACGGACGGGCTCGCCTGGGTGGAGGTGCGCGACCGCGGGCCGGGACTCCGCCCGGACGTGGCCGCGCGCGTGTTCGAGCCGTACGTGAGCACGAAACAGCGTGGCAGCGGGCTCGGGCTCTCGCTCGTGCGCGACGTCGCCACGCAGCACCGGGGGGACGTCACGCTGGCGGATCGCGAGGGCGGCGGCGCGGTGGCGCGGCTCTCGCTGCCGCTGGCAGCGGGGAGCGGGGATGGCTGATCGGGAGCGCTTCGCCGTGCTCACCGTGGACGACGACGCACGCATCCGGCGGCAGCTCTGCGCCGTGCTCGAGGACGAGGGCCACGAGACGGGCGAGGCCGCGAACGCCGCCGCCGCCTACGAGGCGCTCGAGCGGCGCCGCTGGGACGCGGTGCTGCTCGACCTGTCCATGCCCGGCGAGCACGGGCTCGACGCACTGGTGCGGATCCGCGAGCAGGCGCCCGACACGGCGGTGATCGTGGTCTCGGGCGAGAGCACGCTCGAGAACGCGCTCAGAGCCGGCCAGCGCGGGGCGTTCGACTTCGTCGCGAAGCCGCCCGAGCCCGAGCACCTGCTCGCGGTGCTGAACGAGGCGGTGAGGGTGACGCGCCTGCGCCGCGGCGCGGTGGGGGCCGCGAACCGCGCGGCCGGCGCCCCGGGCGCGGCCGAGGCCGAGGAGCCGCTCGGCATCGTCGGCGACTGCCCCGCGGTGGAGCGCATGCGCGAGCAGATCCGGCGCGTGGCCCCGAGCAACGGCCGCGTGCTCATCACCGGCGAGAACGGCTCGGGCAAGGAGCTGGCCGCGCTCGCGATCCACGCGCTCTCCCGCCGCGCGGGCGGCCCGTTCGTGAAGCTCAACTGCGCCGCCATCCCCAAGGACCTGCTCGAGTCCGAGCTGTTCGGCCACGAGAAGGGCGCGTTCACCGGCGCGGTGGCGGCGAAGAGGGGCCGGCTCGAGCTGGCCGACGGCGGCACGCTGTTCCTGGACGAGATCGGCGACCTCGCGCTCGAGGCGCAGGCCAAGCTCCTGCGCGCGCTCGAGACCGGCGAGCTCGAGCGCGTGGGCGGCACGCGCACCGCCAAGGTGGACGTGCGGCTGCTGGCCGCGACCAACAAGGATCTCGCCGCGGCGGTGCGGAGCGGCGAGTTCCGCGAGGACCTCTACTTCCGGCTGAACGTGCTGCCGGTGTCGGTGCCGCCGCTGCGCGAGCGGAAGGCCGACGTGGCCGGGCTCGCCCGGCACTTCCTCGACCGCTTCACCGAGGCCGAGGGCCGCGGCCGCATGACGCTCGCCGAGGACGCGCGCGCGCTGCTCGAGGAGTACCACTGGCCCGGGAACGTGCGCGAGCTGCGGAACCTGATGGAGCGCGCGGTCGTGCTGGCGCCGGGCGACGAGGTGACCCCGGCCGACCTGAACCCGTGGCTCGAGACACCGCCCGAGGAGGGCGCCGAATCGGGGCTCAAGGGCAGGGTGGCGCGGAGCGAGATCGAGACCATCCGGCGGGCGCTCGACGCCGCGGCCTGGAACGTGACCCAGGCCGCGGCGGGCCTCGGCATCGACCGCACGAACCTCCACCGCAAGATGCGGAAGTACGGCATCGAGCGGCGGTAGAACGGCGGCCGCGCTCCGGCATCACGGCGGAGCCGGCGGCGGGCAGGGTTCGGCGGGCTCGCGGGGCACGCGCGGCGCGCGACGGGCCGAGCGGAAGCGGCGCGCGGCGGGCCCGGCACGAAGCGCACGCGCCACGCGGCGTGGCCGGGCCGCGACGGCGCGAGTGCGCGCGCCCCTCCGCGATGCGCCCGGACGCTTCGCCCGCGGTGATTTGCCGGAGCGTGCGCGGCCGCTATCGTGGTACGGGGCTTGCCTTGAGGTGCGGGGCGAGCCCCCGACATCCCCGGAGGTCACGTGATCGAGCTGCGCCCGAGTCCCGTCGTCCTGCTCTCCGCCGCCCTCGGCCTCGCCGCGCTGGCGGGCCCTTCCCCCGTGCCCGCCCGCACGGTGCCTCCGCCCGCGAGCGCGGCCGCCGACACCGCTCCGGCGCCCGCCTCACGCGTGGACACGCTCCGCTTCCGGCCGAGCATCCACTTCTTCGACAGCACCGGCCACGAGCCTTCCCTCGCCGACGACGAGCTGCCGGTGCAACCGCAGGAGGCGTCCTGGCTCCGCGCGCCGATGGGCGACCACCTGCTCGACCACCCCGACCCGTGGAGCGCCAAGGAGCCGATGCGCACGCAGAAGTCGGTGATCACGTGCGACTACAACCGCGTGGACCCGTTCCGACCCGGGTTCCACTACCAGGCGCAGCGGCCGCTCACCATGTATCCGCGCCTCGGCGCGCGCATCGAGTACGCGACCGGCCGCCAGCGCACGCTCTACGGCGTCCAGATGGAGCAGCCGCTCCTGCCCACCGCGCGGTTCGTGTTCGGCTTCGGGCTCGTGCGGCGCACCGAGCACGCCGACCTCGAGCAGGTGGACGACTCCGAGAACTCGCTGGCGCTGCTGCTCGCGCGCACCGACTACCGCGACTACCACGAGCGCGAGGGCGCCGGCGCGTACGTGTCGTGGCGCGTGCCCGACTTCTCCACCGTGAGCCTGCACGTGCGGGGCGACGAGTACCGCTCGCTCCCGCTCTACGATGGCACGCGGTCGTGGTTCCACCTGTCGCGGCCGCTGCGGCCGAACCCGGCGATCGACGACGGCCGCACGCGCTCGGTGATCCTGCGGCTCGAGCGTCTGGCGCGGCGCTCCGCGGCCACCCGCGCCGGGTTCTACCACTGGGTCGAGCTGGAGCGCGCGGGCGGGGACCTGGGCGGTGACTTCGACTACCTGCGGCTGCTCGCCGACGTGCGCAGCGTGCTGCGGCTCTCGCCCGCGACGACGCTCGCGCTGCGCGGCGTGGCGGGCTCGTGCGCCGACGGCGCGCTGCCGGCCCAGAAGCGCTTCCCGGTGGGCGGCGTGGACGGCCTGCGCGCGCACGCGTTCCGGGACCGGGTCGGGGACCAGATCGCGCTCGCGCAGGCCGAGTACACCGTGGGGCTGTGGGCGCTGCGTGGCGACTGGTTCGAGGCAGGCCTGCACGCGATCGCGTTCGTGGACGCCGGGACCGCGTGGAGCAACCCCGCGAGGCGCTGGGACGTGACACGGCAGCGCTTCGCCACCGACGTGGGCTTCGGGCTCGCGAGCGGCGAGGACGGCGCACGCATCTACGTCGCGCGCGACCTGAACGAGAGAGACGCCGGCTTCGTCTGGGCGCTCCGACTCCAGCGGCCGTTCTAGGAGCGCGCGCTCCCCTTGCTCCCCGGCCGCCCCGACCCCGCCCGCGAGCCCGCCGCCGCGGCCGCCCGCCCGGGCGCGGGTTCGCCGCGCGCCGCCGGCGCCCTGGCGCGGGCCGCCGCCTTCGCGCTCGCGCTGCTCGCGTTCCTCGGGCCGCCCGCGGAGGCGCTCCGGCTCACCTCGATCCGCCCCACGCGCGACGCCGGGCAGCGGTTGTGGGTGGAGCTCCAGCTCGAGGAGGTGATCGAGAAGCGGGTCGCCGAGAGCTTGAGCCGCGGCATGCCGGCGACACTCACGCTCCGGGTCGAGCTGTGGCGGCGGCGGAACGGCTGGTTCGACCGCCTCGAGCGCACCGCCGAGAGCGCGGCGCGTCTGCGCCGCGACGTGTCGGCCGAGACGTGGCGGCTCGAACGGCTGGGGCTCCAGCCCGTGGTCGTCCCCACGCTCGATGCGCTGCGGACCGTGCTCGAGCGGAACATGGTGCTGCCCGTGGGCTCGCTCGAGCGGATCGCGCCCGAGGCACCCTGCTACGTGGTGGTGAGCGCCTCGCTCAAGCCGCTCAACCTGGAGGACGTGGAGGAGGTCGAGGGCTGGCTCTCGGGCGAGGTGCGCTCCAAGCGGAGCTCCGGCTTCGGCTTCCTCACCGGGATCCCGCGCTCGCTCTTCGACGCGGCCCGGAACTTCGCCGGCTTCGGCGACGAGCGGGCGCGGCTCATCAGCGCCGACTTCACGCCGGCGAACCTGCCGCTCCACTCGCGCTGACGCGGCTTCGGCACGGGCCCGGGGGCGGCGTGCGCCGGCGCTCCGCCGCGGCGGCTACCTCGCGATCGCCACGCGCGCGGCACCGCCCCGGCCGTCGCGCGCGCGCGCGAACACCACCGCGCCGCGCACCGCGCGCCCGGCGGCGTCGCGGCCGTCCCAGTGCCACGCCACCGCGTGCTCGCTCGTCCGGGGAACCAAGCTCGCGAGCCGGCGGCCCGCGGCGTCGAACACGTCGAGCGGCGCGGCCGCGGCGCCGCCGCGCGAGAACGTCACCGCCCCGCGCGCGAGCGGCACCGCGAGGAGCCGCGGGGCCCCGGCGGACGCCGCGGTGGCGCGCGCGAGCATGAACTCGCGCAGCCCCGGCACGGCGGCCGGGTGCGGGAGCGTCGCGTTCTCGATGGTCCCGGTGCTCGTCGCGGCGCTCCCGCCGAAGAGCGCGCGGAAGTCCTCGGCCCAGATCTCGTGCGGCCGGTCGGCGTGCGGCGCGGCGGCCGTGTGGACGGCCGGGTCCAGGCCCCGCAGCCGGAAGTACTCCCGCCAGCCGTCCGCGTCCGCATCGGGCAGGAGCGCGTACTGGACCACGTGGCCCAGCTCGTGGACGAGCTCCGCGTGCTGGTGCTCGCGCGAGAGCGGCCGCACGCCCGGGGAGAGCAGGATCAACCCGCGGCCGGCGACGGACCCGGGCTGCTCGCGCCGCGGGTAGGGCAGGAGGAGGATCTCGGCGGAGACCCCTTCCAGGTCGAAGGCGACCTCGGCGAGTGCCGCGCGCACCTCGGCTGGGTCAAACGGGTGGAACGCGCCGTCGCCCGGGTTCGCGATGGCCGGATCGGCCGTGCTCGTCACGAGTTCGGAGCGTGTGCCGCCCGGAAGCTCGAGCCAGAGTCGCCCGTCCGCGTATCGGCAGTGGTCGCGGAGCGTCGTCGCCGCGTCGTGGACGACGAGCCCCGCCACGTGTACTCGCGCGCTCCCGAGCTCCGAGGCGCCGGCCGGGGCGGCCGCGAGCGCGAGGAGCAGGGCGAGACCGGGGCGGAGGACGGGCGCCATGGCCGAAGCCCCACGCGACGAGCGTGCCAGGGCAGGCGGACCGCATGGCGGGAGCGTGCGATCCGCACGCGTGGCTCAAGCCCGCGGCGGGCCTGGGCTTCCGCGTGCGCCGGTGCCCGCGGCGCGCGGTCGGGGCTCACGGGCTGCACGACCCCGGCAGCCGCGCCGGGTGCTTCGGCCCACGACGGGGCGGCCGGCCGGGTGGGTTCGCCCGGCGGGACCGCGTTCCCGGGACATGGCTCACGGGCCGCCCGCGAGAGGCCTCGCCGCGCGGGGCGGCCGGGTCAGGCGCTCGGCGCGGCTCCGGGCGTCGCGGCGGGAGCGGGCGATCGCGCCGGGGAGTCGCCGCCCACCTCCTGCGGCCGCGAGCCGCCGCGCGAGAGCAGGATCGCGCCGGTGCCGATGGCCGAGAGGCCCAGCACCAGCAGCACGCCGAGCATCTGGAAGAAGAGCGCCATCGTGCGCACCACCCCCGGCGTCTCCCACAGGATGGCGCCGAATCCGAACACGGACGCCACGAGCAGCGAGCCCGAGAGGAGCGGCCCCATCATGCCGCCCTCGCCCAGGCGCCGGCGCGTGAGCTTGCAGCCGAGCACGTAGGTGGCGGCGATCTGGCCCAGGTAGACCACGGCGAAGTAGACGAGCGGCAGGAAGATGGCGATCGGGATCCCCACCACCGTGACCAGCAGCAGCAGCATGGAGACGAGCATGAGCGGCCCCGAGACGACGCCGATCGCGAGTGAGGCCGCGGTGCGCTGCGACGAGGTGACGGCCACGCGGGTGAGCCGCACCGGGAAGAGGGCCGCGGCGGCCCAGCCGAAGAAGAGCGAGATGAGCCACGCCAGCACGATGCAGGTGAGCACGAGCGGCAGCCCCGGGAGCCCCAGCGTCAGCGGCAGGAACCCGACCTGGACGGTGTCGCCGCTCACCCTCGCGCCCGGGTCCTCGCGCAGCGCCCCGCCGACCGCGACCGCATCCCCGCGCACGACCGCCTCGGAGCGCAGGTCCACCGAGCCGAACACCGCCACCACCGTGCCCGCGACCTCGCCGTGCACGCGCACCGAACCGAACACCGCGACCACGTCACCCTCGACGCGCTCGCCGCGCCCCACCTCGGCGTCGGAGAAGAGCCGCACGATGCCGCCGCCGTCGCTCCGCACGAGGATCGGCCCGGCCTCGATGTCGCCGCGGATCGTGACGCGCGTAGAGTCGGTGTCGGCGGCGGTGGACGAGATGGAGACCTCGTGGCCGTGGACCGATATGCGCTTGGTGACGCGGGCGGCCGTGGCCTGCGGCGCCGCCGCCGTGAGCAACGCGAGCACGGCGCACAGCGCGAGCAGCGGCCGAACGATGGCTCTAGAGGCCCAGCAGACCGACATGCGGCAGCTCCCCGGGCCCGGCCTCACCGGGCGCCCCGCGCCGCTCGCGCGCGCGCATCCACCAGAACAGGGCCGCGCACACGAGCACGGCCGCGAACAGCGTGACCCACACCGCGGGCTGCGTGAGCGCGCCCCCGAGCAGCCTGAGCAGCCGGCCCGCCGCGCCGCCGCCGGCGAGCGTCTCCCCCAGCCGCACGAGCCCGTCGCCGAGCGAGCGCAGCACGAACGTGCCGGTTTCGGTCAGGGCGCGCGTCCCGGCGGCGAGGATCCCGTGCACCCACGCGCTCGGGCCCGGCAGCGCGAACGCCGAGCCGATGGCGGCGAGGCTCGCCGCGAGCGCGCCCGCGTAGCCCAGGCCCAGCACGCGCACCCAGCGCGGCGGCCGGTGCGGCAGGACCGCCTCCATGACGCGGTCGAACAGCTCCGAGCGCGGGTCGAGGAGCGGCAGCGCGCGCAGCTCGCTCCAGACCACCCGGTACGCGGCCGCCTCGGCCTCGCATTCCGGGCAGCCCGCGAGATGGGCCTCGAAGCGGGCCGCCTCGGCCGGCGCGAGCTCGCCGTCCAGCCAGTCCTGGACCTTGAGCGTCTCGGTGCAGCGGTTCATGACGGCCTCTGGATGCGGTCCTTGAGCAGCGCCCGCGCGCGATGGATGCGCGCCTTGACGGTCCCGAGCGGCAGGTTCAGCGCCTCGGCGATCTCCTCGTACGACAGGTCCTGCTGGTGACGCAACATGACGACGATCCGGTAGTGCTCCGGGAGGCCCGCGATGAGCCGGGCGGCCCGGTCCTCCTCCTCGCCGTGCGAGGTGACCTCGTCGGGCTTGAGGCCCGGGTCCTCGACGTCGAGCTCGCGCTCCTCCGTGGACCCCGGCTCGCTCACGGTGAGCGACACCGTCTTGAGCCGCCGCCGCCGGAGCTGATCGATCGCGAGACGCGACGCGATCGTGAACACCCACGCCGCGAACGGCCGCTCCGTGTCGTACCGGTCGAGGGCCCGGAACACCCGGACGAAGGTCTCCTGGACCAGGTCCTCGGCGTCCTCGGCGCTCCGGACCACGCGCATCAGCACGGAGTAGACCGGACGCTCGTATCGCCGAACCAGGTCCCGGCAGGCCCTCTGGTCTCCCGACAGGCACCGGCGGACGAGCTCGGCATCCTCTCCGCCGCTCACGTCCCCGGGATCCACTCGGGGCTACGGGCCCGGGCGGCCGGAGGTTTCATGTCGCGGCACATTAGGTTCGCCGTCACGAGCGGGTCAAGAATCGCTCCCGGAACGGGTTCCGGCCGCGGTGGGTGCGGCCGGACCGCGCTTCCCGGCACCCGCGGGCGCGCCCTCCCGCGGGCCCTCGCGAGCGTGCGGAAGGCACGCCGGGCGGCCGCCGCGGTCCGCCCGCGGCGCCCCGCGGGCCGCGGCGCCGGCCGGTTTGCGGCGGCCGCCCGCGACGGGCTAGCCTGCCGCGCGATGATGACCATCTCGGCGCTTCATGCCCGCGAGATCCTCGACTCGCGCGGCAACCCCACGCTCGAGGTGGAGTGCGTGCTCGAGGGCGGCGCGCGCGGTCGGGCCGCGGTGCCGTCGGGGGCGTCCACCGGCGAGCACGAGGCCATCGAGCTCCGGGATGGCGACGCGAAGCGCTACCGCGGCAAGGGCGTGCGCAAGGCCGCGGCCGGCGTCGGCGAGAAGATCGCCCCCGTGCTCCTCGGCATGGACGCGCACGACCAGGCCGGCGTGGACGCCCGGCTCCTCGAGCTGGACGGCACCGCGAACAAGGCGAAGCTCGGCGCGAACGCGCTGCTCGGCACCTCCATGGCGGTGGCGCACGCCGCCGCGGCCGCGCTGGACGTGCCGCTCTACCGCCACCTGGGCGGCGTGCACGCGCACGTGCTGCCGGTGCCGCTCATGAACGTGGTGAACGGCGGCGCGCACGCGGACAACAACGTGGACCTCCAGGAGTTCATGGTCGTGCCGCTCGGGGCGCCGAGCTTCCGCGAGGCGCTGCGCTGGGGCGTGGAGGTGTTCCACGCGCTGCACGCCGTGCTCAGGAAGCGCGGGCTCGCGACCGCGGTGGGTGACGAGGGCGGCTTCGCGCCGGACCTGCGCTCCAACGAGGAGGCGCTCCAGGTGCTGCTCACCGCCATCGAGGCCGCCGGCTACCGGCCGGGCGAGCAGGTGGCGCTCGCGCTCGACGTGGCGGCGAGCGAGCTGTGGCAGGACCAGGGCGGCGGCTACGTGCTCGAGGGCGAGGGCGGCAAGAAGCTCACGAGCGCGCAGATGGTGGACTGGTACGCCGAGCTGTGCGAGCGCTACCACATCGTGAGCATCGAGGACGGGCTCGACCAGAACGATTGGAGCGGCTGGGAGCAGTTGACGCGCAAGCTCGGCGACAAGGTCCAGCTCGTGGGCGACGACCTGTTCGTGACCAACGTCACCCGGCTCGGCCGCGGCATCCGCGAGCGGATCGGCAACTCCATCCTCGTCAAGGTGAACCAGATCGGCACGCTCACCGAGACGCTCGCCGCCGTCCAGATGGCGCAGCGGGCCGGCTGGACCGCGGTCATCTCGCATCGCTCGGGCGAGACCGAGGACGTGACGATCGCCGACCTGGCCGTGGCCACGAACGCCGGCCAGATCAAGACCGGCTCGCTCTGTCGCACGGACCGGGTGGCGAAGTACAATCAGCTCCTGCGCATCGAGGAGCAGCTCGGCGCGAGCGCGGCCTACCCCGGGCGCGCCGCGTTCCGCGCGCTGCGCTGAATGGCGTTCAGCGATCCGGCATCCGCGGCTCCCCCACGGCCCGCTCGGCTCGGCATCCTGCCTCGCTCTCGCTGCATCCAGTCGCGCCTCACGCCTTCCCTGGCTTCGGCGCTCCTCGGACGCACCGCGGGTGAGCCGCGGATGCCGGATCGCTGAAACTCATCCAGGGCGCGCCCCGGCACGGACGGCCGGGGTGGGCGGCGCCACAGGGAGGTCCCGCATGAAGCCGCGCGATCGCAGCCGCCGCTTCTTCGCCCGCCCACTGGGCGGCGCGCTCCAGGCGCACGCCTGGCACGTCCCGCGCTGGCTGTGGCTGCTGGCGGCGCTGTGGCTGGCGTGGGTCACGGTGCTCTCGGACCACAGCTTCTGGCGGATCGCCCAGCTCCGGCGGCAGATCGCGCAGGCCGAGCTGGACACGCGCGAGCTCAAGCGCGCGACGGAGGAGATCGAGGCCCAACTCCGCGACCCGTACTCGCGCCGGTTCCGCGCCGAGGAGATCGCCCGCACGCAGCACGGCTGGGCCGCGCCGGACGAGGTCGTCTACCGCTTCCGCGGCGACGCCGCGCAGGGCGACACGGCGCGCTGAACTCTCGGCGAGCGGCCCCGCGCGGGGGCCCGCTAGAAACCGATGCCGGCCGACATCCGGAGGCCGACGCCGCTCACGTCGAGCGTGAACGGCTTGCCCGTGACGGGGTTCAGCACCACCTGCCGGGTCTGCTCGTCGATGAAGTCGGTGAGCACGCCGCTCCGGTACATGCCCGAGAGCATGATCGAGTAGCGCGAGGCGAAGAACATGTGCACGCCGCCCTCGGCGTAGTAACCCGTGCCGTCCTGCGTGGCCGAGCGCTTGAACGAGCCGCCGAGCTGCGCCGTGGTGGTGGAGTCGGTGCCCGAGAGCGCCTGCAGGAACTCGGTGCGCGAATGGGTGTACTGGACCATCCCGCCGCCCCAGAAGACGCGGGCCTGGAAGTCGCCCTGGTTGTAGGGCTGCAGGTAGTAGCTCGCGCCCAGGTGCACCGGGACGGTGATCAGGTCCGCGCGTATGTTGATGGCGGTGACCAGCGCCGGCAGGTACTCCTTGGCGGACTTGGCGCGCAGGTGGCCGACGCCGGCGTTCAGCGACAGGTTGCGCGTGATGAAGTAGCGCAGCTCGGCGTCGAACAGGATCGTGAATCTCACCTTCTCGAGCGGCTCGAAGCCGCGCGGCGCCGGTGTCAGCAGGGTGCGGCTGTACCAGTCGAGGCCCTGGTTGAAGTCCTCGGCGTTGATGGAGGTGGGCACGGCCGAGAGGGCGAGGTTGAGCCGGTGCACCTCGGCCGCGGCGCGCGCCGCCGAGGGCGCGAGGAGACCGGCCAGGACGAGGGCCAGGACGGCGAACCGGGAGCGCGACAACGGGACCTCCATGCGATTTCGGGGCGATCGGCCCGGAAGACAGGGCCCGGTCAAGGCGGGCCAGCATACCCAGCCCCGGAACCACGCCGCAACCGTCTGCTCCGCAGGCGCTTGAGCGCGCATGCCGGCCAGGCTCCCTTGACAGTCCGCACGCTGCGGACCTATGTTGGACCTGTCTGATGCGGGGTGGAGCAGCCTGGTAGCTCGTCGGGCTCATAACCCGAAGGTCGCTGGTTCAAATCCAGCCCCCGCTACCAATCCGAGGCCTGTCGGTTCGCCGGCGGGCCTCGACCCTTTTCAGGCAGGGCGCGGGTTCGACGAGCTGCGACTCACAGACGCTCTACATCCACTGTGGGGCGGCCAGGCGCTGATGCTCATCAGCTCGAAGCGGCCCCGTTGATCCTCGCGGCCTCGCGGCGAACTGCGTCGTCCGACAGCCGCGCGTACATCTGGGTGGTCACGACGGAAGCGTGACCGAGGATCTGCTGCAACGCCGGCAGGCTACCTCCGGCCTCGATCCATCTGCAAGCGAAAGTGTGACGGAGCTGGTGGACGTGGAACCGGCTGACCCCCGAGCGCCGGCGGACCACCTTGGCGAACGAGCTGCTGGCCCCCTCCGAGAACGGCACCAGGCGGCCGGCCCGGGAGGCGAGCTCGCGGGCGAGGCTCGCGGCGAGCGGGATACGTCGGACCCGCGACGACTTCGTCCGCGCCACGACGAGCATCCCGTGGATCAGGTCCTCCCCGTGCGTACGGCATAACTCACCCCACCGCATGCCGCTGCCGAGCCCCAGCCGGACGACGAACGCGTGGGGTTCGGGGATTGCGAGGATGCCCGTGACCTCGTCGTCCGAGAGCCGGTCGGGAGGGGTCTCCTGGATGCGCGGCATCACCCGCCTGGGGAACGGGGAGCGCTCGAGCTGACCGGTCTCGGCGCACCAGCCGAGGAGGCAGCGGAAGTCGGTCAGCAGGTGGCGCACGGACCGCGGCGCCAGGCCACGTCGTTCGAGGTCCAGGCGATACCTGCGGACCGTGTCCGGGCGGACCGCCGCGAGCGGCAGGTCCCCCACGAACGGTGCCAGGTAGTCCCTCACCCGCTGAGCCGCCATGCTCACGTTCTTCGCGCTCCTCGCCGTGGCCACGTACACGCGGATCCATTCTGCGGCCACCTGGACGACCGACGCTCCCGGACCCATGGTCTCGAGCATCGCCTTCGCTTCCCAGGGGGCTGCGCCCGAACGCGGGGGGAGGCGCCGGGGCACGCGGGCACCCTAGGCCAGGGGCGTGGCCGGCGTCAATCGTTTTTTTGCTATTCTGCGGGGGCAGGCTATGTCACGCTGAGGGAGGCGAAGGGGCCGGCCCGCCGCTCGCGTAGCTTCCGGGTGCGGGAGTAGGCTGCCCGGACCACCGACTCCGCCTGGCCGACGCACTCGGCGTAGAGCTCGAAGAACCGGTCGGGCGGCGATCGGAACACCGCGCGCTCGAAGGCGCCGATGGTCGTGACGTCGCGAGGGAACCGACGTCGGGCGAAGAACGCCGCGATCTTCGCGGCCGTCAGGGATCCCGGAGCGCTCTTCCGGAGCTTCGTCACTGGCGTGTTGAGCACCACCGCGTTGTAGCACCCACACGGAAGCTGGGCAAGTGAGAAGGGGGAATCGGCTGTGTCATCCAGCAGAGTGGCCGTTGTAATCCTCGTGACAATCGCTGGCACCACGGCTTCATGCGGAATTGGCGAACAACCAGTCCCCGTGAAGGGGCAAGTCTTCATTGTGACCAATGCGCGAATTGCGATGAAGCTGCCTCTGGTCGAGGTGCTCGCCATTGAGATGAGGCTCGCGTTGCGACACATAGACAGCGTGAGAACCGCGCGAGAGCACCACACCGAGCTGGCCCTCAGAGAGCTAGACAGCCTCCAGCGAGCCCTTTCAAATCAGCGGGCCCAACTAGGATTCCTCCGCAGCACTCGTGCAGACTGGACGACGAGATACATCAAGAACGAAATCAGCACTGAGGAGTGGCGCGCCGGAGACCCGGTTGTGAACCGAGCGACGTGGACTACGAGGGCGACACAGGACTCCGTCAAAGCCGCTACAACGAAGTTGCAGCTCGTTCGGTCTGACGATCACTTCTTCAAGAACCTTCCACCCTCGTCTTCCGTCGCAAAGACGGATGCTGATGGCAATTTCACGCTACGCCTCCCACCGAAGGCGAAGGCTGCCATTTTCGCGCGCGCTGAACGACTGGCGTTCTCGAGCTTAGAGACATACCGCTGGATTGTTCCGATCGTGGTTGGAACGGACACAGTGGAATCTCTCTTGCTGACGAACGACAACTTGCTGGAGGCGTCCTTGCTCCCGACGCGAGCGAGCTGGAAGTAGTCTGCTAGCGCGTCGGTTCAGAAGTGAATGACCAGACGAACGCAACGAGCCAGCCGAGGATGGTCCAACCGGCGAGAAAATTTAGAGCGATGATGGCCATCCGATTGTGGTGCCCTCGGTAGCCAGCCACCACACCAGGCAGCATGTACAGACAGAAGATAGCTGCCCAGAACAACGCGAGCATCACGCCTCCAGGGATGCGGCCGGGGATTGAACTCCAGCTCTCGCTGTTGAAGGTCCAAAAGGCTGAGAAAAGCCCGCTTGGGATCAGCGCCAATAGGAAACAGGCCTTCAGGACGCTCCAGCGTTCATGGTCGACAGCTTGCTGGGGACCGCTGTTGGTGACGCTCACACGAGGCCTCCCTTCAAACCTATCTCAGCTCTCGCTCGGTTCAACAACGCCCATGTGCTCAACGCGCCCGTCAGGAAGCTACGCGAGGACGCTCCCGGCTCGCTGACCGCTGCGCACGTGACGGCGTTCTTCAGTCATTGCCCTCGCCACACGAGCGAGTGAGGACTTGAGGAGTTCGTCATGTTGTCGTTGTTCAACAAGACCGACTCGGAGCTGTCGACGTGTTGAGGCAATCGGACAATCCAGAAGTAGCGCTCGTCCTCGAGTCCTATGCTGCGGTCCGCCGTCGCGAACAGCACAAAGCGTCGCCCAATCGGAAGCTTCATGCTGAATCTGCCATCAGCGTTCGTTCGGGCCACCGCGCTCGGTGTAGGCAGATTGGCGAATGCCCATGCCTCATCGTCCTCTAGACCGCGAACCAATTGCCGCAGCTGACCGAGGCGTCGCTGTAGTTGATCGCGTCGCTCATTTGCTCGGGTTACCGCCGGATCGCCAGTAATAAACTCGTCGAACGTGATCTCATCGCGGTCATACTTGGCCTTCCACTCAGGCGTCAGGCCGTTCATTCTGGCTATCTCCGCAAGCGTCCTCCTGAGCGCTGCCTCTACCCGAGGGCGTTCTGCTCGCGCGCTGGCCAGAAGCGAATCGCGAAGGCTTCGTCGCTCCCGAACAAGTGCGGTGGCCACTGAGTCTTCAAAGGCGAGGACATCGACCAGGGGCAGTCGGATTGCACTTCGGGATTGTGTGACGACGAACATCTCCCCGCTGAGCATCTCGAACTCCGGCGGAGGTGGTAGCTCGCGGCGTTCGTTGCGCTGACACGAGCCCAGAGCATTGATCCAGAGCAGCGCGATTCCAATAGTGAGCGCTGATCCAGTGAAGGCGTTGACGCGCATGAGTTCTCGCTTGCCCGACCCGTCGCGTAATGCTACAAGGCCAGGGTGCTCAATACGCCCGTGACGAAGCTGCGCAAGGAGGCTCCCGGCTCTCTGACCGCGGCGCAGGTGGCGGCGTTCTTCCGGCGCAGGAGGTTCCCGCGTGGCCGCAGTACGATCGACGCCTTCGAGCGCGCGACGTTCATCCGACCTCCCGACCGCTTCTTCGAGCTCTACGCCGAGTGCGTCGGCGTCCCGGTCGAACGGGTCCGGGCAGCCTACTACCGCACCCGGGCGATGCGCGAGCGCGGGACGGGCCCCTTCGCCACCGCCATCGTGGCATAGCCGCGCCCCCTCCTAATAGCAAAAAAGCTATTGACGCCCGGCCGCCGGCTCGCCTAGCCTGTCGTCAGGCCAGTGCGGACATCCCCCCATTCGTCGCCGGCCCGCCCCCTGGATCGCGAGGACTATGCTCGAGCCCCTCGGTTCGAGTGAGACCGTCGCCCAGGTGGCCGCACGCTGGATCTGGCTGTACGTGGCCACGGCACGGAGCGCGAAGAACATGGGCATGGCGGCTCAACGGGTTCGGGACTTCCTGACGCCGTTCATGGGCGACCTACCTCTCGACGAGGTCCGCCCCGACACGGTGCGCCGGTACCGCCTGCACCTGCACGATCGAGGCCTCGCCCCGCGCACCGTGCGCCACCTGCTCGCCGACCTCCGATGCCTCCTGGGTTGGGCGACCGAAGGTGAGCTGCTCGCCCGGTCCCCATTCCCCCGGCGGGTGATGCCGCGCGTCCAGGAGGCCGCTCCCGACCGCCTGAGCGACGCCGAGGTCATGGCCATCCTCGCCATCCCGGAGCCGCAGGCCTTCGTGGTCCGGCTCGGGCTGGGGACGGGGCTCCGGTGGGGGGAACTCTGCCGGATGCGCCGTGAGCACGTCGAGCACGGGATGCTCGTCGTGGAACGGACGAAGTCGTCGAGACTTCGACGCGTCCCCCTGTCCTGGGCGCTCTCGCGGGAGATCGAGCTCCGGACCGGGCGCCTGGTGCCTTACTCGGAGGGCGCCACCAGCTCCTTCGCCAAGGTCGTGCGCCGGTACTCGGGCGTGGCACGGTTCCACGTCCACCAGCTCCGTCACACTTTCGCTTGCAGATGGATCGAGGCCGGGGGTAGCCTGCCGGCGTTGCAGCAGATCCTCGGTCACGCTTCCATCGTGACTACCCAGATGTACGCGCGGCTGTCGGACGACGCAGTTCGTCGCGAGGCCGCGAGGATCAACGGGGCGAGCTACGATCAGAGGGTGGGTAAAAAGCTGAAGGCGACGTAACCTTCCGGTGGCTAGCAACCACCACGGGCAGACGCCCGCAACG
>Ga0187892_10003650_pt1 | contig 27624 bp, 21 predicted proteins | sample MA1701073metaG_FD_139345 | JGI IMG/M metagenome (GOLD analysis project Ga0187892, IMG submission 139345) | Bio-ooze microbial communities from a basaltic lava cave in the Kipuka Kanohina Cave System on the Island of Hawaii, USA - MA170107-3 metaG ... | reverse complement strand
GCGCTCGCGCGCGCCCAGCCGGCGCTCGCGCGGCACCGGCGCCGGGGAGCGACGCGGCTGGATCGAGTACAGGTCGGGGCGCTCCTGGCGGCCGATCTCGAGCACGTCCTCGAACCCGGCCGTGGTCACGAGCGTGACGCGCGCGCCTTTCCGCTCGAGGAGCGCGTTCGTGGCCACGGTCGACCCGTGGCGGACGCGCGTCCCGCGGCCGGCGCCGGCGCGGCGCAGCGCCTCGAGCACGGCGGCCGCCGGCTCGCGCGGCGTGGAGGGCAGCTTGAACGCGACCCGGCGCCCGCCGCGCCACGCCACCACGTCGGTGAACGTGCCGCCGGTGTCCACGCCGACCGCCGCCGCGGCAGCCTCCGCCGCGCGGGCGCGGCGGGGCGCGCGGGCGTTACGCCGCGGGCTCCGGCCGGGCACGCTTGCGCCAGCGCTCGAACAGGAAGAGCAGGCCGATCACGACGATGATCGCGAGCAGCACCCACGGGGGCACCGGGAACTCGTGACCGAGCCAGGCGAGCAGCGCGAAGTAGGGCACGCCCCCGAGCAGCACGGCGAGGAAGTAGCGCGGCAGCGGGTAGCGCCCGGCGGCCGCGACCAGCTTGATGGGGCCGTCCGGGATCGGCGTCGCGCGCGCGAGCAGGATGGCGAGGAACGACGCCGAGGGCGACTGCGCCAGCGCCTTCTGGACCTTTTCGCGCGACGGCGTGAACCGCCGGGCCCACACCCAGTCGGAGGCGAGGATCCAGCGGAAGATCGTGAGCTGCACCGTGCTGCCGGCGCCGGCCGCGAACGCCCCGAACACGCCCACTTTCCACGGCTCGAAGTGCGGCGCGTAGGCGAGCAGCAGCGGCGTCGTGAACGAGGAGATCGTGGCGTTGTCCACGAACAGGAGCACGCACAGCACCGGCAGCGAGATCTCGGGCGGGGCCGCGCGGACGAGGTCGGACCAGAACGAGAGGATCAAGCCTGGCACGGGGCCTCCGGTGGGTCAGCTGCGGGGTTCACGAGCGAGGCGGCACACTGACGCACGCGCGCGGCCGCGGCAACCTCCCCGCGCGGCGGCCGCGGACGGCGCTCCGGGGCGCGGCGCGCGGCCCGGGAGGTTGTTAGCCGATCACCTGCGCGCCGCTCCCGGAGGCCGGCGGCGGGGGCGGCGGCACGTCGCTCGATCCCGCGCCCGCGGGCCGCATCCGCGACCACCAGGTCTGCAGGCTCCGGCGGCGGTACTCGCCGCGCACGAGCGCGCCGGCGCCGAGCGTGCCGAGCCCGAGCGCGATCACGAAGTACATGAACTTGAGCAACCCGCCCAGGACCCCGAACAGCGGCACGATCTGGAACAGATCGGCCACGATGCGCATGCCGTGCAGCGCGATCGCGCCCCAGACCACGGCCTGCATGAGCGTCGCCGTCCCCTGCCGGAAGCGCGGGTAGAGCCGGCCGCCGAGCACGCCGTAGCCGACGATGCTCCCCCACAGCGCCGCGAGCACGAAGAACGCGACGTAGCCCACGGCCACGGCCGCGGCGAGCGGGATGCCGATGATGGTGATGCAGAGGATCGCCATCACCAGCGCCAGCGCGATCACGCTCGGGATGATGAGCGCCCACAGCAGCAGGCCGATCAGGAACGACGGCCCCGGCTCCTGCCGGATCGTCTCCAGCGCGCCGCGGGTGCGCTCGGGCGCCAGCTTCACGAATGCCCACGCGAAGCCGAGCATGATGAGCAGGCCGACCGCGTGGACCACGATCTGCACGCCGGTGCCGACCACGGCCAGCATCGGGAACAGGAACTTGGCGCCGGGCGTGCGCGGGGCGGTGACGCGCTGGCCGCCGACGTGCGAGCCCGGCTCCTCGCGCAGCGTGCCGCCGATGCAGACGACGTCGCCCTCGACGCTCGCGCTGGATCCCAGGTGCAGGTCGCCGCCCATGGCCGAGACGTTGCCGGTGACGCGGCCGCGGATCTCGATGTCGCCGCCGAAGGCCACCACGTCGCCCTCGACCACCTGGTCGGGGCCGATCGTGATGTCGCTCCCGAAGCGGACCATGTCGCCGCTGGTGGAACGGATCTGCGGCGGCTCGGGCGGCTCCTGGGGCTCGGGCACGACGAGCACCTCGCCCGCGGTGTCGGCCCCGGCGCGGGCGGCGGCGCGGCGCTCGGCGCGCGTCTCGCTCCGCTCCCAGGCCGCGGCGCTCTCGGGGAGGACGGGCCGGAAGCGCATGCTGCGCTGCTGGGCGCCGGAGGGCCCGGGCAGCGCGAACAGCGCCGCAAGGGCCGCCAGGGCGCAGAGGACCGTCCATCTGCCGCTCGGGAGTCTTCGCATCACCGGGATCCTCCGCACTGGACGCCTCCCCTTACGGCGCCGAGCCCGGCCGGGTTGCCGGCCGGGCGCAAAAACCGAAGGGGAGTCGCGTCTTGCGCGACCCCCCCGCGATCATGGACAACTCGGCCGCGCGTCAGTGAGGCGCCGCCGCCGTATCCGCCATCATGGACGACGAGGTGTCCGCCATGGTCGAGGTCTCGGCGGGTGGTGCCGGAGCCTCCTGGGTCTGCTGGGCCTGCTGGCCGCAGCCCAGGGCGGTGACCGCGAGAGCCAGCGTCAGGAACGCCAGGGCAAAGAGCTTACGCATCGTGTGCACGTTCACCTCCTCTCACGTCGCCGGGCCCGGTCTCCGCCGGTCCCCGGCCGTGTGATCTGTCTCGTATCGAGTTCGGGAATCAGAAGAAAACACCACTGCTTGCGAGCGGTGTCGAGCCGGCGGCGTCCCTGCGCGGTGGTGAGATGACGGGAATGGGGCGCGCGCCCGGCGGCCGTCCCTCCGAAGCGAGTGGCAGGCTAGGGATGGCGCCCCGGCTTGTCAACCTCCGCTCCGGCCACGTAGCCGGCCCGGGCTGGTCGCCGTGGAGCGTACTCAACTCGTTGTCCGACAACGGGTTGTCGCTGAGCCTCCGGTTCGCGCGGCTCCCGCGCGGCGCCCGCGCTCGGACTCGCGTCTCAGGAGGCGCCGAGGGCGTACTCCAGGTCTGCGCGCAGGTCGGCGACGTCCTCGATGCCCACCGAGAGCCGCAGCAGCCCGTCCGCGAATCCCATCGCCAGTCGCCGCTCGCGCGGCACCGACGCGTGCGTCATGGAGGCCGGGTGGCAGACGAGGCTCTCGACCCCGCCCAGGCTCTCAGCCCGGGTGAAGAGTCGGAACCGGTCGAACACGGCGCGGCCCGCCTCGAGCGAGCCGTCGCCGGGGACGATCGAGATCATGCCGCCGAAGCCGCTCGCCTGGCGCTTCGCCAGCTCGTGTTGCGGGTGGCTCGGGAGCCCCGGGTAGAAGACCTTGCTGACCTTCAGATGCTTCGCCAGCATCGCCGCCAGCTCGCGCGCGTTCCGGTCGTGACGCTCCATTCTGACCGCGAGCGTCTTGGTCCCGCGGAGCGCGAGGAAGCAGTCCATCGGTCCCGGCACGGCGCCGGCCGCGTTCTGGAGGTACCGGAGCTGCTCGTGGAGCGCGTCGTCGTCCAGGCACAGCGCCCCGCCCACCATGTCGCTGTGACCGTTCAGGTACTTGGTCACCGAATGGAACGCCACGTCCGCGCCCAGCGCGAGTGGGCGCTGGAAGAAGGGCGTCATGAACGTGTTGTCCACGACCACCCGGATCCCGCGCGGGCGCGCCCGCGCCACCACGGCGGCGATGTCGGTGAGCTGCATGAGCGGGTTCGTGGGGGTCTCCACGAACACGAGCTTCGTGTTCGGCTTGAACGCGCCGGCCGCGGCCTCCACGTCGGTGGCGTCCACGAACGTGAAGTCGAGCCCGTGCCGGCGCCAGACCTTGTCGAAGAGCCGGAACGTGCCGCCGTAGGTGTTCTGGCCGCACACCACGTGGTCGCCGGCGGAGAGCGTCTGGATGAGCGCGTTCGTGGCCGCGAGCCCCGAGCCGAAGCAGAGCCCGTGCCTGGCCCCCTCGAGCGCCGACAGGTTCCGCTCCAGCGCGGCGCGCGTGGCGTTGTGCGTGCGCGCGTACTCGTAGCCCTTGTGCTTCCCGAGCGCCTCCTGGGCGTACGTGCTCGTCTGGTAGATGGGCGTCATCACCGCGCCCGTCGTGGGGTCGGGCTCCTGCCCGCCGTGGATGGCGAGCGTGCCGATGCCCGCCTTGGGATCCAGGTGCGCCATCACTCGCCTCCCGCGATGAACTGGAGCATGTCGAAGCGGGTGAGGATGCCGGTGACGCCGCCGTCCCCGCGGACGAGCACCGCCGCGCTGCGCGAGGCGAGGAGCTTCGCCACCACGTCGGCCGGCTCGGTGGCGCTCACCACCGGGAGTGGCGCGCCCATGATGGCGTCGAGCGAGCGCTCGAGCGAGGTCGGGTCGGCGAGTGCGGTCTTCAGCACCTCGCCCTCTTCCAGCGTGCCGACGACGTCGGCGCCGCGGAACACCGGGAGCTGCGAGACCTCGTGCTCCTGGATGAGCGCGAGTGCCCGCTTCAGGGGCTCGCCCGACTCGACCCGGATGAGTGTGCGGAGCCGCGGCGGCTTGCCGGTGGCGATGCTCCCCACGCGCACGTCCGCGGCGCGCAGCAGGTGGTTGTCGCGCATCCACTCCTCGTTGTGCACCTTGGAGAGGTAGCGCTCGCCCGTGTCCGGGAGCAGCACCACGACCAGGTCCTTGGGCCCGCACCCGCGCGCCACCTCGAGCGCCACCCAGGCGGCCATGCCGCCCGAGCCGCCCGTGAACAGGGCCTCTTCACGCGCGAGCGTGCGCGTCAGGTTCAGGCCGTCGTGGTCGGTGCAGGCGAGGATGCGGTCCACCACCGAGAAGTCCGTGGCGGTGGGGATGAAGTCCTCGCCCACGCCCTCGATCTTGTAGGTGTGCGCCTCGCCGATCTTCCCCGTCTCCTTGTAGTGCTTGAGGATCGAGCCCACCGGGTCGGCGCCGATCACCTGGATCTTCTCGTTCATCTTCTTGAGATACCGCCCCGCGCCGGTGATGGTGCCGCCGGTGCCCATGCCGGCCACGAAGTGCGTGATCCGGCCCTTGGTCTGCTCCCAGAGCTCCGGGCCCGTGGTCTTGTAGTGCGCGTCCGGGTTCGCGGGGTTGTGGTACTGGTTCATGAGCACCGCTCCCGGGCGCTCGCTCTCGATCCGCTTGGCCACGTTGTAGTAGCTGTCCGGATGTTCCGGTGCCACCGCGGTCGGGCTCAGGAACACCTCGGCGCCGAAGGCCTTCAACAGGTTCACCTTCTCGCTCGAGACCTTGTCCGGCATGCAGAACGCGGCGCGGTAGCCCTTCACCGCCGCCACCATCGCGAGCCCGAGCCCGGTGTTGCCCGACGTGCACTCGACGATTGTGCCGCCGTGCTTGAGTCTCCCGTCCTTCTCGGCCGCCTCGACCATGGCGAGGCCGATCCGATCCTTCACGCTCCCGCCGGGATTGAACGCCTCGACCTTGGCCAACACCGGGCACGGCAGGTCGCGCGCCACCTTGCGCAGGCGGACGAGCGGCGTGCGCCCGACCGTGTCGAGGATGGATTCGAAGTATTGGACGCCCTCGAGGACGTTGGTCACGGCATCGCTCCGCGTGAAGGGGAGAACGCGATGGGAGCGGCCGGCGCGCCCCGGGGCACCCACGCGAAGCGTGGGTCCACCGCCTGGGGGCCGCATGCTCTGGGCCGGAGCCAAGGTAGGGGGCGCACGCGGCGCGTGCAAGCGTGCGGAAGCACGAAACCCCCGCGACCGATCTCGGTCGCGGGGGCCTCGCACGCGGGCCGGGCGGCCGCTACTTCATCGCGCCGGCCTTCATCTTCTCCTTCGCCGGATTCGGCGGCAGCGTCGGCAGCGAAGCCGGTGTCTTGTGCACGATGTGCGGCTGGAAGATGGCGAAGTCGAACGCCGGGCTCGTGCTCGGAGTGTGGCAGGTGCGACAGGTGGCCTCGGTCACCTTGACCGAGTGCGTCGGCATGGCCTCGTGCTGGGTGCCCATGCCATGGCAGTTCTCGCACTGGACGTTGCCGAGCTTGGCCGCGTCGTCCGCGGTCTTGAACCCGCCCGGCTGGTGGTAGCCCACGACGTGGCACGGCACGCAGTCGGGCGTGGACTCCTTGTTGATGTCCACGAGCGTCTTCCACGCGCGCGCGTGGCTCGTGGTGAGCCACTGCTGGTGCTCGGGCTGGTGGCAGCGCTGGCAGACCTCGGAGCCCACGTAGTGGTCCGCCGAGGCCTTCTGCCCCTGGCCCTCGCCGCCGGTCTGGAGCTGCGCCTTCGCCGCGCGCTCCTTCTCGAGCTTCCGCATCTTGTCGTTGAACGCGTCGTTGAAGCTCTTCATCATCTGCAGGATCTCGGCCTTCTCCTTGACCTCGGGCCCGAGCACGAACACGTCGTTCTCACCGGTCTGCATGCGCTTGTCGGGGCCGAGCGTGACGAGCGTGCGGCCCAGGTTCTGGCCCTTCTCGCCGCCGTAGCAGGCGATCGTGTTGTTGATCATCCGGCCCTTCTGGATGAGCGGCACGTTGCGCCCGGTGATCACCACGTCGATGCCGTCCACGGCGGTCACCAGGTCCTCGCTCTCGACCTTGCCAAGCTGGGACAGCAGCACGACGACGTGCGCGCCCTTCTTCCGCAGCTCCGCCAGCACGCGCGCGGCGGCCTTCGCCGGCTCCTCGAGCGTGAGCGAATCGCGCGAGGGGCCCAGGTCCACCTTGTCGCTCGTGAGCGAGAACACGCCCACTTGCACGCCGCCCTTCTTCACGAGCAGGTACGGCGGGAACAGCGTCTTCTTCGTGCCCTTGTCCCAGACGTTCGCGCTGGTCATCGGCAGCCGGCTGCGGCGCTGCTGCGCCAAGAGCCAGGCGCGGCCGTATTTCAGCTCGCGCTCGCTCAAGCCCACGGCGTCGGTGCCGAGCAGCACCATGCCGTCCATGAGGAACCAGGCCCGGTCGCGGTAGAGGCTGTCCGCCTGCTCCGGGAAGAAGCCGCCGGCGTCCACGAGCAGGACCTGCCCGTACTCGGCCCTGATGCTGTCCGTGAAGCTCGCCCGCCGGGCGAGACCCCCCTTGGGGGTGTGTCAACCGCAGGGCTCGTTCTCGCCCTTGACGTCGGTCGTGGACAGGATGACGAGCTTTCCGGGCTCGAGGACCTTTCCGGGCGAGGCGGCGCCGAGCAGGGCCGCGGCGAGCGCCAGCGCCACCAGCGCGGCGAGAAGTCGGGATCGGGAAGACATCATGGTCGGCGTCGGTCCTCCGGGAGATGCGTGTCCGGCCCCGGTCGCGGGGCCGGATCGGTTTGGCAACGGACTACTGTAGCAGCAAGTATCGGCCGGTCAAGGTCAAGTCCTCGTGCAACTTGCGACAGACCGGCGCGGACCACGAACCGCGAGCCGAAGGAGCCGGAACCGCGCCGACCGCAAGGAGCAAGCCCTGCCCTCGCCGCAGTCGTGTCCAGACGACACGTCGAGGCGAGGGCAGGGCTCGCGGCGCCGCGGACGGCGCGGGGCCGGCTCTTGCAGGCCGCGGGCTCGTGGTCCGCTCCGGTCATGGGGCTTGGGGGGTTGCCGCGGCGGGCGTCTGGGCATGTTTCACGTGCCGGTCGAACCACTCGAGCGCGCGCGCCCAGTAGTCGAACACCGTCTCGCGCGCGGCCGGGCCGTGGTCCTCGTACGGGTACTCGATGAGCTGCACCGGCTTGCCGAGGCCGTTGAGCGCCTCGTAGAGCCGCTGGCTCTGCATCGGGTGCGTGCCCACGTTCGTGTCGTCCAGGTTGTGGAGCAGCAGGAGCGGCGCCTCGATCTGGTCGGCGTGCATGAAGGGCGACATGGCGAGGTAGGTGTCGCGCGCCTCCCACAGGTTCCGCGTCTCGGCCTGGAACGTGAACGGCGTGAGCGTGCGGTTGTACGCCCCGTCGCTCGCCACGCCGGCGCGAAAGAGCCGGGTGTGTGCGAGGCAGTTGGCGGTGGAGAACGCGCCGTACGAGTGTCCGCCCACGCCGATCCGGGCGCGGTCGGTGAAGCCGCGCTTCACGCACTCGTCCACCGCGGCCTGCGCGGAGCGCCGGAGCTCGGCCACGTACTGGTCGTTCGTGCCGACGATGGCGAGGTCGGGGCGCACCACCGCGTAGCCCTGCGTCACCAGCACCTCGGGGTTCAACGGGCTCTGCGATGGGAAGCGGTGCGGCGAGGTGCGGTTCTCGGACGCCGCCTGCGCCGAGCGGAAGTCGTTGGGGTAGATCCAGAACACGGTCGGGAGTGGCGGCGAGCCCGGTTTCCAGTCGGCGGGCAGCACGACCTCGGCGTTGAGCGTCACCCCGTCGTCGCGCTGGAACGTGAACTGCTGCCGCTGCGCGCGCGAGAGCGCCTCGGCGGGGTTCGTGAACGCGGTCACCGCGCTCGCCCGTGACCCTCTGGCACGGCGCAGGAACCAGTTGGGCGGCTCGCTCGCGGTCTGCCGGAGCGTGAGGAAGCGCTTCGCATCGGCGGTGATCAGCGTGACCGGCGACTCGAGCCGGGAGCCGTCGCTCTCGAAGAGCCGTGCGGGCTTCCCGCCCTCGAACGGGCAGCGGTCCAGGAACGGGCGCTGGCCGCCGGCGCGGTGGCCCTCGCCGAAGCGGTAGAAGTGCCTGCCGTCCGGGCTCACCCACGCGACCTGCGCGTGGCCCGCGGACTTGAACGCCGCGTTCCCGGGGTCGTCGTAGGCGCCCTCGCTCGAGCGGAGCACGAGTGTCCGGCCCTTGGATGGGTCGCGCGCGTCGAGCCACGCCTGGCGCTCGGCGCGGCGCGGCCGGTAGCCCTCGTAGAGAAGGAGCTTCGCGCCGTCCGCGGTGAACGCCATGCCCTGGAGCGGGAACCTGGAGCGAGCCACCTCGGCAGCCTTGCCGGTGAACGGCGCGTCGAGCTTCATGATGCGGTCATGCCCTGGCGGCGGCAGCGCCGTGTCGCGGACCGCGGCCTGCGCCGAGGCGCCGGGCGTGTCCTCCCACAGCGCGAACCAGAGCGAGCGCGAGTCGGGCGCCCAGGTCAGGTTCCGGGGGCCGAGCGAGGAGACGCTGGCCACGGCGCTCCGGTCGTTCAGGGGCGCGTCGCCGAGCACGATGGGCCCGCCCACGCCGGACGCGCTCAGCGGCCACAGCTCGACGCGCCGCGGGAACAGGTACGACGGGAAGCCGAGCGGCACGGGCTCGACGTAGCGCTGAACGACCAGGTGCGACTCGTCGGGCGCGAGGCCCCACGAGGCGAACGCCATCGGAGCGCCGAGCTTCTTCACGCCGCCCGGGGCGCCCCCGCCGGCCGCCCCGACCGCCACGAGCGCGAGCTGCGCGGTGACCGTGGCGACGAAGCGTGCCTGCTCCTCGGGCGTCTTGAGCACGTCGCGCGCGGTGCGCTGCGCCGTGGCGCGTCCGGCGCCGACGCGCACGGACGGACCCTCGGGCACGCGCGAGCCCTCGCCCGGGATCGCGGCGCCCCCGGGCACGAGCGAGGCGTAAACGCCCAAGCCGTCATTCGCCCACTCCAGCACGCCGCTCACCGTCTGGAGCCGGACCCCCGGCAACCGCCGGGCGGCTCCGGTCGCGGCCTCCACGACCCACAGCTCGCTGCCGCCCCGGGCGAACGCCGCGCACGCGACGCGGTCGCCCTGCTGCGACCAGCGGACGGTGCCGAGCCGCACGTCGGCGGGGAGCTTCGCGCGCACCTGCGCGCCATCGGCGACCCGGTAGAACGTGAGTCCTGCCGCCGCGTTCTTGAGCCCGTTCCGGTGCGCCCACAGCTCCGGCAGCACCTCGAGCCCGGCGAGCTTCGCCACCGGCTCGGCGAGCGTCTCGATGGGGATGAGCGAGCGGAGGTCGGGGACCGCGAGCCAGGCGCCGTCGGGCGAGGCGTTCGGCGCACCGCGCGGCACGCGGGGCGCGGTCAGCAGGTCGGCGATGACGGGCGGCGGCGTGCGGTACTGCGCGTCGCCGGCGGCGGGCGACGGCGCGGCGGCGAGCGCCGAGGTCGTGGCGCACAGCAACAGCGCGAGCGGGACGAGGCAGCGCGGGCGCATGGGAGGTCTCCTCGCGGATCGCCCGGCGGAGCCGGGCCGGTCTCGTGCGGACGGGATGGCGGACGTGCGGCGCAGACTGTAGCGCCGCCGGCCGGGCGCAAACCAGCCCGCATGCGGCCGCCGCGCCGCTCGGATAGTCTGTGCGACCCATGAAGACCTTCGAGACGCTCACCGAGAGCGAGTGGACCGGGGTGGACCGGGTCCGGGAGCTGATCGCCGAGGGGGAGCTGGAGACCGCCCGCACGGCGCTCGACGCGCTGCTGCGCCGCCGCCCGGACCACCCCGACCTGCGCATCGAGGACGCCACGCTCCGGCTCGAGGAGGGCGAGCCGCACCGGGCGCTCGCCGCGCTCGAGGGCGCCGAGCGCGCGGCCGACCCGGCCCAGTACTTCTACCTGCGCGCCGCGGCGTTCCACGAGCTCTCGCGCTTCGCCGAGGCCGAGGCCGACGCGCAGCGCTCGGTGGCGATCCACTCGGGCTACGCCATGGCGCACGACCTGCTCTCGCGCGTCCGCGAGCACCTGGGCGACGAGAAGGGCGCCGCCGAGGAGGCCGAGGCCGCGAACGCGCTGGACCCCGAGGACTTCCCGCTTCCGCTCGAGGTGAGCGACGAGGCCTTCGACGCGCTGGTCGAGAAGGCCGTGGCGGAGTTGCCCGAGAAGGTCCGCGACCAGCTCAAGGACGTGCCGGTGCTCGTCCAGCCGCTCCCGAGCACCGAGATGCTCGGGGAGGAGCAGCCGCCGCTCACGCCCGACCTGCTCGGGCTCTTCGTCGGCCGCCACGTCTTCGCCCAGCTCCCGACCGCCGTGCCCACCGCGCCGGGGGCCATCTTCCTGTTCCGGAAGAACCTGCTGCGCGCGTGCGCCGACGAGGCCGAGCTGGCCCGCGAGGTGCGGGTCACGCTCCAGCACGAGGTGGGCCACCTGCTCGGCCTCGACGAGGACGAGCTGGAGGACTGGGGCCTGGCGTAGTCTTTGGCGGAAGCGCCGACCGGGCGCCACCACGCTCGTGCAGCCTGCAACGCCCCCAGCCGGCCCGGCCGGCCCGGCCCGCACCGCTGGACGTGCGTGACTGGAGTCCGCGGCCCGGCGTTCCGATGACCCTGGGAGCATCCCGGCGAGCCGCCGCCGGCGGATGGACGAACCATCGAGGAGGACCCATGCGCGACCTGCTCGCCCGCGAGGGCGGATCCTTCAGGCTCGGGCGCTTCGCCCTGCTCACCCTGATCGCGGTCTCCACGTTCCCGGTCTCGGCCGTAGCGGCCGACGCGACGGCCTCGGCCGCGCGGCCCATCCGCGGCGGCGCCGGCCTCCGCGTCGGGAGCTGGGCCGTGCACGACCTCACCGCGCCCGCCAACGGGCGCGCCTCCGCGAGCGTCGCGGCCGAGGGCTGGCTCCAGAAGGGCCTCGACCAGAACCTCGTCATCGAGAGCACGCTCGGCTTCTGGCAGCGGACCCAGTCCGTCACCGAGCCGGGCCCGCTCGGCACGCAGACCGACCGCGAGCGGCAGACCTATCTCGTGCCCACGATGACCGCGCTCAAGCTCTACCCCATGGGCCGCAGCGCGAGCCCGTTCGAGCCCTACCTCCTCGCCGGCGGCGGGCTCGTGTTCGGTTTCGACCGCGAGAAGGTCTCGGGCACGGACCCGGGCGTGCTGCCCGGCGAGTCCACGACGCTCAACACGGGGCTCGGCCTCCAGACCGGCGGCGGCGTCGAGTGGAGCCCCGGCGGCCAGTTCGGCCTCGCGGTCGGTGGCCGCTACCAGTGGGCCTCGTTCAGCCAGCAGGTGGGTGGCCGGCGCATGTACCGCGGACCCGGCCTCTCCGCCGGCATCACCTACCGCTTCCGCTACGACTGACGCGCGACGCGCGCGGCCGGACGCCCCGCGGTCCCGTCCTCGGGTCGCGGGGCGTCCCCCTGCCCGGCGCGGCGCTACTCGATCGTCACCGTGCCCTTGATCATGTTCATGGCGCACGCGTAGTGGAGCGTGCCCGGGCTCACGCCGGTCAGGTCCACGCGCACGGGCGTATTCAGCGGCAGGTCGTACTTCTTCCCGGTCTCGGTGAACAGCGCCTCGGTGGCGCACGTGCTCTCGGTCTTGCGCGTGAACAAGATCACGGGTGCCTCGCCCCCGGCGATCACCACGTTCTCGGGCTCGAAGCCCTTGTCGGTGACGACGACGTGGATCTCCTTGGGGCCGGAGGCGGCGCAACCGGCGACGAGGGCGAGGACCACGACGGCGAGCAGACGCATGGAGGGACTCCTTCGGGTGGGACGGGCGGCGCGGACGCCGCCCTCGTGGTGCCGGGGCTCGCCCCGGCGGGGGATGGACGAGAGCTTCAACGGAATCTCCGCAGCCGCAGCGACGACGTGACCACGGACACGCTCGAGAGCGCCATGGCGAGCGAGGCGAGCATCGGGTGCAGGCCGCCGTGCCAGCCGAGCACCGGCCCCACGGCGCCCCCGGGCGAGAGGAACGGCACCAGCACGCCCGCCGCGACCGGGATCAGGACGACGTTGTAGGCGAACGCCCAGAACAGGTTCTGCCGGATCACGCGCAGCGTGCGCGCCGCGAGCCGGAGCGCGTCCGGGACCGCGGTGAGGTCGCCGCGGAGCAGCGTGAACGCGCTCGCCTCCATCGCCACGTCGCTGCCGCTCGCCATGGCGAGCCCCACGTCGGCGCGAGCGAGCGCGGGCGCGTCGTTCAAGCCGTCGCCCACCATGGCGACGCCGCGGCCGCGAGCGCGGAGCCGCTCGACCGCCGCCGACTTCTCGTGCGGCAGCACGCCGGCCAGCACGCGATCGGGGGCGATGCCCGCCTCGGCCGCGACGGCGACCGCCGTGCGCGGGTGGTCGCCGGTGATCATCCACACTTGGAACCCGCGCGCGGTCAGGTCGCGCACCACGGCCGGAGCCTCGGGCCGGAGCGTGTCGGCGAGTCCGAGGAGCCCGAGCAGCTCGCCCTGCTCGGCCACCGCGATCACGGTGCGGCCGCGCGATTCGAGTCGCTCGCGCTCGGCGGCGAGCGCGGCCTCCGAGGCGCCGAACTCGGCGAGCATCGCGCCCGTTCCGGCCACGACCGCGCGGCCGTCCACGAGCGCGTGAACGCCGCGGCCAGGCGTGGCGCCGAAGTCCTCCGGCGTGCCGGGGGCGACCCCGCGCTCGCGCGCGCCGCGCAGCACGGCGAGCGCGAGCGGGTGCTCGCTGCGCGATTCAGCCGTGGCCGCGGCGGCGAGCAGCCTCGCCTCGGGCACCCCGGGCGCGGGGACGACGTCGGTGAGCTGCGGTGCGCCGCGCGTGAGCGTGCCGGTCTTGTCGAACACCACGACGCCCACGCGCTCGGCGCGCTCCAGCGCGCCCGCGTCGCGGGCCAGGATGCCGAGCTGCGCGCCGCGTCCGGTGGCCACGACGAGCGCGGTGGGGGTCGCGAGCCCGAGCGCGCACGGGCAGGCCACGATCAGCACCGCCACGAGCCGGAGGAGCGACGTGCCCGGTCCGGCGCCCGCGAGCCACCACGCCACGAACGCCACGAGCGCCACCACGATCACCATCGGCACGAACACGGCCGCGACGCGGTCGGCGAGCCGCTGGACGTCGGCCTTGCTCGTCTGCGCGCGCTCGACCAGCGCCACCACCTGCATGAGGAGCGAGTCGGCGCCCACACGCTCGGCGACCATGCGGAACGCCCCGGTGCCGTTCAACGTCCCGCCGGTCACGGCGTCGCCCGGGCCCACGTCCACCGGGAGCGACTCGCCCGTGACGAGCGAGCGGTTCACCGCCGAGCGCCCGTCCAGCACGCGGCCGTCCACGGGCACGCGGTCGCCGGGGCGGACGAGCAGCACGTCGCCGGGCCGCACCTGGTCGAGCGGCACCACCCTCTGGACGCCGGCCGCCTCGCGCACGGCGTTGCGCGGCTTGAGCTCGAGCAGGCCGCGCATCGCCCGCGAAGTCGCGCCGCGGGCGCGCGCCTCGAGCAGGCGGCCGAGCAGGATGAGCGCCACGATCGTGACCGCGGTGTCGAAGTAGACCTCGGGGCCGGCGGCCATCCCGGGCATCGCCGCCCCGCCGGACGGCGCCACGAACAGCGCCACCGCCGAGCTCGTGAACGCGGTGAGCGTGCCGAGCCCAACGAGCGTGTCCATGTCCGGCGCGCGGCGGACGAGCCCCCGCACGAGCCCCACGAGGAACGGCCAGCCGGCCACGAACTGGACCGGGAGCGCGAACAGGAACTGGACGAACGCCTGCTGCCACGCCGAGCCGGGCAGGAGCCCGGGCACGAGCATGCCGGCGTGCGCGATCACGAACACCACGCCGCCGCAGCCGGCGGCGAGCACGAACCGGCGCCGCACCGCGCGCTCCTCGGCGGCGCGCTCGCGCCGCTCGCGGTCGTCGGCCACGGGGCTCTCGACCGGGAACGCGTCGTAGCCAGCGCCGCGGATCGCCTCGGCGAGCCGCGCGGCGAGTGTTCCGCGCTCGGCCGGAGCACCCGCCGTCCCGCGGGCGACGTCGGCCTCAGCGCGCTGGGTGGCGAGGTTCACCCGCGCCGCGAGCACGCCCGGCACGCCGGCCATCGCCTGCTCGACGCGCGCCACGCACGAGGCGCAGTGCATGCCGGAGACGCGCAGCCGCAGCGTCTCGGCGGGCGCGGCGGCCACACCCTCGCGCCGGATGGCGCCCAGCGGCACGAAGGTGGACCCGGCCATCGGATCGGACCTGTTCATGACCTTTCTTGCGCTCCGGCCAGGGTGTCCGACGAGCTCGGTGCTCGGCGAACCTCCGCCTGACGCGAGGTGAGCGCTGCGTGAGACAGGTGTCGAGGATTGGATGCAGCTCGATACTGACCGAATCCACGACATCGTGCGACCGACTCTCAGTGCGGCCCTTCGCGGAGCGCCATCCGTCAGCACCCCGTCTGAGCAGCTTCTCCGCTGCGGGGCCTTCTGGCACGCCGAATGAGATGGATCCTGGGCTGGCCCCGAACACGCGGCCAACGCCCCCTGACACGGAGATGACCGTCGAACCGGCGACAGGATGACGCCGCTCGCGGCGCTCGTGCCCGCAGTCAGGACCATCTTCGAGGGGCGCGGGCTTCCGTGCCGTCACGCGCTCACGCCTGCGTCCCGAACTCAATAGAGCGAGACGCGCTCTCCGAGGAGTGCTGTCGATCGTCATCGCGCGCCCTCTCGGTCGGAGTCCGCGCGCAGCCTATCAGGCCCTCACGCCGCCGTTCTCACCCACACGAAACTCGGAAGAGCCCGAATTCCTTCTTGCCGAGCAACTGCTCGAGCTCGGCGATGCGCTTCGCCTCGTCCCGGACAGCTTCGCTGCGCTCGAACATCGCAGGTCCGCGCTCGAGGAACCAGTGCTTCCAGATCCCGACCGAGCTCGCGTGCGCTCCGTACGCCTTGGCGGTCTGGCCCGGCGTCTTCTCACCCTTGAGCGCTTCGAGCACCACCTGGAACTTGAGCTTCGCCGTGTACCGGCGCGCGGAACGTGGCATGACCCCGTCCTCCTGCGTGAGCGACACCGCGACGATGCCGCCCGAGTTGGCGGGGGTCAACGCACATTCAGGTCATGTCCAAGAAACGGGGCTCAGCACCAGCGGATTCATGGTTCATGACGAACCTCCGGGATCAGTGCTGGTGCGGCGTGCGCTGATCCTTGCCCGAATAGCCGCGGTGCATGAAGACGTGCAGCAGTGGGCACGCCAGGAGCAACACGAGTGGAAGCGCACCGAGGATGTGAGCCCGGTGCTCCTCCCACAGGAAGAACAGCGCGATCAGGAGGAACGCAATCGCGCCCAGCCGGAACGGGATCCTGAACGGGCGCTCATGCCCTCAAACCTCGCCGCGCATGGTCATGGGTCTCTTCTCTCTTGCGGCCGCCGGAGCCAACGCCCCGGTGTGGCCTCTGCCTTCGGTTCTCTATCGAGTCTTCGGCACCAGCTCCATGCCGCACTTGGGGCAGGTGCCGGGGCCGTCCTGGACGACGTCCCGGTGCATGGAACAGGTGTACTGCCTCGGAGCTACTGCCTCCTGCCGCTCGCTCGGCGTGGAGACGGACTCGGAGACGGTCCCCTTCGGGTTCCGGTACCAGCCGGGATCCTCGCCCGGCACGAGCCGGTCGCGCACTTTCAGCACGGTGAACATCCCGCCCATCGCGATGGGCCCGAAGGGACCCACGCCCGCCATCATGGGCAGCGTGTTCTTCGGCCCCCGCATGTGCATCTCGGCCATCTCGTGCATGCCTTTCTCACCCATGGCCATGTAGTTCGGTAGCTGCGTGCGGACGCTGTCCTCGACCCCCGACTGGTTGATACCGATCATGAGCGGGACGTCGTGCCCCATCGCATTCATGGGGTGGTGGCGCAGGTGGCAATGCAGGGCCCAATCGCCCGGATTGGCGATGAATTCGATGTCGCGCGTCTGGCCCGGACCGATCGCGACGGTGGTCTCCGGCCACTGCGCCGTGGCCTGGATGTCTCCGCCGTCGGTGGCCACAATCTTGAACGTGTGGCCGTGCAGGTGGATCGCATGGAAATCCTGCGCCACGGTGGCGAAGCGCATGCGGACTCGCTCCCCCGTCCTCGCCACCAGAGGGGCTGTCCCTGGGAAGGCCCGGCTGTTGAACGTGAAGATGTTGAAGTCGGTCATGACGTTGGGATCGGGCGTGGAGGCACCCGGGCGGATGAACCATTCGCTCAGGAAGATCGCGTAGTCGCGATCGATCCGGTTCGGCCGCTGCCGCGGGTGGATGATGAAGAATCCCATCGTTCCAAGTCCGATCTGGGTCATCTCATCGCCGTGCGAGTGGTACATCTGCGTGCCGTGCTGCCGCAGCGTGAACTCGTAGGCGAACGTGTCGCCCGGCGGGATCGCGCGCTGGGTGAGCCCGGCCACGCCATCCATGCCGCTGGGCAGGAGCAGGCCGTGCCAGTGGACGGCGGTGGGCTCGGGCAGCTTGTTGGTCACCAGGATCCTCACGCGATCCCCCTCGACGGCCTCGATGGTCGGTCCCGGCGTCTGTCCGTTGTAGCCCCAGGCATTGATCACCATGCCTGGAGCGATCTCGTGCCGGATCGGCTCCACGATCAGGTGAAACTCCTTGACCCCCCGCACCATCTTCCAGGGCAGCGTGCTGCCGTCGGGCGTGACCACGGGGGTATACGCCGAGGGTCCCGCCGAAGTCGGCCGGGGCGCGCCCTGCGCTGGATGCCCCGTGTGAGCCGCCGCCTCGGGTGCCGCTGCGGCGTCGAGCCGGCGCACAGACTCCAAGAGGCCGCCACCGGCCACGAACGCGGCCGTCGTCTTCAGCAACTTCCGTCGGGTCAGCATCCTCTCCTCCTTCACGGGCGCCTCTCGGTCGGCCATGCGCCACCGAGGGCGTGTTCGAGTTCGGTGTGCGCAATCCAGTAGTCCCGTTGCGCCTCCAGGTACTCCCGCCCGGCGCCGATCTCCTCCTGCCGGGCCTGAAGGAGCTGATAGACGCCCACGAGCATGAAGTTGTACTCCCGCTGTGTCTGTTCCACGATCCTGGCGCGGCGGGGAAGGACCACGTCGCGGAGGTACTCCACGAGCTCGCGCGCAGCACGCCAGCGATCGTGAGCCGCACGCACTTCGGAGCGGATCTCCACGGCCAGCGCCGCCTGCCGGTCCTGGGCTTGACGCAGCCTGGCCCGGGCGCTGGCCACCAGGTGCTGGCCGCGATCGAAGAGCGGGAGCGACAGGTCGATCGCCGGTCCGATGGTGCGGGTGCCTTCTGGCTCGCGTTCGGAGTGAACGCCCGCTCGGAGCTCCGGGAACTGTGAGAACCGGGCGAGCGAAACCTCCTTCGCGAGCGCTCGCACCTCGGCGTCCGCTGCGGCCAGGTCGAACCGCTGCGAGATCGCTAACGACTCCAGACCGATGATCGGGTCCGGGTCGGCCGGGACTCCCGGCAAGTCGCCCATCAGCACCCAGGCGGTCCGATCTCCCCAGATCCCAAGAGATAGATTGAGCCGCTCGCGAGCTGAACGCGACTCGATCTCGAGCTTCGACAGCTCGATCTTGGCACTCTCATAGGCCGCCTGATGATTATCCAGATCGAGGTCCGAGATGTTCCCTGCCGCGTGTTGCCGCTGCGCCAGATCCGCGGCCGCCCGCGCCGTCCCCTCGACCTGCTTCCAGAATCGCCGGATCTGCTGCATGGCCTGGGCGTCGAAGTAGGACTCTCGCGTCTCGCGCACGAGCTCCAGGGCGGCGTGCGCGGCCAGGAAACCGGCTCGTTCCAGCCGGGCGCCAGCGGCCTGCCTCCTGATCGGCAGCAGGAGGATCGAGCCGAGATCCTGCATGACACCGATCTCACCCGGCCGGCCGGCGCCGCCGTATCGAACCTCTCCCTCGACAGTGGGATTCTTCGGCAGCAACGCCTGCCTGAACTCCGCCTGCGAGACGCCGACCTCCTCTAACTCCGCCCGAAGTCCGCGGTGGTTGAGGAGCGCGACTCGTACGGCGCGGTCCACGGTCAGGCCGCCCTGGAGAAGGGCCTGAATCGTGTCGCTGGCCGCATGTTGCGGGCGACCATCCGGCGGCCACGGCACCTCGACCCCGGTGCGCTCGCGGACGAGCGCCGACGTGGAGCCGATCTTCCCCTTGGCCTGCGCCACCGCCGGCCCGGACAGGATGACGGTCGCGAGGGCGGCGCCGACAAGTGCGCGGGTCATGGCTGCTTCTCCTTTCGACGCACCAACGACATGCCGCACTTCGGGCACTCCGACGCCGTCGTGTCGGCGACCTCGCGATGCATCGGGCAGACGAACATCGCGGCGGATCTCGCTGAATCGCGCGTCGCGGAAGAAGGTCTGGGAGGGGCCATCGCGGACTCGGTTTCGCGCACCGTGGAGTCTGGAGCGTGTCCGCGATGCGTCGGTACAGCGTGGCCTCCGTGCGCAGGTGACTTGGCGTCGCCGGCCGCGTCCGGTTCGATCCGCTCGGCTCCGACCGCCCGGTCGAACTCATCCGGCCTCAGGCCCAGCCATTCCGGCACCTGGCGTCCTTCGGGCGCAGTGGGGCTCGCCGGGTGCTGCGCATCCACGCGCACCGGCGCGGTCCGCGGGCCGCAGCCGGCGAGCATCGTGAGCAGGACCAGTCCAGAGGATGTCGAGAGTCTCGGCATGTCGTTCACTCCCCGTGTGCGTGGCCGGCCCGCGCGCGTTCCGGCGAGCGCAGCCACTGGAGGTAGGCCCATAGCGCATCCAGGTCACCGGGCTGCAGGTGCTTGCGGTAGGCGGGCATCCTGAGCACGGCTCGATCCAAGAAGAGTCGGGCGAGCGGGTTCGTCTCGAAACGCCGACTCACGCCGTCCTCGACCCACTCCTCGAACTCTTTGCGGCTCGTGACGAGCTCAGGGAGATCCGCACCGTCCCACGAGGGCACGTAGCCCTTGAGCGAGCCCGGGTTGGGTTTGGCAAGACGACCGCCGGCGCCATGACAGCCCACGCAGCCGAGCGCTTCGGCGCGCTCGAGCCCGTGAACCGCGAGCGAGTCACCCGGTTCGGGCATGCCGGAGGCCGCCATGACGTAGGCGACGAGATCCTCCATCTGCCGCTCCGAGATCCGGCCCTTGAACGCCGGCATCTTCAGCGCGCCGCGTTCGCGTTGTTCCTGCCAAGTCCTGCTCACCTTGCGCTTCTCGGTCACGCCGTCGTGGATCCACTGGTGGATCTCATCCGGCGACTTCGCGAACATCATCACGTCCCCTTCGAACGTGGGAACGGTTCGATCGGTGCGCCCGGGGTTCGCCGCTCCACGAATCCCTCCGGGACCGTGACAGGTGAAACAGCCGGTCGCTTCAGCCAGCCGGCGACCGCGCTCGGCGGCGGGCAGTCGCGGCCTGAAGGTGAGGATCGCGGCGATGCTGCCGACCAGCACGGCACCGACCAGCACCAGGAACAGAACTCGCATGGCGACTCCCGGGAGCGCGCGGCGGCCACGCGCGCCCCAGTCAGGGTTCGTTACTTGCTGGTCGGCTCGGCCGCAGCGCTGAACTTGGAGACATCGATCCCCGTCATCCCGCCTCGAGTCATCACCACTCCCGTCACGCTCACCGTCTTGCCCGCCATCTCCTTGAGCTCGTTGTACGGGTCGGGGTTGTCGTGGTTCATGGTGAGCAGATAGAGCGTGCCCTTGCTGGTCAGAAGCGCCATCGGCATGCCCTGGGCGATGCACTTCGTGGCGCACTCGATGTGCTTCGGACCACGCCCGGAGTGCCCGAGGTAGCAGCCCGTGTCGACGATCTCACCCGTGACGGTCTGAGGAGCCGATTCCTTGTGCTCGCCGGCCTTGTGCTGGTGTCCCTGCGCCCCGACCCGCGGCGCCACAACGATCAGGGCCAGAGCGACGATGAGAATGGTGAGACGGTTCATACTGAGTACCTCCTGAAAAGGGAATGAGACGCCGGGAGCGCGGCCTGGGCCGCATCGCTCGGCCTGCGGTCGATGGGTTCGGTTTGGGTCTGATCGGTCGGCGAGGCCGGCCCACGATCCTGGAACCAGGGCTGGCCGCCAGCACGACGGGCCGCGCGGTCCCACGCCCCGAGATCGGGGCGGACCGGCGGCAGCGGAAGGCTAGGATCGGAGGATGGAGAAGAGCGAAAGCGGGATCGGTGGACCTCGATCGGCCCGATGCGGTGCAACGAGCCCACGTGTGTTCTCGGCCGGCGCCCAGGGTGAGCCGATGCGTGCCAGGATCACCGACGGTGCGAGCGACGACGACGTGAGCGACAGCGTCTGGATCTGGAGCGACGCGGACAGTTCGACGCAGTTGCCGCACTCGCAATCATGGCCTTTCTCATGGCCTGACGGGTCGTGGCTCTCATGGTGCGCGTGCTCGGAGGCCTCTCCAGCGGCCTCCTGCAGTTCGCAGAGGCAGGCACAGAGAGGGGAAAGCGAGAAACCGGCGAGGAACAACGCCGTGCAGGTCGCCGCGACGCCTCGCCCCGGCCTCCGTATCCTCAGCGGCCTGCGGAACCAGCTCATGCGGCCATCCTCCCCCCGGGTTGCCGTCGGCGCAAGACATCACTCGCCATGCCCGGGCTCGTCCATCGCCCGCGCTCTCCCCGCCGGCCAAGACGCATCGTCCTGTCGCTCCGGCCCACGAGCCCCTCGTCCGCCGCGGATGCCCCTGGGCATACGGCGGAGAGAGCGCAGCCGTGACCGTCGTGCATCATCGGCCGAGAGCGACCCGGGTCGAGGTCGTCTCCCCGCCGGCTTGGAGCTGGATCAGATAGAGGCCAGGCGCGAGGCCACCGGCGTTCCATTGAACCTCGTGCCATCCTGCAGGGAATCGAGCCTCGGCGAGCTTCGCGACGATCCGGCCCTGGACGTCGAGCACCCTCATCCGGACGGACGTATCCGTGGGCAACCCCATTCGAATCGTCGCCAGGGCCCTAACCGGATTCGACAGCGGGCGGAGGACCAGGCCGCTCGGCGGAGCTCCGTCGATCGCTGCTGTCACCAGCTCGCTGCGGAGGAGCACGGTGCACACGATCCCGACGACGCAACCCTGGCCCGCGGGCGAGAACGAGACGTCGAGCAGTTCGTCGGTGTTGAGACTGCTCTCGGCGATCCACGAGAGGCCCGCGTCCTCGGTTCGGAGGATCGCGCCCCCGCTGCCGACGACCCAACCGGTACTCGGACTGACGAAATGCACCGAGTTGAGCGAGATCCCGAGTGACGGGCCTCGGGAAACCCACGTGGCCCCTCCGTCCTCGGTGTAGAGCAGCGAGCCCCCCGCTCCGGCTATCCAGCCTTGCGTCGGCGAGATGAAGAACGCCGCGCGAAGGTCCTGGGTCGTTCCACTGGGCTGCGATCGCCAGCTCGAGCCTCCATCCGTCGTCGCTCGAACGCTTCCACCCTCGCCCACGAGCCAGGCGTGATCCGGTCCGCTGGCCGCAGAGCCCAAGTAGTACAAGTCTCCGGCATCGACCAGACCCCAGGTCACCCCGTTGTCGAGCGAACGCAACGCGCCGCCGAAGCCGGCGGCGATGGCCATACCGCCGTCACCCAAAGTGACGGTGCGCAGGTCGATCGCCAGGTTGTTCTCGACCTCGCTCCACGACTGCCCGCCGTCGGTCGTGCGAATAATGGATCCGCCGTCTCCCACGGCGAGGCCGAGGGACGCGCCCCGGAAACTCACGTCATGGAGAGGCCGGTTCACCGCGATCAAGGGAGCCCAGCTGGATCCGCCGTCGCCGGAATGGACGACATACCCCTGGCCCACCGCGTAGGCGTTCCGAGAGTCGCTGAACGCAACCGCATGGAAGTCGATCGCCGTGCAGACCCCACGTTCCACCCAGTCCTGCGCTGAGATTCCGACGGGCGTCGCGAGGAGTGCGTGAACGGCTGCGACGATCGGAGTAAAACTCCGGAGACGGAAGCCCATCACCGTGCCCCCCACTTCTCTCGGCTTGGAGGACAGTCTCCACCTCGCAAGGCACGCCCGCAAGCCCGAAGCGTCGCGGGATCTGGCCACTGCTCGGAGGCCGATCTCGAGGTGTGGGCTGAGGGGACAGGCCCGGCCACGGGAGCCGTGCCCGGGTCGCGCCTGCCCCGATGCCCGCCGGAGTCGAGACATCTATCGCTCCCCGGGCTCCGGCCGGTCCCCGAGGCGCGCGTGGAGCCGTGCCGGCGCCGCCGCCGGACGCGCCTCCGGCACGTGCCCCGGCGTGGCCCCGAGCGTCTCGGCATGACGCCCGCGCCGCCAGTCGCGCCAGCGCCACCAGGTGTAGACGACCGGGATGATCTCGAGCGTGAGGAACGCGGAGGTGAAGAGCCCGCCCACCATGGGCGCGGCCACGCGCTTCATGACGTCGGCGCCCGCACCCTGCGACCACAGGAGCGGCACCAGGCCGATCATCATCGTGGCCACCGTCATGAGCTTCGGGCGCACGCGCTGGACCGAGCCCTCGAGCGTGGCCTCGACGATGTCGTCGAAGCCGCGGATGCGGCCCTCGGCGAGCGCCTTCCGGTAGGCCACGTCGCAGTAGACCACCATCACCACGCCGGTCTGGGTGGCGAGGCCGACGAGCGCGATGAGCCCCACCCACACCGCGGTGGACAGGTTGTATCCGAGGAGCGCCAGCAACCAGATGCTCCCGACGAGCGCGAACGGTACCGACGCGAGCACGATGAGCGCGGGCGCCAGGCGGCCGAAGTTGGCGACGAGCAGGAACACGACGATGAGGAGCGTCACCGGCACCAGCACCCGCATGCGCTCCTGCATCTGCTCGAGCAGCTCGTACTGGCCGGTCCACTTGAGGAACGTGCCCGGCGGGAGCTTCACGTCGCGCGCCACGGCGCGCTTAGCCTCCTCGACGTAGCCGCCCACGTCCTTGCGGCCGGCGTCCATGTCCACGTAGACGTAGCCCACGAGCATGCCGGCCTCGTCGCGGATCATGGGCGGGCCGCTCACGACACGCACCGCGGCCACCTGGCCGAGCGGCACGTGCGCACCGCCGGGCACGCCCCAGCGCTCCACGTCCACCGCCCGGCCGGCCCCGGCCGGCGCGTCCGCGGCCCGGCCCATGCTCTCCATCGCGCGCGCGCCGCCCATGCCGCGGCCGCCCGCCATGCCGCCGCGCGGGCCCATGCCGGAGCCGCCGCGGCCGCCCGAGCCCATCGCGGGGTCCGAGTCGCTCATGCCGTTGCTCGCCAGCAGCAGCGCCGGGTCGAGCGCCGCCCCGCCCGGGGACGCGGCGCCCATCGTGCCGCCCATGCCGCCGCCCCCGCCGCTCCCGCCGCCAGCGCGGTGGATGGGCACCAGCACCTGGCGCAGGCGCTCCACGTCCTGGCGCAGGCTCGCCGGGTAGCGGACGTTGATCGTGAAGCGGCTGCGCCCCTCCACCGTCACTTCGATCGGCTCGCCGCCGATCGCCGCCTCGATCACGTCCTGCACGTCGCCGAGCGTGAGCCCGTGGCGCGCGAGCGCCTCGCGGTCGGGCACGATGTCCACGTAGAGCCCGCCGGTGTTCCGGTCGGAGTAGACGCTGCGCGTATGCGGCACGGCGGCGAGCGTGTGCTCGAGCTCCACGCCCACCTTCTCGATCTCGTCCAGGTCGCTGCCGAAGATCTTGACGCCGATCGGCGTGCGCACGCCGGTCGAGAGCATGTCGATGCGCGTCTTGATCGGCATGGTCCAGGCGTTCGTCCAGCCCGGCAGGCGCACGCGGTGGTCCAGCTCGTTCACGAGCTCGTCCCAGGTGAGCCGGCGCCGGTCCGGCCACGGCACGCGCAGCGCCGGCTCGGTCCACGCCGGCACACGGCCGCTCCACCAGCGCCGGTGCCCGACCATGCGCCACTCCTCGCGGGGCTTGAGCTTCACCACGGTCTCCACCATCGAGAGCGGCGCCGGGTCGGTGGCGGTGTTCGCGCGCCCGGCCTTGCCGAACACGCGCTCCACCTCCGGGAACTCGCGGATCAGCCGGTCCTGGACCTGCAGACTCTTCTTGGCCTCCTCGATGGACAGGTTCGGGAACGTGGTCGGCATGTAGAGGAGGTCGCCCTCCTGGAGCGGCGGCATGAACTCGTGCCCGAGCCGCGCCGCCATGGGCACCGCCGAGAGGACGGCGGCGAGGCCGATGGCGATCGTGCTCTTCGGGTTCTTGAGGGCCACCCAGGCGAACGGCCGGTACACCGCGATGAGCGCGCGCGAGACCGGGTGCTCGTGCTCGGGCCGGATGCGGCCGCGCACGAAGATCGTCATGAGCGCGGGCGCGAGCGTCACCGAGACGAGCGCGGCGAACGCCATGGCGAACGTCTTCGTGTAGGCGAGCGGCTGGAACAGCCGCCCGGCCTGGCCGTTCAGCGCGAAGATGGGCAGGAACGCCACGGTGATGATGAGCAGCGAATAGAAGATCGCCGGCCCGACCTCCTTCGCGGCCTCGATCACCACCCGCGTGCGCGCGGCGCGGCCGGCGGGCGTGTCCCCGCGCGGGGCGGTCTCCAGGTGCTTGTGCGCGTTCTCCACCAGCACGATGGCCGCGTCCACCATGGCGCCGATCGCGATCGCGATGCCGCCCAGGCTCATGATGTTGGAATTGATCCCGAGCAGGTGCATGGGCACGAACGCGAGCGCCACCGCGAGCGGCAGCGTGAGCACGGGCACGAGCGTGCTCCGCAGGTGCAGCAGGAACACGAAGATGATCACGCTCACCACGATCGCCTCCTCGACCAGCGTGTGGCGGAGCGTCTCGATGGCGCGGGTGATGAGCGAGGAGCGGTCGTAGACGGTGCGGATCTGGACCCCGTCGGGGAACGAGGGCCGCAGCTCGTCGAGCTTCTTCTTCACGCGCGCGATCACGCGCTCGGCGTTCTCTCCGTAGCGCATGACGATGGTGCCGCCCACCGCCTCGCCCATGCCGTCCAGCTCGCCGGCGCCGCGCCGGATGTCGGGGCCGAACGAGACCCGCGCCAGGTCGGCGACGCGGATGGGCGTGCCCGAGCGCCGGTCCACGCCCACCGCCACGCGGCGCAGGTCGTCGAGCGAGCGCACGTAGCCGCGGCCGCGCACGAAGTACTCGCGGCCCGACATCTCGATCACGCGCCCGCCCACCTCGCGATTGCTGCGGCGGATCGCGCCGCTCACTTCGGCCACCGAGAGCCCGTAGGCGTGGAGCCGCGCCGGGTCCACCTCGACCTGGTACTGGCGCTCGTAGCCGCCCACCGAGGCCACCTCGGCCACGCCGGGCACGCTCGCGAGCGCGTAGCGCAGGTGGAAATCCTGGAACGTTCGCAGCTCGGCCAGGTCGTGCCGGCCGCTCTTGTCCACGAGCGCGTACTGGTAGACCCAGCCCACGGCGGAGGCGTCGGGCCCGAGCGTGGGTGTGACGCCCTCGGGGAGCCGGCCCTGGAGCGTGCTCAGGTACTCGAGCACCCGGCTCCGGCCCCAGTAGAGGTCGGTGCCCTCCTCGAAGATGACGTAGATGAAGCTCATCCCGAACATGCTCTGGCCGCGCACCGCGGTCACCTTCGGCGCGGCGAGCAGGCTCGAGACGATCGGGTAGGTGACCTGGTCCTCGACCAGGTCGGGGCTCCGCCCCATCCACTCCGTGTAGACGATGACCTGCGGGTCGGAGAGGTCGGGGATGGCGTCGAGCGGCACCTGGCGCATGGCGAAGAGGCCGCCCACGAACGCGAGCACGGACAGCGCCACCACGAGCCCCCGGTGGGTGGCGCACCATTCGATGAGCCGGGCGATCATCGCGGCCTCAATGCGCGTGGCCCGGCGGCGCCGGCGCGGGCGGCGTGCCGGGGCTCGCGCCCGGCTTCTGCCCGAGCCCGGCGATCGCGGCCTTCAACCGGCTCTCGGAATCGATCAGGAACGAGGCGCTCGCGACCACCGTGTCGCCCTCCTCGAGCCCGCGCAGGACGGTGATGCGCTGGCCGTCGCCGCGGCCGGTCCACACGCGGCGCGGCTCGTAGCGGCCCTCGCCGCGCGCCAGGAACACGTACGAGAGCTCTCCGGTGTTCACCACCGCCTCGGCCGGCACGACGAGCGCCCCCACGCCGCGCCGCGTGCTCACGTCCACCTGCCCGTACATCCCGGGCCGCAGGAGCCCGTTCGGGTTCGCGAGCGAGAGCCGCGCCTTGAGCGTGCGCGTCTCGCTCGACACCGTGGGGTAGATGAAGTCGATGGCCGCGTCGAACGTGCGGCCCGGCAGCCCGTCCGCCGTGAAGCGCGCGCGGTCGCCCACGCGCACGCGGCCCAGGTCCATCTCGTAGAGGTCCACGAGCACCCACACGCGCGAGAGGTCCGCGACCGTGAACAGCGGCGTGTCGGCGCCCACGTACTGGCCCTCGACCACGTTCCGCTCGAGCACCGTGCCGCTCACCGGCGAGCGGAGCAGGATGCGCGACGAGGCGCTGCGCTCGCGATCGAGCCGCTCCACCTCGTCCTCGGGCACGCCGAGGAGCCGCAGTCGCTCGCGCGCCGAGGCCTGCGCGCCCAGGTCGTGGCCCTTGTCCCCCGGGCCGTCGCCGAGCGTGATCAGGTACTCGCGCTCGCTCTGGTAGAGCTCGGGGCTGTAGAGCGAGAGCATGGGCTGCCCGGCGCGCACGGTCTCGCCGGTCTGGTTCACGACCACGTCCTGGACCCAGCCCGCGGCCCGGAGCTGCACGCGCTTGAGCCGCGTCTCGTCGGGGGCGAGGAAGCCCACGAGCGGCGAGCCCTCGCCGAGCGCACCGCGCTCGGCGCGCGCGAGCCGGACGCCGATCAACTGCGTGCGCTCCTCGAGCACCTGCACGGTGGTGAGCCCGGGCACGTCCCCGACCGCGCCGGCCGCGGCCGGGGCACCCTCGGGCACGGGCTCGAGCTTCATGTTGCAGATCGGACAGTCGCCCGGCTTGTCGCTCGTGTAGCTCGGGTGCATCGGGCAGTGGTAGAGCGAGGCCCTCGCACTTCGCGCCGAGGGGTCGCGGGCCTCGCCCACGCGCCATGCCACGAAGCTCGCGATCGAGACGAGCGCGAGCAGCGACAGGCCGCCGAAGAGCACCCAGCGCAGCACGTTCATCTGGCGCGCCCCGGGCGGCGGCTCGTGGATCGAGGGCCCCGCCGGGCCCGGGCCGGACGACGGCGG
>Ga0187892_10003649_pt1 | contig 27630 bp, 28 predicted proteins | sample MA1701073metaG_FD_139345 | JGI IMG/M metagenome (GOLD analysis project Ga0187892, IMG submission 139345) | Bio-ooze microbial communities from a basaltic lava cave in the Kipuka Kanohina Cave System on the Island of Hawaii, USA - MA170107-3 metaG ... | reverse complement strand
TGTGACGGTGTTGAACGACGCGCTCGTCGAAGGCGCCGAGACGGTGATCGTCACCCTCACCGGCACCGGCACCGCCGGGGTCGGCGTGAACGGCACGCCGGCCACCGTCACCATCGCCGACGAGGACAACGCCCCGGCTAACACCGTCCCCGGGCCGCAGACGATCGACGAGGACGTCCTGACCGCGATCCCGGGCATCTCGGTGACGGACGCGGACGGCGATCTCGCCGCCGTCGCACTCTCCGTGGCCAACGGCGTCCTGAGCGTCACCCCGCAGGGTGGGGCGACGATCTCGGCCGGTGCGAACGGCTCGCCGACCTTGACGCTTTCGGGCTCCGAGGCCGACATCAACGCCACGCTGGCGACCCTCGCCTATCAGGGCAACCTGAACTACAGCGGGCCCGATACGCTGACCGTCACCTCGACCGACGCCGGCGGCAACGCCACCGTTGACAACGTCGCGATCACGGTCACCGCGATCAACGACGCGCCGGCCGCCACCAACCTCTCCGCCCCCGAGATCTATACCGAGGACACGCCGCTCAACCTCACCGACATCGTAGTGAGCGACGTCGACAGCGCCAACGTCACGGTCACCCTCACGCTCTCGGATGTGGCCGCCGGAATCCTGAATACCGGGACGTCGGGTGCGGTCACGTCGACCTTTGTGGGCGGTGTGTGGACCGCCTCGGGCGCCATCGCCGACGTGAACATTCTGCTCGCCGGGCTCACCTTCACCCCGGCGCCCGACTACAACAGCGATTTCACGATCGCCACCAGCGTGAGCGACGGGGTGGCCCCGCCGCTCGCCGGCACGAAGAACATGACCGGCACCCCGGTCAACGACGCGCCGGTGAACGTCGTGCCGGGCCCGCAGGCCGCGACCGAGGACACGCCGCTCGCGATCGGCGGCGTCTCGGTCACCGACCCCGAGGGGGACGTCACCAGCGTCAGCCTGACGGTCGCCAACGGGTTCCTCAACGTGACCGCCGGCGGCGGCGCCGGCGTGGTCGGCAACGGCACCGGCACGGTCACGATCTCCGGCACCCAGGCCGACATCAACGCCACCCTCGCGAGCCTCGTCTACCAGGGCAACCCGGACTTCAACGGCCTCGACACGCTCACCGTCACCGCGACCGACTCGAACGGCGCAAGCGACACCGACAATGTGGCGATCAACGTCGCCGCGGTCAACGACCCGCCGAGGAACACCGTGCCCGGACCCCAGGTGGTGGCGGAAGACACGCCGCTCGCGATCGGCGGGATCTCGGCCAACGACGTCGACGGCAACCTCGCGAGCGTGCAGCTCGCGGTGGCGAACGGCACCCTCAACGTGGCCCCGGCCGGGGCGGCGCTAGTGGTCGGCAACGGCTCGGGCATGGTCACCGTCGCCGGCACCCAGGCCGACATCAACGCCACGCTCGCGAGCCTCGTCTACCAGGGCAACCTCGACTACAACGGCCCCGACACCCTCAGCGTCACGTCGACCGACGGCAACGGCATGTCGACCACCGACACGGTCGGCATCACGGTCACCGCGGTCAACGACGTCCCGGTCAACACCGTGCCGCCGGGCCCGCTCGGCGCGACCGAGGACACGGCGCTCGCGATCGGCGGGGTCTCGATCACCGATCCGGACGGCGGCACGATCGACGTCGCCCTGACGGTGAGCAACGGCGTGCTCACCGTGAGCCTCGCCGGCGGAGCGACGATCACCGCCGGGGCGAACGGCAGCGGGACGCTCACGCTGTCCGGCACCATCGCCCAGGTGAACGCGGCGCTCGCCAGCCTCGGCTACCAGGGCCTGCCCGACTACTCGGGCCCCGACTCGCTGAGAATCGTCTCGAGCGATCCGGCCGGCGCCTCGGACGTCGACGTGGTGGCGATCAACGTCGCCGCCGTGAACGACGCTCCGGTCCTCGGCAGCAACAGCTTCACGATCAACGCCGGCAGTCCGCTCCTGCTCTCAGGCGCGAACCTGAGCGCGAGCGACGTCGACAACGCCGCCGGCAGCCTCGTGTTCACCGTCGGCAGCGTCACCAACGGCTTCTTCCTGGTCGCGGGGGCGCAGGCCGCGAGCTTCACCCAGACCCAGATCGCCGCCGGCCAGGTGCAATTCGTGCCCACCGGCGCCGGCGCCCCGGGCTTCGCGATCTTCGTCTCCGACGGCGCCGCGAGCATCGGGCCGTTCGCCGCCAACATCACTTTCAACGGCGGCGGCGGGTTCACACCCCCGCCGCCCCCGCCCACCGCCACGCCGCCGGGCTCGGGCGGGATCAGCCCGCTGCCAAACCCCCCCGTGGCGGCCCCGAGCGCGAATGCCGCGGGCCAAAGTTTCACGGCGTTCCTGCGCGGACCGACCGCCCCCGGGGCCGGCGGTGAGGGGGAGGTCAAGGTCGAGTCCCTGGAGATGCAGGTCGCGCAGCCGCCGACCGGGCTGCTCAAGAGCGAGCGTGTATTTGTGCCCAACATGGGGCTGCCGCCAGTGCGCGCGCAGATGGAGGCAATCGAGACCAAGCCCCAGCGGACCGACCTCCAGGTCGATCCGGGGCGGATGCAAGTCCTCCCGCTGGGGCACAAAACCCTTGACCTGGACGAGGAAGATCGGCAACGTATTGAAGTTGTGCTGAATTCGATCCGCGTGACCGGCTTTGCCCTGTCGGTCGGCGCGGTGTGGTGGACCGCGCGGGCGGTGGGTCTGGTGGCCAGCCTGCTCAGCGCGACGCCGGCGTGGCGGCACGTGGACCCGCTTCCGGCGCTGCTCGGGCGCAACGAGGAAGAAAAAGAGGAATGGGACGACGCTGCCGACGAGAAAGACAAGGAAAAGAAGGACGACGAGCACCGCGCCGCGTGGGTGCTCGATGAGCGCGAGGGCCATGCCTGATGGGCGTTAGGGGAACGGCATGATCCAGCTGCAGCAGTTCTTCGGTCCGGTCGCGCGCATCTGCATCGGGTTGGTGTCGCTGACCCTGTTCCTGCTGTTCCTCGCCGATCTGCTCTTCGGCGTGCTGCGCGACGACGTCGAGATGGCGCAGCGCGTGCGCAAGGGGATCACCGAGGACATGGCGATCCAGCTCGCGATCCTCATCCAGAAGGAGGACCGCGACGCCGCCCAGCGCACGATCGACGCGCTCTCCTCGCGCGAGGGCGAGATCACCTCGGTCGGCATCCGGCGCAACTCCGGCGACGTCTATCTCCAGACCGCCGACCACGACCGCCTCTGGGTTCCGCTCAAGGACGACAAGTCGACGATCACCCACGTCGCGGTGCCGATCTACGCCGGGAAGGACGTGTGGGGCAACGTCGAGGTGAGCTACCGGCCGGTGGTGCCCAAGACCGTCATGGGCTGGGTGAAGCACCCGCTCGTCCTGCTGATGCTCGTGATGGTGCTCGGCGGATACCTCGTCTACTACTGGTACATGCGCCGGGTGCTCGAGCACCTCGACCCGACGAAGGCGATCCCCGACCGCGTGCGCAAGGCGCTCGACACCCTGACCGAGGGCGTGATCGTGCTCGACACGAACGGGCGCATCGTGCTCGCGAACGAGACGTTCCGGCAGTTCCACGGCGAGGACAAGGTGGGGCTCTCGGCGCGGCGCGCCTCGGAGATTCCATGGCTGAAGAACTCGCTCGGCGGCGCGGAGCGCGACGTCGAGGATCATCCGTGGGCGATCGCGATGCGCGACGGGACGACGGTCACCGGCGAGATGCTCGAGGTCCCGAACGCTCTCGAGGGCCCGCGCAAGGCGAAGCTCGCCGCGAGCCCGATCACCGACGGCCGCGGCGCGGTGCGGGGGTGCCTCGTGTCGTTCACCGACGTGACCGAGCTCGACCGGAAGAACGTCGAGCTGCAGGCGGCGCTCGGCGAGCTCCAGGAGTCGCGGCAGAAGATCGAGACCCAGAACGAGGAGCTCAAGCAGCTCGCCGCCATCGATCCGCTGACGGCGACCATGAACCGCCGCGCCTTCTTCGAGGTCGCCGAGGAGCTCGTCCGCAAGACGAAGGACGAAGGCGGCACCTTGTGCTGCCTGATGACCGACATCGACAACTTCAAGAGATTCAACGATACCTACGGGCATGCGGTCGGCGACCAGGTGCTGATCCAGGTCGCGCGCGTGCTGAAGGCGGCGCTTCGGCCGACCGACGTGATGTGCCGCTACGGCGGGGAGGAGTTCTGCATCCTGCTGCCGGGGGTCGACGCGCTGCGCGCCGCGGTGGTGGCGGAGCGCATCCGGTTCCGCGTCGAGGCGCAGGCCGGGCCCGGCATCCGCTCGATGCCCGGCCTGCGGGTCACCGCGAGCTTCGGCCTGACTTCGCTCGAGTTCGGCGCCCCGAACCTGAAGACCCTGATCGACGAGGCCGACCAGGCGCTGTACGCCGCCAAGCAGGGCGGCCGCAACCGCGTCGTCCGCTACGACGAGATGCCGCCGACGGTCCGCGAAGCGGCGGCCGGCGGTTCCTGAGCTCCCAGGCAGGCGCCGGCAAGCGTCGGCCCGGCGCTGGGCGGCGCGTGAGTATCGCTCGCTCCGGTCCGCCTGCGTCTTGATTCTTCCGCGATCGTCGATGCCTTGCGGCGGGCGACCGCGATGGTCACCAGGGCTCCTTCATCACGCGATAGGAATGCTCGGCGCACAGACCTCGGCATGATCAAGGCCGACACGCGATTCGCGCCGGGCTGTCGCTAGTCGGCGATGAACCCGATCCGGCGCTTCGGACTCGGCTGCGGCGGCGTCGCGAGCTCGCGGATCGCCTGAACGAGGCTCGCGATGGCCGTGTCATGGCCGGCGACCCGCCGTTCCAGCTCATCGAGCTTTCGACCGAGCTCCCTGTGGCTCGCGACCATCTCGCGCATGCGAACGAACGCTCGGACCACGCGGACGCTCATCGCCACGGCGGCAGCGGAGTTCAGGACGTTCGCGGCCATGAGCGCACCGTGCTCGGTGAAGGCATACGGCAGATACTTGCGGTGCTGCCCCCGGCCCCGGCCCATGTCTAAGGTCGCAAATTGCGACCTTAGAGCGTCCCATTCCTTTCGAGTCAGTTGAAACATGAAGTCGGCGGGGAACCGCTCGAGGTTGCGCCGCACTTGCTCGTTCAGCCGCTTGGTCGGCACGCCGTAGAGCTCGGCAAGGTCGGCATCGATCATCACCCTGTGCCGCCGCACGGTCAGGATCCTTTGCCCGATTCCTGTAGCGAGGGTCGGAGTCGTCGCGGCCATTGCCCGGGTTGAGCGGCATCGCACCCGCCTACACTGTAGCCGCGTGAGTGGCTCACCAGCTGCGCCTTCCACCAGCGTGCCGTCGGGGTGACGTCGGCGAGGACTCGTTTGGCGAGGTGGCCACGACTTGTGACCGCCTCGGCCTCAGCCTGCTGGGGGGAAATTTCCGCCGGCCGCCCGGCCTGAGCGTCCGACCTCGAACCCCTCCAGCGACACCTCGGGCATCCGCCCCGCCGCCAGATCCGCGATCACTCGCCCGCACGCCAAAGCCAGCGTGAATCCCAGCGCGCCCTGGCCGCAGTCGAGCAGCAGGTTCGGATACGGCGTGCGCCCGAGGATCGGCATGCCCTTCGGCGTCGCCGGCCGCAGCCCGCACCACGGCCTGAGCCGCGAGAAATCGGAGGCCTCGGGGAACGCCGCTCGCGTCTCCTCCAGCAGGGTGGCGATCCGCGACTCGTCGATCTCGGCGCGATGGCCGGCGAGGTCGGCCATGCCGGCGACGCGGAGCTCGTCGCCGAGCCGCGCGTACACGACCTTCTTCTTGAAGTCGGTGACGCTGATCCGCGGGGCAACGTGCCCGGGACCGACGGGCAGCGTCAGACTGTAGCCCTTGAGCGGATAGATCGGCAGGTGGATCCCGAGCGGGCGGACGAGCCACGGGCTCGCCGCGCCGAGCGCGAGGACGTAGCGGTCGGCCTCGAGGACGCCGGCGCTCGTTTCGACGCCGATGATGCGGTCGCGCCAGCGCAGCAGCCGCCGGATCTCGGTGTCGAGTAGGAGCTCGCCGCCGTTCGCGCGCAGGAGCCGCTCGAGCGCGACGCAGAACTTGTAGCAATCGCCGGCGTCCTCGCTCGGTGTGTAGATCCCGCCGGCGATCCGCGGCCGCATCGCGGCGAGCGCGGGCTCGAGCGCGACGCATTCGTCCGGCGCGAGCGCCTGCTGCTCGGAGCCGAGGCTCGCCTGGTACTCGAGCAGCCGTCGCGCCGCCTCGAACGAGCGCGGATCCGAATGCACGACGAGCTTGCCGTTCTGGACGTAGTCGAACTCCGGATGCTCGCGCTCGACGAACCGGTGCATGAGCGCGCGGCTGTAGTAGGCGAGCCGCAGCAGCCGGCGCGTGGTCAGGTCGGCCTGGCGCCGGGTGCACGCGAGGACGAACTCGAGGCACCAGCGCCACTGCTCCCAGTCGAGCGCCGGCCGGAAGCGCAGCGGCGCGTCGCGCCGGAGCAGCCACGGCGGAATCTTCGGCAGCACGCCGGGGCCGGCGAGCGGCGCGACGTAGCTGTAGGAGAGCTGCCCGCCGTTCGCGTAGCTCGTCTCGAGCCCCACGCCGGGGTTGCGCTCGACGACGGCGACCGCGTGGCCGTCGCGCGCGAGGTAGTAGGCCGCGGCGACCCCGACCACGCCGCCGCCGAGGACGAGGATGTTCATCTGCAGCAGCGCCCGAGCGGAGCGCGCAGTCTACCCGGGCCGGGCGAATGTCCTGTCGGGCTGCGCCGACAGGGTGCGCACGGGGCGGTTTGGCGCTAGGCTCCCCTCGGGTCACAACCGCAAGAGGAAGACGCCGTGATCGGTATCCGTACCCTCGTCGGACTTCTGGCGGCGGCCGTCGTCGCGGCCGCGGCCCATGCCCAGCCCGCCGCCAAGTCGGCGAAATCGACGGTGGACATCAAGCGCGACGCGAAAGAAGGCTGGTCGGAGGTGCAGCGCACGGGCCGCGAGATCAAGTCGGGCGTGCCCGCCGCCGGCCGGTCGGCGCGCGATCAGTTCAAGATGCACGGCAACAAGGCGAAGGAAGGGTTCACCGGGTCGCCGCCGCCGACCATCCCCAAGCCGTCCGAGTAGCGATCCCGGCGCACGCCGGGCGCCTCGTCATGCGCCCTTGACGGCGTAGTCTCCAGGCGGCAGCGCGCCGGCGCGGCACAGCCGGTTGAGCAGCGGATACAGCCCGATGAACTTCAGCCCGCCCGCGAGCCAGTCGTCGAGCTGACTGTCGAGATACGGATCGGGGCCGCCGTGAACGAACGCGACGGCGGGCAACCGACCCGGCGCGAGCCCGAGGTCCGACCCGACCGAGAAGCGCCGCTTGGCGGGGAACGTGTCCCGCACCAGGCGCTCCAGCTCGTTCGCTTCGAGGACTCTCATCTTCGCACCCATCGCTCGTCGGACTTTCGATGCGTGCCCAGCGTCGCACACCGACGTAACCCCACGATGTCCCTTCGGTTCCAAATTGTTTCGGGTTTCCTGCCCCCCTGTTAAGGGGGGTGGCGCGTAGCGCCGGGGGGTTTCCTGCCCCCCTGTTGGGGTGGCGAGCGTCAGCGCGCCGAGGCGTTTCGCTCGCCACCGGCTCATCCCCTGATCCCTACGCTCGGTATGCTCCTTGTGTGGCCTGCTTCCACCATTACCGGTTTGATCTCACTCAGCGCGCGCGCGCACTGCGCAAGGACATGACGAGGGCGGAGCGAAGACTCTGGTTCGACTTCCTGCGCGGCTTGCCCGATCGCTGGCGCCGGCAGAAGCCGCTCGGCAACTATGTCGCCGACTTCTATTGCGCCGCGCGGCAACTCGTCATCGAGATCGACGGCGACACTCACTACGTCGATCGGGGTCCGCGGCGCGACCGTGCGCGCACCGCCGCACTCGAAGCGAGTGGGATTCGAGTGCTGCGATTCACGAACCTGGAGGTAATGCAGAACTTCGAGAGCGTGTGTGAGCGGATCGTGGAGGCGGGCGAGGAGGATGCTTGCAAACCCCCCCGGCGCGCTAACGCGCGCCACCTCCCTTGAGAGAACCCCCCCGCCTCGCTGCGCTCGGCACCCCCGTTCACAGGGGGGAGAGGAACCCCCGCCTCACTGCGTTCGGCACCCCCCTTGACAAGGGGGCAAGGGATTACGCCGCCTCGCGCGCGGCCCTGAAGTCCTGCCACCAGCGGGCAGCGGCGTCCTGGCTCCACGGGTGCTCGCGGAGCACCTTGGCGCAGACCGCGATGAGCTCGTCCACCTGCTGCGGGCGGTCCGCGCGGTCCTTGGCGAGGCAGCGGGCGATGATGTCGTCGAGCGCGCGCGGGATCGGCTGGTCCGTCGCGCTCGAAACCGGCAGCGCCGCCGCCTCGAGGATCTGCCGCTTCAGGTCGAGCTCGTTCGGCGCGTCGAACACGCGCTTGCCGGAGAGGAGCAGGAACCCGAGCACGCCGACCGCGTAGATGTCGGCGCGCGCGTCCGCGTCCGCCGGGTCGCGGATGCGCTCCGGCGCCATGTAGAGCGGCGTGCCGAGCAGCGTCGCATACTGCGTGATGTCCCGGGTGTCGGTCGCGTAGATGTCCTTGATCAGGCCGAAGTCGAGGACCTTCACGACGTCCGCGACGCCGCCGCGCTCGCAGAGCATGACGTTGCCCGGCTTGATGTCGCGGTGGACGAACCCCATGCCGTGGGCCTCCCGCAGCGACTCGCACACCGCCTTCAGGATGTGCGCGACGCGCGGCACCGGCTGCGGTCCGTCCTTCTCCAGGAGCTCGGCGAGGGTGATGCCCTCGATGTACTCCATCGCGTAGAAGAACGTGCCGTCGCGGGTGCGGCCGTAGTCGTAGATCTCGACCGTCGCCGGGTGGGCGAGCCGGCTCGCGAGCTGCACCTCGCGCTCGAAGCGCGCGATGAGCTCGTCGGTGGCGAGATGCGCCTTCAGGATCTTCACCGCCGTCGGCCGCCGCAGCAGCGCGTGGAACGCCCGGTGCACCGTGGCCTGCCCGCCCTCCGCGATCTGCTTCTCGAGCCGGTATTGCCCGAGCTGGCGCGTCTCGCGGCGCAGGCTCGCGATGGAGAACGTCGAGGCGAGCGCGACGGCGACCGCGATGACGAGCATCGCGAAGATCACGAGCAGCGCGATCGTGAGGTAGCGCAGCGGCGCGTACGCCTCCTCGGTGTCGATCTCGACCGCGATGCCGATGTCGTGGGCCGGCAGCCACTGCCACGCGCTCATCACCTCGCGGCCGACGTAGTTGCGGTGCGGCTCGAGGAGCACGCCGTAGCGCGCGCGCGGGTCCGGGTCGCTGCGGCTCGCGATCGCACGCTCGACGATCGTCGTGAGTGGCCGCTCGTCGAGATCGGCCGGCCGCGCAGGCTCTTCGGTCAGGTCGCGGCCAGGGTCGCGCAGCTTGATGTTGAACGCCGCGCCGCGCGCGGCCGCCGGCAGCAAACCGGCGGCGCGCAGCGCGGCGCCGTGACGCGGCTCGGTGAGCACGAGCCCGGAGTCGTCGAACGCATAGGCGTCGGCGGTCGAGGTCGTGTCGGCGAGGCCGCTGACGCCGAGGATCCCGGCAAACCGCGTGTCGGCGTATACCCCGAGCTCGAGCGCCGCGATCACGCGGCCCTCGGCGTCGCGCACCGGCGCCGCGAACCAGACGATGGGCCGGGCGAACGCTTCCCCGCGCGCCTGCGGCACCCGCTCGGCCTCCGGGCGCGGCGAAACGAGCCGCGTCTGGCCCTTGAAGACCGGCCCGAGGTCGGCGAGCGTGCTGGCGCCCACCTGCCGCCCTTCGTACGCCGCGACGGACGTGGCGAGGATGCGCCCCTGGCGGTCGACGACGTTCACCGCCACGTTCTCGCGGTCGACGAGGCAGGGAGCGAGCGTCTCGACGAGCGGCTTGCGCGACGGCGACGCCTCGAGGCCGCGCAGCGCACCGACGAACGCCGGATCGATGGCGCAGCGCCCCGCCTCCGCGCGCTTCGTGTCGACCCAGACCTCGAGCGCCGCCACCTTCGCCTCGAGGACCGTGCGCAGCGACGCGGTCCGCACGCGTTCCAGCGACTCCTTGACCCCGGTGTAGGTCCAGTACCCCAGCCCCGCGAGGATGACGATCGCGACCGCGACCGCCTCGACGCGCTGCTCGGTCGAGCCGAAGAACACGACCGCGAGCGAGCGTCGCTGCCGGGGCATGCGGAAGCCGGGCTGCTTGCCGTCGCTCTTCGCCTCCGGGGTGGGCTCGGGGATCATCGGGACGTTGGCCCCGGACGAGGGGGCCGCGAAGCGTAGCGTAGCCGGGGGTTTCGAGCCGCGCTGCCAAGCCGGCGCTACGTGCCGCCCCCTGAACGGCGCCCCCCCGGCGCTACGCGCCACCCACTTAAAGGGGCCGCCCTTTATACTTGCCACGCGCCATGAAACGGTCTGTCGTCGTCCTACTCGTCGCGCTCGTCGGCCTGAGCGCCGCCGGCCTCGCGGCCGCGCAGGGCTATCCGTCGCGCGCGGTGCGCATCGTGGTCGCGTACCCGCCCGGAGGCGGGATCGACGTCCTCGCGCGCCTGCTCGCCGACCGGCTGGCGCCGCAATGGAGCCAGCCGGTCGTGGTCGAGAACCGCCCGGGCGGCAGCACGATCCCGGCGACGGTGCTCGTCGCCAAAGCGCCGGCCGACGGCCACACCATCCTGCTCACCACCGACGCGACGTTCTCGATCAACCCGCACCTCTTCGCGCAGCTGCCGTACGCGGACCGCGACTTCACGCCGGTGACGCAGCTCATCCTGCTGCAGCAGATGCTGGTGGTGCATCCGGCGCTCCCGGCCGGCTCGCTCGCCGAGCTCGTCGCGCTCGCCCGGGCGAAACCGGGCACCCTCAACTACGCGTCGTACGGCACCGGCAGCCAGCCGCACCTCGCCGCCGAGATGCTGAAGGCGAAGGCCGGCATCGACATCGTGCACATCCCCTACAAGGGGATCTCGTTCGCGGTGCCGGCGGTGATGGCGCGCGAGGTCGAGATGACCTTCTCCGGGATCGCCACCGGCCGGCCGCAGCTCCAGGCGGGCAAGCTGAAGGCGCTGGCGATCGGCGGTCCGAAGCGCTCCCCGCTCGTGCCCGACGTGCCGACGTTCGCGGAGCTCGGCTACCCGGAGGTGGAGACGCACGCGTGGTTCGGGCTGTTCGTGCCGGCGGGCACGCCGCGCGACGCGGTGGACCGCATCCACCGCGACGTCGCCGCGATCCTGAACGAACCGGACTTCCGCGAGAAGGAGGTCGTCCGGAAGGGCTACGACCTCGTCGGCAGCTCGCCGGAGGAGTTCGCCGCATACCTCGTGCGCGACCGCGCGGCCCGCGGCCAGGCGGTGAAGATCTCCGGCGCAAGAGCGGAGTGACGAGGATCGCGCAGGCGCTCGTCGGCCCCGCGCCGCGCATCGCGCTCAGCATCGCCGGCAGCGGGCCGCTGGTGGTCTTCCTGCACGGCATCGGCGGCAACCGCGCGCACTGGGACGACCAGGTCTCGGCGTTCGCCGCCGAGTTCACCGCCTGCGCCTGCGACGCGCGCGGCTACGGTGACTCCGACGACTACCGCGGCCCGCTCGCGTTCGCCGACCTGGGCGCCGATTGCCTGCGCGTGCTCGACTTCCTCGGCGCCGAACGGGCGCATCTCGTCGGGCTGTCGCTCGGCGGACGGATCGCGCGCGATCTCTGCCTGCGGCACCCGGAGCGCGTCGCGACGCTGACGCTGTGCAACACCCACGGCGGCTTCGACGACCTCGGACCCGAGCAGGCCGACGCCTTCCTCCGCGCCCGGCAAGGGCCGCTCGCCGCGGGCAAGGAGCTGCGTGAGCTCGCGCCCGAGCTCGCGCGGGCGATCGTCGGCAAGTCCGCGGTGCCCGGCGCCTACCAGCGGCTCGTGGCGAGCCTGGCGGGGCTGCGGAAGCACGTCTACCTCAAGACGCTGGAGGCGTCGGTGCTCGAGGACCGCGGCGCGCCGGTCGAGCGCATCGCGGTGCCGACGCTGGTCGTGACGAGCGACGAGGACGCGGTGTATCCGCCCGTGACCGCCTCCGCCCTCGCCCGCCGCATCCCGGGCGCACGGCTCGCGGTGATCCAGGGCGCCGGGCACGTCTCGAACCTCGACCAGCCCGAGCGCTTCAACGGGGTGGTGCTCGCATTCCTCCGCGAGCACCGGGATCGCGCCTCGCCCGTGACGCTCCCGCCGGGCGACGCGGGCGGCCGAACAGGTGGAGAATAGCCGCTCTTCCCGTCCCCGCCGCCCGGAGAGTCCGATGCGCATCGAAGTCCACGTCCACGGCAACATCCCGCTGCGCGCGGGCGTCACCTCCGCGCAGATCGAAGCCGCGCTGCGGCCGTGGCTCGAGTACATCGACGAGGACTCGCTCGCCGACGCGCGCTCGGTCTACGAGGACGAGCCCGGGGTGGCGTTCGACGCGCGCGAGCGCCTGCTCGAGATCTGCTGGACCGGGGACGTCGGCCGCACCTTCCGCGAGCACATCGAGGCGGCGCTCGCGAACCTGAACCCCTACACCGAGCGGGCGGCCGAGATCGAGGTCAGCTACTACCACGACGACGGCCAGGACGAGTTCGGCGTCGTGTTCGTCGGTCCGACGCCGGAGGCGATCCACGAAGCGCAGCGCCAGGCGATGATCGAGGACGTCTCGAACCTGCTCGCGCGCCAGTTCGGCGAGTCGGAGATCGGCGAGGTCGTGGCGCTCCTCAACCAGCTCTTCGCCCGCACCGCGCCGAGCGCGGGCGGCGCCGTGCGCCAGGGCTCGCTCACGGTCCAGGCGCCGACGAGCGACAAGGGGCGCAGGCGACTGCACTAGTGCCGCGTCGGCCGCGGTTGCTGGAGACCTCAAGGCACCCGCAATGCAGGAAGCGCGGATCCGCCTGCTGCAACGCATGGCCATTTTCGGGGGGATCCGGGACGAGATCCTCGAATTCCTCCTGGAGCGGTCCCCGATCATCCGCGTCCCGAGGGACGAGTTCTTCTTCCGGGAGAGCGAGCAGGGTCACTCCATGTTCGTCCTGGAGGAGGGGAAGGTCGCCGTGCTCAAGTGCTGGCAGGGGGGCGATTGCCTTCTCCGGATCCTGGAGCAGGGAGACTGCTTCGGCGAGATGGCGCTGCTCGATCTCTGTCCGCGCAGCGCCTCCGTCCGCGCCGTGGAGGACTGCGTGGCCATCGAGCTCTCGGCGGCCAGCCTCCACGAGCTCTACGAGAAGGACCTCGAGCAGTTCACCATGATCGAGATGAACATGGGACGCGAGGTGTCCCGGAGGCTCCGGGAGTCGGACGAACGGCTCTTTCGCGCGCGGATGGGCGTGGCCGACGTCAGCGCGGACTACCTCTTCCCGGCGAGCTAGGAGCGCCCCGCTCCTGAAAGACTCCTGACAGCACGCTGTCAGCAGCGGTTCTCTAGCCTTCGGGTCGTGCCGATCGGGCACGCCAACCCCAACCTGAAGGAGAGAGCAACGATGCTGGCCAACAACGTCGCCGCGTGGTTCGAGATCCCGACCCTGGACCTGGAGCGCGCCACGCGGTTCTACGAAAGCGTGCTGGGTGTCAAGCTGCAGCGCGAGTCGATGGGCGCGATGCGCATGGCGATCTTTCCCCACGCGATGCCGAACAACTCGGGCGCGGTGGTGTCCGCCGAGGGCTATCGCCCGGCGACCGAGGGGACGGTGGTCTATCTCAACCTCGCGCAGGATCTCGCCGGACCGCTCGCGCGCGTGGAGAAGGCCGGCGGCAAGGTGCTGCTCGGCAAGACCGCGCTGCCCGGCGACCAGGGCTTCTTCGCGCAGTTCCTGGACGGCGACGGCAACCGCGTTGGCTTCTACTCGGCGCACTGAAATCCGGAGCGAGCACCATGCGTGAGGAAGCAGTCATCGAGTGGGCGCCGTTCCGGCTCAAGGCGGGCGTCCCGGACGAGGCGCTGTTCGAGGCCTCCGAGACCCTGCAAGCCGACTTCATTGACCGCCAGCCGGGGTTCGTGCAGCGGGAGCTGCTGAAGGGCTCCGACCGCGAGTGGGTCGACCTCGTCTGGTGGGAGAGCCGGGAAGCGGCCGATCGGGCCGTCGCCAACGCGGCGGCGAGCGCCGCGTGCCACGCCTACTTCCAGCTGATGGAGGAAGCCGATCACGCCGCGCCGGGCGCCGGGGTGCTGCACTTCGCCCGGCGCAAGGCCTACCCCGGCGGCGGCGCTTGATCCGGAGCGCGGCGCGTTCCATGCTCGCAGGCCATGCGCCGCGCCGATCGCCTGTTCCTGCTGATCCAGGCGCTCCGCGGCCGGCGGACGGTCGTGACCGCCCGCCGGCTCGCGGACCTGCTCTCGGTCTCGGCACGCACGGTCTATCGGGACGTGCGCGACCTGCAGCTCGCCGGCGTGCCGATCGAAGGCGAGGCCGGCGTGGGCTACAGCCTGCGGCGCGGCTCCGACATCCCGCCGCTGATGTTCAGCCGGGATGAGCTGGAGGCGCTCGTGGTGGGCGCGCGCATGGTGGAGGGCTGGACCGGCGCCTCGCTTTCGCGCTCCGCCCGGCAGGCGCTCACCAAGATCGAGGGCGTGCTCCCCGAGGAGCTCAAGCGCCGCTCGGAGCGCTCTCGGGTGTTCGCGCCTCCTCTCGAGCGGCACCGGCCGGTGGCCGAGCGCCTGGACGCGCTGCACGCCGCGATCGAAGGACGGCAGGTGGTCGAGCTCGACTACCGCCGCGAAGACGGGCAATCCTCGGTGCGCGCGGTGCGCCCGCTTTGCCTCGCCTTCTGGGGGTCGGCATGGACGCTCGGGGCATGGTGCGAGCTGCGGCGGGATTTCCGGAGTTTCCGGCTCGACCGCATCGCGACGCTGCGCCCGACCGGCCGCGGCTTCGAGGAGACCGACCACATCAGCCTGGCGAGCTACCTGCGCGCGGTCGGCGCCGATCCGCAGCGCGTCCTCTGACGAACAACGGGGCCGTCATGAAACCGCGAATCAAGGTCATCACATTGGGGGTCGACGATCTCGAGCGATCCCTGACGTTCTACCGCGACGGCCTGGGATTGCCGACCAAGGGGATCACCGGCACCCAGTTCGAGGACGGCGCGGTCGTCTTCTTCAAAATGAACGACGATCTGATCCTCGCCCTGTGGCCGAAGCATGCGCTCGCCAAGGACGCGAAAGTGGCGGTCGGTCCGTCGAACCCGGCGGCGCTCTCGATCGGCCACATCGTCGGCTCACGGCAGGACGTCGATACCATCATGCGGCAGGCCCAACGCGCGGGAGCGCGCGTCACCGCTCCGGCGCGCGATCGCTTCTGGGGCGGGTACTCCGGGTATTTTCAGGATCCCGACGGCCACCTCTGGGAGATCGCCTGGAATCCCGCGTGGCAGGTCGAGGACTAGCGATCGCCGCGCGGCCTAGGGTTGCACCTTCACTTCGCGGACGATCTCCAGCGTGTAGGCCCGCCGGTAGTCGAGGTCCGGCTTCACCATCTTCACCCCGACCATGAACTCGAACGTGCGCCGCCAGCGCTCGTCGGTCATGGTCATGATGCCGAGCCTGGCGGCTTCGCCCCCGGTGACGATCCCGTACTCCTTCATCTTGCGCACGCCGAACGCGATGAGGTCGTCCTCCATCTGCGGGTTGTCGCGCTTGATCAGGGCGTTCCCCGGCGCGGGATCCGCGAGGTAGCGCTTCCAGCCTTCGGCGCTCGCCTGGACGAACCGCCGCACGGCGTCCCGCCGCTTCGCGAGCGTCTCGCGCGTGACGACGATCGTCTCGGCGTACGGCGGATAGCCGAGGTCGGCGAGCAGGAACACCACGGGCTTCACGCCGCCCTTCTCGATCGAGTACGGCTCGGAGGTCACGTAGCCCTGCTGCGCGAGGCGCTTGTCGACGAGGAACGGCTGCACGCTGAACGCGTACGGCCGCTTCTGGGCGTCGTCGAAGCCGTAGCGGCTGCGCAGCCACGGCCAGAAAGTCGTGTCGCTCGCCGAGCTGATCGCGATGGGCCGCCCCTTCAGCTCCTCGAGCCTGGCGACGCCGGGATGGGCGATGATCACCGCCGGGTCCTTCTGGAACGTCGCTGCGACCGTGACCAGCGGCAGGTCCTGCTCGACCGCGTGGACGGTCTGCAGGTCGTAGCCCATGAAGAGGTCGAACTGTCCGGCGAGCAGGAGCTGGAGGCCGTTCACCTGCGGCCCGCCCATCCGGATCTGCACGTCGAGCCCGTGCTTGCGGTAGAGGCCCTCGGCGACCGCCTGGTAGAAGCCGCCGTGCTCGGCCTGGGCGTACCAGTTGGTGCCGAAGACGAGCTTCGTGAGCGGCTGCGCGGCGGCGGCACCGGCGCAAGCGGCGAGCACGGCGCACGCGAGGCGCGCCGCGAAGCGGGAACCGGGCATCGGCGGGTCTCCTGGAGGCTGTGGCCGCCGCGATTCTAGCGAACGCGCGTCCCGGGTAACGCGGATGGTCGACCAAATGGTTCGCTAATGTTGACAACCCGGCCCGGCGCCAATACCCTCGACCGCGTGAAGCCGCGCTCCCCACGACGCGAGGCGCGCGCCGAAGACCGGGTCTTCGACGCCATCCTCGACGCGGTCCTCGACCATCGGCTCGCGCCGGGGACCAAGCTGAAGGAGCGCGAGCTGTCGGAGATCTTCGGCGCGAGCCGCAGCGCGGTGCGCGCCGCGCTCACGCGGCTCGGACACAGCCTGCTCGTCGAGCTGCGGCCGAACCGCGGCGCGATCATCGCCAACCCGTCGGTCGCCGAGACCCGCCAGCTCTTCGAGGCGCGCCGCGTCATCGAGTCCGCCGTCGTGCGCGCTCTGGCGGGGAGCCTCACCCGGGCGAAGCGCGCGCGCCTGCGCGAGTTCGTCGCCGACGAGCAGACCGCGTACGCCAGGGGCGACCTCAAGACCGGCCAGCGGCTCTCCATCCGGTTCCACAAGCTGCTCTCGGAGCTCGCGGGGAACGTCGTGCTGGACCGCTTCATGGAGAGCCTCATCTGCCGCACGCCGCTCCTCGCGCTCGCCCACAAGGGAACGCGGCTCGCCTACTGCGGCGCCGACGAGCACCGCGCGGTCGTGGAAGCGCTGCTCCGCGGCGACGCCGCCGCCGCGGTGCAGCGCATGAGCGAGCACTTGAGCCACCTCGAGGGCCAGCTGCAGCTCGACGAGCACGCGCCTTCGCGGAGCCTCGCCGAAGTGCTCGGCGCGGGGAGCGGAAAATCGCGCCCGCGGACCGAAGGCCGGCCCGCCGCCGGCGCGCTCGCCGCCAATCTGCGCGGTTCGACGCGATGATCCGTTTCGAATACTTCGAGCCCGCCACGCTCGCGGAAGCGGTCGCGCTGCTGGGGCGCTGCGACGGCAACGCAGCCGTGCTCGCGGGCGGCACCGACCTGCTGGTGGAGATCCGGGAGCACATCCGGCGGCCCGCCTACGTCGTCAACATCAAGCAGATCCCCGGGATGGAGGAGCTCAGCTACGACGCCGCGCGCGGCCTCAGGTTCGGCGCGCTGGTGACCTCCCGGGCGATCGAGCTCTCGCCCGTGGTGCAGGAGAAGTACCCCGGTCTCGCGCAAGCCGTGCGCGAGCTCGGCTCGATCCAGGTGCGGCACCGGGCCACGGTGGTCGGCAACATCTGCCGCGCCTCGCCCTCGGCCGACACGCTGCCGCCGCTGATCGCGGACGGCGCAGCCGCGCGGATCTACGGGCCGGCGGGCGAGCGGGTCGTCGCGCTCGAAGAGTTCTTCACCGGCCCCGGCCGGACGGTCCTGAAGACCGACGAGCTGGTCACCGAGATCACCGTTCCGCCTCCCCCGCCGCGCACCGGGAAGATCTACATCAAGCACGGGCGCCGCAAGGCCATGGAGCTCGCCACGGTCGGCGTGGCGGTCTCGCTGACCCTGGCGGGCGACAGCTGCGGCGAGGTCCGCATCGTGCTCGGCGCCGTCGCCCCGACGCCGATCCGGGCGCGGCAGGCGGAGGCGCTGCTGCGCGGCCAGGTGGTCGCCGCGGACCGGATCGCGAGCGCCGCGCAGGCCGCAATGGCCGAGGCCCGGCCGATCGGCAACGTGCGGGCGAGCGCCGAGTATCGGCGCGAGATGGCCGAGGTCCTCACCCGGCGCGCCCTCGAGCAGGCGCTGGAGGCGGCGCGATGAAGGAGCTCGTCCGCGTCACCATCAACGGCGAGGCGCGCGAGCTCGCGGTGGCGCCCTACCGCAGCCTGCTCGACGTCCTGCGGAACGAGGCCGGTCTGACCGGCACCAAGAAGGGCTGCGACGTCGGCGACTGCGGCGCCTGCACCGTCCTCCTCGACGGCGATCCGGTGAACGCCTGCCTCGTGCTCGGCGTCGAGGTGAAGGGCCGCCGGATCACGACCATCGAAGGCCTCCAGCCCGCGCCCGACCGGCTGCACCCGCTGCAGGAGAACTTCATCAAGTACGGCGGCGCGCAGTGCGGGTTCTGCACGCCCGGCGTGATCATGATGGCGAAGGCCCTGCTCGACGAGAATCCCGATCCGACCGAGGCCGAGATCCGCTTCGGCCTCGCCGGCAACATCTGCCGCTGCACCGGCTACACCAAGATCGTCGAGGCGATCCAGGCGACGGCGCGGCAGCTCGGCGGAGGCAAGCGCGGCGCATGAGCGACCTCGACGTCATCGGCACGAGCGTGCGGCGGCCCGACATGCCGGGCAAGGTCACCGGCCATGCGCTGTACGCCGGCGACCTCGCGCTGCCCGGCATGCTGCACGGGAAGCTCAAGCGCAGCACGATCGCCCACGCCGAAATCAAGCGCATCGACACGGCCAAGGCGCTCGCGTTCCCCGGGGTGAGGGCGGTGCTCACGCACGCGAACGTGCCGCGGGTATTGCACTACGGCTCGCCGCATCCGCGCTCGGTTTCGGTGACGAAGGACCAGTACATCCTCGACACCAAGGTCCGCTACTGGGGCGAAGCGGTGGCGGCGGTGGCCGCCGAGAGCGAGGAGATCGCCGAGGAGGCGCTCGACCTGATCGAAGTGGAGTACGCGGCGCTGCCGGCGGTCTTCGCCGTCGAGCAGGCGCTCGCTCCCGATGCGCCGCTGATCCACGACGGGCACCCCGGCAACCTCGTCGCCGACCCGGTGGTGGTGAAGCGCGGCGACGTCGACCGCGGCTTCGCCGACGCCGACCTCGTCATCGAGGGCACCTACGAGATGGGCCGGCCGACGCCGGCGTACATGGAGCCGAACGTCTGCGTGTGCCAGTGGGACGCCGACGGGAAGCTCACCGCCTGGATCTCGACCCAGACGCCGTTCATGGTGCGCGGCATCCTCGCCGAGGTGCTCGGGCTGCCGTATCACAAGGTGCGCGTCCTCGTCGATCACATGGGCGGCGGGTTCGGGGCGAAGCAGGATCTCTTCCAGACCGAGTTCCTGTGCGCGCTGCTCGCGCGCGAGACGCGGCGGCCGGTGCGCATGGAGTTCACCCGGAAGGAGACCTTCCTCGGCGGCCGCTCGCGACACCCGGGCACGGTGTGGCTCAAGCAGGGCTTCCGGAAGGACGGCTCGATCTCGGCGCGCCAGGCCCGGGTCACGTTCAATTCCGGCGCCTACGGCTCGCATGGTCCGGGGGTCACTGCCGTCGGCACGGCGGCGCTCACCTCGCTCTTCCGGTGCGACAACGTGCACCTCGAGGGCCGGTGCGTGTACACCAACGCGCCGATCGCCGGCGCGTACCGCGGCTACGGCGTGGTCCAGACGTACTACGCGCTCGATATCCAGCTCGACGAGGCGGCCGAGCGACTCGGCCTCGATCCGGCCGAGCTCAAGCTGCGCAACGCCGTGCGCGAGGGCGACCTCGCTCCCTCCGGCCATCCGATCGTCGGCCACGGGCTGGAGGACTGCATCCGGCGCGGCATCGAGGAGGTCGGCTGGCCGACGCTGCGCCACCGCGCCCGCGCGGCGCGAGGGCCGGTGCGGCGCGGCTGGGGCATGGGCTGCGAGATGCACGGCTCCAGCGCCTACCCGGGCATCAAGGAGCAGGGCAACGCGACGGTGAGAATGAACGAGGACGGCACGGTGCAGCTCTTCACCGGGACGACCGGCCTCGGCACCGGCGCGCACACCGCCCTCGCCCAGGTGGTCGCCGAGGAGCTCGGCGTGCGGTTCGAGGACGTCTCGGTCGTCCACGGCGACACCGACGTCGCGCCTTGGGACATCGGCGCGTTCGCGAGCCACACGACCTACATGGGCGGACGCGCGGCGCAGATGGCGGCGGCGCAAGTCAAGCGGGAGCTGCTCGAGCGCGCGGCCGACGAGCTCGAGGCCGCCGCCGCCGACCTGGAGGTCCGCCAGGGCGTGATCACCGTGCGCGGCTCGGATCGCCGGCTGAGCGTGCGCGAGGCGATCGGCCCGAAGAAGGGCATCCCCTCGGCGCACATCGTGGCGTCCGCCACCTACCGTCCGACGAAGTCGTACTCGTTCGCCGCGCACTTCGTGGAGGTGCAGGTCGACACCGAGACCGGGCAGATCGACGTGCTGCAGGTCGTTCCGGTGCACGAGATCGGCCGGGTGATCCATCCGGTCGCGGCGGCGGGGCAGATCGAGGGCGGCATCCAGCAGGGGATCGGCCACACGCTGACCGAGGACTACGTGATCGATCCCGCCGACGGCCGGTCGCTGAACGCCGGCTTCGTCGACTACAAGATGCCGCTCTCGATGGACATGCCGCCGATCCGGACCATCATGCTCGAGACGGCGCCCGACCCCGGCGGGCCCTACGGCGCGAAGGGCGTGGGCGAGGATCCGATCATCGCCATCGGCCCGGCCATCGCCAACGCCGTCTACGACGCGATCGGCGTCCGGTTCCGGCACTACCCGATCACGCCGGAGCAGGTGCTGCAGGGGTTACGGGAGAAGCACGAATGAGAAGCGAGTTCTCCATCGGCTGCAACGGGCGGGGAGCGATGCACGCGGCCCCGGTCTCGGTGGACGAGCAGTTCCGGCTGGTGAAGGAAGCCGGCGTCTTCGACCACTTCGACCGCATGCCGCAGCCCGGCGTGGAGCAGGAGTACGTCCGCGCGGCGCAGAAGTACGACCTGCCGATCCGCACCGGCCTGTGGTCCTACACCGTGGGCAAGGACGAGGCGCAGCTCGAGAAGAACCTCCGCATCTGCAAGGAGGCGGGCGCCGAGTGCCACAACCTGATGGTGTACACAAAGCACGCGCGCGGCCACGTCGTGACCGACCAGGAGATCGTGGACTTCTATCGCCTCGCCTACGATCTCGGCGGCAAGCTCGGGATCACGATCGGCTTCGAGGTGCACATCTACATGTGGTCGGAGGACTTCCGGCGCGTGAGCCGCGTCGCGCGCATGGTGCGCGCGCACGGCATCCCGTTCAATTTCGTCCTCGACCACAGCCACGTCCTGCTCAAGGTGGAGAACCCGGAGGAGCAGGACGTGAGCGGGATCCGCGAGGACGTCGAGTCCGGCCGGCTCGTGATCGACCCCTACGAGGAAGGCAACGTCCTCGACGAGTGGATCGGGATGGGGATGACGGTGTGGCTGCAGGTGCGCCCGGTCTCGCCGAACGGCCCCAAGAACCAGTGGGCGGTCAAGGACGGCGGGAGCTGGGGCCGCGCGTGCCAGTATCCGTTCCTGAAGCCGAAGCCCGGCGAGTGGCACTCGCCGTGGCACGCGTGGCGCGTCGAGCCGTGCAAGGACGTGGTGCGTCGGGTGCTGCGCCACCACCGCGACCACCCGGAGAGCCCGCTGCGTTGGCTCACCACCGACATGATCGACATGCCGGACTACGGTGGCGGCGCGAAGTACTCGCTCATCGAGCAGAACGCCGCGATCGCCCAGTGGCTACGCAAGACCTGGGACGAGATCAAGGCGGAGAAGAAACCCTCATGAAAGTCAAGGCTGCGATTGCGTACGAAGCGGGCAAGCCGCTCGAGATCGACACCGTCGAGCTCGACGGCCCCAAGGCGGGCGAGGTGCTGGTCGAGATCAAGGCGACCGGCGTCTGCCACACCGACGAATTCACGCGCTCGGGCGCCGACCCGGAAGGGCTGTTTCCCGCGATTCTCGGCCACGAGGGGGCGGGAGTGGTCGTGGACGTCGGCCCGGGCGTCGCGAGCCTGAAGAAGGGCGACCACGTCATCCCGCTCTACACGCCCGAGTGCCGGCAGTGCAAGTCGTGCCTGTCGCGCAAGACGAATCTCTGCACCGCGATCCGCGCGACGCAGGGCAAGGGGCTGATGCCCGACGGCACCAGCCGCTTCTCACGCGGCGGCCAGATGGTCCACCATTACATGGGCTGCTCCACCTTCGCGAACTACACGGTGCTGCCCGAGATCGCGGTCGCGAAGATCCGCGAGGATGCGCCGTTCGACAAGGTCTGCTACATCGGCTGCGGCGTGACGACCGGCATCGGCGCGGTGATCAACACCGCGAAGGTCGAGGCCGGCGCGAACGTGGTGGTGTTCGGCCTCGGCGGCATCGGGTTGAACGTCGTGCAGGGCGCGCGCATGGTCGGCGCGAACATGATCATCGGCGTGGACCTGAATCCGGCGCGGAAGGCGCTCGCGACGAAGTTCGGCATGACGCACTTCGTGAACCCGAAGGACGTGAAGGAAGGCGAGCTGGTCGCGCACCTCGTCGAGCTGACCGGCGGCGGCGCCGACTACAGCTTCGAGTGCGTGGGCAACGTCGACCTGATGCGCCAGGCGCTCGAGTGCTGCCACCGCGGCTGGGGGGTATCGGTGATCATCGGCGTCGCCGGCGCGGGCCAGGAGATCCGCACCCGGCCCTTCCAGCTCGTGACCGGACGGGTGTGGAAGGGCACCGCCTTCGGCGGGGCGAGGGGACGCACCGACGTGCCGAAGATCGTCGACTGGTACATGGAGCGGCGCATCAACATCGACGACCTCATCACCCACAAGCTCGCGCTCCGGGACATCAACAAGGCCTTCGACCTGATGCACGCCGGCGAGTCGATCCGCAGCGTAGTAGTGTACTGAGCGAATGGCGGCACAACCGGTCCCGGTCACCATCCTCACCGGCTTCCTCGGGTCGGGGAAGACGACGCTCCTCAACTACATCCTGACCGAGCGGCACGGGCACCGCATCGCGGTGATCGAAAACGAGTTCGGCGAGATCAACATCGACTCGGATCTCGTGCTGAGCGCCGAGGAGGAGATCTACGAGCTCACGAACGGCTGCATCTGCTGCGTCGGCACCGCGCGCGCCGACCTCTTGCGCATCCTCGGCAAGCTCATGGACCGGCGCGAGAAGTTCGACCACATCCTGGTGGAGACGAGCGGGCTCGCCGACCCGACCCCGGTCGCGGCGACCTTCTTCGTCGACGAGGAGGTGGCACGCCAGGTGAGCCTCGACGCGATCGTGACGCTGGTCGACGCCAAGCACGTCGCCGAGCACCTCGACGACCCCAGCCTGCACGGCGCCGACAACCAGGCGGTCGACCAGATCGTCATCGCCGACCGCATCATCCTCAACAAGATCGACCTCGTCGGCGAGGACGAGCTCGGCGCGCTCGAGCGCCGCGTGCGCGGCCTCAACGCGACCGCGCCGATCCTGCGCTCGAGCCACGCGAAGGTGGACCTCGAGCGCATCCTCGGCATCGGCGCGTTCAACCTCGCGCGCACGGTGGCGTCCCAGCCGGACTTCCTGGAGGACGACGAGCACCAGCACGACCCCTCGCTCGACTCGGTCGCCATCGTCTTCGAGGCGCCCTTCGATCGGGCGCGCCTCGACGCCTACCTGAAGGACCTCCTCGCGGCGCGCGGCGACGACATCTTCCGGCTGAAGGGGATTCTCGCGATCGCCGACGACCCGCGGCGCTGGGTGCTGCAGGCCGTGCACCGCCTGATGGAGCTGAAACCGCTCGATCCCTGGGGCGCCGAGAAGCCGGCGAGCAAGCTCGTGTTCATCGGCCGCGGCCTGGATCGCGCGGCGCTGGAGCAGGGGCTGGCGGGCTGCCTGCGCTGGTGAGCCGCCGCCCGCCCTCCGGCGCCGGCGGCCGCCTCATTTCGGTGGCCGCTTCTTGGCGAGCCTCTCCTTGAGATCGGCGAAAGGCGCATAGGTCGACACGCGGCCGCTCGCGGAAGCGCTGGTCCCCCCGCGCGCCGCCTCCAGCTGGCGCTGGTGCTCGTTGTCGTGGCAGTACAGGCACAGCAGCTCCCAGTTGCTGCCATCGGGCGGGTTGTTGTCGTGATCGTGATCGCGGTGGTGGACGGTCAGCTCGCGCACGTTGGCGCGGGTGAACTCGCGGCCGCAGCGCGCGCAGATCCAGGGGTAGATCTTGAGCGCGCGTTCCCGATAGCCTTGCGCGCGCTGCTCGGCGGCGCGACGGGCGTCGGCGACGATGCGGTCCAGCTTGCCAGGGTCCTTCGAGCTCATGCGGGCACCTGGATCCTCCGGTCCTCGCGCACCGGCGAGATTTCCCAGAAGCGACAGCGCCGATGCTACACCTCGGTCGCGTCGGCGATCCAGGAGACCTCCCTGCACCCGCTTCGTCCCTCGATCCGGCGGTGCGATCTCGAGCTCGCGAAGCAGATCGGCTTGCGGCGCGCCACCGGCTCGGCCAGGCGCCGCGCGAGTAGGCTGTCGCGATGGACGCCCTGATCGCCGCCGCCGCGCGCGCCCTCGCCGTCGGCGACGCGCTCGGCGCCCTCAAGCGCGTCGGGCTGCGCGACGACCCGCCGGCGCTCGCCCTCCGGGGCATCGCCATGGCCCAGCTCGGCGAGCATCCGCGCGCCCGCGAGCTCCTCCGGCGCGCCGCCCGCGGCTTCGGCGCCCACGAGGAGCTGGCGCGCGCCCGCTGCGTCGTCGCGGAGGCCGAGGTCGCCCTCGCGATGCGCGACCTCCGCGGCTCGCCGCGCACGCTGGCGGCCGCGTCGGCCACGCTTGAGGCGCGCGCCGATCGCGCCAACGCGCTGCAGGCACGTCTGATCGCGGTGCGCCGGCTGCTCCTGCTCGGCCGTCTCGACGAGGCCTCCGCCGCCCTCGCCCGCCTCGACGCGGGCGGCCTGCCGCTGTCGCTCGCGGCGGTGGCCGAGCTGGCCGCGGCCGAGGTGGCGCTGCGCTCGTTGCGCACCGCACCGGCGCAGGCGGCGCTCGCCCGCGCCCGCGAGGCAGCCGAACGCGCGCGCGTGCCGGCGCTCCTCGCCGAGGTGGCCGAGGCGCGCGCTGCGCTCGATCGTCCCGCCGCCCGGCGCATCCACGCCGGCCACGAGCAGGCGCTGCGGCTCGACGAGGTCGAAGCGCTGCTCGCCTCGGGCGCGCTGGTCGTCGACGCCTGCCGTCGCGGGCTGCGCGCCGGCGACGCGTGGCTGCCGCTGGCGCGACGACCGGTGCTGTTCGCGCTGGCGCGCGCGCTCGCCGAGGCGTGGCCCGGCGACGTCGATCGGCACGCCCTGATCGCGCGCGCATTTCGCACCCGCCGCCCCAACGAGTCGCACCGCGCGCGCCTGCGGGTCGAGATCGGCCGCTTGCGCGCGCTCGCCGCGCCGCTCGCGCGCATCGAGGCGAGCGCCCGCGGCTTCGCGCTCACGCCGCGCTGCGAGCGCGCGGTCGTCGTCCTGGTGCCGCCCATCGATGGCGATCAGGCGTCGCTCGCGGCGCTGCTCGCCGACGGCGCGGCCTGGTCTACCTCGGCGCTCGCGCTGGCCCTCGGCGCCAGCCAGCGCACGGTCCAGCGCGCGCTCGTCGAGCTGGAGGCCGCCGGACGCGTGCGCTCGATCGGACGGGCGCGCGCAAGGCGCTGGCTCTCGCCGCCGCTCGCCGGATTCACGACGATCTTGTTACTCCCCGCCGCGCTGCCGTCCGGGTAGATTCGTCCCGCGGCGCCGCCCAGAAGCGCCGCAAGGAGCCAGACGATGACCCGCAGCACCCAAGGCAAGACAGTCGAGACGAAACTGCAAGCACCGGCGCGCGCGGCCGAGATCGTGCGCGAGTACGGCCCCTTCGCCGGCGCCGACCAGATCGGCGGCGTCACCTACGACGGCCGCCGCGTCTGGGCCGCCACCGGATCCAAGCTGGTCGCGTTCGATCCCGAGAGCGGCCAGCTCGCGCGCACGCTCGACCGCGTCGGCGACGCCGGCACCGCCTTCGACGGCACGCACCTCTACCAGATCGCCGAAGCACGCATCGACAAGATCGATCCCGCCACCGGCGACGTCGTCGCGTCGATCCCGGCGCCCGGCCACGGCCGCGACTCGGGCCTCGCCTGGGCCGAGGGCAGCCTGTGGGTGGGGCAGTACCGCGATCGCAAGATCCACCAGATCGATCCCGAGACCGGCGCCATTCTGCGCACCATCGAGTCCAACCGCTTCGTCACCGGCGTGACCTGGGTCGACGGCGAGCTGTGGCACGGCACCTGGGAAGGCGACGAGAGCGAGATCCGCCGAATCGACCCGGAGAGCGGCGCCGTGCTCGAGCGGCTGGAGATGCCGCGCGGCATCGGCGTGAGCGGGCTCGAGTCCGACGGGGCGAGCCTCTTCTATTGCGGCGGTGGGCCGACCGGAAAGGTCCGCGCCGTGCGCAAGCCCAAGCGCTGATCGCCGAGCGAGGAGCTCGCGATGTGTCCCGTGTGCCTCGCCACGAGCGGTCTCTATCTCGCCGGCGGACTGTCCGCCGGCGCGGTCACGACCTTCCTGGCTGCCAAGCTGTTGCGCAAGCGACCCGAACCGACCGCATCCACCACTTTCACTGAATCCGCAGGAGACGACCATGCAGCGACCGACGATCGTATCGAGAGATGAGTGGACCGCCGCCCGCAAGCGGCTGCTCGCGAAGGAGAAGGAGTTCAACCGCCAGCGCGACGCGCTCAGCGCCGAGCGGCGCAAGCTGCCGATGGTGGCGATCCAGAAGGAGTACGTCTTCCAGGGGCCGGAAGGGCGCCGCACGCTCGCCGACCTGTTCGCGGGCCGGCGCCAGCTCATCGTCTACCACTTCATGTTCGATCCGGAATGGGACGAGGGGTGCGCGAGCTGCTCCTTCGTCGCCGACCACTTCGCCGGAGCACTGGCGCATCTCGCCGCGCGCGACACCTCGCTCGCGGCGATCTCGCGCGCGCCGCTCGCCAAGATCGAGCGCTTCAAGAAGCGCATGCGATGGGACTTCCCGTGGCTCTCGTCGTTCGGCAGCGACTTCAACCACGACTTCCGCGTGACGCTCGACGAGCACCAGCCCGAGTACAACTACGCGCCCGCCGCCGCCCAACCTGCAGGCTATCCGCGCGAAGGCGAGCGCGAAGGGCTGAGCGTGTTCCTGCGCGACGGTGCGCGGCTGTTTCACGCCTACTCGACCTACCAGCGCGGCCTCGATCCGTTCCTCAACACCTACAACTTCCTCGACCACACGCCGCTCGGCCGTCAGGAAGAGGACGGCATCATGCGATGGGTTCGTCACCACGATAAGTACTGAAGCTGCTTCTCGCTCGAGCGTGCGGTATTTCCGTTGATTGAAGACGCGAGCGGAAGACCGCACCACCGACCTCCACTGCCGCGTGTTGACCGGGCGCAATCCCGCGGCGCTCGAGGCGGGGCGGGCCGCCTTAGCCCGCTTTTCTCACGGCCTCTAGCAAAGAGCCGCTCCGTTTGGCATAACTGTTGTTGCGAGACAGCCAGTTATCGACCAAAAAGGAGCGGCCTTTGCAATGACAGAGTGTAGCGGAAGGC
>Ga0187892_10003648_pt1 | contig 27633 bp, 18 predicted proteins | sample MA1701073metaG_FD_139345 | JGI IMG/M metagenome (GOLD analysis project Ga0187892, IMG submission 139345) | Bio-ooze microbial communities from a basaltic lava cave in the Kipuka Kanohina Cave System on the Island of Hawaii, USA - MA170107-3 metaG ... | reverse complement strand
GGCCGGTAGCGCTTCCGGACGAAGACCGCGAAGGCTTCGAACTTCTGGAGCGAGGTGAGGCTGTCCTCCGGCTCGATCGGGTTCACGTCGCCGCGCGCGGTCACGATCATCCGCGGCGGCGCCGCGCGCAGCTCGCGCACGAACTCGGCGCGGAACCTCTCCCTGAGCGCCTCGTAGCCGGGCGCCTCGAGCGTCAGCGGATAGTCGTACAGGAACCTGGTCGGCGGGCGCCGGAGCGAGAGGAAGTTGATCGTCTGGTCCAGGCAGAAGACCAGCACGCGCTCCTCGGGCCCGGTCCGCTCCCGCACGAGCCGCGCGACCGCGTCCACGTCGGCGGCGCGGTAGTCCCCCAGCTCGCTCCTGAACCCCTCCAGGAATGCGGCCCGGTCGAGGCGGCCGAGCGCGCGGCGGATCGCGGTCTCGTGGCCGGACGCCCAGGCCTGCACGGTCGTCGCCGCGCTGATCGAGACGAGGCCGATCGCGGCGAAGCCGGCGAGCCGGGGACCCCGTTCCATCCATCCCGTGGCCTCGCGGAGGAAGTGCGCGACCAGCAGTACGTGGGGCGGGAGCGCCATCAGGAAGTGGTAGTGCCAGAACTTCCCCTGGAGCGGCACGGTCGCGTAGGCCAGCGCCCACCAGGCCACGATCACGCCCAGCTCCCGCCGGCGCGCCGTGAGCGCCAGCCCCGCGCCCACCAGCGAGAGCGTGAACGAGAGCGGCGTGGCCGGGTTCAGGAAGAGCCAGGCCTGGAGCGCGAGCTTCGGGAGCAGCGCGCCCGAGCCGGCCGCCGCGTGGAAGCGGTTGAACTCCCACTGTACGTCGAGGAAGTCGCGGACGGCCCCGCGCGCGAGGAGGTGGATCGCGAAGGGCGCCCAGCTCAGCGCCACGCCCGCGGGCGCCAGGGCCAAGGCGAGGAACCGGCGGCGGAGCGCGAGATGGCCGAGCACGGCCGCGAGCGGGAGGAGCGCGGTCGCCTTGAAGCCCGCCGCCGCGCCGAAGGCGGCGCCGCAGAGGAGCGCCCGCGCCGGCGCGCCCGGCGCGCTCAGGTGGAGCCAGACGCCGAGCGCGGTGAGCGGCGCCGCGAAGGTCTCGGCCTGCGCGAACTGCCAGAAGCGGTCGTAGAGCGCGGTCGAGAGGAGCCCGTAGAGCGCGGCCACGAGCGCGCCGCCGGCCGCGCCGAAGAGGCGCCGCCCCAGGAGCCAGAACGGGATCAGCGCGGCGAGGCGCCAGAGGAGGTCGAGGAGGGCCGGCGCCCAGGCCCGCTCGCCGAAGAGCGAGAAGGCCAGCGCGTACGCGCAGTGGACGTAGGGCTGCTTGACCTCGAACACGTCGCGGTAGAGCGTCTTCCCGTCCCGCACCATCGCGCCGGCGGTGGCGAAGATCCCCTGGTCCCGCCCGAGCGGCACGAGCAGCGTCGGGAGGCTGAGGAGCGCCACGCCCGCGCCGATCGGGAGCAGCGCGAGCCAGCTCCTACCCACGCGCCCCGTCCGCCCCCGCGACGAACCGCCGGCGGAGGTTGTGGTTCTTGAACAGGTTCTGGAAGGAGATCGTGACCGCCGCGCCGGGCGCGAGCGGCGGCAGCGCGAGGACGCCGGATGCGGGGTCGTAGCGCGCCTCGAGCTCGCGCCCGTCCGCCCAGGCGCGCACCGACTCGGCCAGCACCTTGCGGACGTCCCCCGTCCACCCGCCGCGCTCCATCAGCCCGTCGTGGAGCCGGAACCGGACCTCCCTCGCGGGACCGGCCGGAAGCGGCTCGGCCCGCGGGAGCCCGCCGGCCACGTAGCGCGCGATCCCCAGGAAATGACCCCACGCCTCGCGCCGCTGGTAGGCGGGCAGCGCGAGCCGCCGCTCCTCCTCCGGGTTCGTGTGGAAGGACGCCTCGCTGAGCACGCCCGGGACCTCCAGCGCGCGCAGCACGCCGAACCCCTGACCGGGGTGGATCGCGAAATCGGACATCAACGGGCATGGCAGCGTGTCCTCGGCGCGGATCGCCTCGCGGAGCCCCTCGAGCACGTGGCGGGCGAGGTCCAGGCTCGGGGGCGAGTGGTCCGCGCCGGCGTGGTACCAGACCGACGTGTAGTTCACCGCGGGCCGCCCGTCGATCGCGTTGTGGTGGATCGAGAGGAAGAAGTCGGCGCCGCACCGCTTCGCCGTGGCCGCCCGCTCGACGAGCGGCAGGTCCACGTCGGCGTCGCGGGTCAGGACCGCCCGCGCGCCCGCCCGCTCGAGGAACTCCCGGAGCGCGCGCGCCACGCCCAGGTTCGCCTCGGCCTCGCGCACGCCCGTGGGTCCGCGCTTCCATCCGGGGCGGTGCGCGTCGCCGCCGTGCCCCGGATCAAGGCAGACCGTGACGCCGCGGAGCCAGCGGGCGTACGGAGGCGGCTCCTCGCGCGCCTCGGGGAGACGGCGCCAGCCGCTCCGTCCGTCCTGGAGGAGGGCCTCGGTGCCGCGACAGGCCGTGAGCACGAGGGCGAGGATCGCCAGGCGCCGCATCAAGACAGCGATCGACTCTGGCAGCCGTCCACGTTCCAGCAGACGCCGGAGACCCACGAGGCCGCGTCGCTGGCGAGGAACACGATCACGCTCGCGATCTCCTCGGGGCGGCCGAAGCGGCCGAAGGGGAGCTCGCGGCGGACGAACTCCTCGATCCCCGCCGGGTCCTCCCGCCGGCGTCGCTCCCACGAGCCGCCCGGGAACAGGACCGACCCCGGCGCGACGCCGTTCACGCGCACGCCGGAGGCCGCGGCCTCGCGGGCCAGCATCTTCGTGAACCCGATCACCGCCGCCTTCGAGGCGTTGTAGGAGATCGCGCCTCCCGCCTCGCGTCCGAAGATGGACGAGACGTTCACGATCGCGCCCCGGCGCCGCTCCTTCATGCCCGGGAGCACGCGGCGGCAGGCGGTCACGGCCGGCATCAGGTTCAGCGCCAGGACCGCGTCCCAGTCGGAGGAGGGCGCGGCGGACGTGGCCTCGCCGCGGGAGCCGCCCAGGTTGTTCACGAGCACGTCCAGCGGGCCCAGCTCCCGCTCCACGCGCGCGAGCGCGGCCTCGAGCTCGGACGCCACCGTGCCGTCGGCGCGCACCGCGAGCGACGCGGCCGCGCCCCGGTCGCGGAGCGCGGCCTCGGTCTCGCGGAGGGTCGCCTCCGTGCGGGCCAGGATCGCCACTCGCGCGCGCTCGGCGGCGAAGGCCAGCGCGGTGGCGCGCCCGATGCCCCGCGTGCCGCCCACGACCGCGACGTTGCGATCGCCGAGTCCGAGGTCCATGGCCAGGAAGTTCGCACCTCGCGCTCCCTGCTTCAAGCTTCCACCTTCCCGGGCGTCGTGTTCGGATGCCGCCGCGATGTTCCTCCTGTTCGAGCGGTTCCCGGAGCTGGCGGCGCGCGCGCGGCGGGTTCCGCTCGGGCGTTTCCCGACGCCCGTCCACCGGCTCGAGCGGCTGTCGCGCCGCCTCGGGGTCGAGGTCTGGGTCAAGCGGGAGGACCGGACGGCGGACGGCTGCGGCGGGAACAAGGTCCGCGGCCTCGAGTTCCTGCTCGGAGCTCCGGGGCCCGCCACGCTGCTGGTCCCAGCCGTGAGCGGCTCGCACCACGCGCGGGCCGCGAGCGTGCACGGCGCCGCGCAGGGGTTCCGCGTGGTGCCCGTGCTCTTCGACGCGGCGCGACCGGCCCATGCGCTGGCCGTCCCCTTCCGCCTCCTGGCCGCCCGCCTCCGGAACGGGCCGGGCCGCGTGCTCCCGCCGGGGGGGAGCAGCGCGCTCGCGGCGCTCGGGCACGTGAACGCGATGCTCGAGCTGGCCGCGCAGGTGGAGCGAGGGGACGCGCCGCGCCCACGCGCGGTCTTCGTGGCGTCGGGCACGGGCGGGACCGCGGGAGGCCTCTGGGCCGGCCTCGGGCTGCTCGGATGGGACGTCGCGCTCCACGCAATCGCGGTGTCGGCGTGGCCCTTCGACAGCGCCGCGCGCGTGCGACGGATGGCCGAGGAGGCGCTCCGGATGCTGGGCCGTCCGCCGACGCGCGGCGCGGGGGCATCGCTCCTCGTCACCCGCCGGTTCCGCGGGCCGGGCTACGGCCGGCCGACGCCTGAGGCGGAAGATGCGTTGGCGCTGGCCTCCGAAGACGGCCTCGCGCTGGAGCTCACCTACACGGCCAAGGCGCTCGCTGCCCTCGTGGCCGCCGCTCGTGCCGTCGCGCCGGGCCCCCTCCTCTTCTGGCACACCGCGCCCGCCCCCGGTTCCTGATGAACGACGCCGGCCGCCCGGAGGCGGCCGGCGTCGGCGCTCTACGGCTGATAGACCTCCGCGTCGGTCGGCCCGCCTCCGACGATGAGCACGGTTCCGTCCGGGAGCGGGACCGCGAGCGCACCCACGCGCGCCGCCCGGGGCGCGCCGGTGGCGGAGAAGCCGTTCGTCGTCGTGGAGTAGCGGTCGGCCGTCTGCAGCGTCACGGCCTCGAAGATCTGCTGCTGGTTGTTGAACGTGACCTTGACCCCCCCCACGACCACCGCGCCCCCGTCGGGAAGCGCAGCCAGCGCCGCGCCGGCGCGCCCGTCGCTCATGCCCGGCACGGTCGAGAACGTCCCGAGCCCCGAGGGGTTGAAGAGCACCGCGTCGGTGAGCGTCGCGATGATGATGTCGAGCGGGTTCAGCGTCTGGAGGAAGACCGTGAGGTCGAGCGTGATGCCGCCGGTCATCAGCACCCGCCCGTTCGGGAGCCGGGTCGCGGTGTGGAACATCCGCCCCCCGGTGAAGGTCCGCGGGAGCCCGAAGGAGTTGCTCGTCGCGTTGAAGATGTAGGCGGTGTTCGAGACGTAGGGGATGTTCAGGATCGGAATGACCGCGAGCCCGCCCCCCACCAGCACGTTCCCGTTCTGGAGCGACGTGGCGGTGTGCAGGCCCCGCGCCTCGAGCATGTTCGCCCCGGGGGTGAAGCTGTTGTTGGTCGGATCGAACAGCTCGCTCGTGTTCTGCACGCCCTGGAGGAAGAGCAGCGGATCGGTCAGGTTGAAGGTCCGGAAGCCGCCCGAGACGAGCACCTTGCCGTTCCCGAGCAGCGCCGCCGCGTGGCCGGCGCGCGGCTGCCCCATCGCCAGCGTGATCGTCTGCTGCGTGACCGGGTCGTACACGGCGGCGGCCGTGGTCGGCTGGCCGTCGAGGCCCAGCCCGCCGGTGAACAGGATGCGCCCGTCGTTGAGCCCGGTCGACTGCGAGAGCGCGCCGACGCCGAAGCTCGCGCCGCCCAGCGCGAAGTGCTCGAGCCGCGGATCGTAGGTCTGGGCCACCGGCCCGGAGCCGCCGCAGAAGACCAGCGAGCCGTCCGCCTGGGTGGCCACCGCGCCCCCGAGGATCGGGAGCATCGGGTTGTCCAGCGCCGCGGCGAAGGTGCCGGGCGCCTGCGGGGTCACGCGCAGCAGGTTGGACGCGATCAGCGGCTCGGGGCTGTACCCGACGGCCTGGAACGAGATCACCAGCGTCGCGAGCACCGGCTCGTCCGGGAGCGCGAAGCCGGCGTCGGCCCGTCCGGTGCCGTCGAGCGCCCCGAGGAAGCCGGGCAGGAAGGGAGCCGCGGTGATGCTCGTCACCGGGATCTGCAGCGTCAGGGGCCCGATCGGCGTCTCCTGTTCGAACAGCGAAAAGAGGAGCACGTAGCTCGTGCCGGGCGCGCCCTGGAGCCGGATCGTGGTCGTTCCCGGGAACGCGCCTCCGACCTTGTTGATGTCGAGCGTCTGGGCCCCGGCCGACGCCGCGGCGCAGGCCAGGACGAGGGTGACCAGCAGGAATCTCATGAGACGAGGACCTCCTCTTCGGTGGGCTTCCCTTTGCGTGCCAATCTGCCGGTCGGATGTTAACGCCCGGACGGCGGGGGGAACAGGCCGGGGCGGCCGGTGTGTATCATCCGCGGGCATGTCCGGCGGCCGGAGACGGAGGTTCGCGCTGGTCGGCGTCCTGACGCTAATCCCCCCCGCCGCGCTCCTCTGCGCGCTCCGCGCCTGCGGGCCGGAACGGTTCGGTGCGCGCGGGGCGCTCCCGCCCGGGCCGTCGCGCCGACACCCGGGTGATCCGCCGCGTCGCCAGGTTGTAGAGCGGCTTCAGGGTCCGGCCATAGATCCGGCTGAGGGTCCCCTTCCGCCGGAGCCGGGCCGCCTCCTCGGGAATCACGAGGTCGGGGCGGTGGAGCCGCTTGTGCTTGGCCAGGTGGTAGAGGTCCTGCCGCACGAAGAGGCCGTGGAGCGCGCGCCGGACGCCCGCGAGCGGGCCGCGGAGGTCGCCGAAGTCCGCGCTGATCTGGAAGTCCACCAGGAACGGGCGCCCGTCCGGCGAGACCAGCACGTTCTCCTCCTTCGCGAGGTCCACGTAGGCGATCCCGCGCTCGTGCATCGCCCGGAGCCCCGCCTCCAGCCCGGCGAAGAAGGCGTCCGGCAGCCAGCCGACGTGCGCGATCGTGGTCCCCTCGACGTAGCGGTGCGCGAAGGCGTCCGGCCCCGAAGCGCCGAGGAACGGAGGCACGATCGGGAGGTCGGTCACGCGGCGGTAGATGCGCTGCTCGCGCCGCCCGATCGCCCGGAAGAGCGGCCGGAGGAGCGCGGGCCACGGGCGGAAGCGGGAGGTCTTGAGCACCACGCGTCCCCCGGGCGCGTCCAGAAGGACCGTCTCGGCGTACGCGTCGGACTTCAAGAGCTCGAGGACGGGGCAGGGGCGCCCTTCGAACGTGCGCTCCATCGTGGGCGGGATCGTAGCGTGGGACGCTTGATGCCAGCTCTCGAAAGTTCACGGCTGGTCTCCAACGCCCTCCACGCGAGGCGCCGGAGCAGGATCAGGAGCAATCAGGAGAGGCGCCGGGGAGCTTCGCTCCCCCGGATCCGCGTCCGGAGCCGGCCTGACGGCTGGCCCGTCCGCGGCCCCACCGGCGCGCCTCGCGCGCCGCGGCCGCCTTCGGCGTCCGCGCGTCAGAAACGCTGGCGCGTTTCTGACGCTCGCCGCGTCGCTACAATGCGCGCCCATGGAGTGGCTCTTCACGCCGTGGCGGATGCGCTACATCCAGGATCCGAAGCGTCGGCGCGGGGAGGGGTGCATCTTCTGCGAGGCGCTGGCGCGGCGGGACGACCGGCGCACCCATGTCCTGCACCGGGGACCCCGGGCCTTCGTGATCCTGAACCTCTTCCCCTACACGACGGGCCACCTGCTGCTCGCGCCCAACCGGCACGTGGCCGCGCTCGGCGATCTGGACCCGGCCGAGTCTGGGGAGCTGATGGAACTGCTCCAGCGGGGAGAGCGGGTGCTCGACCGGGCCTTCGGTCCGCAGGGGTTCAACGTCGGCGCGAACCTGGGCAACGTCGCCGGCGCCGGCATCCCGGGGCACCTCCACTTCCACCTCGTGCCCCGCTGGAAGGGGACTCGAACTTCATGCCGGTCGTCGGGGAGACCCGGATCATCCCCCAGTCGCTGGACCAGACCTGGCGGGCGCTCCGGCGCGGCTGGGAGGCGACGCCGGCTTCCGGGCCAGCGCCTCGAGCACGTCGCCGAGCCCGGTCCAGCGCAGCGCAGCGTTCACGACCGCGCGGGTGAGCCGGACCCAGGCGCGCGCGGCCAACGCCCCCTTCGCCTGGCGCGTGGCCGCCTGGTGGGTCTCGAACTCCCCGTTCGAAGCGGCGGCCGGCCGCCGGCGGCGGCGGAGGAAGCCCGCGATCAGGAACGGGTTCAGCTCCCGGCTCACGAGCCGCTCCACCCGGAGCCCCGCACGACCCAGCGCCTCCCGGAGCGTCGCCGCGGTGAAGACCTGGAGATGGTCCCACGGGATGAACGGGGGATAGTCCGCGCCCAGGACGAGCCGGGAGAGCGACGCGGCGTTGGGGGTCGATAGGAAGAGAGCGCCCCCCGGCCGGAGCACCCGGACCGCCTCGGCGAGCGTCGCCCCCGGATCGGGGACGTGCTCGATCACCTCCCACAGGGTCACGGCGTCGAATCGTCCGTCGGGGAAGCCGGCCCCCTCGAGCGAGCCGCGGCGCACGTCCAGCCCGCGCACCTGACGCGCCACCTGGACGTTGGTCCGGGAGAGCTCGACCCCCGAGACGGCCCAGTCGCGCCGCCGGGCCGCGGCCAGGAAGCCGCCGCTCCCGCACCCGACGTCGAGGAGATGGCCGGTCTGCCGGAACGGCTCGAGCCGGCGCAGGTACGGCCCGTACAGGAGCCGCTCCTTGACCGCCGAGTCGTCATCCGCCACCCGCTCGTCGGTCGCGTGGTGGCGGGCGGCCCATTCCTCCTGGTGCGCCGACCGGCGCCCCGCATCCGGACGCTCTCGGACGTAGAGGAGGCCGCAGCTCCCGCACCGGACGTAGACGAGCCCGTGCTTGTCCAGCCCCGGTCGGGGATCGTCGGCTCCGCAGACCCGGCACGGGACGGTCTCCAGGCCGGGACGGGAGATCAGGGCTCCGCCGCTCATGCTGTCTTCCTTTCGGCAGACCAGCGCCCGGCCCTGCGTCGGACCTCCGCTTGACCGAGGTTGTAGGATGAAATCCCGGGTATTCGGCCGTATTCTGCGGCATTCCCTGACCCTTCTCGACCCATGGAAAAGGACAAACGACCGGTTTCCGAGCTCGCCACTCCGCCGTCCGAAGAGACCCTGCTCACGGCGGAAGATCTCGCGAACTACCTCAAGATGAACGTGCGCACCATCTTGAAGCTGGCGGCGGAGGGCTCGCTGCCCGGCCTCAAGATCGGGAACCAGTGGCGGTTCAAACGTTCCCTCGTGGACGCCTGGCTGGAGAGCCAGATGCTCCGCCGGGTCCGCCTGCTTCCGGAGGGGGAGGGCGAGGGGGACGGCCCACTCGACGGCTGGAGCCTCCTCGACCTCCTGACCGAGGAGGGGATCATCTCGAACCTCCAGGCGCTCGAACGGATCGGCGTGATCCAGGAGCTGTCCGGGCGCGCCTATCAAGGAGGCTTCGTGGCCGACCGGACCGGGCTCGTGGGCGCGCTCCTGGAGCGGGAGAACCTCCTCTCGACCGCGCTCGAGGGCGGGATCGCGCTCCTCCACGCGCGCTCGCGCCCGGCCGTCCCGGCCCGGCGCTCGTTCCTCCTGCTCGGCCGGTCGGTCGTCGGTCTCGACTTCCAGGCGCCGGACGGGAAGAAGACCCACCTCTTCTTCCTGCTCGGACTGCGCACCGACCGCCTCCATCTGGCCTCGCTGGCGCGGCTCCGGCGGCTCTTCCGCGAAGCCGACCTGAAGGACCACATCCTGGCCGCCGCCTCGGCGGGCGAGATCCGGGGGATCCTCGGCGCCGCCGAGGCGCGGCTCGCCGGGACGCCGTAGGCGCCCTCGCCCCCGCAGTCGCCGCTTCCCGCTCCTGCCGCGGGCCCGTATCGTGTCGCCTCACCTCAAGCCGACAGGAGCATCATCCATGCAAGCGTGGTTCCTCGCCCTGCTCATCGGCGCGCCCGCGCCGGCCGACCCGCACCCCTTCTCCATCCACGACCTCGTGAGCTTCGACCGCGTCTCGGACCCGCAGGTCTCGCCCGACGGGAAGCTCGTGGTCTTCGTCCGGCGCGTGACCGACCTCGAGGCCAACCGCGGCCGCACCGACCTCTGGCTGGTCGGGACCGACGGCGCGGACCTCCGGCGCCTCACCTCGCACGAGGCGAGCGACACGAGCCCGCGCTTCGCGCCCGACGGGAAGAGCGTCTTCTTCCTCAGCACGCGTTCCGGGTCGTCGCAGGTCTGGCGCGTCCCGCTCGACGGCGGCGAGGCGGTGGCCGTGACGACCCTCCCGCTCGACGTGGGGAACCTCGTGGTCGCGCCGGACGGGAAGCGGCTGGCCCTCACGATGGACGTCTTCCCGAAGACCACGCCGGAGGAGACCCGGAAGCGCCTGGACGAGCAGGAGAAGCGGAAGGCCACGGGGCGCGTCTACGACCGCCTCTTCGTCCGCCACTGGGACGAGTGGAAGGACGGCCGCCGCTCGCACGTCTTCGTCCTCCCGCTCGGCGGGGGCGCGCCGGTGGACGTGATGAAGGAGATGGACGCCGACTCCCCGTCGAAGCCCTTCGGCGGCGCCGAGGAGCTGGCGTTCACGCCCGACAGCCTGGGCGTGATCTTCACGGCGCGCGATGCCGGTCGCGAGGAGGCCTGGTCCACGGACTTCGACCTCTACCTCGCGCCCGCCGACGGCGCCGCGCCGCCGCGGTGTCTCACCGAGTCGAACACGGCGTGGGACACGACGCCGGCCTTCTCGCCCGACGGGAAGCGGCTCGCCTGGCTCGCGATGGCGCGGCCCGGCTACGAGGCGGACCGCTACCGGGTGATGGTGCGCGAGTGGCCCGACGGCGCCGAGCGCGAGCTGGCGAAGGACTGGGACCGCTCGCCGGGCTCGCTCGCGTGGTCCGCCGACGGCGCCGCGCTCTACGTCACCGCCGACAACCTGGGGCACACGTCGCTCTTCGCGATCGACGCGGCGGGCGGACGGGTGCGCACGGTCGTGCGCGAGGGGCACGTCGTCTCCCCGGCCGCGGCGGGGAACCGGATCGTCTACGCGCTCGATCACCTCCGCTCGCCGGCCGACCTCTGGGCGGTCGGCGCGGACGGTTCGGGCCCGAAACGGCTGACCGACGTCAACGGGGAGCGCATCGCGCAGGTCCGGATGGGCGAGCCGGAGCAGTTCACGTTCGCCGGCTGGAACGGCGAGCAGGCCCACGCCTGGATCGTGAAGCCGGTCGATTTCGACGCCGCGAGGAAGTGGCCCGTGGCGTTCCTGATCCACGGGGGGCCGCAGGGCTCGTTCGGGAACAGCTTCCACTATCGCTGGAACCCGCAGACCTACGCGGGCGCGGGCTACGCCGCGGTGATGGTGGACTTCCACGGCTCGACCGGCTACGGGCAGGCCTTCTGCGACTCGATCCGCGGCGACTGGGGGGGGAAGCCGCTGGAGGACCTCCAGAAGGGGCTGGCCGCCGCGCTCGGACGCTCCCCCTGGATGGACGGCGCGCGCGCGGCCGCGCTGGGCGCGTCCTACGGCGGCTACATGATCAACTGGATCGCCGGGAAGTGGCCCGACCGCTTCCGGGCGCTGGTCTGCCACGACGGGAACCTGGACGAGCGGATGGCCTACTACGACACCGAGGAGCTGTGGTTCCCCGAGTGGGACCACGAGGGGGTCCCCTGGGAGCACCCCGAGCACTACACGCGGCACAACCCGATCGACCTCGTGCAGCACTGGAAGACCCCGATGCTCGTGATCCACGGAGCGAAGGACTACCGGGTCGTGGACACGCAGGGGCTCTCGACCTTCACCGCGCTCCAACGGCGCGGCATCCCGAGCCGGTTCCTGCACTTCCCGGACGAGAACCACTGGGTGCTCAAGCCGGCCAACAGCATCCTCTGGCACGAGACCGTGCTCGAGTGGATCGGGAAGTGGACGAAGTGACGCAACTACCGGGCTTCGAGGTGCTTCCGGGCCGCCTCGACGGCGTCGGCCAGGGGGAAGATGCGGTAGTGGCGATAGAGCAACTCGAGATGCAGCAGGGGCACGGGATCCGCCGGGAACCGCTCGACCAGCTTCTCCCACTCCAGCAGGGCCTGGGGAAGAGCGAGATGGTCCATCGCCGCCCGGGTCAGTGCGGCGGCCCGCAGCAGTCGGGCGGCCCAGGGATGGCCGGCCGCTAGGGCTTCGCGGGCGCTCAGATCCTGCTCCACCTCGCGGACCCGGTCCTCGTCGATGATGAAGGAGACGGCGGCACTCTCGTTGCCGTCCACGTCCGCGATCGTCAACCTCAAGCGGTTCTCCTGAAGGAGCTGGAAAGGCCCTGCCTCGTGGGCGAGCAGCCGGAACCGGCCCGACGCGTCGCCAAGGCGCGCGAGGAGCGGCAGCGGGGTGCCATCCACCGAAGCCTGCCACAGAGGTCGGCCTTGCCCGTCCTCCACGGTCAACCGGTACGTTCCCGCGCCGGGTCGAAGGTCCAACCAGACGAGCCGCAGCCGGGATCCGCTGACCGTCCCGCGCGGGCTCACGATGTAGATCTGCTGGTTCGTGACGCCGCGCTCTGGCTCCGCGTTGGGGGGAGAGACGAGGTCCCTCAAGGGACCCGACAGGGGGCTCCCCGGATTCCTATCGATGAAGGAGACGAGCACCCGGGAGGACCTGCGGGGCCCTTCGGTGTCCAGACGGGCCAGGAGGTCACCGGATCCATCGGGGCCTGGCCGGAGCCAGATCACGAGACCTCCGCCGACCGCCAATAGAGCCGCCGCGGCGACCGCAAGTTGCGAGGGTCTCAGCCGGCGGATCAACCCTCCCCGCGCCGGGGGCGCCGCGGCCGGGATCGAGAAGGAAATGCGCAGATCCTCCGCCGTTTGCGAAGCCCGCCGGGAACAGACGGCACACTCCGTCAGATGCTGCAGCGTTGCGGCACGGACGCCGGGCAGGAGCGTGTCCTCCACGGCGGCGGTGATCAACTCCTGAGACAGGTGCTCGGAGAAGGCCCCATAGGTCGATGCGCCTCCGCGCAGGAGCTCCTCGGCAAGACGCTCGGAGTCGGACGGGTCGGTTTCTTCGCGTGGCATGGGTTTCGTCTCAGATCCAGGGTACCGCACAGCGGTCCCAGAATCCGATGGCCGGAGGCGGGATCTCCTCTGTCTGGTCGGGCGGATCATTGCGCGGGGCGGTTGAGCCGAACGTCGTCTTGAAGAGCTCCGCGAAGGCTCGGCGGTGATCCTGCGCCCACTCGTTGAGCACTTCCTCCGCCTCGCCCCGCCCCATTCCGGCCTTCTTCAGGAGGTAGGCCAGCAGTGATCGTCGCAGCGAATCCAGGATGCCTCGCTTCCGTTCATAGGTCGCCGGGGCTCCGATTCCCCGGATCGCCCCGGCGTGCTCGAGCGTCATCCTCTCGAAGAACAAGTCCTGGAGGAGCTCGCGCTGGTTCTCGTTGAGGCCCCCCAGGGCGTGTCGGAGCGCGGCCTCCATCAGAGTGCCTGACTCCTCGGGGAGTGGAACGGAGGGAGCCTCGGGCTCGCCGGGGCCCCGCGCCTCGTCGTCCAGGGAGGCCCGGACCCGGACCCGGGCCTCCACGCCCACCACGTTCACCGCGATCCCCCGCAACCAGCCCTCCAGGCTGCCGCCTGCGTAGGTGCAAGCCCGGAGGAAGACCTCCGTGTGCGCGATCGCCGCCAGGGAACCCGCGTCCCCTCGAAGGGCACGTCTATGGAACTCGATCCTCACGTATTCCTGGAGCAAGGAGACGTGGTTCCTCTCGAAGAAGCTCGCCGCGCCCCGGTCGCCGAGTGCCAGAGCGGCCGTCAGGAAGAGATTGCGGTATCGGTCCTCCCGCTCCATCTGATCCTTGAATCCCGGGACCACCGCTGCGAACCCAGGGAGCTCCGGCTGACCCAGGATGGTGGAGCACGACGTGTTCCTCAGGAACTGGTGCAGGACCGCGATGAAGACCTTGCGGCGGAAGTCGTCCAGGGACAGGTCCACGTCCGGGAGCGCCGTCCGACTGTCCTGCCACCAACGCTCGATCCGGCCGGCCAGCGCGCCGTGCACGGCGAAGAAACCTTGCAGCGCGGCGTCGGGATCGGAGCGGGCGGCGACCACTACGAAGAGGTCGCTCAGAAAGCCTCCCCGGACGAGGGGGGATACGGCTTCGGGAAAGGGCACGAGCTCCCCCATCCGGTCCAGGAGCGCCTTCCAGGCCCGTCCGGCCAGCCTGTAGGCGGCGAACAGGAAGTCCCCCTCGTCGGCCACCACCCCTGCGTACCGCCGCCGCCCCTGCTGCAATGCGTGGTGGATCGACTGGCAGCTCCTGGGGTGGCGCGCTTCGAGCTCCTGCCGGGCCCGAGGCTGATCTCGGCGCCGCCTGAGGAATCCCGCCAGCGTCCTCGCCCGATCGTCCGTCATCAGGGGCGGGCGATGATAACGAAGGACGCGGAGCCGGCAAGGGAACCGGGAGCGACCCAGGGAACGGAGCAGCCCGGCCGGAAGGCCCGGGTGGATCCGCACGATTGAGAAGTCCTTCATCGCGACTGCCTGGGCCGGCCCGCTCTTCGGCCGTCCCCCAGTAGCCGACGGGGACGTCACGCTTTCGAGGAAGAAACCCCCGAAAAACGCGCGTCCCCGGCGACCAGGGTCATCCGGTCGCCGCGTCGGCGGCCTGCCATCCAGCAGGAGAGCAGCCATGAGGCACCCCTGGTCGGTTCTCGTCCTTCTTGCGGTCGTGTTCGCTCCCGGGTGTGGCAGCATCGTCGCGCCCGGTCCCGACATGGTTCCGATCAACAGCGAGCCTCAGGGGGCCCGGGTCCTCCTCGACGGCGTCCCGATCGGGAGGACGCCGATGACCGCGGCGATCCCTCGGGACAGCGAGGGTGTCGTGAGGCTCGAGCTGGACGGCTACATGGCGATGGAAGAGGACCTGGGCAAGGTGCTCAACGGCTGGTTCATCCCCGGGAACCTGCTCTGGATCCTCATCTGGCCGGCAGTGCCTATCGCGGTGGTCACGGATCTCGTGCTCTCGAACCAGGCCAAGTACTCGACGACCCCTCTCCATTTCGAGATGTCGCGTGGGTCCCCATCCGACGTCCTGCAACGCGATCGGGCGCCCACCACCCGACATTGACCGTGCGCGCGTTGGATCGCAGCCGAGCCCCGGGCCCTGGCCCGGGGCTCGGCTTCTAACGAGGGGCGCCGACGTGGATGAGAGGCGCCCAGAAGAAGGGATGCGCGGGGTCGGCCTTGAGTGCGTCGTCGCGGATCCGCCTCCGGAGCTGCAGTTTCGCCGCTCGTAGAGCCTCGAGCGCGTCTCGCTTCTCGTGGAGCCAGAGACGATAGAACGTCTGGAAGAGCGGTTCCCCTTGGGCGTCCCCGAGCGCCCACTGGGAAGCGATCACGGCCCGGGCCCCGGAGGCCAGGAACGCCCAGGCGAGCGACAGGACTCCCTCTCCGGGCCGCGTCTTCCCCCGGTGCGTGCGGCAGGCGGAGAGCACGACGAGGTCCGCGTCCAGGTCCAGCTCGAGGACCTCAGGCAGCGTCAGGAAGCCGTCCTCCCCCCCTCCCGGCGAAAGGACGAGCCTCGTGTAGGCAGGCACCTCCTCGTCCGCCTCGCCGTGGGCGGCGAGGTGGAGGAGGGAGTAGCGCTTGAGGTTCCCCCGAAGCCGCCCCTCGTGCGCCTCCCGGCCGAGGAAGAGGTCCAGGGCTCCGCTGCCGATCTTCCCGTCGCGCGGATGCGTCGAATCCAGTTCCTCCATCGCCCGGCCGAGCAGGAGCGACGCCAACACGAGCGCTTCCTTGCGGCTGCCAGGGAGCCGCTCGTACTGCTCGATCGAGGCCTCGCCGCGGACCCAGGCAACCTCCCGGATCGCGCGGCGATCGGAGGCCTCGCCATAGAAGGGGTCGCCGAGGACCAGCGCCGGGCGGGCGTCCCGCGCGGGTCCCGGGCTTCCCAGGACGGCGAGGACGGGCGACGCCGGGGCGTAGCTCACGGCATAGCGGTCGATCAGGTAGCTGAGGTCCGCGAAGGTCGGTTGCCTTCCCTCGGGAGGAGGAGCTGTGACCAGCGCCTCGAAGGGAAGGCCGGCGAGGAACACGTCCGGGACCAGGATCAGCCGGTCCGCGCCCTCGAGCCTTTCCAGGCAAGGCGCGAGGATCGCCTTGTGGAGGGCATGAGCCCGCCCGGCGAATCCTCGCGCCGATCCGGCGAGCGCGTCCCGGCTGGAGAACTCATCCAGGAAGCCTTCGACTGCCCGGCCGATCTCTTTCTTCGAGCCGAGGATCAGGCGATCGAGCCGGGTGGACGTGAGGACGTAGGCGTACAGGGTCGTCTCCCCTGAGGCGAACTCGAGGAGGGCCGTTCGGGGACCGAGGATCGTCTTCCGGATCGAACCGACGTCCGCTGCGACGGGTAGGAGGAAGGCCGCCTGGCGCGGCGTGGAAGTCGCGACCGCCTCCATCCGGGCCTGGGCCTTCTGGGCCTCGGCCAGGAGCGACGCCGCGCGTTTCCGGAGGTCGTCGACCTCCGTGGAGGGCCGCTTCTCACGGAGGGCCATCGCGACCTGCTCCAGGAGCCAGTCGCGGCGGGTCAGGAGGTCTTGCCGCTGGTGCCGGAGCGCGATCAGCTCGGGGGTGCGCATCCCGGAGCGGTGGTGGCGGATCTCCTCCAGGAGAGTACGCCCCTTCCAGGCGGTCGCCCGCTGGAAGCCCTCAGCGATCCGCCGCGAGGAGAGGGCCTGGTCGGCGCCCGCATCTTCCTGGGCCAGTGTCGCCAGGTCCTGCGCGATCTCCTGCCATTCAGCGAATCGTTCCCGGAAACCCGCGACCTCGAAGCTCCCGAGGCCCTCGAAGTCGGGGAACAGGGGCTCGGCCCGGTTCAAGGTCTCCTCCGCGAGGAGGAGGTTCCGGTCGTCGAGCGCCGCGCGAGCAACGATAGCGAGCGTGAAGAGTCCCCCGATCGCCCAGTTCGCGGGCACCGTCGAGGGAGGCCTCGAGGTGGCGACCCCCTTCCGCGAAGTTCCCGAGAAGTATCTCCAGGTTCCCGAGACTGCTGAGTACGCGGGTTTCCAGTGATCTGTTCTGGAAACGTCGGGCGAGGTCAAGGGCTCTCTCGAAGTGCTCGCGCGCCCGTGCGGTGTCTCTCAGACTACAGTAGGCAAGACCCGCGTTGTTAAGGACGACGGCCTCCTTCGGTCCGTCCTTCAGCTCATGGAGCAGACTCAAGCACTTCTTGTAGTACTCCAGGGCCTTCGACGGGACTCCCTGGCGGCGCCAGGCGTTACCAATGTTCCCCAGCTCGACTGCCTCTCCACCCCGGTCACGGAGGGACCTCTTCAAGGCCAGGACCTTCTCGGCGAAATCGCGCGACCGGGCGAAGTCGCCCAGGTCGTCCCACACGATGCCAAGGCTCCCCCACGCCGCCGCCTCGGAGTCGCGGTCGCCGAGCCAGTCCGCGAGCACGGCCGTCTCCTCGAACGCCGCTGCGGCCTTGGATAGTTCGCCGCGTTGGTGTCTCCGTTGCCCTTCCTTGAAGCGGTGCTCCAGTGCCGCCTTGAGGTCACCGCGCGCGAGGGCCCGCTCGGCGGACGCGGCATGGAACGCGATGGCGGCGTCGGCGTATTCCGCGCCGGCGGGTCGCGGGATCGACCCCGGGCGGAGGAGGAGCGTGAATTCCCCCCCGGCGCCATTCTTCGGACCAAGGGCGAGAACTCGGTAGCGCGCGCCGCGCCGGGCGTCGAAGACGAGGCGCGCGTTGGTCTCCACCCCGCCGTTGTCGTCCATGGCCACGGGGTCCCCGTTCTCGTCCTCGACCCAGAGGTAGGGGTCGTAGTCGAGGGACTCGAGCGTCACGGTGACCTTTCGGTCCTCATCCGAGGCCCAGGAAAAACGCCGTCCGGGACAGCCCTGGAGCAAAGCGGGGTCCCCGCGGTGGAGCGATCCCACCGCGGGGACCCCGAGTCGAAGATGACTTCCCGGTCCGTCCGCCGGCGTCTGGGCGGCCGCGATCCAGAGCAGAAAGGCCCAGGACATGGTCACCTCCTCATGCACGGGTCCACCTCGAGGAGGAATGCTCCAGAGGGCCGGAGTCCAGGTCAAGGGGCGGACCGGGCCGACCCTCAGAGGATGCGCACGTCGTCCACCAACCAGCCGCTGCCGCCGCCGTAGCAGTTGTTGGACTCGAAGTAGAAGGCGATCTGGATCGTCTCCCCGGCGAACCCGGACAGATCGACGCCCACCGGAGACCAGTTCTGCCCATTCCCCGAATAGCGGTTCGACACTTCGGTCCACGTGCATCCCGAATCCCGGGAGACCCGGACGACGCCGAAGTCGTTGCCGGCCTCCGTCGAGATCCAGTGCTGGAAGAACAGGTACGGAGGCGGTGCGCCGGGCTCACGCACCCGAAGCTGGAACCGGGGACTGATCAGGCTCGTGTTCGTCCCACAAGCAGGGTAGCCACCGCCTAGGAGCACTCCGGCACAGTTGGCTCCTGGGCCCGGAGACGGGGGGCCGCCCCTCGGCGAGCCGACTTCCCAGACCCCGTTGTCCACGTGCCACCAGGGTCCGATGCCGTTCTCCCAGCCTTCCGGGTTGTCGAGGTAGGGACGTCCCTTGAAGACATGGACGTCGTCGATGAACGCGCCCGTGCCTCCGCCGTAGCAGTTGTTCGTGATGAAGAGGAATCCGATCCGGACCGTCTGACCGGCCCACGAGGTCAGATCGGCTCCGGCCTGCGTCCAGGCGGGGTTGTGTCCGGAAGAGGCTCCGGTGCAGGGAGGATTGGCCCAGGCCTGTCCGCCGTCGCTCGACACCTGGACCTGGTAGTAGTCATTCCCATCCTCGGTGCTGAACCAGACCTGGTGGTTGAGCCGGATCACCTCGCCCGGACCGACGTTGGGCAGGGGTACGTACCAGCTCACGAGCCTGGTGCTGGTGCCGCAGGCCGGGTAGCCCCCCGCGAGGTTGGTGGCCGCGCACTTCTGAGAGCCTCCCGCTCCGCTCATCGGTCCGGACGTGGGGACGCCGACCTGCCAGACCCCGTTGGTCACGGTCCAGGGACTGGTCGGATTCGGGACCTCGAAGTTCTCGAAGAAGATCGGAGGGGAGATGGAGGTGGGGCCCCGAATCGTGATGGAGACCGAGTTGGACAGGGCCAGGAACCCATTGGGGGCGCGAGGGTCGCTGACGGCCGCCTGGAGGTGGTAGGTCGTCCCCGGGATCGCGGTGCTCGGGATCGTCAGGCTCAGGACGAAGTGCCCCGAAGCGGGGAGCTTCAGCAGCGGATTGTTGAACCCATCTACGAGGAGACGGAACCCGGGGCCGACGCACAGCGTGCCCCAGCTGAACTGCAGGGGACCGGGCGACGTGTCGAGGGCGAACCCGAACGGCGCGAGCGGCGCACCGGAGAGGCCCAGATGCACCGTGCCCCCGATGACGGGCATGCCGCCGACCGCCAGCGTGGCGTTGCCCTGGGGGGTGCCGCACTGGGCCCCCAGTGGTCCGGCGATCAGGAGCGGGAGCGCGTAGACCGCGAACCAGAGGTACGAGCGATGACAGACCATGGTTCCTCCTCGGTCAGACTGCCTCGACCCCTCAGACCCCCACGTCGGCGACGCGGACCGGGGGGGGGCCGGACGGGGGAGGGCATCGGGCGTCTCCCTCCGTCGCAGTGGAGTCCCCGGGGAGGCGCCTTTTTCGGGAGCAATCCGCAGGAAGCGCGGCTACCGGGCGGACCCCACGCACACGAAGGCCGCCCAGGTGTGCGGGTGGGGCGAGGAGCCGTTCTCGATCAGCGAGAGCTTCGCCGCGCGGAGGGCGTCCGGGACCGGGAGGCGGGGATGGAGGTGGCTCCCGTAGGAGGCGTAGAACCGTTCGAAGAGGTCCTTCCCCATGCCATCGCCCACGCGCCACTGCGAGGCGATCACCGCGCGCGCGCCCGCGGCCAGGAAGCCCCAGGCGAGGGAGAGGACCCCCTCCGCCCGGCGGACGACGCCCCGATGCGTCTGGCAGGCGGAGAGGACCACGAGGGCGGCTTTCACGTCGAGGTCGAGGATCTCCGCCAGCCTCAGGGCGCCGTCTCCATGCCCGGGCGCGAGAAGGAGCCGGGAGAGGAAGGCAACCTGCTCGTCGGTCTCCGCGTGCCCCATGATCTGGATCAGACCGTAGCGGGAGGCCGCCGTTCTCAGGCGTCCTTCGTGGGCCTCCTGGCCCAGGAAGAGATCGAGCCACCGGCCGCTGCAGGCGACGTGGCGCTCCTGAGCTTGCGTCCGGAAGACAACGCGCACAGCGCCTTCTTGTTCGGTGCCGGCCACCAGGTGCTCAGCGACCACCCGCGCCTCCTCGCGGCTCCGCGGCAGCCGAGGGAGAGACTCCACAGGCCCGCCGCGGAGGGCGAACGGTTCGGCGCGCTCGTCCGACTTCACGCCATAGAAAGGGTCGGCCAGGATCAGTGCCCTCTCGGGAACCGGTCCCGCGCGCTCTCGATCCAGCCAGGCCAGAACGGGCGCGGAGGGCGCATAGGCCACCGTGTAGTCGCGCAGCACGTAGTCCAGGCTCCGGAAGCTCACCTCCGTTCCCTCCGGTGCCCGGGAGCGGACGAGCATCTCGAAAGGGAGCCCCGAGAGAAGAGGATCAGGAACGATGACCAGTCTGCGGCGGCCCCCAGCGGCCTCGAGGCAGGGGGCCAGGACCCTTTCGTACAGGCTGCACGCGGCTGCTGCGAACGTCGCGGCGTTCGCGAGCGTTTCGCGATTCTCGACCAGCTCCAGGAGACCCCTTACCGTCTGCGTGATGGACTGGAGGTCCTGCAGGTCCACGTGTTGGAGCGTGGTGGCGGTCAAGACATAGGCGTAGAGGTTCTTTCTCCCGGCGACGAACTCGATCAGCGCCGTGTCGTTCCCGAGGGCGCGCCGCAGGCGATCCGGCGGGACCTCCTCGGCCGCGCCCGGCACTCCGGGCCTCGTTCGCAGGGGGTGCGCGGCCGCCTCGAGGAGGCTCCGTCCCTTCCAGAGACCCGCGCGACGCAAACCCGAGTCAAGAGCGGATTCCCGCTCCGGATCGTCCCTCCGGGCGATGGCGGCGGTGACGTCCTCCGAGACCAGGGCCCACTCGGCGTAGCGGCTCCGGACGGCCATCCGCCGCATCAAGGACTCAAGCCCGGTGGTCGCCGGACCCGCCCCCCGGAGCACGAGTTTCCGCGCGTTGAGCGTCCCCTCCTCCAGGAATCTCGTTGCTCCGATGGCATCCCCCCGCCCGGCCGCCACGAGAGCCCGGGTACCCAGGGGATCGAGGGAATCTGCCTCCCGGTCGAGCCCGGCCAGGAGATTGGTGGACTCTCGCGCGAATCCCTCCGCCGCCTCGGCGTCCCCCTGCTCGTACCGGGCTCGCGCCAGATGCGCGAGGCCCTCAGCCAGGGATGCCCGCAGCCCTCGTTCGCGTGCCAGGTCGATCTGCGCCCGCGCGCTGTCCTCCGCCTCCCGGTACCGGCCTTCGGCGAGACGGACGGCCGCGAGCCTGCCGTGGGTCTCGGCCACCCGGCCCGATTCTCGAGCCTCCGTGAAGGTCTGCCGGGCCTGTTCCAGGAGGGCGCGCGCCCGCGGGTGGTTTCCGGTGTCGAGGTGCACGGCGGCCAGCATCAGGAGCGTCTCGGCCTCGCCGCTCCGGTTCCGACGCCGCCGGCAGGCCTCCACGCTTTTCTGGAGGAGGGAGATGGCCTCACGATGATCCTGGAAGACGGCGGCGCAGGCTCCCAGGTTGGCGACCGCCTGCTCCTCCTGGTGGTGGAGGCCTCCCGCCCTGGCCTTGCGCAGCACTTCCTCGAAGGTCTCCCTGGCTCGCGCCAGTTCCCCGAACCCGAACAGAACGACGCCGATGTTGAGCATCGTCAGCAGTTGCGATTCCGTGGAGCCCGACTGCCCGTAGAGCGCTTCCGCCTCGCGATAGCACGAAAGGGCCCGTCTCCCGTCTCCCTCGACATCGAGAACCGTCCCGAGGTTGTGGAGCGCCGAGGCGAAGGCGTCAGGGTCGGAGGCGTCACGGAGCCCGGTGACGCTCTTCTCCAACTCCTCGCGGGCCCTCCTGCCCTCGCCGAGTAAGTGCAGGGCCACCCCCAGTGTCTCGCGTGCGGCCGCTTCCTCGGCGGGTTCTTCGCAGGCGACCGCGAGCTGGAGGTGTTCCTGCGCGACTTTCAGGGCTTGGCGGTGGTTGCCCGCTTCCCGGCAGGCGATCGCCAGGTTTCTGAGGACCAGACAGGTCTGCGGCAGGTTGTCCAGCTCCTGGAAGAGGGCCGCGGATGCTTCGAGGCAGCCCAGGGCCTGGTCATGTTCGCCCTCCCGCAGCAGGAGGCTCCCGAGGGAGTTCAAGATTATCGCGCGCAACTCTCCCTCCTCGGGACCGACCAGGAGGAGAAGCGCGCGGCGGTAGTGTGCGATCGCTTCCACGGTGGAACCCTCCTCTGCGGCGACGTCCCCCAACCGCCGCAGCGACCGGCCCTCGCCCGGAGCGAAGCCGAGCTTGCGGCCGATTTCAGCGGCGCGCGTGAAGTACTTTCGGGCCGCGTCGAGCTCCTCGCACTTCTTCTCGACGAAGCCGAGGTCGAAGAGGACCTCGGCTTCGCGCATTTCATCCCCGGCGTCCCGGAAGAGGCGGGCGGACCGCCGCCAGTGGTCCCGGGCCAGGACCAGCTCCCCCCGGCGGTAGGCGGTGCGGCCGAGATGGGAAAGAGCATGCGCCTCGTCGCGAGGATGCTCGGCGATGTCCAGGGCCTTGCGGAAGGCCGCCGTGCTCCGCGTGTGGTCCTGGAAAAGGTCCCGCCAGATGATCCCTTCGGTGATGAGGAGACCATAGGCCCTTGTTGTCTCGCCGAAGGCAACCGACCGCGCCGCGGCCCGGGAGAGGTGGACGAGCCGCCGGCGGCCGACTTCCTCCCGCGGGAGCTCGGGTGGCGGACCGGACCGAAGCGCGAAGAGGAAATCGCCCCCGTGCGAGGCCTGGCTGATGACCTCGATCCGGTAGGCGACGCGGGCCCGCGCGCACCAGCTCAGGACGGCCCAGGCCGCAACGCCTCCGGGATCGTTCTCGAGCGGCCCGCCGGCGTCTCCCTCGACCCGGAGGAAGGGCTCGAAGTCGTAGGACTCGACCGTCACGGTCACGATGGAGTCGCGCTCGGGAGTCCAGTCGAGGACGACGCCCGGGCCTCGTCCTGCCGTGGGGGGAGCCCAAGGCCAGATGCGCCCGACCCTCGTCTCCCCAAGGACCAGGGGCCGCGGGGAATCGCCGACGCAGGCCCAGGCGAGCCCCGCGAGCAGCGATACCGGCAGAGCGAACACCTTCATTCTCCGGGACGAGGAGTATAGCCGTCGCGGCGACTATCGCTTTCTCGTCACGGAGACCAGGTTTCCGTCCCTCAGCCGGACGATCACGCGGTTTCCCTGCGTGGCGAGGACGGGTCCCCGGACCGCGATCGTCCCGCCATCTACGTCGTCCTGCGAGAAACCGACCTCCTCGCCCCGCGGCGCATCGCCCGGACTCCGCGGGCCCAGGACGTCGATTTCCAGCATCTGCACCGTCGCTCGAATCCCGTCCTTGAGGGCCTCGCGGTAGGCCGCCGCTCGGTCCTTCACCCAGGTCGCCACGATCGCGGAACCCTCCGGCGCGGAGGCCGGCCCGGAGTAGTACGTGAAGTCCCCGAAGTATGCCGGTTCCCGGTTCCCGGGCACGAAGAGCTTCGCGTGCGTGGAGAGCACCAGCGTCCGGTGGTCGATGGAGAGGCGATAGCTCGTATGGAGCGTCAGGTACGACCGGTTCCCCAGGTCCACCCCCGACGGCGTCTCGGCTTTCACGGCCGACTCGAAGGACCTGACTTTCAACCACGGGGACCGGGCAAACCCGGACTGGAGCGCGCTCCAGAACTCTCTCCGGAAGTCGAAGTCCCGCGTCTCGGCAATCAGCGCCGTCGCGGCCGTCTCCGCCCTGGCCCGGCGGTCCCGGTTGAGGTTGTCGTCAATCTTGCGCGCGCCGAGCATGAGGAGGGCTCCGACCAGGTCGGTTGCCAACCCAGGATTGGAGAGCTTCGATTCCTCGAAATAGACCACGATGTGGTCCTGGGGGATCGCGCTCCGCGCGGCGCAGTCCTGGATCCGGGCCAGGCCCGGGTCCAGCGCCTTGTGGCGCGGGGAGGAGCAGGCTCCGGTGGTCACGAGCAGCAAGGCGGGTGCGAGGCAAGCGGCTTTCGACATGACTGGTCCTCCTGGGTCCGTCTCCTGGACGCCGGGGAGGAGAACCATTCATGGGAAAAGCGGGTTGCCGCAACCTGCCCCGAGGTCATGCAGGCGGAGCGAGGACTGAACTGTGCGTTCTCATCCCGGGGAGTAGCCGGTCGGCGCTTGGGATGCCTTGCTGGACGCCCAGGCGGAGGGGTCGTACGTTCTTTCTCGGATGCTCGGATGAAAACCACCGGTAGTCACATGCGCCGTGGGTGTCCGGGAGCTCAAGGCCCGGCTGAGCGAATACGTGCGTCGGGCCCGGAAGGGCGAGGTCGTCCTCGTGACGAATCGGGGAAGAATCGTCGCGGAGCTGCGGGCCCACGCGTCTCATCCAGGCCGGCCAGAAACCGCAGGCATCGACCGGCTGGTCGACAGGGGATTGGCCGCCCCCGGATCCGGTCATGACCCCAAGCGCGGCCGCCGATCCCCCCCCGATCGCCCCGAGGCCTGTCGAGAGCCGTCCTGGACGCGGATCGGGCCGAGCGCGAGTGACGATCTACGCTGAAGAGCAGCGAACGCGCCCGCGGACCATTCCCCAAGGAGCCCGTGCGCACCCTGGACGCAGTGCACCTTGGGACGATCCTGCTTCTGCGTCAGTCGATCGTGGACTTGGAGGTGCTGACCCTCGACGAACGGGTCCGTGAGAATGCCGCGTTGCCCGGCCTGGCCGTTTCGAAAGTCGGCTGACGGCCGGACGGAGCGCGGGCCGGCGCCCAAGGGGACGCCGGCCCGCGGGCGTTACTCGTCCGAGGGGATCGAGTCGAGCACCTGCTGGAACCGCGGGTCGTCGCGGAGCGACTTGAGGTCCTCGTCGGACGCCATCAGGTCGCGGTTGCGGAAGCCGGCCTGCACCGCGCGCTTCAGCCACGCGAAGGACTGGTCCTTCTCGCCCAGGAGCGCGTTCCCGCAGGCGACGTTGTAGAGGCAGACCCCCTTGTCGAATCCCAGCTCGGCTGCCCTCTGGAACTCCGGGATCGCCTCGCGCCAGCGCCCGAGGTTGTGCAGACAGAGGCCCGCCCGGAAGTGGGCCTTCGGGTCCTCGGGATTGGCCGCCAGCGCCTCGCGGTAGGCTGCGAGCGCCTCCTCCCACTTCTGCTCCTCGAAGAGCGCGTCGCCCCTCTGGGCGGCATTCCGCCGGATCGGCTGGGGCTCGGTCGCGCGCCGCGGCGTCCCCGACGGGCTCCGGCGCGGAGCGCTCGCCGCCGAGCGCCGCGCCCCGACCAGGTTGACGTCCTTCAGGTGGAAGTCCTGCTCGACCGCCGCCCGGCAGAAGAGGGAGAGCGCCGCGCCCAGGCCGATGGGGCTGCTCATGTCGAAGAGGAAGCCGTCCTGGTCCGCCGTGTAGGCCACCGCCAGCGGGGTCATGTGCTTCTCGATCACGTCGGGAGTCGGCAGCAGCGCCGCGTCCAGCCCGGCCTTCTTCACCTCGGGCATCGACTGGAGCACCGGCAGCGCCGTGTCATACCCCATCGACACCAGCCGCTTGAGGTCCACGAACAGGAAGGCCGTCGGCTGGCCCGGGAACCGGGCGCGCGTCTCGACGAACGTGGGATGGGCCGCGAGGCTCCCCTCGGCGATGGCCGGGTCGAGCGCCTTCTTGAGCATCCCGGTGGTCCCAGCGATCACGAACCGGTTGCCGTCGATCAGGAAGGCCGGCGTGAGCGGCACGTCGCGGCCCATCGAGAAGTAGCGCAGCTCGCGCCCCTTGTACGGCGCGGTCCGGATGTCCGGACCGCCGCGCATCGACGCCAGCGCGTCGAGGCACTTCTGGAACTTCTCCGGGTCCTTGATGTCGAAGCCGGCCACGACGTCCGGGATGATCTTGCCCGTCCCGAGGCTCGCGTAGAGCGTGACCTCCCCGTGGAGCGACGCGGCCAGGTCGTGGAGCGGGTCGAAGCCCAGCTCCTCGCGCGCCTGGCCCAGGTGCCGCTCGAGGTGCTGCTTCGCCTGGGGGTGGAACCTCTCCACGATCTGGAGCACCTCCTGGGCGGCCTCGCCCGGCGCGATGTTGCAGGTCGCGTAGAGGACCGCGCCTTCGGGGACCATCTTCAGCGTGCTCATCTTCGCGGCGCCGGGACTCAGGACCTTCGTCAGCCCGCGCCGCGCGCCGGGCGCGTCCAGATAGATCACGCCGCGGCTCGCCAGCCCGTCCACGCGCGACGAGAGATAGAGCGAGTTGATTCCGTCCACGCCAAGGAGCGCCGCCACCTCGCTCCACTGCGGCGGCCAGAGCGGGCCGAAGCGGGCCTTGAAGCCCTCCAGGTTCACGTAGCAGGAGAGCGTGCCGTCACCGCCGGCCTTCTTGCGCGCCCGCTGGAAGGCCGCGCTCTTCGAGAGCGGGGTCTCCCCGTTTCCGCGCGCGCACGAAATCGCGCGCTGGATGAAGTAGCGGTCGATGCCGAGCAGGAAGAGGTTCCCGAGCTGCGTCCAGCAGATGTTGACCGGGACCATGGCGCCTTCGAGGGGGATCGGGAACTGGATGCGCTGGATCTCCTGCCCCTCGAACTGGAAGGCGCTCTTCTCCGGCTTCGGCCCCTTGCGTTCGAACTCCTGAAGGAGCCGGTCGAAGAGCTTGTGGAGGGTCTCGCCGCCCTTCGCCGTGTCGATGGCGATCAGGAGATCGGGCATCGGCATCACCCAGCCGAGCGCCGTGACCCCCGAGGCCGCGATCGTCACGCGCGAGCCGAAGGCGTCGATCAGGTCCTGGATCGGGACGCCCCCCTCCTTGGGCATCTGGCTGATCCCCAGGCGGGCCATGCTCATCGGACCCTTCAGGAAGGCCTGGACCTCAGGCTCCCGGAAGAGGCCGTAGAGGCCCAGCGACTCGGCCTGTTGCGCCGCGTTCCGGAAGCCGGCGAACGAGAGCTTGAAGTAGCAATCGGACGGGAGGACGTCCTCGACCTGGTAGGCGGCCTCGCCGGCGAGGACGACCGGGCTCAGGAAGAGGAGGCATACCAGGGGGGCGACGACGCGTCGGGTCATGTCGGCTTCCTTTCCGAGAAACGGGACGGGCGGCTTTCCCGGGATCCCTACGCCGCGGCGGGCCGGCGGGTTCCGTGGCGGGAAGTGTATACGACCCTTCGGCAGGAGATCCGAATCGGCCTGAGCCTGGTTCGTCGCGGCGGACAGGCGGCTCCGATGCGGACTTCCTCGCCTGATAGGCCGGGACCTTCCGGAGCTTCTCCTGCCGCAGCTCAGCGATCCGACTCGATGCTCTTCGCCACCAGCCGGCGGTAGTCCTCCGGCGTGTCCACGTCGGCGACGACTCCCGGGTCCTCGACCGCCACCTCGGCCACCCGCGCGGGGTCGCGCCGGAGCACCCAGCTCGCGCCCTGGCCCGGCGGCACCTGCGCCAGCTCCGCCCGAAGCGGGGTGCGGAGGAGCAGCGGATGCCCGCGGCGTCCCACGTGGGTGGGCACGGCGACCGCGATCCGCGGGTCCACGAGCGCAGCCTCGAGCGCGCGGACCGTGGACGGCCGGAACAGCGGATGGTCCACGGGCGCGATGAAGAAGGCCTCGCCCGTCGCCGCCGCCGCACCGGCCACGACCGACCCGAGCATCCCCGCCCGCCACGCCTCGTTCACCACCACCCGCGCGCCCGCCGGCGCCGCCGCGCGCAGCTCGCCGGCCGCGTGCCCGAGCACCACGACCACCTCGGCGACCCCGGCCTCGCGGAAGACCCGCGCGAGCCGGCCGAGGAAGGTCTCGCCCGCGATCCCGATCTCGAGGAGCGCCTTGGGCCGTCCCATGCGGGACGACTCCCCGGCGGCCAGGATGACGGCGGTGAGCTTCATGACTGGCCTTTCGCGGGTTTTCACGCCCCCATCCTTCAGGGCCGTCGGAGGATGAGAATTCGTAGGATCGTCCGGAAGACGCGGAGGTAGAGCCAGATCATGAACAAAAATGTG
>Ga0187892_10003647_pt1 | contig 27636 bp, 22 predicted proteins | sample MA1701073metaG_FD_139345 | JGI IMG/M metagenome (GOLD analysis project Ga0187892, IMG submission 139345) | Bio-ooze microbial communities from a basaltic lava cave in the Kipuka Kanohina Cave System on the Island of Hawaii, USA - MA170107-3 metaG ... | reverse complement strand
GCTCTGCTCCTTCATGGGCGGTGTCTCCTTCGGCGGGCGTTCTCAGCGCCCGCGGTTCGGGTTGTCGTCACCCGAAGGCTACACCGCCTTCTCTTCGTTTACACACCTCCTGAGGCTACCTCATCGCGCCTGGGTTCCGAAACTGCGTCGAACCGTCCGGAACATGTTGACGTTTGCGCCAACGACAAGGTCCGTCCGGACAAGCGACCCGCTGCCTCCGTATCCGAGATAGTCACCGTAAACCCGATCCTCGGTGAGCGTGGTGCGTCCAGGCGTGTGCGGATCAGGCATCGCGACGCGGTAGTCACGGCCGTCGTAGGGGTTGTCATTGAGCGTCAGCAATCCCCAGCCCGATGCCTCATTGACTTGGTCATACGCGGCCCAGTGGAACCAGCCGAGAAACGGATACGTACCATCGGACGCTTGGAAATTGATCAGGCGGGTAACGCGGTCATTGACCCGCTGCCCCCGCACAACCTGGCCAACGGTCGCCGCCGACCCGAAGTAGTAGACGGAACTGTCGTCACGTTCCCACGGGTAGATCGGCTGAATGAGCGGCTTCTGGGCGTGCCGATAGGTGAATTCTGAGATCGCATCACCCTGCCCTGGCGTCAGTTGTCCAGGCCGTCCTGCCGCGTCTGTCTCATGGGCCCAGCGCAGTTGGTTGTAGCCCCCACCGAGCATAAAGTCGCAATGGTCGCGGAATGCGTGAAGTACCGGAATGCGCGGCGGTCCATCGGCACCTCCGACGCCACTAACCCCGCCTCCGAATAGCGCGCCGGGCACGCGCGCTTTGATCACCCGAGCACTTGCGCCGAGGAACGCCCCGACAGACTCATAGAGAATCTGGTCGAGGTCCACCTTGACGTTCGGGGCCCAGCGGGTGCTGTTGAAGGCGTCGTTCCGGCCCGGCTGATGCCCATAAAATGGGGCTCCGTTGCTTCCGAACCAGGAGCGCGGACGTAGCCCATCTTCGTCGATGACCCCGGTACCGACGCCCCATCCGCCGGCGGTATCGAAAGATGTGTAATATCCGTCGGTCTGCCACGCGGCGTTAAGGGCGGCGATCGTGCCGTACTTCTTCTTCAGATTGTCGATTAGTCTGCGCTTGGAGTGGTTGACGTTATCAACGGAGTAGGTGTAGACGACCTTGTCACGGTAGTGCCGCTGGCTGGTGATGACCGGATTGCTCCACAAGATCGCCATACCGGCATGCACGCACCAGTACGATCCACTGCTAAAACTGAGGCCAGTCTCGTCTGGATGGGCGCCACCAATTGCCTGAGAGAGCCAATCCCCTTCGGCGCTGTAGTAGAACTGAGCGTGGGAATTCGGACTGATCTTGGCGTATACAGACGTGAGGTACTGCTCCCATTTCGGGTCAAGCCAATCGCCCCATTGCCGATTCGTCCATCCACTTTCGGCGGCCCCCGGAGCATTGGCCTTGCATGACCGATAGACGTCCTTCACCGCCTCGGCAATGATTCCGCGCGTGAATGGAGGATACGTCCCGTACTGGGCGCAATCGCGGATGTGGACCACCATCATCGGATCTCGCAGCCTTTCATCGGAATGCGGACCGAGGACATTGAAATGGAATGTCCTGAGACGATTCACCATCGGCACGCGCCAGTTGGCATCGCTTCCATACTTCGCGTAGATGTTCTTCATCTGCGTGCGCCCCGCCTGCGCGGTACCGCGCATCACGTGTGTCTGCCAGATCCTCACGTCGTAGACGCCACGAACGAGCAGGACCTTCCCATGTTTATCGACGCACACCCAACGCGGCCCGATCCTGCCGAGGCGGAGACCGACATGAGGCGGCGAGACATACTGTCCACCAAGCGCGGCGAAGTCGAGGTCGGCGTAGCCACCGTGAGGGCTGTAGCTGATGCCGTCGTACCTCGTGGCGACCTGGGCGTTGACGAATCTCGGACGCGTGCACGCGGCACCGCCGAGCGCTCCGAGTCCCAGAGTGCCCATGAATTCCCGCCGGTTCATTGCGTCATACCTCCTCTCCGCCCGAACGTGGCGAATCACTCACTCACTGTCCCTGATACCGCGCAGGAAGGCAACCGCGAACGGAAGCCACTGACCGTTCCGGAGGGTTGAGCCGCGCATCTAGTTGCCGAACGCACGCGCGCCCCTGTGGCACGATCTATGCGGCAAGCGGAAACCGCGAGTCGCGCCGAGACGCGCGCCTAGCCGCGCCTCACCAGGAAGGCAAAGGTCCCACAGAAGCGGAGCTTCAGGAAATTGATCTCTCGCGTGTTCTTGCCGCGCCACCTTCCATAGCTCTGGAAAAGGCGGTTGAGCGGAGTTTCCGATGTCCACCATGACTTGCGGAACAACCCGCCGCGCAGGTGCCAGGCCATCAAGGCCACCGCATCCGGGCCCGGCCTGATCTCGCAGATCCGCAGTCCAGCCTCCTCGACGACTTCCTTGAAGCCCAAGGGCGTGTAGTTCCAGAAGCTGTACCCATGATACGGCTCGAGTTGCGATACGGACCCCGCGTAGTAGCCGTCCGGCTTCAGCGCCCTCCGTACATTGCGCAGGAGCTCGAGCGGCTGCCGCACGTGCTCGAGCACGTGCTTCGAGTAGATCAGATCGAAGCTCTCCGGCGCGAAGGGGATGCTTACCCCGTCATAGATCGTGAAGCTTCCACTCGACTTCGTTCGCTCCCGGGCCGCCGGGGAGTCGATGATGTCGATCCCGGCCCAGTCAACCGAGGGATCGCTCCGCCTGACGAGATCGAGGGACCTTCCATCGCCGCAGCCAAGGTCCAGCATCCGCGGCTTCCCGGCGCCTTTCCAGAGCTGATCGTAGAACAGCCTCACGTAGTACTCTGCGCTGGTTTGCGCAGAGTGGTCGCTGGGCAGGCACTCCGCAAGGATGTCGATGAGGTCGCCGCTGCTATCTGGCATCGCCGGGCTCCTCTCGGCGACTAGGTCAGCCGCTCGACCGTGGGCTCGTCGAAGCGGATCGGCCCCCAACCGCGGCGCCAGGCGCGGACATTGGGCGCATCCCGTGCCGGGCTGATATCGAAATGCAGGACATCCACCACGTGATCCAGATCGTGATGCGCTCCGCCGGAATTTCTCTGGATGACGCCAAGGGCACAGTAGTAGCTCCCCGGCGCCAGACGCAGGGCGGGCAGCACGATCCGGAACGTCGCAACCTCTCCATGCTCGATGCAGTGGGTCTCTGGTCCGAAGATCGTGCCCACCGGTAGCCCAGCCGGGCCGTAGATGCTGGCCATGAGCCCGAAGGGCTTCACCGCATTATTCCCCCGGACCGTCGCCAGGATGCCAAGCGGCTCGTCCTGCGACAGGCGATTCACGGGCCGGTCGAGTGCGAGCCGAACGATCGACACGGTCCGGGACAGGTTCGCGGTCTCCCGGCGCGTATCCTCAACCTCATAGACGGTCGCGCTTGCATCCTGCCGCTTGCGCAGATACTGCTGAATCACCTCGGTGGTGGAGCCTGCCGCCACGAGCTGACCATGATCGAGCAGCAGGGTCCGGTTCGTCAGCGCCTGGATGGTCGAGAGGTTGTGGCTGACGAAGACGACGGTCCGCCCGTCATAGGCCACCTGGCGCATCTTCTTGAGACACTTCTGCTGAAACTCGGCGTCGCCGACCGCGAGCACCTCGTCGACTAGCAGGATGTCCGGCTCCAGGTGCGCGGCCACCGCGAAGGCCAAGCGCACGTACATGCCGCTCGAGTAGTGCTTGACCGGGGTGTCGAGGAAGAGGTCCACCTCGGCGAAGGCGGTGATCTCCTCGAACCGCCGGTCGATCTGCGTCTTCCGCATGCCCAGGATCGCGCCGTTGAGATAGATGTTCTCGCGCCCAGTCAACTCGCCATGAAAGCCGGTGCCGACCTGGAGGAGTGAGCCCAGGCGGCCGCGGACCGCCGCGGTACCCACAGTGGGCTGGCTTATCCGGGAAAGGATCTTCAACAGCGTACTCTTGCCGGAGCCGTTGCGGCCGATGAGCCCGACCAGCTCGCCGTGCTCGACCTCGAACGAGACGTTCTTGAGCGCCCAGATGGTGCGGGGCGCCTGCGGGGTGCGCGTGGTGACGGTGGTGAACAATGACTTGACCGAGTGAGCTATGGCATCGCGCAGGGCGTTGTGCGTGGGCCCGCCGATCCGGTACTGCTTGGAGACGCCCTCTGCCTTGATGACGACGTCGCGCATCAGCTAGACCACGTCCGCCACGGTGCGTTCCATCCGCTGGAAGTAGAAGAAGCCCGCCACCAGGACGATCAGCACCACGACCACCGACACCGCCATCATCGGACCCGGGCCTGGACCGACGCCCGCGAGGGCCCAGCGGAACCCCTCGATCACGCCGGCCATCGGGTTGATGCCATACAGCCACCGCCAGTGCTCGGGAACCAGACTGGCCGGGTAGGCGACCGGAGAGGCGAACATCCAGAATTGCAGCACGAACGGTACCGCGTAGCGCACGTCCCGGTACAGGGCATTTAATGCCGAGAGCCACAAGCTCAACGCCACTGCAGTCACGATCACAAGGAGAATCAGCGGGAGCATCCACAGGACCTTCCACGTCGGCATGATGCCGTACCCGAACATCATGACGAACAGGATCGCCGCGGCGACCGCGAAGTCGGCCAGCCCCGCGAGCACGGCGGATACCGGCAACAGCACCCGCGCGAAGTAAACCTTCGTGATCACCTGCTGGTGAGCCACGATCGAATTTGAGGCCTGGCTGAGAGCGTTGGCGAAGTAGGTCCAGGGCAGCAGGGCCGTGTAGTAGAAGATCGGATACGGCATGCCATCCGAGGGAAGTCCAGCCAGCCGCCCGAAGAAGATGCTGAAGATGATCATCGTGAAGAGCGGCTGGATGACGGCCCAGGCAACCCCGATCAGCGTCTGCTTGTAGCGGATCTTGAGGTCGCGCCACACGAGGAAGTAGAGGAGCTCGCGGTACTCCCAGAGCTCAGCCAGGTTCACCTCGAACCACCGGTAGCGGGCGCGGATCAGCGTTACCGGGACGGTGGCCGACGGCGAGCCGGAGGCAGCACTTTCGTTCATGACCCGAGAACGTCCTCTCTTAACAACCCGGTTTGCGACGATTCACGTACGACTTTCAGTATACGGCGCGGAGTCATTTGTAACAAAGGTCACTGAATGAGCGCTTTGCGTAGCGAGCTGCGGAGTGCCTCGAAGCTGTACTCTCTCTCGACCCGCCACCGCGCCGCCGCCCCCATCGCGGCACGCTCTCGCGGGCGTTCCAGCAGGTTCGCGATGGCCGCGGCCATCGCTGCCGGCTCGTCGGCCAGGGCGATCTCCGACCCGTCGACGAAGTTCAGGCCCTCCGCGCCCAGCCGCGTCGAGACCATGGCCTTACCCAGCGCGGCCGCCTCCAGGATCTTCCAGCGCACCCCGCTTCCGATGCGCAAGGGAATTACCGACACCGCGGCCGCACCCACCACCGGACGAATATCCTCGACTCGCCCGAGAAACCTCACTCCAGCCGCCTCCAGGCGGCTGCGCAGGCCGTTCGAGGGTGCTCGGCCAACCACCGCGAACTGGGCCGCGGACACCCGCGTCCGGAGGGCCGGCAGCACCGCCCTCGCGAAGAACTCAACGGCGTCGCGATTCGGAAACCAGTCCATCCCTCCGATGAACACCACGCCGACGCCGTCGTCGGCCTCGCTCATCTCGTACGTCCCGATGTCCACGGTGTTCGGGATCACCAGCACCGGTAACCCCGGACACATCTGCTCGAGGAGATCGGCATCGTGACGGGACACCGCCCACACCGCATCCACCCGGCGATGCGCCGCGGCCTCCCACCGGCGCAGCTTCCGCACCTCGAGCGCGGCATAGGCCCGCTTGAGCGGGTGTCGCTCCACCTGCAGGTACCGGTCCCACACGACCTGCATGATGTCGTGGCTGTTCAGGACGACAGGCACGGGCAAGGGCCTCACGAGGTTCTCGAGGTTGTAGGCCTCGTCCCAGATCACGAGGTCATAGCGTCGCTCCGCCAGGCGTCCGCGCACCCGCTCCTGCAGCAGCGCCGAACGGAAGCGCCCGGCGCCGTAGGGAACCGGGGAGAGCAGGCCACGTAGACGGCCCAGCTGCCCACGGTGGGCGGCTCCGCCGCCGATCCCTGAGGCGGGAATGAGATCGACGTCAGCACACGTCCGAATCAGCTCACCACCGTCGCGGCCCAGGTCTTCCGACGCACAGAACGATAGCAGCGTGGTCTCGTGCCCTTCTGCCCTCAGCGCCCGCAGGATGGACCAGTTCCGCATCCGCTGCCCACGATCGGGTGGATACGGCACGTCAAGGGCCACGAACATGAGTCTCATCCTTGGCCCCGGTAACCCAAGCAAGTTGACCCGATGCCCACCGCTGTCCCGCAGACTTCGCCAATCAACTCCGCGCCCGCTACGTGGATTCCAAGCTTCGGGATCGGAACATCCACCGCCTCCACCAACTCACCTCCACTACCCCCATCCACCCCCCACTCGCCTGGCGACGAACTCCCCACCCGTCCGCTACCCGCATCGGACCCTCTCTCACCCGGTCGGTACGAAGGCGTGCTCGCACCCAGCTCCGAGTCGGGTCGCCATGCGGACGCACACTCATGGAGAACTTCGACCTGAGGTCCGCCAGCGACAAACACACCCCGAACACCCGGGCGCCCTCGCCTCACGGGCTTTCACCTTGACCGTTGCAGAGGCTTCTCCCTCGAGAGCACGCCCTCGCTCCAGCGACCACCGCCAAAAAATGTCTCACCCCAAATCTCCAAGTTAATTAGATTCCAGATCCGGTCTGTCGCGTCCTCCCTAGAAGACCGGTGCCGTGCCACTAGCGACTCCACCGCGTTTAGATCAAGGTACGACGCAAGGAATCCGTCCCGTGCAGCCAAAGCTTCGTACACGGGCTTGGCTCTGCCATCCAGTAGCCACTGCCTCATTGGCGTAGGGAACCCCATCTTCGTGCGATGGATGATGTCGCGGGGCAGCAGGTCCTCCACCGCCTTCTTCAAGACGTACTTTTGCTGGTTCTCTCGGATCTTAAGACGATCCGGAATGGACATCGCAAACTCCACGAACTGATGATCCAAGAACGGCACTCGGCCCTCGATCGAGGTCGCCATGCTCATCTGGTCCTGTTTCATCAACAGCTCGACGAGGTACGTCTTCTGGTCGGCGTACAACATCCGCTCGAGCATCGGTGAACCTTGCCGGCTGTTCCAGTACCGCAGGAAGTTATGGTGGGCAGCGCCCGGAGCGGAAGGTAGCATTTGCTCCTGTTCGGCCCGCGTGAAGGCGCCATAAAAGTTCTCTAGGTACAGCGACTCGAGCGAATTCTCACGTCCAAGGAACGTGTGACGAAGCTTTCGCCGAAGCGAAGCCCGCAGCAGCGACGTATCCGCCATTTCTTTTCGAACCAGCGAGCGTAGCCGTTCCGGCGCCCAACGAAAACGCTGCGCCCACCGCTCGTTCCACAGTGTCCAGCGGTACCGCTGATAGCCTCCGAAAAGTTCGTCGCTCCCTTCGCCTGTCAGGACGACCTTCACGTGTCGCGCCGCTAGACGCGATACAAAGTACAGTGAGACACTCGACGGCCACGCGATTGGCTCGTCCTCATGCCAGACAAGTCGCGGTAGCGCACTAAAGAACTCCTCCATGCCCACCCGGACCTCATGATGCTCTGTGCCGATGGCACGTGCCACCCGCGCGGCATATTCCAGCTCACTGAACTGCTCCTCGGCGTATCCGACCGCGAACGTCTTGACGCGACCCGCGCTCATCCGCCGGATGATCGCCGCGATCACGCTCGAATCCAACCCGCCGCTGAGAAACGTCCCCAGCGGCACATCACTCATCAGCCGCATCCGAACGGTCTCTTCGAGCCGCCGGCGGGTTTCCGCGATCCAGCCTGCATCGTCCATTGGGCCGTTGGTGGCCTCCGCGGGAACATCCCAGTACTGCTCTATGCGAACGGCCGGCGCACCGTTCTTGAACACTAGTGTCAGCCGGTGCCCGGGCATCAGCTTGCGGATACCGCGGAAGAGTGTCCGTTCTTCGCTCACGTAGCCGAAAGCCAGGTACTCCGGAAGCACCTCCTCTTCCAACTCGGTGGAGATACCCGGATGCTCCAGCAGCGCTTTGATCTCCGACGCGAACGCGAACAGTTGACCGTCCCAATAGTAGTAGAACGGCTTGATCCCAAGCCGGTCTCGAGCACAGAAGAGCGTCCGCGTATGCCGATCCCAGATGGCGAAGGCGAACATGCCGCGGAAGCGCTCCACACACCTGGGCCCTTCCTCTTCATACAGATGCAGAACCGTTTCGGTATCCGAGCGGGTGGTATAGCGGTGGCCCGCTTGCTCCAACGCCGGGCGGAGATCGGAGTGATTGAAAATCTCGCCGTTGAAAGTGATCAAGCACTGGCCATCCTCGTTCGCAAGCGGTTGATGTCCGCCCGCGACATCGATGATGCTCAGGCGCCGGTGGCCGAGATGCGCGTAACTGTCGTGAAAGACACCACTATCGTCCGGACCCCTGTGGCGGATGGTTTCGGTCATCCGAGAGAGTACCTTCTCGGCTCCCGGAATCGCCCGAGCGCTCACGAATCCTGCAATCCCACACATACTTCTAGCTTATCCCCAAAGGCAGCGTCGGACACAGGTGCACGCCCTGGATCGACTCGAGCCATCGCGACTGTAGGTCGCTGGTACGGCGTGCCGAGCGTTCTCTCGGGGCCGCGCCAGCGCACGGTCGGGCAATCCCCGGGTGGTGGCCGATCGCGCTCAGAAGCTTCAGCGTTGACTCCCGGCGACGGCCCCACCAGTTACCCTTCGCGGGCGGGTCACCAGGCTCGCATAGAGCGCCGCGTGCTGAGCTACATGCCGCTCGATGCCAAACCGTTCCACGACAAACTCCCGTGCGGCCGCACCCATACGCTCGCGCCGCGTCGGATCGCCCGACAGGGCGATAAGCGCGTGGGCCAGGCGATCAGGACTCGCCGGTGGCACCAGGAGGCCAGTAACGCCGTCGAGAATCACTTCGGGGGTACCGTCCACCTCGGTGGCGACCATGGGACGGCCCATCGCGCCCGCCTCCACCGCGACGAGCGGCAGCCCCTCGTAGAGCGACGGCAGGACGACCGTATCGGCGGCCGCCAGGAAATCCCGAACGGCCGACTGGTAGCCCGTGAAAAGCACGTCGCTGGCCCAGCCGCGCTCGTGCACGACTCGCTCGAGCTCGGCCCGCAGCTCTCCATCGCCCACAAAGGCCATGCGGGCGCCGGGTACCTGTCTGCGCACGCTTGCGTAGGCGTCCAGCAGGTAGCGATGTCCCTTCTGCTCCGTCAGTCGCCCGACGTGCACGATCAGGAACTCACCGGCGCCGATCCGGAGGGACGCTCGCGTCCTCGTCCGGGCGTCGGCGTCCGGGGTGAAGGCACTTAGGTCCCGACCGTTATGAATCTGGACGATTCGCTCGGGCCGACACCTCTTCCGCTCGCTGAGGTGTCGCTCGTTGGCTCGGGAGACGGCAACAAAGCGATCGACCGTGGTGTAGACAAGCCGGTCGATCATATAGGAGCGCTTGAGCCAACCGCGCCGCCACCCCTCTCGCACGTGCGGCGTCTCCACGACGGTTGGCACCCCAGCCAAGCGGGCCAGAGGCGCCGCGTACATCGTGGCCATGAACTGATGGCTGTGCACGATGTCGATTGCTTCCGCCCGCAGCAGCTCCACCAGCCGGCGCATGGCCAGGACGTGCCGGGGCCGGTAAAGGTCGAGCACGAGAACCCGACGCCCTGTACGAGCAAGAGGCTCGAAGAATACCCGACACGACGACGGGCAGATCACGGTCACGGCGAACCGGTCATCCGGCAGCCGGAGGGCCAGCTCCGCGACGTGCTCCTCAACCCCCCCCGGTACTCCGGGGGAGTTCAGGAAGTAGAGCAGGCGAATCGGCTGCGGCTCGCTGGCGGTCGAGCGACGACCACTCATGCCCAGCACAGTCCGCGGTACGCGCCCTTGATCCGATTCCGCGCCCGCGTCCGCACAAGGTCCACTACCACCTGGTCCGCCCGCACGCGGTGACAGTGCCGTCGCCACTCCGTGCTGTCCTGGCCGAGCACGACGACCTCTGCGTTGCGGAGCAAGCCGGCAAGGGACGACGTCATCAGCGAAGCGATGTGCGGGACTTCCTTCTTGATGTAACGACGGTTCGCGCCAACGATGCTCGACAGGCGGACGATGGGATCGTAGATCCTCAGCTCATAGCCCTTGCCGATGAGCATCTCCACGAGCTGCACCATCGGACTCTCGCGCAGGTCGTCGGTACCCTCCTTGAAGCTGAGGCCGATCACCCCGACTTTCTTCCTTCCGTATCCAACGATTGTGTCGAGCGCTTTTGCGATCTGACGGCGGTTGCTCGGCAGGATCCCTCCCAGGATGGGGACCTCGACGTCGTGGCGCCGCGCCTCGTATACGACCGCCCTCACGTCCTTCGGTAAGCACGATCCTCCAAAAGCGAAGCCGGGGCGGAGGTACCTGGAAGAGATGTTGAGCACGCGGTCCTGGCAGAGAATGTCCATGACTTCGTGCCCGTCGACCTCGAGGGCTTGGCACAAGTTGCCAACTTCGTTGGCGAACCCGATTTTCAACGCATGGAATGTGTTGCAGATCAGCTTGACGCTTTCGGCTACCTGCAGGGATGTCCGGATGAGCGGCGCCTTCAGGAAACCGTACAAGGCGGCCACTACGTCGCCGTCGCCCGCACCGTGTTCTCCGACGATCGTGAAGGGCGGCTCATAAAAATCCGCAACCGACGTGCCTTCCCGCATGAACTCCGGATTAACGCATACGCCAAACTCGGTACCCACCAGTCGGTGTGACGCCTTCTCGATGGCAGGTATGACGAGTCGCTGGGCAGTACCCGCGCCTGCGGTGCTACGGACTACCACGACGTGGCGACCTGGTTTGCCCCGCAGGGCGGTCCCGATCTGACGGGCGACATGCTCGACATGGCCCAGGTCGAGCGCGCCGTTACGACCCGAGGGCGTGCCCACGCAGATCATGGACACGTCCGTCTTCCGTACGGCCGCAAGGAACTCGGTGGTAGCACACAGGTGCCCGTTGCGCACCGCCGTCGCCACCAGGTCGTCCAGGCCGGGCTCCAACACGGTACCTCGACCCGCTTTCACTCTCCGGATCTTGCGAGCGTCTGGGTCGACGCCCACAACCCAGTGACCGTTGGCGGCTAGACACGCGGCGGTAACGCACCCGACGTAGCCCAGTCCAAAGACGCTGACTCCCACTCGCTTCCTCTGTCCGGCGTCGCGCTGTCGTCGCCGGGCCCGTCCAGCACGGTTCGGTCGATCGCCGCTGCTCATGGCCTCATGGGCCTCGCGGCCTTTATGGCGCTACACACCACCTGAAGGCAGGCGTCGACGTCGCCGTCGTTAACGACGACCAACTCGGCGTAAGCACGCGTTGGTGCCACGTAGAATTCGTGCATAGGGCAGACTGTGGTCACGTACTGATGGAGCACGGACTCGATGCCCCGTCCACGGCACTCGCCGTCGCGTTTGATCCGGCGCTGTAGTCGCAGGTTGGCCGGCGCGTCCACCCAGATCTTCAAATCTAAGGCATCCCGAAGACCTCCCCACCAGAGAGCGAACAGCCCTTCGACTAGGACGATCGGCGCCGGCAACGTTTGCTCCACACCCGTACGCACATGATCCTCGAAGGAGTAGCGGGGCTTTCCCACCGCATGGCCGTCCCGTAACTGCTGAAGGTGCTGCAAGAGAAGGTCCACATCGAACGCTCCCGGCTCATCGAAATTCAGGTGCTCTCGGCGCTCTCGGCTGAGCCCCGAGCGGTCAAGGTAGTACGAATCCATGTCCAGAAGACTCACCTCACCAAGCGCTTCGGCGAGACGACGAGCGAGTGTCGTCTTACCCGCACCGGATCCTCCCGCGACCCCGATCGCGAGTGTTGGCATCACGGTCAGCCCAACCTGGAGCGGCTGCCCGTGAGATTCCTGGCCTCGCGGACGCCATTCACGAACGCGCGCCACGGCCCCAGCGACCGACGGCGCGCGCTGGCAAACGTCGCGACCAGAGCACAGCCGACCTCGAACCACAGGCAGGACAGCCGGTTGCGCAAACCCCACCGCCAGTTTCTGCGGTACACGTACAGCTTGCCCTGAGCATACTCCTTGACCCAGTACTCCTCCGACCGGCCGCTTGCACTCGGTTGGTGGGCAATCCGCGCCCGGGGTGCAATCACAAGGCGCGTGCCAGCCCCCAGGCGGTTGCAGAAGTCGATGTCCTCGCCCGGTGGAAGGCCCCGAAGCGACTCGTCGAACCGGACGGCATTGACCACCTCGGCGCGAAAACTCATGAGACCGGACCCGAACTTCGTGACCGGAATCGGAGCGTGATCCCGGAGCTGCTTGGCTCTCCAGTAGATAGGCTGCCGTTCGTCCTGGAACGGCCCAAGCAGAAACACACGAGCCCACCACCGAAACGCCCACGGTGGCGCCGCATAGTTCGTAATGATACCCGAGACTCCGTCGACGGAGGGCCACTGCGCGTACACTCTGAGGAGCTCCTCAATATACTCTGCCTCCGGCTCCATGTCGTCGTCGAGGAAGAGCCACACCTGGCCATCCGCCGCCGACATACCGACATTCCGTGCCACCGCAGCGCCCGGGATCGTCGGATCGTGGAGATACCAGAGACGGACACTTTGACGAACGGTGCGAGGGGCCTCGGCGAAGCACCTGTCGACGCGACTCCGACTCTCGCTCTCCAGACTCTGGTCGACGATGACAAGCTGACCCGGAAGTATGGTCTGTTCGAGGACTAGGCTGACCAAGCGCTCGAGGCAGATTGGCCGATCCTTCGTGGGAATGATAACGGATACCGACCGAAGCTCAGGCTGTGACATGGGCGAGTCCCCGCACTTCTCGGGCGCTATCCGAGCCCCGCGCAGTCCGCTTCCAGTCACGAGTGCGAATGTCGACGGATTGCCACTCGGCTCGAGCTGGAATGGCTCGGTCGTCAGTGCCGCCCAAACGATCTCCCCGGCTGCCGCCCCGCAGCATCTCGTTCGCAGAGGTCCTCGCTCACTCGTGCCTTTCAGGTTGCCGAAGTTCCGGGACCGACCCGGTCACCGGCATTCCTGCAGGCGGTCTTACACGAGCACGCCGCAGCGCAAGCGTAGGAAAGCACATGGTAAGGATTACGACGAACCAGAGAAGCCGTGTACTAAGGGCCGAGATGAAGAACAGCGCCACGCAACCGCCGGCCAGTCCCGCCTCCATGGCGCGCACCGTGGCGTGCAAGAAAGGGTCGCGCCCTCGGTCCGTCCGACGACGAATCTGGCGCAGGGTGCGGAAAGTGAAGACGAGGATTGCTCCAAAGACCACCAGGCCCACAACGCCGAGCTCCGCGCCGACCTCCATGTACGTATTGTGGGCGATCGCTTCGATGTCGTAGGCGCGATCCAGGTAGTCACGGACCCGTAGCTTGAAGTTGCCAACACCGATGCCCGTCCATAGGTGCTCGCTGAACATTCGAAAGCCAGCGACCAGCAGGGCTTTATGGATCTCTGTGGAGCCCTGATCTGAAGCAGTTGGCCACAAGAGCCGCATCAGGGGAGAATTGGGCGCCAGAAGCAGCAACGGAGCGAGCACGAGGGAGCCGACCACCAGTTTTCGCACCCGATCTCGTGAGTACCAGACGATCACGAAGCCGCTGACTACAAGCCCCAAGAACCCGCCCCGAGAACTTGCCAGCATCAGGGCGATGAGAGTGATCACGGAACATCCAAGGTAAAACAGTCGCTCCCACCGAACCGTTCGCTCCTGGCCAAGAATGAGACCGATCGGCAGGCACAGCACCGCGGAAAGGGCAAAAAAGTTGGGGTCGCCCGTGACCCAGCCAGGGCGCCCCTGGATACCCCCGTAAGCCTGCCACTCCCGAATGAGATGGAGAGACGCGAAGGCAATCCCGCCCACGGCCCAGAGCAACGTCCATCGCAACCGTCCCCTCGACCTCAACAGCACGAACATCATGAAGAACAAGCCGAAAAACGACACCCAATTCGCCACGGGGCTCTGTTCGACGGGCACATTCGGACCGGCGACGAGGAACGATCCCATCATGAGTACTCCGAACAACACGAACAACCGTGCCTGGATGCTGCGAAACATGCGTATGCGGCGCGGGGCAGCTACGACATGAACCAGGGCGGTCACTGCGGCGCAGACCCCCACCCATTTGTAGAGCGTGAGACCGCCAATGCTGGTCTCTGCCCATATCGGGTGGCGTATGAGCGGCATAATACCAATGAGCAGGTAGAAAAAGATCATCCGGCGCTCTCGACCGCCGCCTGACGGCGGCCCGCCCCTCCGCGACCCATCATTTGCACTTCTGCCCTTTCGGAACGAACACGCTCACCGGCAGCGCAAGTCGCGCCGAGTGCTCAATGGCGAGCGTGACCTCTGCTGCGTATGTCTTCAGCGTCGCCAGCTTCTCTGGGCTGATCTCTCCCCCATAGATCCAACCGTGCTGATCTACAACGTAAAAGAGCTTCGATGGGCACTCCAACTCCCGAATGAACTCATCGTTGCCCTGCTGGTAGCGAAAGGTTCTCCAGTACACGCCGCGGCGATACGTGTAGAACTCCATTGCCGGCGCCTCCGGCGACGTGAAGACCACATCAGTCGGCTTCGTAGAAGCCACGGCGGGCGCGAAATAGCCAGCAATCTCGCGAAAGTAGGTGCGGTGAAGCAGCGTCTTTTGTACCACCGCGATCCCCGCGTACAGCAGAACGCCCGCCAGCGCAGTCATTGCAGTGAATCTCGCCCATCGACCGTAGAAAGGGGTCACCAGGGCGCAGATGAGGTAGACCCCGTAGAGGCCGCCGATCAACAGCAACTCAGCAGAGGTGATCACGCCCGAGGCGAAGCACAGCGCCGCCGCCGCCGCGGCGAGCCCAGAGGCCACCAAGACCGCCGTCAGCGTCCGCTTCTGCAGAAACGCTGGGAGTCCGACCGCCAGGAGAATCGATACGGCCAGGACCGATGCGTAGATGTAGCTGGCCTGCTTGACGCGGAAGACCGACAACAGCAATACAGGAGAAAGTAGCGCCGCGACAAGCAGCACGAGGGCCATATCGCGCGCCTTCACGATGTACCATGCGCCGAGCAGCACAAACGGAAGCCCCCAAAAGCTGGCCTTGAAGAGTGCTGCGAGATAGAACCACCACGGGCGATACCACAGGACAGGATCGTATCCGGCGCCGGCGAGTCGGCTCTTGAAGGCAAAGCCGTAGTAGACGTCGAGCCAATGACCTAAGAAGTTAGGAGCCAAGAGGACTACGAGGAAGAGATGCGATGCGGAGCCCGTCGCGAACACCAACAGCGCGGCGCCTGCCGCACCGCGGAGTGTTACGCTTGCCGTAGTCGGTCTTGCGACAAGGAAGATAGCCCCGCACGCAAGCACGAAAGGAACAACCAGCCACAGCTTGACCAGGAACGTAGTGGCAAGGGCCAGACCGCATAGCGCACCCCACGCGACGCTACCGCGCGTCGATGCCTTCGCGGCTGCGAGGAGTGCGGCGCAGCCACATGCTACGACGAATGCTTCAGGTAGGGCATACCGTGCGTATGTGATCGTCGCGGGATTGAGAAGGAACACCGCGAACACAAGCTGACCGAGGCGCACCTCCTTGCCAAGGAGTCGCACTGCCCGGGAGAACATGACGGCGCCGGCAAAGAGAGCGACGACGTTGACGAATCGGAGGGCAAACTCGGATTTCCCGAGGGTCATGAGCGAGGCCGCAAGGGCGAGAGGGTATGCGTAGGGCAGGGTGCCCGGCCCGCCCTGTGGCGCCTGGGAGACCAGGGCGAACTGCCTATAGTCCGTGAGGAGGTTGATAGCCGAGAGGCCAAAGCGCCCCTCGTCGCTTGCGAGGTCCGGGACGCCGAGGCGGAAGAGCGTGAGGCTCCCGTACAAGACGATCACGAGCGGCATGTAGCCAGCAGCCGATAGTGTGCGGACAAACTCGGCGACCATTGGCTTGCCGATTGGCAACGTGGACCGGAGGTCGACCATGCCTCGGATCCCATGCTTGTTCTGACCGTCGCTCAACGACGAATCCTCCCGGCTCACCGAACCGCGACTAGCAACAGATTTCGGTTCAAGATCTCGGCTCCGAGCAGCGTGCGCTCGAAGCAGTCGCCCCCGAGCCGCATGGCCGCGGAGAGGGCCATCCAGGCGGCGTGAAGCAGCGGCTTGTAGGGCTCCAGACGGTGGCCGCCCTGAAAGACCCACGTCTGATCGTAGACGAGGGCGCGATGCTGGCCCATGGGGCGTCGCAGGCGTCGGTACCAGGCTAGCGGACGCTCATGAAAGGCATTGAAGAGAGTCTGCGCGTGCGGCCTGAGCCGGAGCGAATACACCGACCAGCGCGAGAACCCGGCCTCCTCGAGCGCCCGGTCGAGCTCGGCTCGCGTCTTGAAGTAGGTGACCCCAGGGTTTTTCGGAGGGGGGTAGTTCGGAAACTGGATGAGCGCCTGGCCGCCTGGGCGAAGCAGCGCCGCCGTGTTCGCGAGGGCGGCCGCGGCGTCGGGCACGAGCTCGAGCACCTCGATGGCATAGATGGCGTCGAAGCGGTCCGTCAACGACTGAGCCAGCAGGGGCTTGCAGACGTCCGCGCACACAAACTGCAAGTTCGGCGTGCCCCCGAGCTCGGCCCGGAGCCTGGCCAGGTTGCCCGGGGCGACATCGAGCAGGGTGAGGCGCCTGACCCGCCGAGCGCATCGAAAGGCGGTGAACCCGCTCCCCGGACCGATCTCGAGGACGTCCATGTCGCGGGTGAGCGGGAGGTACTGGTACAGGACCTCGTCGCGGATCGGGAAGTTGTGCAGCGGCGCCTTCCAGAGATCCGACAGCCGGTTCCACGGGCGTGCCTTCCGTATGGCGCTCATGCGCGCGTGCCCACCAAGAACTCGCGATAGCTCCAGGTGATCTCGCCGGCGGCTTCCTGCCAGGGGAGGGGCTGGCGCTGCGGGCGGATGAGCGGAAGGTCGTCCCGGAGCCCTTCCCAAGCGCTCCCTTTCGGGACACCGCCACTGCCCTCCGCTTCGACTCGAGGGAGCTCGAAGAGCAGGCGGCAGGCCGCGGAGTAGACCAGGTAACGTGGCGAGCCTCGCCGGAGGAGGCGAGCCCAGCGGGGCCAGAGGCGCCAGCTCCGGTGCCAACCGCATTTGCGCAGGACGTGGAGCCAGCCGCGCGCCCGCTCCAAGGCCGGCTGGCGCTCCAGCCAGGCGTCGAGCAGGGCCTGGTCCGGCAGCTCCGGCGAAACGCCGCTTAGGCGCGCGAGCTCCCAGCGCCACAGCCGGCGGGCACGCTCGATCACGCCTTCCCAGGACACCCCCTCGGGAGGCGGTCCGTCACCGCCCTCGAGCTTCCACTCGGTACAGGCGCTGACGATCCGGGCAAAGGGCTCGAGGCGGAATGGGTAGCGATCACCCGGCGCCTGCTGCCGTGCAAGATCCCGGAGCCGCGCCGCGCGCTGGCGGTAGGTCGGCTCGTAGTGCCCAACGAAGACGAGGAGGGAGGTGGCCATGTCCAGCTGGAGCTTCATGGTGCGGTACAGCACGGGCTCCGGGAGATTCGCCGAGAGCTCGCGGGTGCCGGGCACGGCCTCGAGCTGCTCCACCAGCCGATTGCAGAGCAGACGCCACGCGTCCTCGAGCGGGATGTCCGACCCGGCGAACGCAGGGATGAGCGAGAGGACGGTCGCGTCACCCCATACGGGCCGGCCGGAGGTCCGCAGCTCGTAAGCAAAGATCGCGGGGCGGAGGCGGCGAAGGTAGACGGCGTGCACGGGGCTCAGGGTGATCGGACAGACGATGCCCAGCGTGTCGAGATCCGACTCGATGTGCTCGGTCAGGGCCTGGACATGCGCCGCATCCGGTAGCGGCGCCCCGTCGGCAAGGACGACGAGAAACTCGGCATCCCCCAGCACCCTCGCCTTGCCGCCGTCGGTGCGCCAGGTCGCTTCGTCGCGGGCGAGGCTTCCCGTGAGGATCACCGAGCGCAGCCGCCCCGCGTACTGTTCGGCGCACAGCCGTGCCGTCTCGGAGCCGATGGTAACGCGGAGAGCGCTCGCATCGTTCGTCCGGCCGCAGTTCCGGGTGGTCATGACCGGAACGGACCGGGCGATGTCGCACCCGCCGCCGCCAGATCGGCAGCCACCATCATCCGGACGAGGCCCCGGAAGTCCACGGCGGGAGCCCAGCCCAGCTCCCGACGGGCCCGACCGGCGTCTCCCCGGAGGTCGTGGATCTCGCCGGTCCGTATCAGGCGGGGATCGAGCTCGACGTGGGCCTCGACCATCCGGGCGGCTTCGGACAGGTCGATGATCCCATGAAGCTCGGCGAGCACGGCGGTCACGAAGTCGGCCACGCTGTGGGACTCGCCGGTGGCGATGACGTAGCTTCTGGGCGTCGACTGCTGCAGCATGGCATGCATCGCCTTCACGTAGTCGCCCGCGAAGCCCCAGTCCCGCCGGGCCTCGAGGTTGCCGAGCTTGAGCTTTGTCGTGTCGCCCTTGGCCCAGGCGGCGGCCGCCCGCGTGATCTTGCGGGTGACCATCTCCGGGCCGCGCCGCGGCGACTCGTGGTTGAAAAGGATACCGCTCACCGCGAACAGGTCCCGGGCGCGGTAGACCTCCACGAGCCGGTGCGCCGCCATCTTCGAGACCCCGTATGGCGACGTCGGCGCCAGCGGGGTCTCCTCGTTGCACAACCCGCTGACGTTACCGAACATCTCGGAGCTCGAGGCCTGGTACAGGCGCGTGTCGGGCTTGCGTTGCTCGATGATCCGCAGCAGACGAGTGAGCCCCTCCACGTTGATGTTGAAGGTCTCCTCCGGGATCTGCCAGCTGGTGGGCACGAAGACCTGACCGCCGAGGTTGTAGACCTCATCGGGCCATGCCTTCTGGAAGGCGATCTCGAGAGACGCCAGGTCGCGGAGATCCCCGGAGAGGAGCTCGATCCGGTCCAGGATCGGGCCGAGCCAGCGAACCGACTGCGGGTCGCGGCGGATCAGCCCGAAGACCTCGTAGCCCAGCCCGAGCAGGTACTCGGCCAGATAGCTGCCGTCCTGCCCGGAGATCCCGGTGATCAACGCCCGCTTCATCGTGCGCGGCCTCCCGGCCCGGCGGCGGCGCGCGCGGCCTCGAGCATCAATGGGTAGACGTCGGCGATCGTGCGCACCTCGGGCCCGGGCTCGCGATTGCTCAGAAGGATGGCGTCCGAGTGCCAGTCGTCCGGATGGTAGCCGTGCATGCCCGCGGGCGTCCAGCCGGGCCCGCTGAAGCCGCTGCCCCCGACGAGCCAGCCGGGATCGAGCAGGAAGACGAGCTCCCCGTACCGCCGATCCGCGAAGAGGATGCCCAGCCCGTCGAGCTCGGCGTCGTCGAGGATCCGCCCGCACGGGACCGAGGCCAGCCGCTCGGTGATGGCCTGCCGGCCGCGGCTGGTGAAGAACCAGAACCGCGCCATGGTGGAGTCGTACACCGCCAGGTAGTCGTCGGGCATCCTGAGGCCGAGGCGCTCGATCTCGGCGACCAGGTTGTAGGACTGGCCCACCGGGGTCATGCCGTGATCGGACAGGATCGTGAACGAGGCGTCTGGATCTACCGTGCGCGCGGTCTCGAGCACCGCGCGCAGGCGCTCGGCGTACGAATCTAGCTGGCGGTCGAGCGCGGCGTCCCGCTCGCAGTGCCCGTGGAGAAAGCGGTCCATCTCGCTCAGGTACAGGAAGAAGAAGCCACGGTGGCCCTGCCGCAGGTCCTGGTCGGCCTGCCGGAGGACCTCCTCGTCGGTGAAGCGGTGGTACGAGTAGACCCGGTGCGGCACGTCCTGGCGCACCAGCTCGTCGAAGATCGACGGACCGCCGACGATGCCGCCCGGAGCGTAGATGTTGCGCTTCTCGATGAAGTCGAACCAGGGAAGCAGGCGCGTGTTGACGCAGACCTCGAAGAGCGGACCCAGCCCGAGCAGCCGACGGCCCACCTCCTTGAGCACGCGGCGGGTCATACGGTGGTCGAGCAGCCGGTCCGGCACGAACGCCAGGTGCTTGAGCCAGGCGAAGGGCGAGCGCGCCGGATCGTAGTAGAAGAGGTTCCAGTGCCCGTGCTCCACCGGCGGCCGCCCGGTCAGGATGGTCGGAATCGCCCCGGAGCTGTAGCCGAGGATCGTGCGCAGGGGCCGGCGATGGGGCAGCAGGTCCGAGAGGAAGTCGCGGTCCTCCACAAGCGCCCATCCGAGGGCGTCGATGAGCACGAACATCTGCACCGACGGACTACGGTTCAACGGCCGCTCTCCAGGATCTGGACACCCAGCCGGCTGGGCTGGATGCGAAGGAGGATTCGCTTGGGGACGTGGGCGAGGACCGCGCGCGCCAAGCGCCGTCCCAGGATACCCGGCCGACCGAGGAGCAGCTGCGAGAAGTCGGTGGACGTCGTGGTGCGGTGGACCGCGATACGGCCCAGGGTCTTGGCACCCGGGCGCGCCAGCCAGTCCCAGGACGTGCAGACGGCGCGGTAGCCCGCCTCCCGAGCGCCTCGGACGACGCGGCGGCTCAGCAGACCGTACGGGGCGGCCAGGAAGTCCACCGCCGCCCCCAGCCGGTCTTCGAGCAGCCGCTTGGAATGCCGGAGCTGCCGCTCCAGCGCCGTCGCGGGGAGCCCCACCAGCACGACGTGATCGTGGCTGTGCGACTGGAAGGAGAGACCGGCGCGCTGCATCTCGGCGATCTGCGGCCAGCTCAGGAAGCCCGGCAGGCCCACCGTGGCCGTATTCACAAAGAAGTCGGCCCGGGCATCTGCTTCCACGAGCGCGGGGAAGGCCAGCGTGTAGTTGGAGACGTCTCCGTCGTCGAAACTGAGGCCGACCGCGGGGTGTGCGTCGGCTGGCCGCCGAGGGTCCCACAGCCGGCCGATCAGCGTCGGCCGGAACCCATGCGACTTGATGAGCGCCAGGTGCTCGCGGAACACCGCGGCCGGCAGCCGATACTTCGCCCCCCCGTCAGCACCGGCCGGATCGGTCGGCCCGCTCAGCACGTGGTACATGAAGATCGGCACGCCGGGCACCCCCGGCACCGGGGACGACCTCCTCATCGATGCGCTCGCTGCCAGGTCGGCGCCGCACACCCGGTGGCGTAGCGAGCCAGTCCCACGAGATACGCGAGATGAATGGCCACGAGGTAGTAGCCGAGCAGCGCGTAGCGCACGCCCTGCAGCCGCTCCCGGAACAGAAATCCCAGCCCCGCCCAGGTGTAGAAGAGCCCCTGCGCGATCAGCACGGCCCGATAGAGCGGGTGGCTCCAGAGCATCGCGCTCGTGACGAAGAGCCCGATCAGGAGAAGGGGCAGGATCCAGCGAAGGACCTTGTGCGAGACGAAGGCGAAGGCCGTCATGGGCCCGAGCGGGATGCTGGCCAGCTGGGGGAGGACCTGGAAGCTGCCGGTGGCGATCCGTACGCGGCGAGTGAACTCCTCCGCGACCGAGGAAGCGGCGAAGTCGACGGCCACCGCCTCCGGATCGTAGAGCACGCGATGGCCCGTCCGCCGAGCGTTCATGGGAACCAGCAGGTCCTCCACGAGGGTGCCGGGGGGCAGGGGCAGGTAGCACTCCCGCCGCGCCGCGTAGATGGCTCCGCTCGCGGTCAGGGTGGCGCCGAGGCGCGCCTCCATCAGCCGGAGCATGCACTCGTAGGCCCAGTAGACGCCTTCCGTCTGGCGTGACTCGGTGGAGGCCTGGAACTCGAGCGCCCCGCACACCACGCCCACGCGCGGATCGCCGAAGTGCCGGACCAGCTTGCGCATCGTGCCGGCCTCGAACAGCGTGCCCGCGTCGGAGAAAACCAGGATCTGGTGCTTGGCCTGCTCGACCGCGTGGTTGAGCGCGCTGGCCTTGCCGCCCCGTTGCGGTAGAACGACGGTGCGGATGTTCACGTCCTCGACGGCCTGCAGGATGGCGTTCGTCCGGTCCGTGGAGCCGTCGGAGACGAAGATGACCTCCAGACGATCGCGGGGATAGTCGAGAGCTCGGATACTGATCAGCTTGTCCGGGAGGTACGCCTGCTCGTTGTACGCCGCGATGATCAGGCTGACCGGCGGCAGCGCATCCGAGGCGACCGCCACCGATCGCCGATCCTTGCGGGTGCTGATGTATCGCCAGTCACGAGCGACCTGCACGGCCGCGCCGGCCACGAGCAGAAAGGCCGGATACAGCAGGTAGGTGTGCATGACGAGGAGAAGGCAAGCCCAGAAGAGCCCCTCGGCGATGGACACGGCCGGCTATCTACTGCGCGCCACGGCCGAACAGGCCGATCTTCAGCGTGTCGGCGAGAATGCGCAGATCGAGCCATAGGGACATGTGCTTGATGTAGAAGAGATCGTAGCGCATCTTCTCGGTCACCTGCTCGAGGCTCACCGAATAGCCGTACCGGACCTGGGCCCATCCGGTAAGGCCGGGGCGCACCACGTGCCGGAGCGAGTAGTAGGGGATCTGCTCGGTCATGGTCTTGACGTTGCGCAGGATCTCCGGCCGCGGGCCCACCAGATCCATGTCCCCCTTGAGGATGTTCCAGAACTGCGGGAGCTCGTCCAGACGGAACTTGCGGATCCAGTGCCCCACCCGGGTGACACGATCACGGTCGTCGCGGCTCCAAACGGAGTATCCATCGCTCTCGGAAGTCTGCTCCCGCATCGTGCGGAACTTGATCAGGTGGAACGGCTGGCCTCCGCGCCCCGCCCGCGCATCGATGAAGAACACGGGACCCCGCGAGTCGAGCTTCATCGCGAGCGCGATCAAGGCCATGAGGGGCGCGGTCAGCACGAGCCCCACCGCCGCCGCGCCGAGGCTGATCAGCCGCCGGCTCGCCAGCAGCATCCGCGACTTCCGGAACGCCCCCGAGAAGATGAGGAACGAGGGGGTCAGCGCCTCGATGGCCAGCTTGCCGGTGAAGTTCTCGTAGGTGGTCAACCCGTCCTCGACCAGGATCCCGTGCGCCTCCGCGTCGAGGAGCTGCCGCATGGGCATCCGGCCCCGTCGCTCCGCGAGAGCCACGATGATCCGGTCGGGCACGATCTCTTCGACGATCTTGTCGAGGTGCTCGACCGGACCTAGAAGCGGGTAGCGAAACGGCGGATCGTCCTGGCCGCCTCCCTCGTCCACCACGCCCACGATGGCGTACCGGTAGTGAGGCCGCGCTTCGATCTCGGGAATGAGGGTGCGCGCCAGCCTGCCCGTTCCGAGGATCAGCACGCGATCGGCGAAGGCGCGCCAGCGCATGATGGCATAACCGATGGCCCGCAGGGGCAGGAGCACGCCCACGATCATCAGCAGGCTCGACGCGAAGCGGCCGCCCGCGATGCGCGTATGGGGGAACAGCGTGTAGAATCCGGCCAAGAGGATCAGCGCGACCCCGAAAGACTGGAGCAGGCGCGATCCGAACTCGCTGAAGCTCCGGACGATGCGCAGGTCGTAGAGATCGTTGTAGTAGAAGGCCACGATACAGCAGAGCGAGAGGGCGGCCGCCTGCCCGAGCACGTTCACCACGCCTTGCCAGCCCCCGGCCAGCGGGTGTCCCCACGCGAAGATCGTGGCCGCGACGGCCACGAACAGGGCGAGGGCTTCCACCACGACGAGGATCATTCCGTGTCTCTGTCCGGATCCCCCGCGAGGCCGCGCCGCTCGCCGCGGCCCAGGGAAGCACCGAGCTTGCCGATCGCGCGTCCCAATCGGCCGGGTCGTTTCGTCTCCGCGTGATGGTAGCCGGCATAGTCGCCGGGCCGGGAGATCGGAAGCAGGGGATCGTCACCGTTGAAGATCAATCCGATGATCTTCGAACTGTCCACGACGCCGAGGGCTTCCTCCACCAGGCGGCGTGGGGTGCGATGCGCCGCCACCACCACGAGGAGGCCGTCTATCCAGCGCGCGATCACCCGGCAGTCCTGAATCGCTACCAGGGGCGGCGTGTCGAGGATCACATAGTCGTACTGTTGCCGGGCCGCGTCCAGCAGCTCGCCCAGGCGCGGTGACTTGAGAATCTCGTACGGGCTGGGTGGGGTCTGCCCGGCCAGGATCACGTGCATGTTGAAGGGCGGGCGGGGGCGTACCAGCTGGCCGAGGCTCAGACTCCGGTCCGTGATGCCGTGGACCAGCCCGCGACCCGTCACCTCTCCGAACCCGAGCAGGCTGCCTATCGACGGCCGTCGCAGGTCCGCCTCGATCAGCAGCACGCGTGCCTCGGGCGCCTGGGCCAGTGCCCCCGCCAGATTGATGGCGGTGGTCGTCTTGCCGTCCCCCACCCCCGGACTGGACACGGCAATGACCGCCAATCCGTCTGCCTTGTGCCGTTGCTCGACGATGTGGCGGAGGGCGCGATACTGCTCGGCCTCGAAGGCGGCCGGGGTGACGAGACTGACCAGGTGATCGTCCACCGCCTGGCCGGGCTCCACGGGTCGCCACGCCGGTTCCGGTCGCCGAGCGTGGGGCGACCGAATAGGTTCCGGAACGGCGGCCGGCGCTTCCCGACGTTCGGGAGGCTCCGCGGCGGCGGGCGGCGGCGCCACCGGGTGCAGGACGGTCGGGGCCGCCGGCCGCTGCGGGGATTGTTCCCTGAGCGCGCGGTCGCGCTGCGCCTGGTCCAGGGCCTTGAAGAACTTGCTCATGGCCGCAAGAGGTCCCGCGCGCTACGCGAGATGTACGAAAGCGAGGACGTCGAGGTCTCGTAGGCCTCAGCCAGGAAGTTCGGATGAAGCGCGGCAAGGCTGACGATGGCGGCGATGACCGCCGCGCCGGCGCCGATCAGGCCCCACTGCAGGGGAGTCAGACGGGGCGGCTTGCCATGGTGGATCGCGGCCCGGCTCCGAGGGGCTCCGAGCGCCCGGCGCCCCCGCGGCTTCCGGCCGGCATCGAAATAGGCGATCGCTTCGTCTACGATCGCGCGATCGATGCGACGTGTCTGATCGGCGTAGCCGATCACCAGACAATGGTCACACAGCGTATTGACGATGCGGGGGATCCCGCGAGCGTAGTCGGTGATCCGGGCAAGTGCCTGCTCGGTGAAGATCTGCGGGTCGCTGGCGCCCGCCGTGCGCAGACGCGCTCGGATGTAGTTCCGGGTCCCGCCCGGGCCGAGCGCGGGCAGGGAGCACCGGAGCCCGATACGCTGGTTCAGCTGGCGCAGCTCGGGCCGCTCGAGATTCGCCCTCAGCTCCGGCTGGCCGACGAGGACGATCTGGAGAATCTTCTCCTTCGTGGTCTCGAAGTTCGACAGGAGGCGGATCTGCTCGAGGGTCTGTGGATACAGGTTCTGGGCTTCGTCCAGGATCAATACCGTGCTCTGTCCGGCCCGGTGGCGCTCGAGCAGGAAGTTCTGGAGGGTGATCAGGCGCTGTGCGTGGCTTTCGCCCGGCTTGTCTATCTCGAACTCCTCGAGCATGTACTCGAGGATCCCGTTGAAGGGAAGCATGGAGTTCGTGACGTAGGCCACCGCGGTGTTGCTGTCGAGCTGGCTACGGAACGCATGCAGGAGGGTCGTCTTCCCGGTGCCCACCTCCGCGGTGAGCAGGATGAATCCCTTGTGCTCCTGGACCGCGTACGTGAGCTGGGCGAGAGCCTCGCGATGGCCGCTGGTCAGGTAGAGGAAATCCGGGTCCGGCGTGACCCCGAACGGATCCCTCTCGAGTCCGAAGAAGTCGAGATAGATGGCCATGGTCTAGGTGCGCTCCCGCGAGAGAAGCTGGACGAGCTGCTCGTTCTGATGACCGATGGTGTACGAGCCGGCGCCCACCAAGATCAGGGCCACCACGGCGCCCGCGACCGCGAACCGCGAGCGCCATCGAGCGCGACGCGTGTCGGCCTCGGTCACGATGCTCGGAATCCTGACGAGCACCGGAACCGCCGAGGCGGCGCGGAGATCTGCGGCCGAGTGGAACGACGTGTCGAGCGCCTCGACCAGGACGACCGCGGCGCCGGCCAGCCCGAGGCACACGACCACCGACACGAGCAGAAGCCGCGCTCGGTTGGGCGCAAAGGGGGTGCTCGGGGGGGCGGCGGGATCCAGGATCCGGAAGCGTTCCCCCTGCTGGCGCTGCTCCATGTCCTCGCCGATCTGAGCGGTCTCGTATCGCTGCATCAGCGCCCGATAGAGGTTCTTGTTCGTCTCGTAGTCGCGGGTCAGCTCCAGGTACTCCGGCTCGTGACGCGGCGCGTTGTCCACCCGTTTCTGGTAGAGCTCGCTGGTGCGGCCCAGACGCTGCTCCTCCTCTTTCAGCAGCTGGATGTCCGTGTTCGCCGCGCGCAGCGCGTCCCGCAGGCGCAGCACCTCGGGAGTGAGCGCGAGGGCCTCTGCCTCGGGTGTCTTGGGCTGGGGCTCGGGATTGGCCAGCTTCTGCTCGAGGGTGGCGATCTCATCCTTGATCCGGATGATGTCGGGCCACTTGTCGGTGTACTTGACGCGGAGGGCCGTGAGCTCCCGCCGCAATCGCGCCAGCCGCATCGGGTCGGTCTCGAAGCCCGAGCTGGCCTCGGCCTGGGCGAGCTGGCCGGCGAGGATGTCCCGGCGCTCCTGCGCGCGCACCTGCTCGACACGGTTCGCCCGCAGGCGCTCGGCGAGGGATTCGAGCCGCGCCAGATTGCCCTGCATCTGCGGGGGCAGCTCGCCCGTGTGCTGCCGGCCGAGCTCGCTGAGGCGGCGCTCTTGCTCGTCCAGCCGCTTCTTCGTCTGCTCCAGCTGAGCGCGGAGGAACTCGGTGGTCCCGGCCGCCAGTCGCCCGCGGACCTTCACGTTCTCCTCGACGTAGAAGGAAGCGAGAGCATTGGTGACCAATGCCACCGTTTGAGGATCGCGCCCCTGGTAGCGCAACGCGAACGCGATGGTCGCCCCTCCGCCTCGCCCGTCCCGGTCCGCCGACGTGAGCTGCAGCGAGATGTCGCGGCGCATGCGCCCGACGGCCGCCTCGCCCGACGCCGCCTTTCCGGCCTCCGAGTACAGCTCCAGGCGGCGGATCAGCTCCTCCAGCCGGGCGCGGCTCAGGATCTCGGCGCTCAACGTGCGCAGCCGGATCTCGACCTCGCTATTGACGGTGGCCCTCACGAGGTCCTCGGGCAGCTGCTGGCGCTCGATCAGGACGCTCGCCGTGGAGCGGTACACGTCCGGGAGAGCCATCACGAGGCTCACCACGCCAGTGAGGGGGATCAGGAAGACCAGGACGGCGAGCCACCTGTGCCGGTTCCAGACGGCCCGGATCCGGTCGATCGCCGCTCCCTTGACCGCCTCGTCTGCCTCGTCGTGCAGGGGGCCGATCGCGTCGCTCATCATCGCCCGTGGGGTGCCCGGCGGCCCCGATCCAAGCCCGCGTCCTTGATCTTGTAGAGCAGGGCGCGGTAACTGATCTCGAGAAGCTTGGCGGCCCGGACGCGGTTCCACTGGGTCTGCTCGAGGGCATGCAGGATCGCCTCCCGCTCGGCCACCTGAGCGGCCCGGCGCGCGATGTCCTTGAGAGAGAGTGAGCTGCTCTTTGCCGCGCGCGCCGCG
>Ga0187892_10003645_pt1 | contig 27638 bp, 16 predicted proteins | sample MA1701073metaG_FD_139345 | JGI IMG/M metagenome (GOLD analysis project Ga0187892, IMG submission 139345) | Bio-ooze microbial communities from a basaltic lava cave in the Kipuka Kanohina Cave System on the Island of Hawaii, USA - MA170107-3 metaG ... | reverse complement strand
CGGCGGCGAGTTCGTCTGCCTCGATGCCGGCATCCCAGGTGTCGATGCCGTAGGTGTCACGCATGAAGGCGTCGACGCGGTTCCAGTAGTCGATGAACGATAGGTTCTCGTCGGTCATGAGTTACCCCCTCGCGCGCAGAGCCATGCGTTGAAGGGAAACGGCCGCACCGTAGAGGGCGCGGGCATCGTTCAGCAGGGATTCGATTCCGACCACTGCACCCATGGCCATGTTGCGCTGGCCCTGGCGGATCGAGGCGACGGCTTCGCTCGCGCGGGTATTCGCCTCGTAGAGAAGCGATTCCATCGCTTCGAGATTCGCAGCTATGGCGTTGTTGATGATCGTATCGTCGGTCACGTCTTCCTCCTTTGTCCGGGTTTCTCGACTACGCCTGCACGAAAGACAGGGCGGAGAAGCGGGGCGGTCACCGCAGTGAGTGTTTCTCGGCCCTGCGGGCCATCTCACAAGGGGAACGGGCAACGCGGCCTCTCGGTGCGGGCCGCCCGTTGACCGGCCGGCGCGCCCTGTCACGACATGGCGGCAAAACGTCGAGGGACCCCAGTCAAAGACGAAAAAGCGTGACACAGGAGTCCATCGCTCCGAACGCAACGTAGTTAACGGGATCTTCAGGATTCGCTGTTACCGTTGGAGAGGCGGCCCGTTCGGGCAGCAAGCAAACGGGGAAACGAATGACGATTGCGGGAAGGAAGGCGGGCGGTGGTGCAGCGGTATCGCAGGGCGGCTGGGAAGGCCCTGCACGACGAGTTCAATCAACTCTCTCTGTTCGCGTATACTCCGAAGCCGGCAGCGGCGAGCCAACAGGCACAAGGTGAGAGCAATGGACACGATGGAGCTGACAGCGCTCGGCGAGAAGATCCTCAAGCATTGGCGGGCGCACCGGCCGCAGATGGTCGCGGAGCTGGAGAAGAGCAACCGGCTGCAGGAAACGGTGCTGGAAGCGCAGGAGCTGACATCGGACCTGCTCTACGAACTGGTCTCGGTCCAGAAGATGGATCACCACGCGGCCTGGGAGATGGCGACGAAGGATTGGGCATTCCTCCCGAAAGAGGCCCGCCGGAGGACGGCGACGCCGAAGTCGAGTTCCGGGAAATCGAGCCAGTCCTGGAAGAAGCGCCGCGCTCCCCGCCGCGGGACTTCCGGATAACCGATGCGCACGGCATCGGCAGCGGTGGACTGAAGGAAAAGGCGCGGGACAACCTCGCGGCCATTCGCACACTCAAACAGATCGAGGCTGACAGCCGCGACGCCACCGACGCAGAGAAGGCGGTGCTGGCGCGCTACTGTGGATGGGGCGCTCTCGCCAACGTCTTCCGCCCGTATCCACCAGAGGACTGGCAAGGCATCGCCGAAGAGCTGCGCCAGCTTCTCAGCGACGAGGAATACCAGGCAGCGCGAGCCTCGACACCGAACGCGCACTACACGGCGCTCGCTGTCATCACGGCGATGTGGCAGGCGATGGAGCGCCTCGGGCTTCCCGCGGGTGCCCGCATTCTCGAGCCCTCGATGGGCGTGGGTCACTTCTTCGGCCTGATGCCCGAGAACCTTCTGCCGGGATGCAGCCGCACCGGCGTCGAGCTGGACGCGGTCACGGCGCGCATCGCGCAGCGCCTCTACCCGGATGCTTCGGTCTTCGGCAAGGGGTTCGAGGAGACGGCGCTGCCCGACGATTTCTTCGACGCAGTGATCGGCAATATCCCGTTCGGCAACTATCCGGTCTTCGATCCTGCGTACCGGCGCCGGCCGGGCCTGACGCGGGCAATCCACGATTACTTCTTCGCCAAGTCGCTCGACAAGCTGCGGCCCGGAGGCGTCATGGCGCTGATCACCAGCCGCTACACGATGGACAAGTTTGATCCGGCGATTCGCCGGCACCTGGCCGCGCATGCCGATCTGCTTGGCGCAGTGCGTCTCCCCAATACAGCGTTCAAGGCGAACGCCGGCACGGAGGTGACGACGGATATCCTCTTCCTGCGCAAGCGCCGGCCCGGCGAGGAACCGGGCGGCGAGGATTGGGAGGGGCTGTCTTCGGTCGATTCGCCGGAGGGCGCCATCGGCGTGAACGAATACTTCGCCCGGCATCCGGGGATGATGCTCGGGCAAATGCGCCTGGAAGGCGGGCTTTACGGAAAGGCAGAGCCTTCTCTTGAGGGGGAGTTTTCGGAGGAGCGGCTGGCCGCCGCGCTCTCGAAGCTGCCGTCCGATGTCTTCGCGCCGCGGCAAGAGCCCGTACGGGCGATGGAGCCGCCGGCTTTCCCGGTGGCGGATGTGGGTGCGGTGAAGGAGGGCGGTTATGCGTTGCGCGACGGCGTCCTGGTGATGCGCAACGGCGACCGGCTGGAGCCGATAAGGTTGCCGGAAACCGTCGCCGCCCGCGTGCGCGGGATGCTGGCGCTGCGCGATGCCGTGCGGGCGGTGTTCCGCACGCAGCTCGACGACGAGTCGGAAGAGCGCATCGTCGCTGCGCGGCAGGACCTCAATCGGATCTATGACGCCTTCGTCCGGAAGTTCGGCCCCGTTTCCTCACGGCCGAACTTCAAGGCGCTTGCCGGCGATCCCGACCAGCCGCTGCTGTTTTCACTCGAAGAGTACGACGCGCAGGCGAACCGCGCGACGAAGACGGCGATCTTCGAGCGCCGGACCTTGGAGCGCTACCGCCCTGTCGAGCACGCCGAGACGGGCGCCGAAGCGCTCGCCATCTCGCTCAACGAGACCGGCGGCGTCGACTGGCAGCGCATGGAGCAGCTTACCGGCCGCAGCGCCGGACAATTGCGGCGCGAGCTGGCCGGGCTCGTCTACTGCAACCCGGAAGGCGGCTTATGGGAAACCGCCGACCGGTATTTGAGCGGTAATGTGCGGGCAAAGCTGGCGGCGGCCAGGGCCGCCGCCGCGGTCGATCCAGCATACACGGCCAACGTCGGGGCATTGGAGGCCGTTCAGCCGGCCGACCTTCTACCCGGCGAGATCGAGGCCCGGCTGGGCTCGTCCTGGATTCCGGCAAATGACATCCGGGATTTCATCGGGGAGCTGCTCGATACGCATCCGTCGAGCATTCAGGTCTCTTACGTCGAGGCGATCGCGACGTGGGCGGTCGAGATTGATCCGCGGGAGAAGTGGAGCGTCGCTAACACGACGACGCTCGGCACGGCGCGCTTTCGCGCCGCCGATCTGATCGAGCAGGCGCTCAATGCCCGCGTGCCGACGGCATATGACCAACTGGAGGATGGTTCGCGCGCCGTCAACCAGCAAGAGACGATCGCGGCGCGGGAGAAGCAGCAGCAATTGAAGGACCGCTTCCGCGAATGGATCTGGCAGGACAGCGCCCGCGCCGAGCGCCTCGCGCGCGTCTACAACGACTGCTTCAACAATCTGCGCCTGCGCACGTTCGACGGCTCGCACCTCACGCTACCGGGAATGGCCCGCGAGCATCTGCGCGACGGCGATCTGGCGAAGCACCAGAAGGATGCCGTCTGGCGGATGCTGCAAAGCCCGAGCACGCTGGCCGCGCATGTGGTGGGCGCGGGCAAGACCTGGACGATGGCCGCCGCCGCGATGGAAATGCGGCGGCTGGGGCTGGCCAAGAAGCCGATGTTCGTGGTCCCGAACCATCTCGTCGAGCAGTGGGGGGCTGAGTTCCTGAAGCTGTACCCGAACGCCAACATCTTCATTGCCGGCAAGGAGCATTTCGCGGCCGGGAACCGGCAGCGGGCGATGGCGCGCATCGCGAGCGGCAACTACGACGCGGTGATCGTCTCGCACCGGTCGTTCGAGTTCCTTCCGGTGTCGGATGGTCTCTTCAAGCGCTTCATGGACGAGCAGATCGAGGAGCTGGAAAACGCCATCCTCGACGCCAAGAGTGGTGACGGCGACAGCCGGCGGATCGTCAAGGAGCTGGAGAAGGCAAAGAAGCGCCTGACGGCCAAGCTCAAGCAGCGGGCCGACCGCGAGCGCAAGGATGATACTGTTACTTTCGAGGAGCTGGGCGTCGACCAGATCTTCGTCGACGAGGCCGACCTCTACAAGAATCTGTTCTACACGACGAAGATGAACCGCATCGCGGGGCTGCCCAATTCCGACAGCAACCGCGCCTTCGATATGCTGATCAAGACGCGCTACATCCGCGAGCGGACCGGCGGCCGGGGCGTCGTCTTCGCCACCGGCACACCGATTTCGAACACGATGGCGGAGATGTACACCATGCTCCGCTATCTCGCGCCGGAGATGCTGAAAGAGCGCGGGGTCGAGCATTTCGACGCCTGGGCGGCGAATTTCGCGGAAGCCGTCACGGCCCTGGAGCTGGCGCCCGACGGCTCCGGCTACCGGATGCACACGCGCTTTGCCAAGTTCATCAACCTGCCCGAGCTGCTTTCCATGTTCCGGTCTTTCTCCGACGTGCAAACGGCGGAGATGCTGAACCTGCCGCGGCCCACGATGGCGGGCGGACGACCGCAGATCGTCGCGGCACCGGCTGCTGAGGCGCTCAAAGAGTACATCAAGACGCTGACCAAGCGCGCCGAAGCGCTGCGGGGCCGGCGGATCGATCCGTCGGTCGACAACATGCTCAAGATCACGGGCGACGGGCGTAAGGCCGCCCTGGACATGCGCCTGGTCGATCCGGTGGCCGATGCCGACCCCGACGCCAAGGTCAGCCGCGCCGTGAGCCGGATACGGAAAGTGTGGGAGGACACGAAGGCGGCGCGGTCGACGCAGCTTGTCTTCTGCGATCTGTCCACGCCGAACGCCGACCGTTTCAACGTCTATGACGAGCTGCGATCAAAGCTCATCGCGGAGGGTGTGCCCGAGAATGAGATCGCTTTCATTCATGATGCCGAGACGGATGCGGCCAAGATGGACCTGTTCACGGCGGTGAACGCCGGCCGGGTGCGCATCCTGATCGGCTCGACGGAGAAAATGGGAGCGGGGACGAACGTGCAGCGGCGCCTGCGCGCGCTGCACCATCTCGACGCGCCCTGGCGCCCTCGCGACATCGAGCAGCGCGAGGGCCGCATCCTCCGGCAGGGAAACACGAACGGCGAGGTGGAAATCTATCGGTACGTGACGGAAGGGTCGTTCGACGCCTATATGTGGCAGACCCTCGAAACGAAGGCACGCTTCATCGCGCAGGTGATGAGCGGCCAGACATCGGTGCGCACCGCCGAGGACCTGGACGGCGGCGCGCTGACCTATGCCGAGATCAAGGCGATCGCCTCCGGCAATCCGGCGGTCATGGAGAAGGTCAAGGTCGATACGGAAGTGCGCAAACTCGACCAGCTCCGGGCGGCGCATCTGAAGCAGCAGCACACGATCCGAATGCAGGTTCAGTCCCTGCCGGCGGAAATCAAGCAACGCTCCGAGCGACTCGAGCGCTTCGCGGCCGACATCGAACGGCGCGACGCGAGCAGGAGCGAGGAATTCGCAATGACCGTGGGCGGCCGGTCCTATTCCGGCAAGGGCGCGCGCGAGGCCGCAGCGGCTGCGCTCACGCAGGCGGTCCTCGCGCAGCGCGACGATCCGGCGCTTCAGGTGCGCGGCTCGTTCCGCGGCTTCGAAATCCTGAGCCGTGGAAGGCCGCAGGGGGCGGTGCTGGTCTCGGACTCTGAGAACCTGCCCGAGCTGCTGATCCGCGGATCGGCGACGTTTGCGGCGCAGATCAACCCCGACAGCCCGGTGGGCACGGTCCAGAGCATCGAGCACGCGCTACGGGCGCTCGACAAGAGCCTCGCCGACGAGCGGGCGCGACTCGCCCGCGCGGAGAAAATGCTGGCGGATTTCGAGGAGCAGCTCGGCCGGCCGTTTGAGCAGGAAGCCCGGCTGAAGGAGTTGGTCGCCAAGCAGGCCGAACTCAACGCCGCGCTCGATCTCGATAAGGGCGAGCAGCAGGTGGCGGCACCGGCTGAGGCCGAGGTCGGCGACGAGGGGGCGCCCGGCAAGTGGCGTTCCCGGACGACCTACGAACCGCAGAGTCGGCGGAGGTCCAATAAGCCAGAATACGATGACTTCGAGACGGAGGCCGAGCCGCTAGCGCCCGTACCTAGCGGGGATATGGCGCTCTGACGCTCGGGAATGATGTGCTACGATCCGGCCGCGATTTGTTTCGCAAGAGGCATTAACGCGGGGAAGGCGGGATGAAGTTCAAAGAGATACTGTCACGGCTTACCGGGATCAGCGTCCCCGTGTTCGGCGTGTCGTGGAATCCTCCGGAAGCGGACCGGGCGATCGCAAGGCGTGTCATCGCATTCATGGAAGATCGCAGAGTCTTGTATGCACCCTCGGAGATGGAGGTTCCGGAGCACTGCGTTCATTCGGTGATCGAGATCCGCGGATTTCTCACCGCAGAAATTGGGAAGCTGGGCGACGGGTCTGACTTGGCTGTCAGTTTACGCGCCTTGCGCGCGGCCTGCCGGAAGTTCCTCGATACTGTCCACCAGAACGATGAAGGCCGGATCATTCGTCACGGCTTCTCGCAGGGGCACTGGGCGAGTTGGGTCTTCAACAGTGCCCTCGGCGAGTTGCGCGGGGTGTTCGGGGTTCACGTTGCCATCCTGGCGACGAAGTATGGCGTCAACGTGGAGAAGGACCTGGCGGCCATCCTGCCGGGCGAGGACGACAACGATTCCTCATCGTTGCGGAAGAGACGGTGACAAAGTTGGACGATATTTCCCAGTTGGCAGCTTCCGGGAGGACTTGATGGAGCGAACTTGCTACGAAAGGCGGCTGCTGATCTCCGACCACGCGTGAAAGGATGTTTTGAGCCTCATGCTACTGCTGCACATCTCCGACATCCATTTCAATTACCCCGTGTGCGGCACGCAGATGGACCCTGACCGACCGTACCGCACAATTCTTCTTCAGGATGCTCGTGATCGCGCAGCGAGTCTCGGGCCGGTAGATGCCATCTTGGTCAGCGGAGATATCGCATTTCACGGGATGGCCGAAGAGTATAGTGCGGCCTCCGAATGGCTTGCTGATCTTGCATCAGCATGCGGATGCCAAATCGAGCGCGTCTATGTCGTACCGGGCAACCACGATGTCGATCGAAATGTCATCACGGGCCAAGCTAGCGTGCGAAACGCGCAGCAAGCAATCGGGCGTGCAGCTCCAGATAGGCGGGAACGGGAGTTGCTGGTTCAGTTCCAGGACGGGGAGGCCGGTCGGTCTCTCTTCGCCCCTCTCGGGGCGTACAACGAGTTCGCGGCACGCTTCAGCTGCCAGGTCTATCCGCCGGAGCGTCTCTTCTGGCAGCAGGATTTGGAGGTTGATGAAAAGACAGTTATCCGAATCCACGGACTGACATCCACATTACTATCAGGGGCCGGAGTCCCCTCGGGCCGAGACGACAGCAGGGAGAGCCTCTACCTCAGCCCTCTGCAGACTGCTCTTGACCCGCTTGATGGTGTGGTGAATCTCGTCTTGTGCCACCATCCCCCTGACTGGTTCATGGATGCGGATGTTGCCGAGGACGCGATCTGCGGGCGTGCCGCGATTCACCTGTTTGGCCACAAGCACCGACAGCGGTTCAGTCGCGATGAGAATTACGTGCGGTTCAGCGCCGGTGCAGTGAACCCGAACCGATACGAGGTCGGCTGGGAGCCCGGTTACAACATCATCCGCTTGACCGTCAGCGAGCGCGCCGGTGCGCGGTATCTGGACGTTGAGGCACAGCTTCTTGTGTGGCAGGCACGGCCAGACATGTTCCGGCCCAAGATGGTAAATCAGACGGACGTAGTGTTTCGTCACACGCTTCCGATCCGCGGAGTGGTAGCGACTGCAAGGCTGCCGGCGAGCCGGGGGAATACATCAGCAGCCGACGGACCGAGAGCGAGCAATCCGGTCGAAGCGGCTGGTGATACGGAGGCCGCAATGAGCAACGTGCACGCACGCAATTTGGTTTTTCGCTTTTGGAGCCTGGCATCAAGCAAGCGACGTGAGATTGCTGAAGGTCTGCGATTGATCGAACCTGCTGAAATAGCGTTGCCGGAGACCGAGCGCTACGGACGAGCGCTCATGAGGGCGAGCGAGCGCGGTCTACTTGAGCAGCTGGCTGAGGAGATTGATCGAATGGAGAATCGATAATGGCGAACCGTCAAGTGCCACCGATGGATGCCGACTTCCCGCGTTGGTACCGAGCCGTTGCCCTTGGTGACAACGGGGCGCGACAGCAGGCTCGGTGGGCGGGGTTGGCCTCGCTGGTGGCAGATGCCACCCGCGATGACGTAGAAACACTAATTCGGCTCGCTTACAGGGCGAAACAAACGCCAAGTGCCTCGGCGGTTGCACGCATCCGAAAACCATTCAAGGATGTCGACGAAAACTTTGAGACGCGCGAAAACGACCGCGAGGTTGAGGTGCTCAGCGGCGCAGCACTAACGGTACTTTGCAGGGACGCTGATGGCCTCGGACCCACGGCGGCGCTCGCGGTGACAACGACGGGCTGCGCCGGCGGCCGGACAGCGAACGTCACTATGGATCTTGTGGCTGCGGCGGAGGAAGGACTCGCGAGTGCTGCAGAGGCAGTGCGAGGACGACCGAATATCGAGCAATACCTGAGCAAGCCGATCCCGTCATTGGACCTCAAGGAAGCGACCGCAAAGGTGCGGGAGCAGGCGAACGCGGACGGTTTTGCGGAGGCGTTCGGGCTTGCCGCGAAGGCGATAGGGGCCGCGGTTGCGACTGTTGCCAAGAATGCGGCCAATGCTGTCTCATCGGCCAACCGGTTTATCGCTGTCCAAGACGAGGAGCTGCAGATGCTGTGGTGGCTCGTTGGCGAACGGAGTTGGGATTTCGATTGCCGGTTTGAGGCGGTGGCGGCCGAGTCGCGACCGCTCATCCTCGCCAAAGAACTTGCAGAGATGACGAATTTCCTGCCGGGGCCTCGCTGCATTACGGCGCTTCTGGCACGCGCGGGGTTGAGCGAACGGAAGAAGCTGACGATTCCGACAGCCGTGAACGCCTGCTCCACTGACTGGTTAAGGAAGCTCGTTGAGGGTCGTGAGCCATCAGCAGTAACGCAACCCATTCATTTTGCGATCAAGCGAAAGCTGGAAACGGGTGACGATACTTCGTGGGTGGCAGCGTGGGCCGCAGCGACAGAACTTGACGCGACGCGCATGCTATCAGCATTGACTATCGGACGTCTATTCTATCGTGAACGTCTGCTGTCACATTTTGAGGAGTGATCGGTGGCGGACGACAATTCGAAGGTCACTTGCGCGAATCCCGAATGCCGCGTTGGCGAGACCGGAAAGTGCGTCGAAGGATTGGTGCTTTCGGAATGCCCTCACTATGGTTCGGCTCAGGAGAGTGCAGAGGGAATCGAAGGGATTGAAGACCAAGCCGATACAGGGAGACGGGAGGCGATCACACTCCCTTCGGGAGAGCTGCTCAGCGTGAAGGAAGCGGCGTCCCTGCTTCGACGAGGGGAGGCCCGAGTGATCGCTCTGATCGGACCCACGGAGGCCGGAAAGACGACGCTCGTCGCTTCCCTCTATGACCTGTTTCAGAGGGGGCCTGTTGATGACTTCCAGTTCAGACGTTCGGAGACGTTATATGCCTTCGAGCGGGGATGCCACGAGGCACGGGCGGCGTCGCAGAGAGCGACGCCGCACACCAAGCGGACGCCAATCGGATCGGGAGTGGGTTTCTTTCATCTCGGTCTCTGCGGTGCAAAGGACGTAGCGCTGGAGGTTGTACTATCCGACCGAGCGGGGGAAGAGTACCGGGCAGCAGGTGACGATCCATCAGTGGCTCGTGACTTCACGGAAGTCTTGAGAGCCGACGTGCTGACCATGCTCGTCGATGGAGAACGGCTGCTGGACCTGGGGGCTCGACACAACGTTCGCAGCGAAGTCGAGATGACCCTGCAAGCTCTCTTGGATGGTGACGTACTGAGCGAAGGCCAGCGACTCGCCGTAGTGCTCACGAAGGCCGACTTGATCGAAGAATCGGCGCAGAGAGATCGAGCCAACGCAGATTTCACAAGGCTGGCAGAGAATGTTCGACGACTCTTCGGGAGCGTGTTTCGCACGATCGAGCCGTTTCAGGTTGCTGCATCGCCCTCAACGACGATCGTGCCGCGGGGGTACGGCCTCAGCGATTTGCTAGGCTTCTGGACTGCGCCGACGACAATAGTCCCGGCAAGGGTGTTACCACTACGGCTGCCTGCGCGCGCGATGGAGAGAATTCAAGCAGTGAGAGATGAATAGTGGCAACCCATGACTGAGCGTTCGACAGTTATATGTGGCCTTCCTGGTTCCGGAAAGACGACCTTTCTGGCAGCTCTTTGGCACCTGATTACTGCTCGTGAGATCGATACGGCTCTCCGTTTCGGATCGCTCCGAAACGGCGATTCGGCGCACTTGAACGCGATCGCCAGTCGTTGGCGGAACGCGGAAGCTCAGGAGCGCACCGCGGTCGGTTCGCTTCGACTGGTCAGCATGAACCTTGTTGCGGGCGATGACTCGCCTATGAGGCTCACGTTCCCCGACCTTTCCGGGGAAGCTTACAGGCGAATGTGGGAAGAACGCGACTGCGACGCGGATGTTGCGGATGTCTTGATCGCTGGCCAAGGAGTGATCCTGTTTATCCACGCCGATGAAATCCAGGCACCGCTTTGGGTGGTGGATGTTACGGACCTGACGCGGCGCATGGGGCTTCCGGTGGAGGAAGGGCAAGAGATACCTTGGAGCCCGCGGCTTGCACCTACGCAGGTACAGCTCGTGGAATTCTTACAGCTCCTCCGATCGCCGGCCCTCGACGTTAGAGCGCAACGGCTCGCGGTGATGTTGTCGGCGTGGGACAAGGTTGCATCGGAAGGTCGCACGCCCGAAACGTTTCTCAACGAGAGACTCCCTCTTCTTGACCAATACCTTCGCAGTGGAGCTGGCCGTTGGGATTGGCGCACCTACGGGGTAAGCGCCCAAGGTGGGGATTTCGCCACGGACGCGGAGACATTGCGAGCCAAGGATCGGCCTTCGACTCGTATACAGGTCGTGGCTGGCACCCAGGAGTCCCATGACCTTACGGAACCGCTCGCATGGCTGATGGGTTAGGCAAGAGCGGGCACGTTCGCCTTCATCAGGCACTCCATGGATATGCAGACGGCCACCGATTGTTGGCATGCTCTGCAAGTCTCAAGGGTCGCGACGCGAAGACGATGTTGATTCTGACCGACATCTCGGGTCCCGGAGCACAGCTCGATGATGGAGGGTATTTGACTGGCTACCCGCTTCCGGAGTCGGGTCTTTATGCATTAGGTCGGACATGGGCGGCCCCTGAGATGCCGCGCCCCGGTTGCGTTTGGACCCACACTCTACTTGTCGATTTCGCCGACCTGGCGGGAATGCTGGCGCCGAATTCTCTTGTCACTGCCTTTCATCGTCCGAGTGTCGGGGAGGCAGTCTCTGATCGATATGGCATCCCGCTAGAGGTGCGGGACGGGGATCGGGCTGCAAGGTGCAGTGAGCCAGCCGTCGATGAGCTTGTCCGCGAGATGCTCTGGCGGCTCTATGGTGAACCCAAGAGCCGTATCGTCCTCGCCCTCAGTTCCAAGTACGAATTAGAACCGTGGGTGCTTGCGCTCTGGAGTCAGCAATGGCCACGTCTTCGCCGTTCCTTCCGTTTCTGCACCCTTTCCTTCGCGGATCGGTCAACCGACGCGGAACCGTTTGACCTTCAGCTCATCCCGCCGAATGACCGAAGCGTTCGGGCACGCTTTCCGACGTTGGCAAACGCGGAGGCAATCCCGCGCCGGCCCGTACCCTGGATCGAGGCTGCAATTGGCGATCTGAAGTGTGGAGGGGCTGGAGAGCTGCGGGCTTTTCTACATCGAGCCGGGGGGGATGTCGGGCATGGGCGCGAAGCATTTGCGCCCTTGTGCCAGTTGCATGCTCTTTTGGTGGAAGCGCGGGACCGGCCCGGCGCGATCGAAGAAGCCATCGCCACGCTCGATGGCTCGCCGATGCTGCTGGAAGCGAACGTTGCCAAGACGTCTGTTGCTCGGGCGGCATTCGCTTGTGAGGTCGCACCAGGAGAAGCTGCGATCGATTTCGTGCTCCGTCACTCGGGATTAATCGATGAGGGCGATTGGGTGGAGCACGGGAAACGCTTTGGCTACCTTCTCTGGTCATTCCGGCCTGATAAATTCGCCAAGCTGTTTGACGGAATCCCGCCACAGCAACGTATGGCTGATGAGACGATTGGCGATCTTTCTCATGCAGATTTGCTTGAGGGGATACGCCGTGCTCCCGAACTTCAACGGAACGTACTAGCTCGACGCTTCGATATCGTTCTCGAAAGGGACTTCTGGAGACTCGAACGCATCGATGAAGTCGCGGCGTTTCGTGCCGCCTCTGAAAGCAGCGAACGAATGGGAGCAGCGTTGACAGCAATGATCGATTCGGAAGTGAACGATCTCGCACTAAAGGCGGTGCAGCACTTCGGAACAGGCCCCGTTTTTCGTTCCGTTGCTGCCTACCTCGACCGGCGAGGGTCGGAAGAGGTTTTTGGATCGGGAAGGGCTTGGCTATCATCCGCAGTGATCGATACGGCCGCAGTTGCGGATGCGCTGAGTTCGCGAAGTATCGCGGCATGGGCGACGCTAGTAGCGATCGCTCGGGTCACCGATCCAGACTCGATCCCGAATGAGTTCGGCGATGACCCGTGGCTCACTGCGGCGGGTGCCGCCAGCGGAGAACTCTCTGAGCAGGGTCGGGTGTATCTCTCCGCATACCTCCTGGCGCGGGCGCTGGGGCAGCGTTCCCGCAATCAAGCGGAGCTCATCTCGCTCACCTTCGATGATGTGTACGTTGCCGCCTCTGAGTCACGTTTGCCGGCCGAAGCGTGGAGGCTGCTCGAAAGCCGATTGCCTTCATCGAGGCTGTGGTTCGAATGGGATCGCTGCCAGAGACTGCGCATCGGCGCTGTAGACGCGTTTGTCGATCGGGGGCTTTCGGCCTTCATCTTCGGAAATGTGACCAGCAACGACGGTGTATTCGCTCAGCTGGCGGAAGCTGCGGCTTGGAAGTGGGGCGGTCGGACGTATCTTCGCGATGTACGGCGATCACTTAAGGACGCGGATCGGGGCCGCTACGCTCAACGCATAGACATCATCGGAAACGCCCTTTGAACATCGCGGAAGCCGAACTGCGTGAGCTTGAAGTAAATTGCGCTGTCCACAGACCTCGTCTCCGTTATTCCTTCTCGAAACCCTGGCTCGTAAACTTCAACGTGCGGCTGTTCTCGGTTACGGTCCGCACGACGTTCTCGGGTGCGCCGGAAGGGATTTCGGCTTCGATCTCCAGGGTCACCTTCAGAGTCGAGCCCATGAGGCCGGCCAAGTGGGCGACGACCTCGTCGGCGATGCGGCTGGCGTCGCGGCCTACACGGGTCGGGTCGAGGGAGACCGTACCGTGAAAGCGCTTTGGCGCTGCCGTTCGCGTCGAATCCGTACCGGCTTCGCTGGACGTCGCTTGATCCCCTGCGTCACCTGTGGCGGTTGTTCCGGCATCTCCGCCTGCGACGGTGTTGGTTCTGGTAGCCTGCTGCGTCTCAGCTTCCTGCTGTTGGCGGGCGATCTCGGAGCGCACGAGCAGGCCGGCGTCGGTTTCGGTGATCGAAACCTGCTGGCCGCAGCGCAGGCCGCGATAGCGGCCGGCGGTTTCGTCGAAGCTGTCGGCATAGGCGAAGGAGTCTTGCGACCAGGTGAGCAGCCCCAAGCCGTCGCGGATCGCATCCACCAACACAGCCGGGTCCTTGATGCGTGGCAGGTAGAGATAGCGGGCGAAGTCCTCGACGAGCTGCTTGATCGGAACGTGGTTGCCGCGCCACAGCGGGACGCGGTCGAGCTCCATGCGAAGCCGGGTGCCGGCGAGCGAGGTCACGAGCAATTCGTCAGTGCGGAGTTTCTTGCTCGCGCGAAGGGCGAGGACGTCCTGGCCTGAAAGCCGGAAGGCCTGCCATTCCACGGCGGCCTTTGGCGTGCTCTGAACAGGAACCAGAAGCCATTGGTAGGCTTCGGGCAGGCGTGCCGTCACCGCGCCGTCCGCAGACACCTTCTGTGTCTCGGCTTGCTTCACCTGATGCGGGGAGAGGTCGAGCTTCTCCTTCTCAGCGAGGATCGAATCCCAGGCGAGATACCGCCGCACGGCTTCGTCCAGGTCCTGGAGGCGCGTCTGATCGACCGCAAGGAAGACCAGGGTGTTGCGGAAGAGTCGGGGCGCGCTGCCGCGGGACTCGAAGATGGCTTTTGATGCGGTCTCGGCCCCGTTTCCCGGCTCCTTGTTGTAGGGGTGATCGACGCCGAGCACTACGAGGCGGGCGTCCATGTCGTCGGGGACGTCCTGCCCGGATTGCGGCAGCGGGTGGATGCGGCTGAAGTCGCCGGTTTTGCGCAGGTCGGCGCGAAGACGTTGATCCAGCTCGGCGACTACCTTGTCGGGATCGCGCTTGAGCTGCTCGGCGCGGTCCTCGGCGAGCTTGGTGACGGTCGGCTGAGTCGAGTACCAGTAGCGCGGGCCATCTTGGTACAGGTACGTGGCGGCACCGGCGAGGCGCCGGAGGGCATCGCCGAAGACAGCTGGCGATTCTCCGGGCATCACACAGCCGAGCTTCACGCGGCGATCCTCGAGCCCGCGGTGCGCGGCGGTCGCCGTGGGAGCGGAGCCCAGGTAGATGGTGCGCGCCACGCGCCGGCAGGCGGCGAACTTACCGAGGTTCGGCACTTCGCCATCGAGCCGCAGCGGTAGAGAGCTGGGGCCGTCCACGTCCTTCTCGATCACCGGAACCCAATTGTCCGAAAGGTAACGGGTCAGCTCGAACTGTACCCGCGGATCGTCGATAGAAATGTTCGCCGGCAGGATGAGGGGGTTTCGGTCGCCCTTTTCCCAGAGGCTGTGAATCACGGCGGCCATGAGGCGCAGGACGCCACGCGTGCGCTGAAACTTCACCAGAGTCGACCAGTCGCCGTAGAGTCGGTCGAAGATTTCCGGGTGGATCGGGTAAGCCGCCTTGAGCCGCTTTTCATAGTCGGCGTCGCGGCACTCGGGCGGGAACTCCTGATGCTGGGTTCGGTAGAGGTCGGCAAACGCGCGCGCGACAACGTCGCGGTCCTTGAACTGCGCCTGATCGGCGAGGGGCTCGAAGAGGCGCCGGCGCACGATCTCGAACCCTTCCTCGGCGCTCGCCGGTCGCCACGAGGATTCGACGCGTCCTACGACGTTGCGCAGGCGGTCGAGGGCTTCGCGCCCGCGCTGCCCGCCCACTTCTACGTCGTCTGCCTGCGTATGTGGCGACCCCGCCGTGTCCGAGGCCGGAAGACTGATCACCAGCAGGCAGTTCTTCACCAGCTTCGCCGACTCAGTGAGCACCTGGGCGAAGGTGAATTGCGTCTCGAAGCCGCCGGCCGGCAGGTCGCCCTGGTCGTGGAGCTGGCGGGCATAGGCAACCCACTCGTCGATAAGGATTAGGCACGGGCCGAATTCCTTGAACAGCTCGCGGAGAACGTCGCCGGGGCTGGTCGCCTTCTCGTCGTCGGCCTGGACGCGCTTGAACGCTTTCTTCCCGCCGAGCTGCCACGCCAGTTCTCCCCACAGCGTGTGCACTACGGTGCCATCAGGCTTGGTGACAGGATTTCCGGGCGAGATCTTATTGCCCACCAGCACGACACGCCGGGCAGTCGGCAGTTTGTTCGCTTCGGCCTCCTGCATCACGGCGTCGATGCCTGCCAACTCGTTCGGCGCAATGCCCGAGAACAGGTGGTATAGCGCCAGCATCGAGTGCGTCTTGCCGCCGCCGAAATTCGTTTGAAGCTGGACGACGGGATCGCCACCGGCGCCAGCCAGGCGCTGCACCGCGCCAACGAGCAGGCGCTTGAGGCTTTCGGTGAGATAGGTGCGGCGGAAAAACTCGACAGGATTCTTGTACTCGTCTGTTCCTTCGCCAAGGTGAACTTGCCATAGGTCCGCGGCGAACTCCGCTTGCTGGTAGCGGCCACTGGCTACGTCTTTATGAGGCGTCACCACCTCGCGCCATGGCCTGAGATTGCCCGCAGCCGCACTCTCAATGGCCGTACCGGCGGTCTTCCTCTTCTCGCCGCGCACCTGCTCGTCGAAGCGCAGGCGGAGCAGCTCCATCTTCATCTTCTCGATCTCGTCGGACTGCGGCGCTGACACAGCGGTCAGAAGCCGACCGGCTGAATCGAGGGCGCGGTAGGCGTCATCGCCGGTGAAGGTTTGTTGGTGCGCCCACTTGTTCCGGTGGTCACGTAGCTCGCTGAGTAGGCTGCGCTCCGCAGGACCGAGCGTCTTGCGGAAGATGTCGTTCCAAGACTCCCACATCAGTTTGAGAAGCGCCGCGGCGTCCCATTGGGAGACTGGCCGCTTCGCGTTCAGTCGATCCTCGCCCATGAACCGGGTCGCTTCGGCCGACGCGCGTTCCTTGTAGGTGTTCGCAAACTCGCGCTCGACGAAAGGTGCTAGGCCGGTCTTCAGAAGGTCTAGCGCCTTGCCTACGCGTTCGTGGTTGGTGATCGCCATCAGGTCTCTTTCTACACGCGACCAAAGGGTTGGCTCGATCGTGTACCGATGTGTATCTTACGCTGGCTATGAGGCCCGAAGCTCCGAACGTGCCGACGCGACAGACGGCCTTCGACTACGACCGCACGGTGGTTGCCTTTCACGGAACGAACCGCGCAACGGCGGATCGGTTGGTTGATGGAGAACCGTTTGGGCCGAGCACGAATGACGACGATTGGCTCGGACACGGCATCTACCTTTGGGAATACGCACCGCAGCAGGCGTGGTGGTGGGCGAAGCGGCGTTATGGCGACCAAGCCGCGGTGGTTGGCGCCTTGGTGCGGTTGGGTCGCTGCGTGGATCTTCTCGATCCGAGCAACGCCGAGCTGTTGCTCGCCGCGCACGCCGATCTTGATCGATCGCTTCGCAACAACAAGCAACGGCTTCCGCGTAACGCCAACAACCATAAGTATCTCGACTGCGCCGTTTTCAACTGGCTGTACCTGAACCTCGATGAAGCGGGCCGGCGCGCGGAGAGCTGCAGGGCCGCCTTTGTACCGAGCCTTCCCGTGAAGCGCCTGTGGGACCGAAGCGGGATTTTCCGAGGGGCGCACATACAATTGTGCGTTCGGGAGCCGAACAACATTGCAGCCGTGTGGCCGGTGAGGCAGGATGGTAGGTATGGCAAAGACAAGTAAGGCGCATTCGCGTACCGCGCCCATCGTGGTGGGCCGGCAGGCCCCTAACGATGTCTGGTCTCCGAAAGAGTTGCTGGCAGCGCTCAAGAAGCCGTCGCCAGAGCGAAAGCAGCAGCTTCTGCGAGAGGGCGGTATTCTCGACTCCAAGGGGCGGATCGCAAAGAAGTACCGCAGCTGGGGAAACCGCGTCAGCCGAACCGCCTTTCCGATGGGCGCAAAGTAGCCCCCCCTCTCTTCGCGCATCAGAACATCTCCGCTTGTTGCGTCTGGGTACCCTCGCGCGCTAGGCGCGTAATCTCGGGCCAGCTCTGGACCAGTGAATTGTAGGACAACGCTTCGCTTGCGCGCTTCTTGCGCTCGCAAAGCGTATAGAGCCGATAAGCCAGCTCGCGAGCTATCTCCGCCTTGCTGCCCAGCTTGACCGCCAGCGCCGCCGCAGCGCGTTCGCCACCCGCTTCGAGCGTTCGTATCAGGTGGTGCACCATCTCCCATGCCGACAGGCGCGGGTCGCTCGTCGGGTCCCAGTCGGCGGCGAGTTCGCGGGGTTTCAGCAGCCGAACCTTGCCACGCCCGGAGGTCAGAATTCCCGCGTCGACCATGCCGCCGACGCTGGTGTTCTTCGACTTTGAGAGCTGTTCGGCCACGCCGTATTCGCCCTCAGCGAAGCCCGAGTGCTCGAACCATGTCAGCGCCCAGCGACTGTCAGCGTCGAAATCACCTTCCTGCTCGGCCAGCGCTTCGTCGAGGGTCTGGTTGATGAGTGCCAGTGCTTCGCGCACCGAGAGCGTCTTGCCCTCGGCGTCCAGCACCCTGGCGTAGCGGGTGTATACCGCCATGCCCGGGCCGATGGCCGCCTGCGCGAGATCCACCGGGGCGATGTTGCCGCGCTGGAGGTCGGCGAGCGCCTGCGGCAACTCGGTCTTGAGCGTGGAGACAAACTCGCGGCGCGTGGCGGTTGGGGCGGCAGTGGCGTGCTGCCGGCAAACGAGGACGATGCTGGAGGCAAGGGCGTTTGTGCCCGAGCCGATCATGCGGTTGCTCAGTTCCGTACGCATTGGCCACGTCCCACTGACTGCGAAGCCAGCGCGGATCACCGCATCCAGAAATGTCTCCCAGCCTGTGCTGGATGTACCTTCAGCGTTCTCGGTCTCCGACTGCTTGAAGGCGTAGTAGATCGTGACCGGGAAGGCTGGGTGTGCCTGCTCGGCGAGCCTGTGCATCGCCTGCGTCATGCCGTCGAGGAAGAAGGTCTCGGCCTTCTCCTTGGTGCCGTGGCGATACGGCGTAGCGACCAGTTCCTCCGTCTTGGGCACGGCCAGCGTAGCGAAGAGGTTGGGGAAGATGGGTCGCAGCGTGCGGCGGAGCCAGACGTAGAAGAAGTCCGAGAGGTCGGCATAGCCGATGTTGTCGTAGTAGGGTGGATCGGTGGATACGACTTTGCCACGAGACGTGTCTTGCGTCGTGGCGTCAATCTGCTTGCTGTCACCGAAGAACGATCCGTAGCCCGCAGCAACGCCTTCAATACTCTCCGCCGTCCACTCAACTGCACCAACAAAGCTCCCCGTTCCGCCCAGGAGAGTGTTCAGCTCTGCATAGTCCCAAGTCATTGGGATGCTCTGGCGGGCAAAGGTATTTCGTGTGGAGTCTCGCTCGGTGAACCACGTGCAGATGGTCGAACCCCGATCTGCAAGCTTCGAAAGCGCAAACGTCAAGTACACCCCCACCGCCTCCGCATAGGCCGACACGCCGGCACCTCCGTGACATAGAGGTTTGCCATCCTCATTCATCCCCGGGGTGAGTGCGTCGCGATGGATGCGCTCGCGTGCTTGACCCACTAGGTCGGAAAAGGTCGTCAGCGCGACGAGCTGGCGAGAAGTGAAGAGGTCGCCAAACGTCTTGAGTCCGTATTGTACCGTCCAAAAGTTGCGCGGGTCGTCAGGCAGCGCGCCCTCCGGCTTCCACTCCGGCTTCGCCTTGCGCGCTGCCGCCTCTTGCTCCGGCGTCGGTGAGAGATAGACGCGACCGCGGTCGCCCTCGGCGACAATCGCCATCAGCCGCGCGCCCATGCGTCCGGCCTTGCCCTCGGTCTTGACGTAGTCGCTGGCAATTGGCGTGCTGGACATCAGGCACTGGAAATTTGCGCCGCGCGAGAGCTTGGTGCCGTTCTTCGCCCCCTCTGCGTCTTTCGGCTTGCCCACCTTCACCGTAAAGCGGTAGCCGCTGCCCTCGATCACAGGCTCAACGTAGGCTTCCTTACCCGCCTTAGTGGAGAGCATGAAGGTCGAAGCGAGTGGCACGTCCACGCTCGCGAACGCCGGGTTCGGGCTCTTCACCGTGCGCGCCCAGAGCCATGCGACCACAGTGAGCGAGCGGCCCACGTATGCCTTCAGGTCCGGCCGCCCTTGCGCCATGTCGGCGGTGACTTCGACCTTCGGATAGAGGTGCCCGATGCGTTTTTCCGCCTCATCGCGCATCCATTGGCCGTAGTATCGTACGTCCTCAGCGAGGCCCTGCGCGCCCTTCCATGATCCGGTATGACCCATATTCTTGCGTGCCTCAGGGTTCACCGGCGGTTTTCCGGCAAACTTCGGCGGGATTTCGATCATCGCGTTGTTGATCAGCACGGCGACTGGATTCAGGTCACTGGCATAGCTTTCCAGTCCCAACCGCTGCGCCTCCAACGGCAAGGCGCCGCCACCCGCGAACGGATCATGGAAGGCCGGCAGCTTGTGTCGATCGAACAGCTCCTTGGCACGAGGGTGGTCGACGTTGTCGGCACAGGCGCGACGCCAGCTCTGCCAGATCTCCGCGCGGGCTTTCTCCAACACGCCTTCGTTGGTTGTGTTCTCCCACTGAACCAAATCTTCGATGATCTTGAAGAGCCGCTGGCGTTCCTTCTCCTGGGCCTTCTCGGTCGGGAACAGATCCGGACAACTCGACGGATCGTCGACCATCTGCGCAAAGATCACGGCGCGCGCTGCCGCCAAGGGCCGCCGCGCCCACCACAAGTGCAGCGTGCTCGGGTGTCCGTGTCTGATAGACTTCTCCCGCGCGGATGCCTTGTTGATAGCGTCGAGCGGCAAGGCGACTTCGATGAGCTTCTTTCTCGTGACGGTAGGCATCTTGGACCCGAGTGGTGATATCCTTCACTTGCGACAAGCAAACGGAGCGGTCGACAGGCACAGCATGCGCGTAATCATCCTCGGAGCTGGGGCGTCAAAGGCCGCTGGGTATCCTCTTGCCTCAGAGTTGATGCCAGCGATCGATGTCGAAATGTCTGGCTCGCACGTGATGGACAGGAAGCAGTGGTCGGATTGGGTTGAGTATCGGGAGTCTGCTTCAGGGCACCTGCGAATGGTACTGGCTTGTCCCAATCCAGAAGTGACTCTCTCCCTGCTCGATCTCTACGAGCACACGTTGGCTGCCCATGACGATGCGGAGATGAGTAGAAGGCTTGCCGCTTGGGGGGCGGCACCGGACCTGCCAGTGGATGACAGTTACTATGAACTGCCCGAGCGCGATGAGCTTCATCGCGGCGTTGTTGCACGTGCCCGGTTGCTGGCCTGCCTGTACTCATACTTTGGATTCCGACACTACGACGACAGTACCCATCGGCCCCGTCGCGACTACCTGCGAGGTTTGCTTGCGTCGCTTCAGCCCGGCGACGTCGTCGTCACCTTCAACTGGGACACGACCGTGGAACGCACCCTGGCGGAGGAAGCGCTCTGGTCGCCGTTCAACGGTTACGGGTTCGAGAAGGTCCTGGTCCTGCGGTCGCCCATCGAAGAATCGAGCGAGCTTCCCTCCGGACTGCCGATGAGATCTCCGATCACCGTGCTGAAGTTGCATGGTTCGTTTGGTTGGCAATACGCCAACGACGGAAACATCATCTTCGACCACCGCTACTACCTCAATCACTTTGACTTCTGGTGGAACGGCAATCGGTTGCCGCTCATCGACCCGTTGGCGCCAAGGGTTGGACCCCCACGCGACTATGCCTTGGAGCATCCTACGTTTTTGAAGCGCATTCGCGGGGGTGCGATGCAAGAAATTTGGCACCGGGCAACGACGGCACTCTCGAATGCGTCGACGGTAGAGGTCTGGGGCTACAGTCTGCCGGCAAGCGACATCGGCCCAAGGGTTCTTTTGAATGGGCTCCGCTTCCGCCTGGATGGGGGGAGCGTTGATGTTCACGTGCATGTTGGTCCGGACGGAGAGAGTCAGCGCCGCTGGCGAGAGTTTCTCGGCGAGCGCGCCACCATCGACGATAGAAAACTTGAGTAGACCGCGTTTTCCAAGCCGCGCATTTGCGACGGCGTTGAGCGACAGGGTTTCGCTCAAAAAATAACCCCGCCCGAGGCCTTGCGGCGTGTCGGACGGGGGGCAGATGGCCTCGACCGCGTAGATCTCGTAGTTCGCCATGTCAATAAGATGGGTCACGCCGGTGCCCCGGCGCGCGCCAAGAGATCTCCGAAGTCATAGTTCACACTCGTCACGCCGAAATCCGGCTCGCGGTGAAACGGGCGACGCAGGTAATGGACTCGGTGTTCGTCCCCATCAGCGAATTCTACGATCGCCAGGATGAAGTCCTCAGGCTTGTTGAGCGAGTACAGGATTTCGTTCTTGGTGACCGTGATCGTATCGGCGCCGGTGACGCGTCCCTTCACCTCGATGAAGCGCAGCTTCCCTGAGTCCGGTACGCGGCTCTCGATATCGTAGCCGAGCTTCTCCAGTTCGCGGTCGGTCGGTTCGAAGCCTAGCCGTTGCTCGATCTCCATGATGATCGCGCGGGCCTTTGCCGCTGCTGCCTGCGTGTCCACTCTCGCGACCATCTCGGCCAACAGAGGGGCTGGACGGCCGCTCATTTTCGCAATCAGTCCCGCGGGCACGACGAGCAAACCGCCGAGGACCACCGGTGGAAGCGGTGAGATTTGCTGCTCCAGCTTCAGCTCTTCCATCCGCTTCTCCAGCCGAGCTTGGAGCGCGTCGGCGCGCTTTCGCGCTTCACCCGAATTCAGCCGTGCGTTCGACTTGCCGGCCTGCTCTTGGAGCTTGAGCTGCTCGGCCCGGTGATCCCAATAGCTGATCTCTTTGGTGAGTCGGTCCTTCACCGCGGCTTGAGTCTTGGCGATGAGCCCCAGCTTACGCGAGCGCACTTCCAAAAGATGCTCGGGTACGACGTGCGCAATGGCGTGACCTTGGGCCTTTTGCTCCAGCTCACGGCTGATCCATGCGCATTCGGGCCGGCTCAAGAAGGCGTCGACGCCTGGCTCGTCAGCGGCGAGCGGCCGGTAGTCGAGATAGGGTGCGTACTGAAGGTGTCGCGCATTGCCGGCCGCATCCAGCTCCACGTAGAGCATTCGCTTGGAGACGATACGTCGCTCCCCTGAGCGGACGAGGCTCGCGTCTTGGATGCCGTGCTCAAGATAGAAAAGGACGCGAGGGTCGGTGCCCGTATCGCGTTCGTCGACGAGCACAGCGCCACGCCGCAACAGGTCGCGATCACGCTCCAACGTCAGATCAATCGTCGCATCAAGTAGCGGATGCCCCGGACACACGAACGCGGCGAGCGGCTGACCTTGAGGGGCTACCAGAGACTTTTCGAAGGCGATGCGTTCGTAGCGTGGCAGCACCGGTTCGCCGATGCCGATCAACCGATCACGATTGCGCACGGGTGCCGGGACGTGGGTAACCTCGTAGCGGCGCGATTCACGTTGCTTGGTCGTACCACCCAGGCGCTGGAATGCTTCCAGGAAGAAGGATTCGATGTAGTGCGGCTGGAGACGGCGCGCTTCGGCACGCTCCATCTCCTCGCGGATGCGGTAGACACGACTCGCATCCATCGCGTCGTGCGCCAGTGCTCGCTCCTCCAATAGGTCCTGAATCTGACTGCGATCGAATGCGTGGCTGACAACTTGGTTGAGGCGAGCTCGAACCTCCGGCATCTCGCCGTAGCGAATCGCCTCGACCATGAGATCGCGCAACGGCTTGCCGTCGAACTGCAGCTTGCCAAGCACATCGAACACCTGACCGCCCAGCGCATTACGCGCCTCTTCAAGCTTCTCCAGCAGCGTGCGGTAGACATCACCTTCGCGCGTCTCTTCGGCGACAAGGTTCCACAGATGGCAGACTTCCGTCTGGCCGATGCGATGAATGCGGCCAAAGCGTTGCTCGATCCGGTTAGGGTTCCACGGCAGATCGTAGTTCACCATCAGATGGGCGCGCTGCAGGTTGATACCCTCGCCGGCGGCATCGGTTGCGATCAGCAACTGCACCTGCGGGTCGTGCTTGAAGGATTCTTCCGCCTTCTTCCGTTCCTCACGGCCCAAGCCACCGTGGATGCAGACGACAGCTTCCTTCCGGCCTAGTAACGTTGTCGTTCGCTGCTCCAGGTAGTTGAGCGTGTCGCGATGCTCGGTGAAGATCACCAACTTTTGGCGGGGTGACGGTTTTGGAGGTGGAATCGGTCCGGAGCCATAGGGCGGTGGATCACCTTCACTGACCACGCCAGGCTGAGCAAACATGTCGCTGAGAATGCTCGCAAGCTCGCGCCACTTCTTGTCATCGCCGCCGCGACGAACGGCTAGAGCGAGGGCTTCAAGACGCTTCAGAGTCTCGATCTCGGCCTTCAGCTCCGAAATCGTGCGAGCAGCAGTCGCTTGATCGAGGATCTGTTCCTCGACCGCCTCAACTTCGTTGTCAGGCGCTTCATCGAGGTCCTCGATGTCCTCGTCATCGATCTCCGGAATGTCGGCGCCAACCGGCGGTGAGACTTGGCCGCCGCGTTGCAGTAGCTCCAACTCGCGCAAGCGCCGTTCGAGGCGCTCACGGCGGCGCCGTAGCGATTGATAGATCGCCTCCGGCGAGGATGCCAACCGGCGCTGAAGGATCGTCAGGGCGAAGCCGACGGTGCCGGCGCGCTTGTCATTCTGCAAGGCCTCGGCGCGATTGAACTCTTCGCGCACGTAGTCGGTGACTTCCTTGTAGAGTCGTGCCTCCCCATCGGAGAGCTTGTAGGGCGTGGTGTAGGCGATCCGCTCCGGGAAGAGAGGAGTTGCATCGAACTTGAGCAGCTTCTCCTTCACCATTCGACGCATCAGATCCGAGACGTCGGCGGTGTGAACGCCATCGCGGAATCGCCCCTCAAAGCGGTCGCCGTCGAGCAGCGCCATGAAGAGCTGGAAGTCTTCTTCCTTGCCGTTGTGCGGCGTAGCCGTCATCAGCAGGAGGTGACGGGTGTTCGGCGACAGCGTATCGCGGCACAGCAGGTAGCGCTTCGTGTACTTGATCTCGCCCCCGAAGAAGCTTGCCGACATTTTGTGCGCTTCGTCGCAGACGACAAGGTCCCAGCGACAGTCGGGTGCCTTGAGCTTTTCCTGAACGTCTTCGTTGCGAGACAGCTTGTCGAGTCGCGCAATCACCAGGTTGGTTTCCAGGAACCAATTCCCGGTTCGAGCCGCTTCAAGTTTGTCGTTGGTCAGGATCTCGAACGGTAGATGGAAGCGGCGGTACAGCTCGTCCTGCCACTGCTCCGCCAAGCTGCCAGGACAAACGACGAGACAACGCTGCAAATCGCCGCGAGCAATCAGCTCCTTCATGAGGAGCCCGGCCATGATGGTCTTGCCGGCGCCCGGATCGTCGGCCAACAGGAAGCGCAAGGGTTGCCGCGGCAGCATCGCGTCGTAGACGGCCGTGATCTGGTGCGGCAGAGGATCGACTACGGAGGTGTGTACCGCCAGGACCGGATCGAAGAGATGAGCCAAGCGGATGCGATGTGCCTCGGAGACCAGACGGAACCGAGCCCCGTCACCATCGAAGCTCCAGGGCCGACCAAGCTCTGCAATTTCAATCCGCGGCTCGTCGTGCCGGTAGAGCAGCTCGTTGGCGACCTTACCGGCAGGGGTCTTGTAGGTGAGCTCCAGCGCCTCGGAGCCGAACCACTGCACGCTCACGACGGTGACGAGAGCGTCGGGGAGGATGCCCCGTACGGCAGCGTTCGGTTGAAGGTCTTCGAGTCTCGACATTCGGTTTCCCCAGGTGCGTCGAAGGTTTATCGCGCCGCATCGAAGCGTGGTCAACTAAAGGGAGGCCAAAGTTGCCCTGTCGTTCGACCATGGTTCGGCGCGACCTGGCCACGATGCCAGGCTTTGACAGACTCTGCCATCGGCCGTAGGCTTCAGGCATGAAGGGACAGTCTCTGACGAGCATGAACATCTCGATCCCATCCGCTCTCCGCGAGCGACTTGAGGAGAAGCTCGTTCGGCAGGGATATGGATCGCCTCCAACGGCTGGCCGACCTGATTTCCGCGGAGATGCGTGCCGACCGCTTCACGCCGGAGCGCTACCTGCACTACTTTCCGAACGGCAACCACTCGCACGAGTTCCTCCCGGTTGAGGTAGCTATCCGCACGCCGGCGCCACCCGCGCGCGGCATGACCGTCAACGAGTATTTCCAGCTCTGGATTGGCCGCCAGCAACCGCCGTTCGTGCGGGCCGCCCGAACGCGCGATTACAAGCAGCACATCACAACATACGTCCTGGGCGTCGCGATCGACGCCGGAGGCGGTGTTCCCCGACCGCTCGGCGAGCTGCTCGTCACAGAAGTGACCGCGCCACTGCTGCTCCAGCTCCGTGACAAGCTATCGGCGCGCGGACTGTCATTGAAGACGGTGCGCAACATCATGGACTCGTCGTTCCGAGCGATGCTGCGGGACGCTCGCGCGGTCGACCAGCTCATCGACCGCGATCCGTTCACGGGTTTGATCTGGCCGCGGATGCCAAAGCGGCCGGCAGACCCGTTCACCGAGGAAGAGCGCGACAAGCTGCTGCGCTGGTTTCGGACCAAGACGCCCTTCTACTATCCGTTCGTTCTCTTCCTGTTCCACACCGGGACTCGGCCTTCCGAGGCAGTGGCCTTGCGGTGGGGCGACGTCGACGCCGAGCAAGGCATTGTGACGATCCGCCTGTCCCGGTACTTGGGAAGCGAAGGGGCCACAAAGACCCAGCGCAGCGAGCGCACCATCCGGCTTCTGCCCGAGGTGCGCGATGCCCTGCGCCGGCTTCGCCCGCTTCACGCAGCCGAGGACACCTATGTCTTCGTCAATGCCAAGAACGGTGGGCCGATCGAGCAACGGGAGTGGCCGAAGGATCACTGGCGCCGTGCGCTGACGGGGACCAAGGTCCACCCACGGAAGTTCTACGCCACCAAGCACACGTTCATCAGCGTTGCGCTGACCAGAGGTCTCAATCTGAAGTTCATCGCCGAGTACTGCGGCACGTCAGTAGCGATGATCGAGCAGCATTACGGCCGCTTCCTCGCCAGCCGTATCGATGACCAGCTTGCCTTGCTGTCGGCACCCTCGATGCCGGCCCAGATCGCCGTCGGCGATCGAAAAACTGCAACCTTCGGAGGGGGGGTGCAGTTTCAGGCCGAAAAACCCTTGTGGAATAAGGCGTCCCCGACGGGATTTGAACCCGTGTCGCCGGCGTGAAAGGCCGGTGTCCTGGGCCGAGCTAGACGACGGGGACGTGTGGTTTGCTTGCAGGAACCGCTCTTCTAACGGGATGGGCTCGGTGAATCAAGCGGGCGTGGGGGACCGTATCGAGTATCTCGTATCTGGTATCTGGTGGGCCCGGGAAGACGCGATACGAGATACGCTCTACCCCCCCGCGCGAGCAGGAAGCCGACACCAAAGAAGAGAAACGCGGCCATCAGAGGCAGGTTCTTGAAGTACGCGAAGATGCGGATCTCCGACGACAGCCAACGAATGATCGCCAGCTCCAGGAACAACGCGATCACGCTCAGTAAGAAGAGCTTCCAGTCCTGCCTCTTGATGTTCATGGTTGGCGGCCCTCTCCCTCGGACAGCGGACGTACTCCTCCACCGCCGTCACCCGTCAAACAACAAGGATAATGCCACCTCGGCGCGTCTTCAGAGGCGTGTGTCAGCGACGATGCGAGGCAATCGCATGTACACTTTCGCCCCGAGCTGGCGTTACGAAACCGTCAGCCGCCCGGGCAGTTGGATGCAACGCCAGCAACTTGCCTTGGCCTCATCCTTGCTGCCTGAGCAGCGTCGTGCAGGCCGCATATCTCAGCGTAATCAGCTGGGCGGTGGTGTTCGCCGCCTACTACACCTTCGTGCTCACCGTCGTCGGTCATCTGACCTCGGACGGGTTGTCGGCGCGCGGGCTGTTGGCCAGCACGGCGGCGATCGTGATTACCGCCGTCGGTGTCGTGCGCGTGCGCCGCTCGCAGATGTGGAAGCGGACGCGAGCATTCTTTGCGCGCGAACATGACGATCTGTGCCAAGAGGCGACTGCGAACCAGCTTCGCTGGGGCGTCGCTCTCCTCGCCGGCACCGGGCTGTTCCTCGAGCTCGCCGTCATTCGCTGGCATTCGAGCACTATTCCGATG